>OHAD01000003.1_pt1 | contig 327504 bp, 272 predicted proteins | sample 1577011 | NCBI WGS metagenome assembly OHAD01 (sample SAMEA3541510, study PRJEB24748) | human gut metagenome | biome: human gut; feature: human-associated habitat; material: faeces | place: China | collected 2012 | reverse complement strand
TACTGGCATTAAGAATGGTTTATCTGTATCACGCTGTGGATCTGGAATATAAGAATCAACTGTATCCATTAATTCCATGATCTTGTCTCCCCAAGGTCCCATTGGATCTTCAAGAGCTTTTAAAGCAGATCCCTGGATGATTGGGCAGTCATTGAATCCGTACTCTTCGAGCTGTTCTGTGATTTCCATCTCAACTAACTCTAATAATTCTGGATCGTCAACCATATCACATTTGTTCATGAATACTACGATGTAAGGTACACCTACCTGACGGGATAATAAGATGTGCTCTTTTGTCTGAGCCATAACACCGTCAGTAGCAGCTACAACGAGGATAGCACCATCCATCTGAGCAGCACCAGTGATCATGTTCTTAACGTAATCGGCATGACCTGGGCAGTCAACGTGTGCGTAATGTCTCTTCTCTGTCTCATACTCGATATGAGCAGTAGAAATTGTGATACCACGCTCTCTCTCTTCTGGAGCTTTATCGATGTTATCGAAATCTGTAGCTGTGTTACCAGCAACTCTTGCAGCTAATACTTTAGAAATAGCAGCTGTTAAAGTTGTTTTACCATGGTCAACGTGTCCAATGGTACCAATATTACAATGTGGTTTTGTTCTTTCAAACTTAGCTTTTGCCATTTTGATAATCCTCCTAAAAATAATAAAATTAAAATTTCAGACCTTGTGGTCTTTTACATAGGCTTATCTCCCATTATATTTTATAATGGGAAGATTTTCAAGCCTTTATATTAAATTAATGGTTAAATCCATATATTATTTTGCTCTTGCAGATGCAATCTTATCCTGAACAGACTTTGGAGCTGCCTGGTACTTTTCAAAGAACATTGAATAGTTACCACGTCCCTGAGTAGCTGAACGAAGTTCTGTTGAGTAACCGAACATTTCTGACAATGGAACGAATGCTTTAACAATCTTTCCACCACCGATATCGTCCATACCTTCGATCTGTCCACGCTTTGAATTTAAGCTTCCGATAACATCACCCATGTATTCCTCAGGCATTGTTACTTCAACCTTCATAATAGGCTCAAGTAATACTGGATCTGCCTTAGCCATAGCATCCTTAAATGCCATAGAACCAGCGATGTGGAAAGCCATTTCTGATGAATCGACTTCATGGTAAGATCCATCATATACTGTAGCATGTACACCAAGTACAGGGAATCCGGCAATAATACCTGACTGTGCAGCTTCTTCGATACCTTCACCAACAGCTGGGATATATTCCTTAGGAATGTTACCACCAACTACTGTAGATTCAAACTTAAACTGTTCTTCACCGTTTGGATCCATAGGCTCAAATTTAACTTTACAGTGACCATACTGTCCACGACCACCTGACTGCTTAGCATATTTGCTATCAACATCAACAGCCTTAGTAAATGTTTCTTTGTATGCAACCTGAGGTGCACCAACGTTAGCTTCTACCTTAAATTCACGAAGAAGTCTGTCTACGATTACATCTAAGTGAAGCTCACCCATACCAGCGATGATTGTCTGACCTGTTTCTGTGTCTGTATGAGCACGGAATGTAGGATCTTCTTCAGCTAACTTAGCTAAAGCTTCACCCATCTTACCCTGGTCATTCTTTGTCTTAGGCTCAATAGCGAGCTCAATAACTGGTTCTGGGAATTCCATTGATTCAAGAATTACAGGATGCTGTTCATCACAGATTGTATCACCTGTTGTAGTAATTTTGAAACCTACAGCAGCAGCGATATCTCCTGAATATACTTTATCAATTTCAGTACGCTTGTTGGCATGCATCTGTACGATACGGCCTACACGTTCTTTCTTATTCTTTGTAGCATTTAAAACATATGAACCTGAGTTCATTGTACCTGAGTAAACTCTGAAGAATGCTAACTTACCTACAAATGGGTCAGTCATAATCTTGAAAGCTAATGCTGCAAAAGGTTCATCATCTGAAGAATGGCGAACTACTTCGTTGCCATCTTCATCAGTACCTGTAATGTCAGGGATATCTGTTGGTGCTGGCATATATTCGATAACACCATCTAACATCTTCTGAACACCTTTGTTCTTATAAGCAGAACCACAGAATACAGGAACAGCTTCACAAGCGATTGTTCCTTTTCTAAGAGCAGCCTTCATATCATCGATAGAAGGTTCTTCTCCTTCAAGGTACTGCATCATAAGGTCATCATCTAATTCACAAATCTTTTCAACAAGGTTTTCATGCCATTCATTAGCAAGATCCTTTAAGTCATCAGGAATAGCTGTGATTTCGATGTCTTCACCCTTATCATCTTTATAATAATATGCTTCCATTTCAAACAAATCGATTAATCCGATGAAATCATCTTCCTTACCGATTGGGATCTGTACAGGAATAGCATTCTTTCCTAAACGATCAATAATTGTCTGAACTGAATAAAAGAAATCTGCACCCATTTTATCCATCTTGTTGATGAATGCCATACGAGGTACATTGTATGTGTCAGCCTGACGCCATACGTTTTCTGACTGTGGTTCAACACCAGCCTTAGCATCAAATACACCAACAGCACCATCTAATACACGAAGTGAACGTTCTACTTCTACTGTGAAGTCAACGTGTCCCGGTGTATCGATAATGTTGATACGATGTTCTAACGCACCAGCCTTTGGCTTATGATGATCTTCTAATGTCCAGTGACAAGTTGTAGCGGCAGAAGTAATTGTGATACCTCTTTCCTGTTCCTGTTCCATCCAGTCCATTGTAGAAGCTCCATCATGAGTTTCACCAATTTTATAGTTTACACCAGTATAATATAAGATACGTTCTGTTAAAGTAGTCTTACCGGCATCGATATGAGCCATAATACCAATGTTTCTTGTTCTCTCTAGTGGATATTCTCTTCCAGCCAAGGTTTTTTCCTCCTTAATTTAATATCTTATTAAAGAATTACCTTCTTGTAATTCTTCACTGCCATACGGTCACAGTTACAAACTGCATAACAGCCTGTTCTGTGACAATTGCAGTTTTATATTAGAAACGATAATGAGCAAAAGCCTTATTAGCTTCAGCCATCTTGTGCATATCTTCACGCTTCTTAACAGATGAGCCTGTGTTGTTTGCTGCATCCATAATTTCGTTAGCTAATCTTTCTTCCATTGTCTTTTCACTTCTCTGACGTGAATACAATGTGATCCAACGAAGTCCTAAAGCCTGTCTTCTTTCAGGTCTTACTTCGATAGGTACCTGATATGTTGCACCACCAATACGTCTAGCCTTAACTTCAAGAGCTGGCATAACGTTATTCATAGCTTCTTCGAATACTTCAATAGCATCCTTGCCTGTCTGGTTAGCAATCTTATCAAATGCTCCGTAAACAATCTTCTGAGCTACACCTTTCTTACCATCTAACATAATGTTGTTGATAAGCTTTGTAACTACTACGCTGTTATACATTGGATCAGCTAATACTTCTCTTTTCTGAGTATGTCCTTTACGTGGCATGTTACTTCCCTCCTTAATCAATTTTGACAGAATTTCCATTTTTATACTTTTATTTAGAAATTCCGTTTTGCATGTAACCGCACATAGTGGATACATGCGATTAGATCTTAGGTACTCACTTAAGTTGTGTCCTTGCTCACGGCTTTAGACTGTCTATATCTCTAGCATAATTCTAATAACCGTCACAAATTCATTCAACCCGTGATTGGCTTAATTAAGCCATCCTGCTACTATTTACCTGCTTTAGGTCTCTTAGCACCATACTTAGAACGTGCCTGGCGTCTATTTGCAACACCTGCAGTATCAAGAGTACCTCTAATGATATGATATCTTGTACCTGGTAAGTCTTTTACTCTACCACCACGGATAAGAACAACGCTATGTTCCTGAAGGTTATGTCCTTCACCTGGGATGTAGCTTGTTACTTCGATACCATTAGAAAGACGAACTCTGGCAATCTTTCTAAGAGCTGAGTTAGGCTTCTTAGGTGTAGCTGTCTTAACTGCTGTACAAACACCACGCTTCTGTGGAGAAGCTGTATCATTCATCTTCTTGTTAAGTGAGTTGTAACTCTTTAACAATGCTGGTGCAGTAGACTTCTTAACTGCTGACTGACGTCCTTTTCTTACTAACTGGTTAAATGTAGGCATTCCGTTTTCACCTCCTGTTATTAGAATTATGTGTTAATCACATATTTATTTTACGCATAGGCATATTACAACCTATAAACGTACTGTTCCATTATATGAGAGCATTTTCCAAAAGTCAACACCTTTTTTGATTACTTTTAAAAAAAGCCTTCTTCACACTTTCGCCTGTATAACTGTGTGGAGAAGACTTTTTGTACACTCTGATATTAATTTTATTTTAAGCCTGTTTTAAGTTCATCATTATCTCAACCTTAAACAAATCGCCATCTAAATAAATATTCATCTGACCGTTTTGTTTTTCGACGATGGATTTTGCAATTGATAATCCAAGACCACTACCTTCAGTAGTTCTTGACTTATCGCCTCTTACAAATCTTTCCGTTAATTCCTTGGCATTAAAGTTTAACGGAGATGCTGAAATGTTTCTTATAAATATAATAACCTTGTCATTTTGTCTTGTTATATCCACATAAACTCTTGTGTTATCCATTGCATATTTATAAATATTTCCGTATAAATTTTCAAACACTCTCCATGTTTTTCTTCCGTCTGCCATTACATATAATGGTTCTTCCTGTATTGTTTTCATTACAGTAAGATGTTTTTCTTCGAATTTTTCTTCATACTCTCCAAGACTTTGGTTCACTAATTGAACTATGTCTATCTGCTGCATTTCAAAATTAATTGCCCCTGCATTTAACTTAGATGCCTCCACCAAATCTTCTGTAAGATTTTTAAGCCTTATGGATTTTCTGTCAATTACCTCCAAATATTTTTCTGCATTATCACTTTTAAGTCCTTCTGTTTTTAACAACCCTACATAATTAATAATAGAAGTAAGTGGTGTTTTCAGGTCGTGGGAAACATTAGTAATAAGTTCAGTTTTAGTTCTCTCATTTTTAACACTTTCTGCCACAGCCTTGCTCAATCCGTCGCCAATATTATTTATTGATTCTTTCAAACTTCTGTTTAATTTGAATTTATACTCATCTTCAATCTTATAATCCAAATTACCTTCTGATATTTTCTTTGTTCCTTCTGTAATTGAATCATATTCTTTAAAGAAAATAAGTACAAATGCACAAACTGCAACTATTAAAATTATTATCATTAAAGTTGGAACAAACAATGTATATTCATTATAAGCTCCCAATATCGCCATACTGCACCAGATAAAGCTGGCTATTCCAAAAGCAATAACAAGAATTGATGTTTTTACATTTAACAGTAAATATTTAATTATTTTTTTGATTCCATAAAAAATCTTTCCTATTAAAGTTGTCTTCCAAAATGTTTTGCATTTTATTCTTCTGACAAAACTTTCACTTAACAAAACTGTTAATTCCACAGCAACAAGTGATGCTATGCCTGTGCCTACCAGAAGAATCTTGAACAAAGTTTTCTCCTCATACTTCCAATTGTAATATACATTCTGTGACAACGGAATAATTGCAATGAAGCAAGCAATAAATGCCACAAACACTTCTACATCCCACCACAATTTATCTGACTTGTTTAATAAAGGCTTATCACCTTTCTCCTTATGGCCCGCCTGAACCATTAGTAACAAATATAATACAAATGCCACCAAAACATATATGCCACACATTAATACAATTACTGATAAACTTTTCTTAGTACCTGAAAGATTAGATGGTGCCTTTTCATAATTAGCATGCAATTTATTTAAATATCCACTATCTGTCTTATCTACAGCAAAAGAACATTCAATAAGAGCTTTTGGAAAATCTTTTACATCATCATAATAATTTACCCATAATTCTTCAGCTCTATCACTTAAATATATTGACGTTTCATATCCTCCCTGGCCACTGGCATTTTCAAACATATCTTCAATATACATATTAAAATTTTCCATTATGCCTTTATTTTCCAGTGGATTTATTGCCCCATTTTCAATAATACAATAATCTCTATATTTATTGTTATCGGACAAATTATTACTTGTAGTGATTTTATGTGAATTTTCACCGTCAATATACATTATCTCATAATTCAGTCCATCTCTTGCTGAATTAATTTCAGGAATATTAGATTTATCATAAATCATACTTTTTACAGCATCAAAATCTTGTATATCTTCATATTCAGCTATATATTTCACTGCTTTCTTATAATATTTATATTGATTATTCTGCTCATCCGTCATAAAAATTTCATCATCATTTTTCGTGCTTTCTAAATCATATAGCTTATTATAGAACTCATTTTTTTTATCTTCATCTTTATAAAGTTTTTTTATGTCTTTTGCTGTTAAATTTCCATACTCACTACTTTCAACAAGAACTTTTTTATTATCAGAAAAATTCTTTATATACAAATATTGTGCTACAATATCCTGCAACGAATCAGTTACAAGTGTCTCATACTGGTCCTGGTATTCCCACCTATACTCATTTTTAGCTTTTACATTAGCATATTTAGTCCAACCATAGGCTGCTGTTCCAAAGCAGGCTGCTGCAAGCACTAATATTAAAGTATGTAAAAATATTCTTTGCTTTTTCATATCGCATTTCCTTTCTACTGCTTCTCGATTTTGTATCCAACTCCCCACACTACTTTTAAGTATCTTGGTTCTTTTGGATTAATTTCGATTTTTTCTCGGATATGTCTAATATGTACAGCCACTGTATTGTCTGCCGCAACAGCTTCCTCATTCCAAACAGCCTCATAAATCTGGTCGATTGTAAAAACTCTTCCCGGGTTCTTAACTAAGAAAAGTAAAATATTATACTCAAAAGGTGTAAGTTTCACTATTTCTCCGTCAACTTTTACTTCTTTACACTCGTCGTCGATTTCAAGACCGCCTACGCTATATACATTACTTTTAGGCTCTGCAATTGTGCCAAGTCTTGTGTAACGTCTAATCTGAGACTTAACTCTTGCAATTAATTCCAATGGATTAAATGGCTTTGTAATGTAATCATCTGCTCCTACGTCAAGTCCGATAATCTTGTCTGAGTCTTCTGATTTTGCTGACAAAATAATAATAGGAATACTACTGTTTTCTCTTATTTTCAAGGTTGCTCTTATTCCGTCAAGCTTAGGCATCATAACATCAATAAGAAGTAACTGAATATCTTCCTTCTTCAAAATTTCCATTGCTTCCATTCCGTCATAAGCCTTAATAATGTTATAACCTTCCTTTGACAAATAAATATCAATAGCCTCCACTATATCTTTGTCATCATCACAAACTAAAATATTGTACATATTACCCTCCATCTAAATATGACGCTGCGTTTTTCACACATCTTCATCATATGCCTATATATTAATGTTAAAATTTTAAAAACAACTTACAACAATTCTTAAGAAATTCTTAATGTGCCTTCCAAGAACTTTAAATTACTGTTTTTTCCCGAAAACGGCTGACAGGTGGCAGTCTTTTACTTCACATCTTGAACATTTGTTTATAGAAAAAATAGGTCTATTTTTCTATACAAATGAATCAAGCTGCTCAAGTAAAAAACTTTGCCACCTGTCAGCCGTTTTCTTACAATTCGCAGTTATTTACAGTTCTTGGGAATGGGATTACGTCACGAATATTTCCCATACCTGTTAAATACATTATCATTCTTTCAAATCCTAATCCAAAACCGGCATGTCTTGCTGTTCCATATTTTCTAAGGTCAAGATAGAACTGGTAGTCTTTTTCGTTAAGTCCTAATTCTTCCATTCTCTTAGTTAATACTTCATAATTTTCTTCTCTCTGACTTCCACCTATGATTTCACCGATTCCCGGAACTAAACAGTCCATTGCAGCAACTGTTTTTCCATCTTTGTTTAGCTTCATATAGAATGCTTTTATTTCCTTTGGATAATCTGTTACAAATACAGGGCGTTTAAAAATCTGCTCTGTAAGGTAACGTTCATGTTCTGTCTGAAGATCTACACCCCAGCTTACTTTATATTCAAACTTATCATTGTGTTCTTCCAATAATTTAATTGCCTCTGTATAAGTAACACAACCAAATTCTGAATTCATTACGTGATTTAATCTATCTAATAATCCTTTGTCAACAAAGCTGTTAAAGAAATTCATTTCTTCCGGTGCGTTTTCCAAAACATACTTTATTACGTATTTTATCATTGCTTCTGCAAGTTCCATGTCATCTGCAAGGTCTGCAAAAGCTATTTCAGGTTCAATCATCCAAAATTCTGCTGCGTGTCTTGTTGTGTTAGAATTTTCGGCTCTGAATGTTGGTCCAAATGTATAAATCTTTTTAAATGCCATTGCATAAGTTTCGCCATTTAACTGACCTGAAACTGTTAAGTTAGTTGGCTTTCCAAAGAAGTCTTCTGTATAATCTACTTTTCCTTCTTCTGTTTTTGGCACATTATTTAAGTCCATTGTTGTAACCTGAAACATTTCTCCTGCGCCTTCACAGTCGCTTCCTGTTATAAGTGGTGTGTGCACATAAACAAATCCCTGCTCCTGGAAAAATTTGTGAATTGCGTAAGCACAAAGTGAGCGCACTCTGAAAACTGCCTGGAATGTATTTGTTCTAGGTCTTAAATGTGAAATAGTTCTAAGGTATTCAAAGCTGTGTCGCTTCTTCTGTAATGGATAATCCGGTGTACTTTCACCTTCCACATATACTTCATCTGCCTGAATTTCAAAAGGCTGCTTAGCATTAGGAGTTGCCACAAGCTTACCCTTTACTATTAATGCAGCACCAATATTTGTCTTAGAAACTTCGCTAAAGTTATCAAGCTTATCGCTGTAAACAACCTGTAATGGTTTAAAGCAAGTTCCATCATTTAAGACAATAAATCCAAAAGTCTTTGAATCTCTAATGCTACGAACCCAGCCGCCAACCTCGATTTCTTTATCTATAAAATTTTCTTTGTTTTCATACAAATCCTTAATCTCAATTAAATTCATTATATAGCCTCCAACTTTATCCCTTGTAAAAGTAATACGCTATTAAGTATATCTATTTTTCTAATTATTATCAAGGAAAAAGATTTTTTCTGTTGCCGAAAATTCACCAGAAAGCGGCTGACAGGCGACAGTCTTTTACTTCACAGTTTGAATATTTATTGATGAAAAAAAGAGGTTTATTTATTTTAGAACCGATGCAATTCACAGAGAATTTTTGATAAATTCTCTGTTCAGTGCATCTTAATAATTGATTTTGTGAATCAATTATTATCTAAAACATATCCCTCTTTTTTTCATATAAATATAGTCAAGCTGCTCAAGTAAAAAAACTTGTCGCCTGTCAGCCGTTTTCTAGTTCTTTTCTTTCTCAATTACCTTTTGGTATCTTTCTACTTCCTTAGCTATTACACCACTCATTGCAAGCAAGCAGATTAGATTTGGTATTGCCATAAGTGCATTTGCTATGTCCGAGAAGTTCCAGACAAGTTGTAATGACTGGGTTGCTCCTACATAGACAACCAGCGAAAACACGACTCTGTATACCATATTGTATTTGTGTGTTTTAAATATGTATTCGAAGGCTTTCTCACCGTGATATTCCCAGCCAAGTATGGTTGAAAAGGCAAATAAAGTAATTCCTATTGTAACAAGCCATGCACCAAAGCCACCAAAGTTCTTGTTTATTTTCTTAAATGCCGATGAAAAAGCTTCTATTGTTAATGCAGAACCCTGAACTAATTCTTTGTATGTATATTTTCCGTTTTTGTCGAAAACATATTCATTTCCTGCAGAATCGCACCAAGTTCCTTCTATATTATTGTTTGTGTTTTCTCCTTTATAACTTAACTGTAGTTCTGTTGTTTCGTTTTTTAAGTTATTACTTATCAGTGTTAATGAATTACAATCTATTTTTTTAATCAGGTAATCTTCATCTGCCACCTTTCCATCTGAAACTGTCTGAGCTACAATTGCCACGTTGTCTCCTATTCTGTTATATGTTCCCGTTACGCTATCACTTGTTATTCCCAGAACACCTGATGATGCAATACAAAGTCCTGTAATTGTACAAACAACAATTGTATCCCAAAATGTACCTGTCATATTAATATACCCTTGTCTTACAGGATCATCTGTAGTAGCTGCTGCAGCTGTAATTGCTGCTGAACCCATTCCTGCTTCATTAGAAAAAACACCTCTTGCCACACCATAACGCATGGCATTCATAAGTGATGCTGTTATTGCACCACAAAGTCCGCCACCCACTGCATTAAAGTTAAATGCCATTTTAAAAACCATTGCAAGCCCTGATGGAACATTTTTAATATTTATCAAAATAACAATCAATCCTGCTATCACATAAAAAATTGCCATTACAGGTACTACTATTGATGAAACTTTTGAAATACTCTTAATACCACCAACAATAATAATTAAGGATAAAACAGTAAGCACAACTCCAACAATTGCTGACGGTGCACCAAATGTATTATTTAAAGCTTCTGAAATTGAATTTGCCTGTGTCATATTTCCTATTCCAAAAGAAGCTATAACTGCAAAAATTGCAAAAAGCATACCAAGTACTGCTCCAACTTTCTTGTTTTTGAAACCTTTTTTCATTGTGTACATTGGACCACCTGACATTTCACCTTTTTCATTAACTTCTCTGTACTTGATAGCCAACATACATTCACTAAACTTAGAAGTCAAGCCAAAACAGGCTGAAATCCACATCCAAACCAAAGCTCCTGGTCCACCTGCTACCATGGCTGTGGCAACACCTACAATATTTCCGGTACCAATTGTAGCTGCCAAAGCTGTTGTCAAAGCTGAGAACGGTGACACATCTCCCTCTCCACGACTTTTGGTTCTTGCTTCTTTACTTAATGTACTTTTTAGTGCATATCCCAAGTTTCTCCAAGGTCTGAACTTTAATCTTATAGTGAGAAAAATACCTGTTCCCACCAAAAGGATCAACATTACCGGTCCCCAAACAAAATCATCCATCTTTGATACAATTTCTGCCAAACTCATAAACCTACCTCTCTTCCTTTTTATTATATTCGCGTCTGCAACAATTTTTCTGCATATAATGATTTAAGTTTCAAAAGCCCAAATCCTGACTCTACTGATTGTAACCTGCTTCGCACTCCTACAATCCTGCCTTGCAACGCAAAAACGGAGGCAACATTTCTGTTACCTCCGTTGGTATTATGTTAATATTAAATTACATCAATGACTATGTCAAGTTTTTATTATTTTAAATCCAAATTATTTAGAAGATTCTCTATAACGTTCTTTCCACCTTTTGATTTTTTTGTTACAACAACAATCAATCCAATCAATAATACTGTTACTATACCACAAAGTATCATATTATCCATCTGATGTTGATATGCCGACCAGGAAAATCTTGCAACTATAAGAATTGCTGCAACTATAACCAATGTATACAAATAAAAACCGTATGTATATTTTCCATTAAATGTACAACCTGTTTCTGTGTTTGTTATTTTGCCTTTAAAGATTACAGGCACTGCATCTTCACCGTTTTGAAACTTTCCGGTTTCTAACATTAGAGAAATCTTGTCCTTCTCTTTTGTCATTTTAATGTTTGCTTTTTCAGCTTTAGCCTTCATTACAGGAAGCAAATCTTCTTTTTTTCTGTTAAACTTAAAACTCTTCATAATTCACCATTCCAGTCACGTTTTTTGTGATTAATATTATCTGCTACACTTAAATAATAAATCTTCCCATCTTCTATCAACTTCCTTCTGGAATTTTTCAATAAGATGTTCATTACCTGGTTTAAATAAGTGCTTAAATCTACCCTGTGTTCTCAAGAAATCTTCGATTGGAAGTCTGTTCTTAGGCTCATAGTTTAAAATCCACTTTCCATCAATTACTTCAAACAATGGCCAATAATTAGTTTCTACTGCTAATTTGCAAATATCCATAATTTCATCTGTTTTATATTTCCAACCTGTTGGACATGGAGCCATAACATTAAGAAATGCAGGTCCTTCTGTATAAATAGCCTTCTCAGCCTTCGTATGCAAATCCTTCATTCCGTTGAAATATGTAGTCTGAGCAACATAAGGAATATCATGCGCTGCAAGAATTGCTGCAAGATCTTTTCTGTACTGTTCCTTACCATTGCACTGTGTACCTACAGGAGTTGTTGTTGTATCAGCATACATAGGTGTAGCTGAAGAACGCTGTGTTCCTGTATTCATATAAGCACCATTATCATAGCACACATATGTATAATTTGTTCCACGTTCCATTGCACCTGACAATGACTGAATACCAATATCATATGTACCACCATCACCGCCAAATACAATAAACTTATAATCTTCTTTAATCTTGCCTTTACGCTTCATAGCCTTGTAAGCCCCTTCAACACCTGCCATTGTTGAGCTGGCATTTTCAAATGCACTATGAATATAACTGTCTTCCCATGCAACGTATGGATACTGGAAAGATGAAACATTAAGACATCCTGTTGCACAACCAATAACAGCCTTATCTCCTTCGTGAAGTCCACGAAGCACGTTTCTTGCACAAATTGTTGCTCCACAACCTGCACACATTCTATGACCTGGAGCAAATCTTTCAGGTTTATTCATTACTTCTTTAAAATTATAGCCCATTATTTTGCCTCCTTGTCTCTTAATCCCATATAACGGTAAACATCACCTGTCTCACCTGTTCTTGCGATTTCTTTTAATGTTTCATATACATTAATCATATCTTCAACTCTTACATCTCTACCACCAATACCATACATAATGTTGATAGCAAGTGCCTGACATTTTTCAATATACATAGCCTGCATTGTTTCAGCACCAACAGGTCCTCCGTTAGTTGAAAAGCTCTCTGAACGATCCATTACTGCAACTGCCTTACAATTCTTTAATGCTTTTGCAATCTCTTTGCCTGGGAATGGTCTAAATGATCTAATCTTTACAAGACCTACTTTTTCACCATTTTCTCTCATATGATCAATAGCATCCTTAGTTGTTCCTGCTGCAGAACCGATTATAACTACTGCATATTCTGCATCTTCCATCTTATATTCTTCAATAAGACCATACTTACGGCCTGAGATTTTTTCAAAATCCTTTGCCACATCAAGAATAACCTGCTTTGCATTTTCCATGGCATGAGCCTGAGCTTTTCTTGATTCCATATAATAATCTGATACAGCATAAGGGCCAACAGCAAATGTTTCATTTGGATTAAGAAGATAATCTTCAGGTTCATATTCGCCTACAAAATCCTTAACTGTCATATCATCTAAAATTTCCATATCGTTTACAGCATGGCTTGTAATAAAACCATCCTGACAAATCATAATAGGAAGTCTAACATCTTTGTTTTCAGCAATATTATATGCCATAACCATATTGTCGTAAGCTTCCTGATTATTTTCAGCATAAATTTGAATCCAACCACTGTCTTTTGCTCCCATTGTGTCTGAATGGTCACAGTTAATGTTAAGTGGTCCTGTAAGTGCTCTACAAACTGCTGTCAATGCAATAGGCAATCTACTTGAAGCAGCAACTCCTAAAACTTCCCACATAAATGCAAGACCTGCAGATGATGTTGCTGTAAGGGCTCTTGCACCTGCTGCTGAAGCTCCTATAGCTGCACTCATAGAACTATGTTCACTTTCTACTGTAATAAATTCAGTATCTACTAATCCGTTTGAAACATAATTAGAAAAATACTGAGGTATTTCTGTTGAAGGTGTAATTGGAAATGCCGGGAAAACATCCGGATTAATCTGTCTTAAAGCTGTAGCTACAGCTTCATTTCCTGATAATAAAACTCTCTTTGGCATTATTTTTTCACCTCCATCTTAATTGCTCCAAATGGGCATGCCTTAACGCAAATACCACATCCCTTACAATGATCGTAATCTATAGTCTGTCTTTTATATTCTTTTACAGGAATTGCACTGTCCGGGCAAACAGGCACACATAAAAGACACTGTTTACATTTTTCTTCATCTATAACAGGGGCAACATTAGTCCAGTCTCCTGTTATAAACTGTTTTGTTGTACCACAACCTACAATTGTATTACCACATGTAACATCCTGCCATGCCACATCCTGACCTAATTTCGATATATCTGTCTTTGCCATTTACTTAACCTCCCTTAACGCTATTCTTAACGCATCCATATTACCTTTAATAACTTCAGGTTTCTTAGCAAACTTGTGCTTAAAAGAACCTTCCATTTCATTAAGGAAAGTTTCATCGTCAATAACTCCGGTAACTTTAACAATGGCTGCAAGCATTGGTGTATTAGGGAAATTCTTTCCTAATGTTTCCATTGCAATCTTTCTTGCATCTACTGTATAAACTTTACCTTTATATCCCTTTAAATGTGGAATAATTTCTTCTTTTGGTCTGGCTGTATTAATAAGGATTGCTCCATCTTCTCTTAAGCCTTTTGTTACATCAACTATCTCTATTAATGTTTCATCAACAACCACAACATACTGAGGATCATAAATATTAGAATGAACTCTAATAGGCTGATCACTGATTCTGTCATATGCAGTAATAGGGGCACCCATTCTTTCCGGACCATATTCAGGAAATCCCTGAGCATTCTTGCCAGTCTTAAACGCTACTTCAGCTAACAATAATGCTGCTGTTTTAGCGCCCTGTCCACCTCTACCGTGCCATCTGATTTCAAGAGTATCTTTCATTTTTCCATCCTTCTTTGTTAATATTTTCTCACTCCCAAAGGAGTATTTATAAGCCATGCAGTCTTTAGCGTACTAAAGTAGCAATATTTTTATTATAATAAAATGTAGTACTAATTGCAACATTTAATCATTATTTACAAGCATATTCGGTTTATTGCTTATTTCATCGCTCTAATACGTTAAATTGACAAATTATTTTTTATTATTTAATATGATTCAGTGACTATTTTAGAATTGAGGTTTTTATATTTATATGGAAAGAGAAAAATTCAAATCCCGTTTAGGATTTATACTTATTTCTGCCGGTTGCGCCATTGGTATTGGTAATGTGTGGCGTTTTCCTTATGTAGTTGGAAATAACGGTGGCGGATGTTTTGTATTATTTTATGTTTTATTTCTTGTTATACTAGGTCTTCCTATTTTGACAATGGAATTTTCTGTTGGTAGAGCTAGTCAGCAAAGTATTGCAAGAGCATTTACAACTTTAGAAAAGAAAGGTCAGTTTTGGCATTTACATGGTTACATAGGAATGGCCGGCAATTATATATTAATGATGTTTTATACTACAGTTGCAGGATGGATGCTTAAATATTTCTTTGACACTGCCAAAGGTGATTTTATTGGTGCTACAACCTCTCAGGTTAAGGATCATTTCACTGATATGAATTCTGTACCTTCGGAAATGATTTTCTGGACAGTTGTTGTAATTGTAATTGGATTTCTTGTTTGCTCATTAGGCTTACAGAATGGTGTTGAGAAAATTTCAAAAGGTATGATGATTGCCCTTTTAGTCATTATGGCTGTACTTGCAATAAACAGCATTTTCTTAAAAGGTGCTTCTAAGGGCTTGTATTTCTACTTAGTACCTGATTTTCAGCAAATAAAAAATATTGGACTTATTAATGTTCTTGTTGCTGCAATGAATCAGGCATTTTTCACACTTAGTATTGGTATGGGTTCCATGACAATTTTCGGAAGCTACTTAAGTAAAGACCATTCACTACTTGGTGAATCAATCAACATAGTAGCCTTAGACACTTTTGTTGCAATAGTTTCAGGACTTATAATATTCCCATCATGTTTTGCTTTCGGAGTAAATCCTGATCAGGGACCAAGTCTTATTTTTGTAACATTGCCAAACATATTTATAAAAATGCCCGGTGGCAGAATAATTGGAAGCTGCTTCTTCATCTTTATGGCTTTTGCAGCTTTCTCAACAGTAATAGCCGTCTTTGAAAACATAATGTCATCTTGTATGGACTTATGGGGCTGGGGACGAAAAAAGACAGCCCTCATTAATACAATTTTAATAATAATAGGCTCAATCCCTTGCGTTCTTGGCTTTAACATCCTATCCGGCTTCCATCCTTTAGGAAAAGGCACTAATGTAATGGACTTAGAAGACTTCCTTGTAAGTAACCTAATACTTCCAATTGGTTCCCTAATTTACACACTCTTCTGCACAAGCAAATACGGGTGGGGCTGGGACAACTACCTAAAAGAAGTCAACACTGGAAACGGCCTGAAAGTTCCTGGAAAAATCCGTTTCTACTGCAAATGGATACTTCCACTTGTAACACTGTTCATAATTGTAAACGGTTTAATATCTGTATTTAATAAATAAAAGTATCTAAAAAATCAACTGTTTGAGCCATAGGCGAGTTTTGATTTTTGTCTTATAATAAATGACGGAGCAAAACAAGAAAAGTAACGTGTTTGAAGCGGAGTTATCTAGCTATACAACGCATAAAATAAGTAAGGGGCAACACCAAATCAATCGTGTGCCCCTTTTTCTTATTCTTTTATCTTCTTTGATATTCTTCTTGCCAAGTACACAAATGGTGTATCTGCAAGGCTTGTTACTATAAATATTACATAACTTGAAATTGCAATACTTATAAGTGTCTTAAAATCATGAATGCCCCAGAATGCACCAAATGTATACAAAATAGTATTCAAAAACTGTGAAATTAATGTTGAACCATTGTTTCTAAGCCAAAGAAATCTTTCCTTGTCTCCTACTAATTTGTTAGTTAAATCCCACCATTTATGGTATGCCCAAACATCAAATTCCTGAACTATAGCGTATACAACCATACTTACAATCATAAGTCTTGGTGTATTTGAAAAAATTGTCTGCATTGCAGGCATTGCAAAATCTGTGCTGTCCGGTGTGTATAAAAGCCACCACTGTGAAAGTATTATAAATACAATTGATGTTGTAATTCCAATATGTACTGCTCTTTTTGCATCTTTCTTTCCATATACTTCACTTACAATATCTGTTATAAGGAATGTTGCCGCAAATAAAACGTTTCCCAATGTCATAACCATTCCAAATGCTTTGACCATTATTAAAACTTCTATGTTAGCTGCAATTGTTGCTATACTTGTAAAGCAGAATAATCCCTGCTTTCCAAATAATTTATACATTACTATTACGCTTCCGTAAATTATAAATATTGATAAAACCAGTAATATTTCATTAGACATTTTTATTTTCTCCTTTAATCATCCTACACCAAAATCTGTATTATTTAATAATATATCTACCCTATCATTATCTTTGTACAAGGGATAAACATATTCCATAAACTGTTCAATAACCTTTTTATCCGGTTTAATCGGCATCTGATTTTCAACCATAATATTTACACATATTCTGCTAAAATATTTTAAACCTGTCTCAATATCACTAATCATTGATTCCTTTGTTTGTCCTGAAATTCCCTGTAACAAATTAATTTCATCAAAATAATTTGCAATTACTTCAGGATTCTTTTCTTCAATTCCCTTAACTAAAACTTTCTCTCTTAAATCATAGTCAAAAGTTTCTAAACCTAACTTTATAATCGGTTTAATTCCAATATTCAAAAAAGAATTTTTAAAATTTTGAACATCATCTTTATGCATATAATGACATTCAAAATGGATTTCTTTTATACCTTTTTTCAAACATATTTGCTTAATCAATTCTATAGTTTTTTTATCTAAATCAACAAAACTTCCTGAGTTTATAACTTCAAGTTCCCCAAATTTTCCTGTTACATTACTTAAAACCTGCTTATTCAACTGAAAATTGGCTTCTATGTCTTTGCTTGAATCTAAATGATAATCACAAAATCTGCATTTTCTCCATTTACATCCATCTCCAACTAACATTACTATCTCTCTAGGGTTCTTGTCTTCTATGACAGAATATCTTATTGGATTAAATCCTTCTACCATTGTTTTTCTCCTATAAAATAAAAAGAGTGCCTACTAAGGACACTCTTTTTAAACTGCTATATCTAGCAGATTCTTCCTTAGTTTTGTTTATAGACAGGATGGTTACGAACTGTCTGTTATTATTTTATGGAAACTTTATTATAAATTTCCATCAAATGTTTTATTCTTCAGTAATTTCAATTGTATCTTCTGAAACTTCAATTACATCATTGTTATCTTCAGCATTTTCTGCTTCATCTTCTACATCTTCTGCTGAAACTGCTAATGCTGCCTGTTCCTGTTCTCTTGCGATACGTTCGTCTGTACTTAATTTTACATCACCGTATCTCTTCATACCTGTACCTGCAGGAATTAACTTACCGATAATTACGTTTTCCTTAAGACCTACAAGTGGGTCAACCTTACCGTTAATAGCTGCTTCTGTAAGAACTCTTGTTGTTTCCTGGAATGAAGCTGCTGATAAGAATGAGCTTGTTGCAAGTGAAGCCTTTGTGATACCAAGCATAATCTGTGTACCTGTTGCAGGTTCCTTGCCTTCTGCTTCAAGTTCCTCATTTACTTCATTGAAGTCAAGTACTTCAACTGTTGTTCCTGGTAAGAATTCTGAATCACCGGCTGTGTCAACCTTAATCTTCTTAAGCATCTGACGAACAATAACTTCAACGTGCTTATCATTGATTTCTACACCCTGTAGACGGTAAACTCTCTGTACTTCACGGATCATATAATCCTGAACTGCACGAAGTCCCTTAATCTTTAATAAATCATGTGGGTTAATGCTACCTTCTGTAAGTTCATCACCGGCTTCAAGAACAGCACCATCAAGAATCTTAATCTTTGATCCATAAGGGATAAGATAAGCTTTTGATTCGCCAGTTTCAGGGTTAGTTACGATAATTTCACGTTTCTTCTTTGTTTCCTTAATTTCAGCAACACCACCGAACTCTGCAATAATTGCAAGTCCCTTTGGCTTTCTTGCTTCAAATAATTCTTCTACTCTAGGAAGACCCTGTGTAATATCGTCACCGGCTACACCACCAGTATGGAATGTTCTCATAGTAAGCTGTGTACCAGGTTCACCGATTGACTGAGCAGCGATGATACCTACTGCCTCACCAACCTGTACTCTCTGTCCTGTTGCCATATTTGCACCATAACATTTAGCACATACACCTACGTGTGACTTACATGTAAGAATTGTTCTAATCTTAACTGATTTAACACCTGTAGCAACAATTCTTGCTGCACGCTTTGGTGTAATCATATGGTTAGCTTTAACAATCATATTGCCTTCTGCATCATACATTGTTTCTGCAGCAGTTCTACCTGTGATTCTTTCTTCAAGACTTTCGATTACTTCGTTTCCATCAACTAAGTCTTCGATTTCCATAAATGGAATAGCCTTACCTTCACAACAATCTACATCTCTAATAATAAGATCCTGTGAAACGTCTACAAGTCTTCTTGTAAGGTAACCTGAATCGGCTGTTCTAAGAGCTGTATCAGACATACCCTTTCTAGCACCATGAGCTGAAATAAAGTATTCCAATACGTCAAGACCCTCACGGAAGTTAGACTTAATAGGAAGTTCGATAGTCTTACCTGTTGTATCAGCCATCAAACCACGCATTCCGGCAAGCTGTTTAATCTGCTTATCAGAACCACGGGCACCTGAATCGGCCATCATAAAGATGTTGTTGTACTTATCAAGGCCACTAAGAAGGGCTGTTGTAAGTTCATTATCGGCTGCCTGCCATGTTTCGATAACTTCTTTATATCTTTCTTCATCTGTTAAGAAACCACGACGATAATGCTTTGTGATTTCATCAACTGTGTGTTCTGCATCTGCAAGAATCTGTTTCTTTGATTCAGGTACTGTCATATCTGAAATTGAAACTGTCATTGCTGCTCTTGTTGAGAACTTATAACCCATAGCCTTGATATTATCAAGAACTTCTGCAGTCTTTGTTGCTCCGTGGTTATTAATAACCTTTTCAAGAATCTGCTTTAACTGTTTTTTACCTACATGGAAATCTACCTCTAATTTAAGGTAATCTTCATCTGTTTCTCTCTTAACGAATCCTAAATCCTGTGGAAGAATTTCGTTAAATAAACAACGTCCAAGTGTAGTATCAATAATACCTGAAATCTCTTTTCCTTCTCCGTTAAATACAGTTCTCTTAACCTTAATTCTCTGGTGAAGTGAAATTTCTTTATTTTCATAAGCTAAAATAGCCTGATTAACATCACTAAATGAATGTCCTAATGCATCAATAGGTTCACAAATAACAACTCTATCATCTGCATGATACTTAATCATATCGTGAGCTCCGATAATTCCTTTATCTAAAGCTTCCTTAATTTCTTCATCTGTATCATAAATAGGAGCATTCTCAGCTACTGTAGAAGCAATTTCTTCTTCCTTAGAATGATCAACCATTCTTTCCATTGTAAGATAGTAAATACCAAGTACCATATCCTGTGAAGGAACTGCTACAGGTGCACCATCTGATGGTTTTAACAAGTTGTTAGGTGAAAGTAAAAGGAATCTACATTCAGCCTGTGCTTCTACTGAAAGTGGAAGATGAACAGCCATCTGGTCACCGTCAAAATCGGCGTTGAACGCTGTACATACCAATGGATGAAGCTTAATAGCCTTACCTTCTACAAGAATTGGTTCAAATGCCTGAATACCAAGTCTATGAAGTGTAGGGGCACGGTTTAACATAACAGGATGTTCTTTGATTACGTCTTCAAGTACATCCCAAACCTCTGTCTGAAGTCTTTCAACCATCTTCTTAGCGCTCTTAATATTGTGAGCTGTTCCATTAGCTACCAATTCCTTCATTACAAAAGGCTTAAATAATTCGATAGCCATTTCCTTTGGAAGACCACACTGGTAAATCTTAAGTTCAGGTCCTACTACAATAACTGAACGTCCTGAGTAGTCAACACGCTTACCAAGTAAGTTCTGACGGAAACGTCCCTGCTTACCCTTTAACATATCTGATAAAGATTTAAGAGCTCTGTTACCAGGTCCTGTTACAGGTCTACCACGTCTACCATTATCAATTAATGCGTCAACAGCTTCCTGAAGCATTCTCTTTTCATTTCTTACAATGATTTCCGGAGCGCCTAATTCAAGAAGTCTCTTAAGACGATTATTTCTGTTAATAATTCTTCTATACAAATCATTTAAATCAGATGTAGCAAATCTACCACCATCTAACTGAACCATAGGTCTTAAATCAGGTGGAATTACAGGAATTACATCTAAAATCATCCATTCAGGCTTATTACCTGAATTTCTGAATGCTTCGAAAACTTCCAATCTCTTAACGATTTTTGCTTTCTTCTGTCCTGTTGCTTCAAATAATTCTGATTTTAATTGCTCTGCTTCTTTTTCAACATCAATGTCCATAAGCAATTCTTTGATAGCTTCAGCACCCATTCCCACACGGAACTTTCCGCCAAATTCTTCATATGCTTCTCTGAATTCCTTTTCTGACAACACCTGCTTGTAATCCAATGTTGTTTCCATTGGATCAAGCACGATATATGAAGCAAAGTATAAAACTTTCTCTAATACTCTTGGTGAAATATCAAGGATTAATCCCATTCTTGAAGGGATTCCTTTAAAGTACCAAATGTGTGATACCGGAGTAGCAAGTTCAACACTACCCATACGCTCTCTACGAACGCTGGCCTTTGTTACTTCAACGCCACATCTGTCACAGATTACACCTTTATATCTGATTTTCTTATATTTACCACAATGACATTCCCAGTCTTTGCTTGGTCCGAAAATCTTTTCACAGAATAAACCGTCTTTTTCAGGTTTTAAAGTTCTGTAATTTATTGTCTCAGGCTTAGTAACTTCGCCTCTTGACCATTCTCTGATTTTTTCAGGTGACGCAAGACCAATTTTGATTTTGTCAAATGATACCTGTTCACTAACGTTATTATCTGCCATGATCAAATCTCCCTTCCTAATTATTCGTCCATTCCATCTTCAACTACATTTCCCTGAGCATCAACAGTCTGGAGTTCTTCACCTACAAATTCCTGTGTGCTATAACCAGCCTGTTCAAAGCTCTGGCTGTCTTCTTTCTTCTGGCTATAGTTCTTATTATCATTAAGAATTGCATTGAAGTTTGTTTCACCGTAATCAATGCTTTCCTTTAATTCAACTTCATTGTCATTTTCATCTAATACCTTAACATCAAGTGCTAATGACTGAAGTTCCTTAATAAGTACCTTAAATGATTCAGGAATTCCCGGCTGAGGGATGTTTTCACCCTTAATAATTGCTTCATAAGTCTTAACACGTCCTACAACGTCATCAGACTTAACTGTTAAGATTTCCTGTAATGTATATGATGCACCGTAAGCTTCAAGTGCCCAAACTTCCATTTCACCAAATCTCTGTCCACCGAACTGAGCTTTACCACCAAGTGGCTGCTGTGTTACTAATGAGTAAGGACCTGTTGAACGTGCATGAATCTTATCATCAACCAAGTGATGTAACTTAAGGTAATGCATGAATCCGATTGTAACAGGGTTATCGAAGTAATCACCTGTTCTACCATCTCTAAGTCTAACCTTACCATCTCTTGCAATTGGAACACCCTTCCATTCTTCTCTATGATCAAGGTGTTCACCAAGATATTCCATAACTTCAGGATTTAATTTATCCTGATATTTTGCCTGGAAATCTTCCCACTCTGTATTGGCATAATCGTTTGCCATTTCAAGTGTATCCATAATGTCGTACTCGTCAGCACCGTCAAATACAGGTGTTGCAATGTTAAATCCTAATACTTTAGCTGCAAGGCTTAAGTGAATTTCAAGGACCTGACCAATGTTCATACGTGAAGGTACGCCCAATGGGTTAAGTACGATATCAAGTGGTCTTCCGTTTGGAAGGAATGGCATATCTTCTACTGGTAATACTCGTGAAACTACACCCTTGTTACCATGACGTCCGGCCATCTTATCACCAACGGAAATCTTTCTCTTCTGAGCAATGTAAATACGAACTGATTCGTTTACGCCTGGAGCTAATTCGTCTCCATTTTCTCTCTTGAATACCTTAGCATCAACAATGATACCCTGTTCACCGTGTGGAACCTTAAGTGATGTATCTCTTACCTCTCTTGCCTTTTCACCGAAGATTGCTCTCAAAAGTCTTTCTTCAGGTGTAAGCTCTGTTTCACCCTTAGGTGTAACCTTACCAACAAGAATATCTCCGGCACGAACTTCAGCACCGATTCTGATAATACCTCTTTCATCAAGGTCTTTACGGGCTTCATCACCTACGCCAGGAACATCATTTGTAATCTCTTCAGGTCCAAGCTTAGTATCTCTTGCTTCTGTTTCGTATTCTTCTATATGAATTGATGTATAAACATCGTCCTGAACTAATCTTTCACTAAGAAGTACAGCATCTTCGTAGTTATAACCTTCCCATGTCATGAAACCGATAAGTGGGTTCTTACCAAGTGCAATTTCACCGTTAGATGTTGATGCACCATCAGCAATAACTTCACCTGCTTCTACGTGGTCTCCCTTAAATACTATTGAACGCTGGTTATAACAGTTACTCTGGTTACTTCTCTGGAATTTAAGAAGCTTATATGTTTCTTTTTCTCCATTATCATCATATCTGATAGTAATTTCTTTTGATGTTGATCTTTCAATAACACCGGCACGCTTAGCAACAACACAAACGCCTGAGTCAACAGCTGCCTTTGCTTCCATACCTGTACCAACAACAGGAGCTTCTGTTGTAATAAGTGGAACGGCCTGACGCTGCATGTTTGATCCCATGAGGGCACGGTTTGAGTCGTCGTTCTGTAAGAATGGAATCATTGATGTTGCAACTGAAAATACCATTCTAGGAGAAACGTCCATTAAGTCAATTCTCTTCTTATCAAACTGTGATGTTTCTTCTCTATAACGTCCTGATACGTTATTGTGTACAAAATGTCCTTCTGCATCCAATGGTTCATTAGCCTGTGCAACAGTGTAATTATCTTCTTCATCTGCTGTAAGGTAAACAACTTCATCTGTTACTCTTGGATTTTCAGGATCTGACTTGTCTACTACTCTATATGGAGCCTCAACAAATCCGTACTCATTTAATCTTGCGAAAGATGCAAATGAGTTAATAAGTCCGATGTTAGGACCTTCAGGTGTCTCAATAGGACACATTCTACCGTAATGTGTATAGTGAACGTCTCGAACCTCGAATCCGGCACGATCTCTTGAAAGACCACCTGGTCCTAAGGCTGATAAACGTCTCTTATGTGTTAATTCACCCAATGGGTTATTCTGATCCATAAACTGTGACAACTGTGAACTTCCGAAGAATTCCTTAACAGCTGCAGTTACAGGTTTTATATTAATTAATGTCTGTGGAGAAACTCCTTCAAGATCCTGAGTTGTCATACGTTCACGAACAACTCTTTCCATTCTTGAAAGACCGATTCTATACTGATTCTGAAGTAATTCACCAACTGCACGGATACGTCTGTTTCCTAAGTGGTCAATATCATCTTCTGAACCGATTCCATATTCAATATTCATACAATAGTTGATTGTAGCGAAAATATCTTCCTTAGTAATATGCTTTGGAATTAATTCGTGTACGTTTCTCTTAATTGCATCTTTTAATTCTTCTTCTGTTTCATTTTCAGCAAGAATTTCAGCAAGAACAGGGTAATAAACCTCTTCATTAATTCCCAATTCTTTACAATCAAAGTCAACATATGCATTAATATCTACAGCAAGGTTTGAAAGAACTTTTTCATTCTTAATATCTGTCTGAATCATTACTGATGGAACAGCTGCATTCTGAATCTTAATAGCAAGTTCTTCTGTTACAACAGTTCCGGCTTCTGCTAAAACTTCTCCTGTTGTCATATCTACAACATCTTCAGCTAATGGTAAACCTTTAATACGGTTCTTGTAAGCCAATTTCTTGTTGTATTTATAACGACCAACTCTTGCAAGGTCATATCTTCTTGCATCAAAGAACATACCTGCAACGATTGATTCAGCACTGTCAACGCTAAGAGGTTCGCCCGGACGAATCTTTTTGTAAAGTTCTAAAAGGCCTTCTTCATAGCTTGTACTTGGATCTTTCTCAAATGTTGCTGTAAGTTTTTCTTCTTCACCGAATAATTCAGTGATTTCAGCATTTGTTCCAATTCCTAAAGCTCTAATAAGAACTGTTACAGGAAGCTTTCTTGTTCTATCTACACGAACATAGAAAATATCATTTGAATCTGTTTCGTATTCAAGCCATGCACCTCTGTTAGGAATAACCTGTGATGTATATAATTCCTTACCTACTTTATCATGACCGATAACGTAGTAGATACCTGGTGAACGAACCAACTGGCTTACGATAACACGTTCTGCACCATTGATAACGAATGTACCTGTTGCAGTCATAAGTGGTAAATCACCCATGAAAATATCGTGTTCTGTAAATTCACCTGTCTCCTTGTTATGAAGTCTTACCTTAACTTTTAAAGGTGCAGAATATGTTGCATCTCTTTCCTTACATTCCTCGATTGTGTACTTCTTCTCATCTTCGCATAATTTGAAGTCAACAAACTCAAGGCTTAAGTTTTGTGCGTAATCTTCAATCGGAGATATATCTTCCAATACTTCCTTAAGACCTGTACTCAGGAACCACTCATATGAATCTCTCTGAACTTCAATAAGATTAGGCATTCCAAGAACTTCTTTTTGTCTTGAATAACTCATACGTATGCCTTTTCCTGATTTCACAGGGCGAATTCTGTTTTTCTCCATTGACATTTCACTCCTTGTCTTTATTTTATTACTTTTTTAGTTACTTTTGCTTAATAAAATTAAGTTTTTGTACTGTTTTAGCACTTTCATTGCTGTCAAAAGGGCGCACTACGCCTACTTTTAAGCATAACAGTAGGATTTTACCATAGGTAACAATTGGTGTCAAGGACTTTTTTATTGAATATTTCTGTTTGATTATTGGGGTTATATTTTTAAGCATTATCAACTTGGTATCGAAGAAAGCACGCGCTCAAACATAAAAAGAGAGACAGGGTTGTGTTTACACAAAACCCTGTCTCTCTTTTTATGTTTGAGCGCACGCTCTGCAAAAAGTTTGTCGCGATTATTTTAATGTTACAACTGCTCCAACTTCTTCTAACTGAGCCTTTAATGCTTCTGCTTCTTCCTTTGTAGCACCTTCTTTAACTACCTTAGGAGCTCCGTCAACTACTTCCTTAGCTTCCTTTAATCCTAATCCTGTAGCATCCTTAACAGCCTTGATAACCTTAACCTTGTTAGCACCAACTTCTGTTAATTCTACGTCGAATTCTGTCTTTTCTTCAGCTGCTCCACCTTCTGCTCCAGCTGCTGCTACTACAACACCTGCTGCTGCAGATACGCCAAATTCTTCTTCACATGCTTTTACTAAATCGTTTAATTCTAAAACTGTTAATCCTTTGATTACTTCAATGATTTCTGCTGTTGTCATTGTAATTTCCTCCATTAATAATTCTTTATAATTGTTTCGATGTTATTAAATCCATCTTTAATGTGAATGCTTAGCATTCATTATCAGATTATGCCTGATTATGCAACTTCTTCGTTCTTTTCAGCAATCTGCTTAATAACACGAGCGAAGTTTGTAACTGGTGACTGCATAGATCCAAGTAATTTTGAGAGAAGTACTTCTCTTGATGGGATAGATGCAATCTGACCGATTCCTGCTGCATCATAGTAAACTCCGTCAACTACGCCGCCTTTGATTTCTAAAGCTTCAGCTGTCTTAGCGAATTTTGCTAATACTCTAGCTGCTGCCGTAGCATCATCTTTACATACTGCAATAGCTGTTGGTCCTTCAAGATGCTGAGCTAAATCTGCGAATTCAGTATCTTTGATTGCAAAATTAATCATAGTGTTCTTGTATACTTTGTATACAACACCAGCTTCTCTTAACTGCTTACGAAGTTCTGTATCTTCTGCAACAGTAAGTCCACGGTAATCTACAACAACTGCTGTAGCTGCACCATTGAGTAATTCTGAAATCTCTTCAACGACAGGTTTCTTTAACTCTACTTTTGCCATGATTGTTTTGCCTCCTTATAAAATTTAGGTCTGCAACCAAACATTGCGCCGAATATTATACAATAGTATAAAAAACCTCTCTGCCGAAACAGAGAGGTATTGTCAGTCATGTTTATAACTTCATTCCTCGGTAGGTACTAAGTTTACGCCCTTATAAAGGATAAATCCCCATAGGCACCTACTGTCTTCGGCAATTGGTATTAAACCACTTGTGCATAATAACACATTCTTATTTTATTGTCAACTGATTGTTCAGTAACAACCTTAAATTATGCGTTAGCGTTTACTAACTTAGTTGGGTTAACCTTTACTCCAGGTCCCATTGTTGATGTAAGAGTAACGCTCTTTAAGTAAGCACCCTTAACTGCAGCTGGTTTAGCTTTATTAATAGCACCCATAAGTGCATTGAAGTTTTCTACTAACTGTTCTTCTGTAAATGAAGCTTTTCCAACTGGAACATGAATGATATTAGCCTTGTCTAATCTATATTCAATCTTACCGGCTTTAATATCATCAATAGCTTTTGTTACGTCCATTGTAACTGTACCTGCTTTAGGGTTTGGCATTAAGCCCTTAGGTCCAAGTACACGACCAAGTCTACCAACAACACCCATCATGTCTGGTGTAGCAACAACAACGTCGAAGTCTAACCATCCATCATTCTGGATTCTTGGTATTAACTCTTCACCGCCTACGAAATCAGCGCCTGCTGCCTGAGCTTCATCAGCCTTAGCACCTTTAGCGAAAACTAAAACTTTAACAGTTTTACCTGTACCGTTAGGTAATACTACAGCACCACGGATCTGCTGATCTGCATGACGTCCATCACAACCTGTTCTGATGTGACATTCTATTGTTTCATCAAATTTTGCAACTGCTGCTTTCTTTACTAAAGAAATAGCTTCTTCTGTGTCATACTGTGCAGCTCTATCGATTAACTTTGCTGCCTCTGTATATTTCTTTCCTCTTTTCATTTAAACCTCCTAGTGGTAATAGCGGATATACCTCCCACTTTTTTCAATTCATTTTAAAATTAGTCTTCAACCTTAATTCCCATGCTTCTAGCTGTTCCTGCGATCATGCTCATAGCAGCTTCAATGCTTGCAGCATTTAAATCCTGCATCTTTGTTTCAGCGATCTGCTGTAAATCAGCCTTTGAGATTGTAGCAACTGTTTCTTTTAATGAATTGCCTGCACCCTTCTGGATCTTGCAAGCTTTCTTTAATAATACTGCTGCTGGAGGAGTTTTTGTTACGAAACTAAAACTCTTGTCCTGGTAAACAGTGATAACAACTGGAATAATCATTCCCGGCTGATCAGCTGTTCTTGCGTTAAAGTCCTTTGTGAACTGAACGATGTTTAATCCATGCTGTCCAAGTGCTGGACCAACTGGTGGAGCTGGTGTTGCTTTGCCAGCTTCGATCTGCAATTTAATGTAACCTTCTACTTTCTTTGCCATCTTTCGGCACCTCCTAAATTTGTGGTATTAGCGGGAATCCCTCCCACGGCCTTGCTATTCATTGCAAAACCTTCTTCTATTAGCACTTATGTGCATTATTAAAATTCACAACGTGAATCTTAATTCATCTTTTTAACTTCTGTAAAGTTTAATTCTACAGGAGTTTCTCTACCAAACATGTCAACATTAATTGTGACTGTCTGTCTGTTCTCATCAATACGTTTAACCACGCCTGCTGTACCTGACCAAACGCCACCGATGACTGCAATCATATCGCCTTCTTTAAAATCAACTTCAACTTTTTCATTCTTGATTCCAAGAGAAAGCATTTCTGTATCAGTAAGTGGAACCGGCTTAGATCCAGGACCTACAAACCCTGTAACACCTCTTGTGTTTCTTACAACATACCATGTATCATCATTCATAACCATGTTTATAAGCACATAACCTGGGAAAAGTTTTTTCTCAGAAACTTTTCTTACGCCGTTTTTAAGTTCGACAACTTCCTGTGTAGGTACTGATACTTCTAATATTTGATCATGCAATTTTCTATTCTCAATTGTCTGTTCAATAGTAGTCTTAACTTTATTCTCATACCCTGAATAAGTATGAACAACGTACCAATTTGCTTCTGACATTTAATCACCTCATATTTTTAATTCTTATCTTCCAATAATAGCATCTAATCCTAATTGTACAACACTATCAATGAGAGAAATAAGAACGCCTACGATAATTGTGATTACCACAACAACAACTGTCTGTCTAATAATTGTTGCTTTATCCGGCCAGATAATTCTTGAAAATTCAGCCTTAACACCTGTCCACCAAGTTTTAATACGGCTTTCTTTCTTCTTAGTTGCCTCTGCCATTTTCTTACCCTCCATTAACTCAAACTATTTAGTTTCTTTGTGTAATGTATGTTTCTGGCAGAATTTACAATACTTCTTTGTTTCAACTCTGTCTGGATGAGTCTTCTTATCCTTTGTTGTATTGTAATTACGCTGTTTACATTCAGTACATTCTAATGTAATTCTTGTTCTCATGAGTTTCACCTCCGCATTTTTTATATGTTTAAAGTCTAAATTTTTTTGCAAAAAAAAAAGACCTAGTTGCTCGCCTCATAAATATAACACGTAAATACAAATGCGTCAACATTTTTTTATTAATATTTACGATTTATATTTTGAAGCTGGATTAATTCCTAAACTATAGTCTTTTTTATTATTCTATCCATCCCTTCCAACTGCCACGGAAAGACAATACACTTTCTCAACTCCTGCCACCTTTAACACCTTTGCACAGGCATCAAAAGTACTACCTGTTGTATATATGTCATCAACTAAAAGTACTGTTTTATATTCGGAACATATTTTCCTGTCCACGCCAAAGGCTTTCTGCAAATTAATTTTCCGCATTTCATTGCTAAGCTTTTTCTGGGGAACCGTAGACTTCTTTCTAATAATACATTTATCGTCTAAAGCAATTCCCGTCTCCTTACTTAGCGCTCTGCCAAAAACTTCCGCCTGATTATAACCTCTCTTTATTTCCTTATCTTTATACATTGGAACCGGAATTATTGCCTGAACATTCCATTCTTTCAATTTATTTTCCAATACATCTTTTGCCACTTTTGCAAAAAATTTCCCATAATCCCTGGAATTTCCATATTTAAATCTGTATAAAACAAGTTTCATTTCCCCTGTGTATTCAAAAACAGACCTTGCCCTGTCATAGTAATGTTTCATCTTTTTACAATCATTACAATACGTTTTACCACTGTCTGTTAATGGTTTGCCACACTTAGCACACCTTGGCTCATTAATGATATGTAACTCATCTTTACATGTATCACATATAATCTTTCCCTTGCCAAGAACTTTTTGACAAACCGGGCAAACTGTTGGATACATCCATTCAATTACTCTACCTAACATTCCCCCACCTTTTCTTATTGATAATAATTAATAAGTTGCCATTTCAATCCTGAATATCTCTTATGCTGATCTTCATTTTTAACCATTGCGTTAAAAGTTTCTTTTCTGCCGACTATGCACACACATTTCTTTGCTCTTGTAACTCCCGTATACAAAAGATTCCTTGTCATAAGCATCGAAGCTCCCGAAACCAAAGGCATTACAACTGCCGGATATTCGCTACCTTGAGATTTATGAATTGTAACAGCGTAAGCCAGTTCCAACTCTTCTGCCTGTTTAGAATCATATGTAACATATCTTTCATCATCAAACTTTACTTCTATATAATTAGTAAGATTATTTATTTTTGTAATAATTCCCATATCTCCGTTAAAAATGCCGGAGCCGGAATCCACAAGAAAACCTTTATCTGTTCTCTGCTCCCATTCAAGCTGATAATTATTTTTAATCTGCATAACCTTGTCGCCTTCTCGGAAAACGACACCGGCTATCTCTTTTTCGTTCTTATTTTTGTCAGGTGGATTCATATACATCTGTAATCCCGGATTAAGAGAGTTGACGCCTAAAATTCCGTTACGCATAGGTGTAAGAACCTGTATGTCCATTTCATTTGCTCCTACGTATGCTGGAAGTTTTGTTTTTATCAGACCTATTGTTGCATTTAATGCCATCTGAGCATTTTCTCTTTCTATATATAAAAAATCTCCAAAACTATTGTCAAGTTTAACTTCTTTTCCTTCATTAATCTTATGAGCATTAGTTACTATTCCACTTTCCCCTGCCTGACGAAAAACTTTTGTAAGACGTACAACTTTAAAGCATTCAGATTCAATAATATCCTTCAAAACATTTCCCGGGCCAACACTTGCAAGCTGATTAACGTCTCCAACAAAAACCAATCTTGTTCCAACAGTTACAGCTTTCAAAAACGCATGCATCAAAAAAGTGTCTACCATAGACATTTCATCTACAATAACAACATCTGTTTCCAATGGATTTTGTTCGTTTCTTCCAAACTTCGCATCAAGTTCAGGATCATCACTTTGCCCACCTGATATTTCAAGCATTCTGTGAATAGTCTTTGCCTCATGACCTGTAGCCTCAGTCATACGCTTTGCGGCACGTCCCGTTGGAGCCGCAAGACTTACTTCTAATCCGTCAGATTCAAACAGCTGAATTATAGCATTAATTGTTGTGGTCTTTCCTGTTCCCGGGCCACCGGTTATAATAGATACACCGTTATTCTGTGTTGCCACAACTGCCTGTCTTTGAAGGTCATCTAAATGAATTCCTGACATATCCTCAACTGTATCCATTTTCACCCCAAGAATATAATCATCTTCCGGTGTTGAAATATTTAATTCAAGCAACATTCTTGCAATATTTAATTCTGTATAATAGAAAGTAGACAAAAACACTGCCTGATTGTCATCAATTTCTTTTAAAATTAACTTCTTTTCAAGTACAAGTTCCGTAAAACAGTTATCAAGCAATTCCATATTGTATGTTCCGTCAGCATTTAAGTACTGATCCCTTAATCCAAGCAAATTAATAGTAGTTTCCACCATTTTTTCCTTAGGAAGATATGTATGTCCTGATAAAGACGCTTCTGTTAAAGCATAGCACATTCCACTTTTTATTCTTACAGACGCATTAACTTCCACACCGGCTCTTCTGGCAATTTCATCTGCCGTCTTAAAGCCAATACCTGTCACATCATCTGCAAGCTGATACGGATTAGTTTTAATTATGTCATAAACCCTTGTTCCATAATTATTAAATATTTTCGTACTTAATGTAGGAGAAATTCCATATCCCTGAAGAAAAATCATAACATCACGCATATCCTTTTTTTCTTCAAGCTGAGTACTAATGTCCATAGCCTTTCTTGTAGTAATTCCTCTGATTTCTGCAAGGCGCTCCGGCTCCTCTTCTATAATTCTAAAAGTATCCTCACCAAACTTGTCTACTATTCTATCTGCAAGCACTGCGCCAAGACCCTTTATAGCTCCAGAACCTAAATATTTTTTTAACGATAATTCATCTGTTGCAGGAACAATTTTATAGTTTGTTGCCTTTATTTGTTTTCCATAAATCTCATGGAAAACTTCCTCACCTTCTATTTCTACATATTCTCCCTGACCAATATATCCAAAATTACCTGTACATGTTATATCTTCTTTTCCACTGGATAATGTTAACACAGTAAAACCATTATCTTCATTTCTAAATGTTATATTTTCAACATATCCGCTAACTGTTTTCATCTGGTATATTTTCTCTTTCCTTAATAACTGCCTTCTAGTTACTCTCTTTTTTCAATTGCATCATTCAAATACTTATTAGTTGCTTTTAAATATATCTTTTACCTGATTTGAATGTCAAAATATCCAAATCTTTATGGAATAAAAATGCCATCCTTTTTAAGCATCTCTTAACTACAGTTAAAAGATACACATTGGGACAGCATTTTATATAAATATTTATTGGTTGTTTTTAATTAATCTTTTCTTTTGCCGCTTCATCAATATAATCCAAATACTGACCTGTTCCAATGGCAACAACAGTCATTGGATCTTCGGCTGTCATAGTATTAATACCTGTCTTAGATTCAATTAACTGATCTAATCCATGAAGCAAACATCCGCCACCTGTTAACACTATACCACGCACTGCAATATCTGCTGCCAATTCCGGTGGTGTCTGTTCAAGTACTCTGTGAACTGCTTCAACTATACTTGCAGAAACATCCTTAAGGGCTTCCTCAGTCTCTTCTGAAGTAATTTCAATAGTTTTAGGCAATCCTGTTACAAGATTTCTTCCACGTACTTCCATCTTCTTATTATCAGATTTATTGAAACATGTTCCTATTCCAATCTTAATCTCCTCGGCAGTTCTATCTCCTATAAGAAGATTATGTTTCTTTCTCATATATCTTACAATGGCATCATCAAAATCATCTCCGGCAACCTTAATAGATGTGCTTACAACTGTTCCTCCAAGAGAAATAACTGCCACATCTGTAGTTCCTCCGCCAATGTCAACTATCATATTTCCACAAGGCTTACTTATGTCAATTCCTGCACCAATGGCTGCTGCAACAGGTTCTTCTACAATAAAGACCTCTCTTGCGCCAGCCTGAAAAGCTGCATCCTGAACTGCCTTAATTTCAACTTCTGTTGCACCACTAGGTACACATACGCAAATACGTGGTTTCTTAAATGAGCGCTTTCCGATTGCCTTCTGTATAAAATATCTTATCATCTGTTCGGTAATTGAATAATCTGAAATAACTCCTTGTTTAAGTGGTCTTACAGCCACAATATTTTCAGGAGTTCTTCCAATCATAAGTCTCGCTTCTTCTCCTACAGCCTTAATCTTTTCAGTATCTCTATCAACTGCAACAACTGAAGGTTCCTTTAAAACCACACCTTTTCCTTTTATAAAAACAAGCACACTTGCCGTTCCTAAATCTATTCCAATATCTGTATTAAACATTTGTTACTCCTTTAAGTTTTCAAACAGTAATTATAGTATATGTAATAATCTTTTCCCTAAACTATTTTTTATTATATTAATTTAGATATCAAAGCTTTCAAATCTTGACACTGTAATCATTATATACAATTTAAAAAGAAAATAAAAGTAAATATTTGCTACAAATTTTAAACATTCTGTTATTTTACAATTATTACAACTTTTATGTATAAAATATTACATTTTTCTACTTTTTTACATTTTATTCATACTTTCGTAACATTTCCCCATTATATTATCAATGTACTACCGATTAGGTGGTGCACATAGTTTGTATACGTCATACCCTATAATGGCGTATTTTAAGTTTTTCATACTCAACCTAGAGGGTGAGATTCCCTCTAGGTCCCCCGCAAATGATGACCTTAGCAAAAACTAAGGTCTTTTTTATTTTCTCATATGACTATACTTCTCTCTTGTCGCCATACCACCTCGTAAATGCCGTTCAGCTTTATTCACATCTAGCACTTTTCTTATTTCCCCTGCCAATCCCGGATTAATAACTTCAAGCCTTTCCGTTACATCTTTATGTACTGTACTTTTACTTATCCCAAAAACCTTTGCGGCCTGTCTTACCGTAGCCTTATTTTTTACAATGTATCTTGCACTTTCCATTGCCCTTTCTTCAATATATTCTCTCAAAAAAATCCCCTGCATACATTCTTTATATAATGTACGCAGAGGACTTTTTTAATATTCTCTATTTTTGTGATATATGTGCCTGACCTTTACCATGCGTTTTAGAATAATACATAGCCTCGTCAGCCTTATTGAATAAACTCTCTGTCTAACAGGCATCGCCATACAAAATGTATTAATTCCTATGGCAACAATCAGTATCCTAATTGCTTTTACTTTTCATTTTTTGCTCTCTTCTATTTCGAAGAGTTCCCTCCCTTAACAATATCTTTTAACCATATTTTTTCTTCTAATGTTAAATATGGAGAAATCATTTCATATACCATTTTGTGATAATTATCAAGTAATTCAATTTCTTTATCTGCCATGTCCTCAAAAGATATAAGTTCCCTATCATACGGAACCAACGTTAATGGTTTAAAACATAAAAATGTCCCCCATTGGTTCTTCTCTTTTTTCTCACATAAAACTAAGTTTTCAATTCTTATTCCAAACTCTCCCTCTAAATAAACTCCCGGTTCATTGCTAGTTATCATTCCTTCTTTAAATACTGGATTAAATTGATTATCCGGAAGAATTCTGTACCTTATGGCATTAGGTGGTTCATGAACACTAAGCAAATAGCCCACTCCATGTCCCGTACCATGATTGTAATCAAGTCCTAAGTCCCATAATGGTTGTCTGGCATTATAGTCTATGGCAACTCCTGAACAGCCTTCCTTAAATACTGACGCTGCCAAATTCAAATGGCCTTTAAGTACAGCCGTATACATCTTTTTCATTTTAGGCATAACTTTTCCGAGACTTATTGTTCTTGTTATATCTGTTGTTCCTTCAAGGTAATGTCCCCCTGAATCTATTAATACCATACCTTCATCTTTAATTTCATAATCTGATTCTTTATTTGCACTATAATGAACAATGGCTCCATGATCATTATAGCCAACTATAGGCGTAAAGCTTGGCTCAATATAGCTTTTTGCCACAGTTCTAAATTCTTCTAATTTTTCTCCTAAAGAAAGTTCCGTAATTTTTTCTTTTCCAACATTAGTCTTAAGCCAATAAATAAATTTGGTCATTGCAATACCGTCTAACAAATGAGCTTTTTTCATATTGGAAATTTCCGTTGGATTCTTAATAGCTTTCTGATTCAGTGCAGGTGTAAAACAGTTTATAACTTCATTATGGGTCTTTATTTTTTTGACAATATTATAATTAGCACTATTCTTATCAATCCATACTTTTTTGTTTTTTGTATTTTCTAATGCGTCATATATTTTAAAATAATCTTCAACTACTATTCCGTCATTCTCTAATTCTTTAACTATCTCATCTTGTATGGATGCTTTCTGAACATATAATGTGGCATCTAAAGAAGTTATTAACATAAAAGAGAGAAATACAGGTGTACATTCCACATCATCACCACGAAGATTTAACGTCCAGGCTGTTTCTTCTAAAGAAGTCAAAACTAAAACATCCACCTCTTTGTTTTTCATTTCTTCCCTTATATCACCAAGCTTATGAGCCCTTGTTTTTCCACAATATTCTAACGAAAGATTCCATACAGGCTTACAGCACATTAAAGGTCTGTTCTCCCAAATTTCTCCAACAAGATCTACATCACTTATAACCGATATATTTTTTATGGATTCTATTTCTTCTGCCATTGTGGCTGTCATCATTCTTCCATCAAAACCTACCACCAAAGATTCTGTTGCATTTTTTTGCAAATATTCCCTAATAGTCGGAACATTACACTGGCCACTTTTCATAAGCTTAATCTCTGTGTTCTTAAGCTGGTTTTCTGCCTGAAGAAAATATCTTCCATCAGTCCACAGCGCTGCTTCTTTCAAAGTAACAACAACGGTTCCTGCCGATCCTGTAAATCCTGAAATAAATTCTCTTGTTTTAAAATAATCCCCTACATATTCCGACCCGTGAAAATCGCAAGTAGGCACAATATAAATATCTATATTGTGCCTACTCATTCTATCTCTTAGAGCCTTAATCTTTTCATTAACTGTCATCATCCTGCTCCTCTAAGATTATGTATTACTTTTCTGTTGAATTATTGTATTTTTCATTATAAATATCTATACACTTATATATAATCTTTGCCGCATCTACAGGTCCGCCAAACTCGTCAACTTTAGTCTGTTTTCCTTCCAGATTCTTGTAAATATTAAAGAAATTCTTTATTTCTTCAAAAATATGTGATGGTAACTGATTAATATCTGTGTAGCAATTATAGGTTGGATCTCCATATGGAATAGCAATAATCTTATCATCATTATCACCACCGTCAACCATATACATAACGCCTATAGGATAGCATCTTACTAAAGACATAGGTTCTATAGGTTCTGAACACAAAACCAAAACATCTAATGGATCTCCATCTTCATCAATAGTTCTTGGAATAAATCCATAATTAGCCGGATAGTGAACTGAAGAATACAAAACTCTGTCTAAAATCAATAATCCGGTTTCTTTATCTAATTCATATTTCTTCTTGCTTCCTTTAGTTATTTCGATTGTCGCAATGAAATCAGCCGGTCTAATTCTTTCCGGTGAAATATCGTGCATAATATTCATGCTTTCTTCCTCCATTTTTCAATTATTTTCATTCCCGTTTCGTCTATTCTTACACTATATTTTATCACGGGATTATACTTTTACAAATACTTTCTAATTATAAAAAACACTGTTTTTATATATTTTTATCATTATTTTCTATAATTTCAATTTTGTTTCTATATTCCTTCAATATTTCCAAACTTATAACTCTATATTTTTTAAGAATTTCCGGGTTAAAATTTTTCTGCATAATCCGTGAATTTTGATTTTTATTGCAAAAAAGTTCTCCATTTTTGTAATCATTTTCCAAAAGCTCCGGTTTTCTATCTACAAAAACAATTCTATCAGCCATTTCAAGGAACCTTATCGGAATAGTTTTCTTTACACCTATTCCTGATATTTCTTTAAAACTGCTATTTACATTCTGAAATCTCTTTAAATTAGTACTTGTATATACATTTATTCCTGCATTCAGTATTTTTTCAATATCTTCATAAATAAAAGATTTATCATCCTCACATTTTCCGCCCATTCCCATTTCGTCCATAATCACAACATTCTCAAAATTATATTTTGAAACTATTTTCTCTAATGAATAATGATAAACCGGTTTTATGTTAGAGCCTTTGATTTTTCTTTCCTTGCCATTTAAAAAGCCTATAACAACCTTCTCCCCATAATTTTGTAAAGCATCCCTTAACATTATATGGGTCTTTCCGGCTCCGGGACTATAACTTGTATAAATAGTTAATCTGCCTTTTTTTATATTATTTTTCATATTAAAAAGTCCTAATTGTGTCTGTTTCCTCTTCACCTGTATTTTCAATAGATTTAATCACAACATAATAACTTACTTTTTCGTTTACCTTTACTTCAACTCTGTCTCCAACCTTGTGTCCCATAAGGGCTGCTCCCATGGGAGAGTCGCCACTTATTCTACCGCTAATTGAATCTCCACGCATTGTACTTACAATCTTGAAAGTTTCTGTTTCGTCATCGTCTTCAAAATAAACCTGAACAGTGTTATTTAATCCCACTTCATCATCTGCTGATTCGTCACTTATAATTGTAGCTGTCTTCAATACTCTTTCAAGGTATCTGATACGTCCCTCGTTTTTGTTCTTGTCTTTCTTTGCTGCATAATATTCAAAATTCTCACTTAAATCCCCTTGGGCTCTTGCCTCTTTTACAGCTTCGATAGCCTCAGGTCTTACGACTAATTTTCTATGTTCAATTTCTTCTTTTATTTTTTCAACATCACTCTGTGTAAGCTTCATAATGCCTCCTGTTTTTATTAAAATCTTGTACCTTCTCTAATCATTTTATTATAACACTAAAAAAAATCGGTTACAACTTTATCAAGCTTTAACATTACACTTCAACATTTATATTTTAATATCTACATATTGGCGTTTACACCTTAATATTTACGTTTTAATATTTTCGTTTAGTGTTTATGTCTTAATCTTTTTGTAACCGATTTTTTATACTTTTTTATTACATTTATTGATGTGTTTTTTATTACATTCGTTAATGCATTTTTATATTGCAAAATTGCATTTTTTTACTATGGATTATTATCCAAAATTCTTATCTTTCTTCAATGTTTGTATAATCATAGTAGTCGCAGTTGCTTACATATGCCGGACGCATAATCTTATCTGCTGTAATGATTTCCTCGATACGATGAGCACTCCATCCTACAATACGTGCTATTGCAAACATAGGTGTAAATAACTCTTCAGGAATATCAAGCATACTGTAAACCAAACCACTGTAAAAGTCTACGTTGGCACTAACACCCTTGTAAATCTGTCTTTCCTCTGCAATAACCTGCGGAGCCAAAGTTTCAATCATACTATACAAGTTAAAATCTTTAGTTCTGCCCTTTTCAGTAGCTAACTTCTCTACGAAGCTTTTGAAAATCTCAGCTCTTGGGTCAGAAATTGAATATACTGCATGCCCCATACCATAAATAAGTCCCTGTCTGTTAAAAGCTTCTTTATTAAGTATCTTTCTTAAATACTCCTTAACTTCATCCCTATCCGTTATATCATGAACATTATGTTTAATGTCCTTAAACATTTCTACAACTTTAACATTCGCACCACCATGGCGTGGTCCTTTCAATGAAGAAAGTGCTGCTGAAATTGTAGCATAAGTATCTGAACCTGATGAAGTTACAACTCTTGTTGTAAAAGTAGAGTTATTACCACCACCATGTTCCATATGAAGAACCAATGCTAAGTCTAAAACCTTGGCTTCTAATTCTGTGTATTTCTTATCCGGTCTTAACATTCTAAGAATGTTTTCACTTGTTGAAAGCTCCGGCTTAGGTCTGTGAATATATAAACTTTTGTTTCTCTTATAATGGTTATATGCATGGTAACCATATACAGAAATCATAGGGAATGTACTAATTAAATTAATGCTCTGTCTAATAACATTTTCCACTGATGTATCTGACATATTCTTGTCATATGATGCCAAAGTTAAAACACACTTAGACAATGTGTTCATAATATCTTCGCTTGGTGCTTTCATAATTACGTCACGCACAAAGTTAGTTGGCAATCGTCTTGATACAGCCATCATTTTCTTAAATTCAGTCAGATTATCTTCACTTGGTAATTCTCCAAAAAGCAATAAATATGCTACTTCTTCAAAACCAAATCTGTTCTCAGACATAAATCCGTTAACTAAATCCTGAATTTTATAACCCCTGAAATAAAGTCGTCCTTCGCAAGGCACACTCTTTCCATCAACTATCTTAGAAGATTCAACTCTTGAAATGTTAGTTATACCTGTAAGTACACCTTTTCCGTTTAAATCTCTAAGTCCTCTTTTTACTCCATACTCAGTAAAAAGTTCTTTCTCAACTGTGTCATTTTTACGACAAATCTGTGCATATTTTTCAGTAAAATCCTTAATATTTTCCTTAGTTACAGTCATATAAACCTCTCTTACATCCAGTCTTTTTTTTATTGTCAAATATACTACTGAGGTATATTAGATTTATCTTTTGCAATTTGATTTTTTAATATATAAAGTTTATGGCATTGTGAATAACTTTAAATTCAACAAAATCATGGGCTTTCTCTTTTTCACCGTCTAATGACCAGTTAACATCTGAACAGTTTGTAATCTTTGCACTTTTAATCTGTTTAAATGTTATATTGCCTGAAAAATCCTGCATAAATATCTTCCCAACAGTCTTCATTAACTGAATAAAATCCTTTGGAAATTCAACAAGCATAAGTTCAAACTCACCATCATTAAACTCTACATGAGCCTTGTCCAATCTCATTATTCCGCCAACTTTTTTTGCATTGTTTATGGCTACGAATATATATTTATTTTCATACACCTCATCTTCTGTCTCAATTCTAAGTTTTAACCTTCTGATTTTGAACACTTCTCTAATTCCATGAAGTATATAAGCAAAATGTCCTAATTTATTTTTTAATTCCTGTGGTGTTGAGTAAGATGTTTCCGTAAAAATACCTGCAGATGCAGTATAAACGAAATATCTTCCATTAAACCATCCCAGATCAAGTGATTTTGCTTCTGTTTCCATAATAAACTCTGCCTGATCCTTAGGGTTGGTTCTTAATCCTAAACTATTAGCGAAATCATTAGTTGAGCCTGCCGGAATATATCCTAAAGGTGTTGAAATTTCACCTTCCAGCATTCCCTGCATAACCTCGTTGAGTGTTCCGTCTCCACCCATACACACAATCAAGTCTGCCTTAGCGCCATAATCTCTTGCTATGCGTGTTCCATCTGCTCTCTTCTTTGTATACTTAACTCCAACCTTATATCCCGCTTTTTCAAAAATCTCAAGGGCATCTTCTACAAAATGTTTGTTCTTTTTTACCCCCGCTTTAGGATTAATAATGAATAATAATTTTTTCATAACTATTATTATACTCCTTCGTATTTATTTTCCCTTTTTCCTCATATTTCATATCTAAATATTTTTATTTTCATTTTAACTATTAATATATCAAATTTTTCATATTTAGTCCATTAATTATAAATTAAAAAATTATGAACTAACAATAATCTGCAATCCTGCAAAGCATTTTATTCTATAGGAATTTCAGAGAAATTTTCTATAGAATAAAAAAATCGAAGGATTATATTTTCCACATATCTCCTCCGATTTTTATATTACCTAAACTACTATCTTATCTGTCCATCACCGTATATCTTATACTTAAATGACTGCAACTCAGGCAAACCGATTGGTCCTCTTGCATGAAGTTTCTGTGTAGAAATTCCGATTTCTGCACCGAAACCAAACTCTCCACCATCTGTAAATCTTGTGCTTGCATTCAAATAAACCGCTGCTGAATCAACCTGATTCATAAACTTTTCTGCAGTTCCTGCATTTTCAGTAACAATACATTCACTATGTCCTGTACTATATTTATAAATATGGTCTATTGCTTCTTCTACTGAATCTACAATCTTAACAGACATCTTATAATCAAGATATTCTGTTGCCCAATCTGCGTCTGTTGCTTTTTCCATATCCGGAATTATCTCTCTTGCTTTACTGTCCCCTACCAAAGTTACATCTTTTTCGTCTAATTTGTTTTTTATTGCAACAAGGGCTTCTTTTGCAATATCTTTATGTATTAACAAACTTTCAGCCGCATTGCATACTGAAGGTCTTGATGTTTTTGCATTAAATACAATATCAACTGCTTTTTTAAGGTCTGCATTCTTGTCAATATAAATATGACAATTACCAACACCTGTTTCAATAACAGGAACTGTAGCATTCTTTACAACTGCCTGAATTAATCCGGCACCGCCTCGTGGAATAAGCACATCAACATACTCATTCATCTTCATTAATTCGTTAGCACTTTCCCTTGATGTATCTTCAACTAACTGTATTACATCTTCCGGCATTCCTGCTTCTTTCACAGCCTGGCGCATTACTTTGGCAATTGTTTTGTTAGAATTAATTGCTTCCTTGCCACCTCTCAAAATAACAGTATTTCCTGATTTCAGACAAAGGGCTGCTGCGTCAGAAGTAACATTCGGTCTTGCCTCAAAAATAACTGCAATAACTCCAATTGGAGTAGACACTTTTTCTATTCTAAGACCATTAGGTCTTTCTGTGGCTGAAAGAATTCTTCCTACAGGTTCAGGAAGAGTTGCCACATCAAGAACTCCCTTAGCCATTCCTTCGATTCTTTCTTTATCTAATTTAAGACGGTCAAGCATGGACTTTGCCATTCCGTTTTTTTCACCATTTTCCAAATCAACCTTGTTAGCTTCAATAATCTTATCTGTATTTTCAATAAGACCTTCTGCAATCTTCTTTAAAGCCTGATTCTTCTTTTCACTTGAAGCAACCATTAATGTTTTTTCAGCTTCTTTGGCATTTATACCTAATCTTTCTAACATATGCCCTCCTTTTTCAGTCCTTTGTAATTATATATGCATTATTATATTTTTTCATTGTATGAATACCTATTATATTCTATCTACTTTGCAGTAAAAAATGTTCCTACCTGATGTCCCTCCAACACTCTATAGATATTATCAGAATCTCCACCATTCATAACAATTGTAGGAATTCCAACTTCTGTAGCAATCTGTGCTGCCTGAAGCTTTGTAATCATTCCTCCGGTTCCAAATTTTGAGCCCTTACCACCTGCAATTTCAAACAAATGCTCTGTTATTTCTTCAACAACAGGAATAATTCTGGCATCTTCATCCTTATGTGGATCCTTATCATAAAGTCCGTCAATATCTGTAAGAATCAACAACGCATCAGCCTTAATTAATTTTGCAACAATGGCTGAAAGACTGTCGTTGTCACCAAAAACAATTTCCTCAACTGCCACTGCATCATTTTCATTAATAATCGGAATTGCTCCGTATTCAAAAGTTTTCTCAAACGCGTTTATAAGATTCTCTCTGCACTCGTCATTATCAACGTCTCTCTTAGTTATAAGAAACTGTCCAACTGTGTGACCAAATTCTGCAAACATCTTGTCATACATAAACATTAACTCGCACTGACCGATAGTTGCCGCTGCCTGCTTGCCTGCCGTATTAGTCGGTCTATCGCGAAGTCCCAACTTACCAACACCAACTCCAATAGCACCTGAAGTAACAAGTGCCACTTCAACACCTGAATTAACAATATCTGAAATAACTGCAACCAGCTTCTTAATCTGTCTGATATTGCTCTTTCCCGTATGATGAGTCAATGTTGATGTTCCTACTTTAATTACAATTCTCTTTACGTCTTTTAATGTTGCCATAATTTCTCCCGTCTTTTATTCAATCCATTTAGGTACCTTAATAACTTTACATCATAAACATTTTTATTTTAAAACAAGTATATTCATTTGTAAACTAAACCAGCGCTAATTTTGTATAAAAATGTTCAAAACACTTGATTTATATTTCAATCAAATTCAATTTATATTAATTCCATTTTTTTAATTTCATAATTTTTCTAAATTCTTTACTTAAATCTCAGTTTCGTACTGGTTCTTAAATCCTTCACCGAAAACTTCATTAGCTGTGCTAACAATCATAAATGCATCTGGATCAACTTCCTTCAACAGATTTCTAACCTTAACCAAAGTTGCTTTTCTCATAACGCACATAATAACCTCAGTTTCGTTATTCTTATAAGCACCAACTGCCTGAAGCATAGTCACCCCAAGATCAAGTTTCTGAAGCATTCTGTCTGCAATAATTTTACGCTTAGCACTTACAATATAAACCATAGTCTGCTGGTCGCCGTTGTACAACGCCTTATCCATAACCGCTGAAGTAATGTAAATAGTAATTCCCGCATAAAGAGCAACCTCGATATTTCTAAACGCCACAGCAGACGCTGCAAGAATTATAAGGTCCAAAATAATATAAAGCTGACCTGTTTTAAGATGAGGTTTCTTCTGTCTAATAATTTTAATAATAACGTCAGTTCCGCCTGTTGTAGTTTCAAGTCTAAACAAAATACCAATGGCAATACCATGCAAAGCACCACCGATAACCGCTGCAAGCATAGGATCCATAGTAATGGCCTTAATGCCTGTAATACTTGGAATCAGGTCAATGACAATAGACGAAAAAACAACCGTATAAATAGTTGAAATAGTAAACTTCACGCCAAACTTCCAAACTCCAAGAAGAAGAATTGGAATATTAAAAATCAAAATAAGTGCACCGATTCCCGGCAAAAATGGAAAAATCTCCTTCAAAACAATGGCAATACCTGACACGCCTCCCGGTGCCAACTGATTAGGATTAAGGAACCATGCCAACGCCATTGCATACATAATTGAAGCAATGGTAATCCCAATGTATTGCAAGATAAAATGTAAAACTGTTCTCTTCTTATCCACTTAATCTCCCTCAACTTTCGTTAAATGTCATTTTATTTTTAATTATGTTGTAAAAAAACAACCTAAATACTAATCAAAAATTCCATATTATTAGAGTTCCTAAATTTCCTATTTTTATGAAAATTCATTTTCCAGTAACAATAGCTGTAACTTACAAACAATATTTTCAAAAAATAATCTTTTTCAAAATAATTTCACAGAAAAACAAGGGCTGCCACCCTATAAGCATAGTGCGACAGCTCCTTAATTGTAGTGCTCAACTATTCAATTAACCAAGTAATGCAAAAATCAATACCTGATTAATCACAAAACCTCTTTCGGCTTCTATCTTTCAAAATCTTCATCGCCCGGAAGTTCTATAGTTGGAACACTACAGGCCATGGGGTTAACAGAACAATCTGCACAACCTCTTGTAACTTCCTTTGAATCCTTCTGATTTTCATCTATAACAACGTTAATATGTCCGTCGCCTTTCTTAACACTATTGTCAAGCATGGCAACAATATCATCTATCATCTTTTCCTTATCGTCCATAATGCTACCTCCTTATGATATCCATTCGTTTCACATTATACCACGAATAAATCCAAAATAACACCACCTATTTAATTTGCAACTAATTTACACTTCCACTGCAAATTAGTCGCATCATTTTGTCAACCATTCATTCCAATTTTGTGGCAATCCTAAGTGCTCAAACTTAATATCGTCCTTATATCTATTAATTATATCCTCTAATCGCGGAACTAATTCAGTATTCCACTCATATTCATTAGGATACATATTTCTCAGCACAAGCAAATGTCCCCAAGCCTTGGTATTCTCCCTTGGCAAAGCCTTCTCGGTAAAAACCGGATAATCCGCAAACTCCCAATCATAAAACCTGGAATAATGGGCACATCTGTTTCTAATAGTTGTCACACACTGAATCCAATTCTCCAGACAGGCTCCCGTAGTAGAATAAAGATTAGCAATAATATTCTTATCCTCATTGTACATATCCTTAAAAAACCTTGAAAGCATACCCATAGAAAAAAACTCAATAATAACCCACAAAGGATACTTGCCATCGTATTTATCATTATGATGTTTTACAACAGGTGAATCCTTATTCTCACGCAAAATAGTTCTAAGATGGTGTTGAAAATTCCTGCCATCGTGATACCTGCTGAAATTATTTGGATCAAGATATCCGTCCGGACCATACTTAGTACCGTGGTGATAGGAAATCTGTGTACGCAAAGCAAACTCAATCTCCTCAACTACCTCAAAAAGCCACGCTCTAAGCTTCTGGTCAAACATATACACATTTCTAATCTGGTCAAAAGTAGTTCCCTCAATGAACCTGCCCTTGCCCTCATATCTGAAAGACTCACAATAAGCAGAAAATCTATAATAATTAGTATGCTTCAAAAACTGCATACAATCATTCTTATCTTCAATAATAAGCCCTTTAGATTTTAAAATTCTAACCTGATCCTGATAACTTGCCGCCTGTTTAATCTTCATAAAATCGCCTCGCTTGCACAATATGTTGGTATAGTATATGGTGAGCCTTGGTTTTTACTACTTCTTTATGAAAACACGTTTAACATTAGACCATTTACTCCAATTGTCATCCGCACCATTAACACGTACTCTCAAATAGTATGCCTTGCCTGACTTAAGCTTTTTAATTAAGTATGTATTATTCTTAACAACCTTAGTCTTAGCCTTTTTAAACTTCTTATTATTAGCATATTGAAGTTTGTATTTCTTTGCTCCATTAACTTTTTTAAACTTAATTAATACTGACTTCTTACTTGTTCCCTTAGCTTTCTTAACCTTAACTGAAGTAATCTTACTTGCCTTGATTTTTGTTGTACTAGTTTCCTGAGAAGTTGTTATCTGAACAGTTGATGTTTCTGCAACGCTAGTACTTTCTTTAGGTCCCTGACCTTCTGCCAAAGTTGTAAAATAATGTGACTGGCTAAACAATTGCATATTCAAATCCTTATCCGCTATTGTAACAATCTCGTACCAATATTCAGTATTAGGCTCCAGCTTTATTCCCATATCCTTATTGACATTGCATTCAATCTCAATCTTATTACCAGCTGCTGTATTAACTTTTTCAATGCTTTTCACTACAATATTGTTACTAATCTTACCTTTATATATAGTCCATTTAAATGCCTTAACATTTATTCCCTCTGCCTGTGCATTATAAAGAGTTGCGTGCAAAATTGCATTGTTATCGGTTATAACATTCTCACTTCCTGATAACATTAAATTAGGTGATTGCAATGCCATTACCTTAAAAGTTATACCTAAGCTCAATATCATCATTGTTAACATAATAATAAATTTAACTTTTGCTTTTTTCACCTTCATTCCTCCAATTTACTTATTTTTATAACACTTTGCTACATACTCTTTCATATCTTCAACACATTCATCACAAAACAGTGTATTCTTGTTTTCGACCTCTATATTATCAATCCAGCCAACATTCATCAAACAGCTTTCACTTCTCCCTGTGTCAGGATGACATGTTTTACACCTTTCTCCTCCTCTACATATCGTCTTTTCTTCATTTATCCATTCATGATAATGGTCAGGTGCTCCATATATATGCCATCTCGTGAACTAAACAAGAAACCATACTCTTAAAATATATATTTGATTCATAAATATTTTGCATAAAAATTCCATTACTGTACCATCTAAAACTTCTATTTGCTTTCACTACTTTTAAGAATACTTCTATTACATTTTCTCTCGTTCCCTCAACATAATCCCCGTTTAAATTCCGCTCAATCTTGGTGTTTTCATTATATCAGACTTTACACAAAATTAATACTTTTTTCGTCTTTGTATTACCATTTTATCTATATTTTAAAGAAAAAGGAGAATACAAATGAGCACATTGCAAAACACAATCAAAGAATACTTAAACCATTGCCAATTTCAAAAAAGAATGGACGCAAAAACATTGAAATACAGCAAAGGCGGACGAAGGGGCTACGCCTGTTGATGTGACAGAAACATTTAAAATTACGCCAATAGAAAACAGTGTAAAGGTTGACATTACTTGGGATGATTCATCATATCCTACAGGTTCAGCAGTAGCTGCATATGTTGACAAAGAATCGGATAATAATTTGATGGCAAATGATGCCTATGTTTGGGGAAAAGCAGAGGAAACTCAGTGGCATAGGCAACCTAAAAATTGTAAGATTGATGGGCCAGCTATTACGTTTGCAATAAAAAACGGAACAATAGGCAATACAAATAGCATTTGGGTAAATGGTTAAAAGTATAGTAATGCATCTAAGTATCTTCATGCAAGAGGAGATTCTGTTGAAATTGCAACTTCAGATTTAACTGAAGGTATTAACTATATTGCTATTGTATGTGAAACGGCTACTGCTACATTTGCGATTAAATACATTCCTAAAAAAGTAATTACAATTAACAATTCAGATAAAGCTTATATAGGCGAAGGAAAATAATATACTTTTGGTAGTACAGGTTATAGATATTATAATGCTGATACAAAAGAAATTTATAAAGCAGGAAGCAAGATTACTGTTGGAGATGACATGAATATAGTTTCAATTGATAAACTTTCAGTTAACCTTACAAATGGTGCTGCAATCAGAATTGATGACAATCAAGCTGGTGGAATTAGATTTAAAGCCGATGTTGATGTAACATGTGGTGTTGATTATGTTTATTCTCAGGACAATAGTACTGAATATTCAAAATCAGTAATTAGAACCATTAAAGGAATTGCAAATAGTATTTTTGAAGATAAAAATGAATTTGATAAATACAGTGATGAAGAACAATCTTTAATTAAGAAATTTGCAGGTATTGTTGATACAGCTGAATAGGAGGATATTATGAAGAGAGAATATATAAAACCAGAAATGGACTTAATTGAATTACGTAAAGTTGATATTATTACAGCTAGTGGTGATTACGACGATACAAGTTTTATGGATTAATACCATTATTAATGGATTGAATGATGGTAAACATTCTAAATTCCATTAATTATTAATAAAATTTTAAAGGCCAAAAAATCCCAGGCGAAAATCGTCTGGGATTTTTCATATAAATTTCTAATTATTACTGATTTAATCCATCTAACATAATATCTTCTGACCAACCGTCATCGCCGAACACTGCCTGACCTGTGCTTGTTGTTATTATGTTATTATTTTTTATTTCTACTATTTCCATTTCAGGATTAATATATGTTTTCTTCATAATACCCTCCTACTGTGCATCTGTATACTTTGCAAAATCATCAATTATCTGCATTTCATCTGCATTATAACCATTTTCCTTGTATTTAGAACCTTCTTGAATAAGCTTTGCAATATCTTTGATTGATTTCTTTCCGATAACATCAGTATATTTAATAACTGTTGCGTTAGAATCTCCTTCATACTTTATAGTTGCATAAGCTCTTGCAACAAATGGTCTTGGAATATTTGAATCAATCATTTTTATAATTGAGCCACAGAATGTACCACCATATTCATTGTTTGCAGTATCATTCTTTTCAGCATACCATTTATTATTTGTTTCTGATACATTAGCAACATTCAAAACATTATCACTACCAATTTCAATATTAGAATCACTTCCATTGTAATTAGCCTGTGTTGTTATTAAAATTCCTTCCTGTATTGCGTCAGAATTAATAGCTTCATTGTTATCTGATGTAATAGTAGCTTTGTATCTTAAACCTGTTTCACCAGTTACCAATCTAATAGATACTCCATTTGTTATTGTTAAATCAAGTTTATTGACAGATGTGAATGTCATATTTTCTTCCAAAGTAACAACAGAACCTTTTTTGTACATCTTTCCATTACAGTAATAACCATAATCTGCAGTTGTTGGAAGTGTTACAGTATTGTTTGTAACAGCAAGCTCTTCTCCATCCACAGTAGCTGTATACTGTTCTGATTCTTCTCCGACTACTCTAATTAAAAAACTTGTGTTAGTTAATGTTATTCTAAAGACTTTTTCTTCACCTGGTTTAGCATCAATAAGATTTTGGTTAATATATATACAATCGTTTCCACGCCATACTTCAAAGTTTATTTTATCTGTAGTATTTGTATATTCATAACCTTCACCATTTTTATCAACAATTGAAACATTAGTTGAACCTTGTATAAATGCAAATACAGGTAAATCTGCAATGATTGTTTTGCGCACATCATTCCAATTAGGTCCATCTGAACCTTTATCATATAATCCTCTTAAACCTGAATTGGTTAACACCTTATTCAAAGTATCTTCTTCAATGTATACTGTTGCATTATTTTCTTTTGTTTTTTTATCAAAAGCAACCCATTTTTCATTTCCTGTAAGTTCGATAGGCTCTTGTTTTATAGCCGTTTTGGCATCTTCAGTCTTTGTTTCAATAATTACCTTTGCCGTATTGTTAGTTGATTCTATAATTTTCCCATCTGAATTGTAAGCGTTTATTGTAATATTATGTTCTACATTTGCTGAAACTTCACATTCATATGAGACATCAGTGATATTATCTGCAATAATACTGTCATCGACTAAAACAGCATACCTAACAGCACCACTTATTGGTTTCCAAGAAAGAGAAGCCATCTTTCCAACGGTTGCTACTACTCCACAATCATTATTTGTTGGGCTAGTCCAGTCGAAAGTATCTGTGGCAACAACTTCATTATTATTTTCTTTGTCACAAACATCAACTCTAAAAGTGTATGAATCTCTGCCAAAAGGTACACGCGCCTGTTCCCAAGCACCGTCGTTTGAAATTATTTGATTATTTTCGTAATATACTTTAAAAGTATATTTACCCACAGGATATGTATTTCTATCCCATGAAAATACAACATTTATTTGATTGGCTCCCACTATAAACTCACCTCTGTCAATTTGTCCATATTTAAATGGAAACAATCCTGCCGCTTTTGCTGTTTTCGTATTGTATACTGTAATTGAAGTCAAAATCATTGCAAGTGATAATACGATTGATAGTACTTTTTTCATTCTTTTCATTTCTTCTTATCTCCCTTCCCTTTTGAATATAATTACGATTTATCTTCGAAAGCCCGAATAAATGTACTAGTGACAGTTTAGCACCTTTTTTGTGCATTTTCAAACATTATAAGGGGTAAAATTGTTTTTATTTTGTGCATTTTTACTAGTATTTGAAATGTTTTTATTGATTTTTGTTTTTATGTAAAAAAAAGAGGACTTCTTTATTATTTCTTAGTCCTCTTTATTGTTTTTATTTTTTCAATTTTATTTTTTTTGTCTTTGACCAGTCTGTACTAACCTGTCCTTCTGAGCTATTTTTGTACGCTTTATAGCGTATATAGTAGGTTTTTCCCTTTTTTAGTTTCTTTATTTTGTAGGTTGTTTTCTTTGTCTTAATTGTTCTTACTTTCTTTTTAAACTTCTTATTTGTGCTGTATTGTATCTTATATCCGGTTGCACCTTTGATTTTTTTCAGCTTTATTTTGTTTTTTGAAATATTTTTAATCTTTGTTTTTTGATTTTCAAAAAAACTGTTTTTAGTTTTCTCAGATTGTTCATTTTGTCCATCTGAGATGTAATCTGATGCCGCCATTGGATAATTTCTATAAAAATCTGAATTTTTGTATTGGTCATCTCTTGTATGATCTTTGAAATTGTCGCCCTTTAAGAAGTATCTATATCTGATTCCTGCCTGTGAAAGCTGTGAATCCCATGTTGCATCCAGATTATAATAATAATCTCCAAGCTTTACTATGTTCCAACCGTGACGCACTGTTTTGTCTTTTCCATACCCGGGAATTACTCTTACGGATATTCCAAGCTGTTTCAATATTCTATAGATAAGTTGGGCATATCCCTGACAAACCGCTTCTCCATTATATAATGCTGAATATGCTGTAAAAACTATTTCATCGTCAAGACTTTTAGCATATGTAACATGTTTACACACATAATCGTAAACTGCCTTAACTTTTTCATAATCTGTCGTTTCTGATGTAAAGCCTAGCTCTTCTATGATTTGATTCACTTTATCATCTACCAGGCTTCTCTGTTCCAATGTTGTAAAATATTTTATCTTTATAAGAAACTGATACAAATAGTATCCGTTGCTCTTCTGCGCCCTATAAGAAACGTCTCTGTTGCTAATGTCCCAGAACATGTAATCTCCTTCTACAGGGTTGTCTGTTACACTTAATGCCTTGTCTTCTATGTCATAGTAAATCTGGTCTGCTGCTGAACTTTTTGACTTTACAAAAACATAAAGCGTGCTTTGGTGCACCAGCATAGCCTTTTTCAATGTGGTTGCTGCCTGATTTATTGTTCCATAATTGGCTCTCGGAAAACTTATCGATTCAAGTTTTTTGTTCTCGATTTTTACCGTTCCGGTTCTTATATCAGCTTTTTGACTGCTTATAATTTGATTTATCTTGTTTTTAGTTATCTGACTTTGACTACTTTTTTCTATATTATAAATTTGGTCAGCTTTTACACTAGTTATATTTACGGGAGTCACCAGCATTGCCAATGCCATAATTATTGATATTATTTTTTTCATATATAACCTCTTAAATCTTTCCGATAAAAACGTTTAGGGACTACATATAGTTCAAAGGCAGAATTAATGTACTGTTGTACTTTTTAATTCTGCCAATTTGTTATTATTTCTTTTTATATTTTGTCTTGTATGTTACACCTTCGTACTTAAGCTCTCTTAACATCTTCTTTCCTTCAAGAAGTGTGTATGTTAATTTCTGATTGTGATTATTCTTAAGCTTAAAGTGAATCATATATTTTCCAACTTCAATCTGTGTTATATGGTTCTTGCTACTGATTTCTGTATCGTAACCTAATGACTTGTTGTTCATGTCCTTAATTTTGATGCATGGTTCGCCCTTATACAACACTTCTGAGAAAGTGATGTAGTAAGTTGTTTTCTCACCATTTACAGTTCCTCTATGCTTCCAGGTTCCTAACCATAATGACACTTTCTTATGGAATGAGTTCATTGAGTCGTAAAGTGTTTTTGCTTTTGCGTAGTTGCCTTTAATCTGATTCAAAAGATTCAAGCTTTCCTGAATCTTTCCTGCCTCGCCAAGTTTAACTGCCTGATTATAAACACTTTCGCTTAAGTTTGCTGACTTTGAAAGTTTTTCTACTTTTGAGTAAACTTCCATTCCATCTTTAATTGAGCCTTTATCAATTAACTGTTTTGCGTATGCATAGCCATATTCCGCATACTGTGCCTGGAAAGTCTTGTTGTCCTTTGCATATACGTTCTTGATTGTCTGCCATGCTGTGCTGTAATCTGCCTTAATATATGAAACCTGAGCCATTCCTGCACTTGCCTTATTAATTAAATTAAAATCAGATGCTGCCTGGGCACTTGATGTAAATAACTGCTGTGCCTTGTCGTAATCTTTCTTGTCTAATGCATCTGTTGCTGCGTAATAATCAAGGAAAGCACCTGCCTGCTTGCCATATTCTGAGCTCTTGTCAGCATCATGACTTTTTGTAAAATAGTCTGAAGACTTGTTTTCGTCATTATCATTAAGAGCCTGTAATCCAAGATTATAGTATGCCTCTGCAAGAAATCCCTTGCTCTTTCTAAATCCGCCAAGATCCTTAAAAGCAGTAACCGCCTGTGTGTATTTCTGGTTCTTAATCAGCTTCTCTGCGCTTTTGTATTTCTTATTAGGTATAAAGAATGTTACTGTTGCAATTGCCGCAATTACAATAATAACTCCAACTGCTGTAAGAACTGTCATATATTTCTTCTTTACATCCTTCTGCCTGTTGACACGTCTGTCTTCGCTTGCCTGTTTTCTTTCTTCATTCTTTACGGCAATATCGTATTTCTTATGTGCTGTCTTTATTAATTCCTTGCTATTCTTGTACCACGCAATTCGTTTAAGAATTTCAATTCCATTTCCAATGCTTGCAGAATCGTCTTTCTGTACTTCTTCCATTCCTGAGATGTAGTTGTCTTCGTAGTCTTTAGTCTTTGCCTGTGCAAAAACTTCTACGTCTTCCATCTCTCCTGCGCTTTCAAGTACAGCGTCTTTCTTAGTCCAAACTGAACCGTCTACAAAAACTACCTTGTCTATCTTTATGATAAACTTGACTGCATTCTCATTCTTTATTGTAATCTTTGCAGCCTTTCCTTTTGATGCAAGGTATTCCTGTCCCATTGCAAGATAGCTGTGGTTAATCTGTTCAACATTGCCTTCACCGTCATCTGCATAGATTGTAATGTAGAGATCTCTTATCTCCTTCTCTTCATAGATATTTGTAAATATAAGTGAAAGTCTGTTAATGTTACTTACCTGGTCTCTCTCAAGAGTTCCTTTTTCAAACAAAACAGGGCTTCCGTATGTCCAAAGATTTGGCTCTAACTTGGCAATAACCTTGTATCTGCCATTTTCTTTTTCTTCCTGTTCAGATTCTTCACTCTTTGAATCTTTCTTTTTTGCAGTTTGCTTCTGCTCTGAATCTTCCTGTGTTGCCAACTCTTTTGTTGACTCTGCTGCTTCTTTCTGTTCGGCAGTTTCTACAATCTTTTCTGCTTCTGCACTTTCCTGCTCTACTGTAGTTTCTTCTTTATTTATTTCTAATTCTTTATTGTTTGCTTCTTCTACTACAGTATTTTCATTACTCTGTACGCTTTCTTCAGCGATTTTTTCTTTGTTGTTTTTTTCTTCCATTGTTATCTCCCAAATTATTTTTTTCATTTCGTTTTGATATACAATTTCACAAATTCCATTTTAGCATATTTTTAGAAAAAAGAACACCCATTAATAAATGGATAAAAAAGGATATTCTGTGAATTTCCTGTAAACTGAGTTTCTCTTTAGTGAATCACCACAACGCACAAAAGCATACTTCGGAAGTATTTTACCCCAAAGTATGCTTTCTTAGATTCTCTTTCGTTTCCGATAGTGTTTCACTAACCAGAAACATCTCTCATTCCACTATTTATTCAATTATTTTTGTTATTGCTATTTTTATTTTTTGATTTTTACTTTTTTAACTTTTGACCATGCGCCGTATTTCTTTGAACCGTTTACTACTTTGTAAGCTCTTGCCTTAACCCAATAGGTTTCTTTTTTGTCAAGCTTCTTAATTGTAACTTTTGTCTTCTTAATGTTCTTAACACTGTAGCCCTGGAATTTCTTGTTATCGCAGTAACGAATCTGGTAGCCTTTTGCACCACTTACTTTAGCAAGTTTAATCTGCATTTTTCTCTTCTTTACATTTTTAAGAGTTTTGATTTTTGCTCTTGCAGGCGCTGTGACAATTGTTGTGTTCTTGTCGTCGTCTTTTTTGTTAACTTCATTTTTTTTGTCCTGTGCAAGTTCGTCTGCTGTTTTTGGTACGTAGTATCTTACATAGTCAACTTCCATTGTAGCACTCCAATCACTGTTTGTTGGAGGGTTGCCCTGTGCTAAGTTTCCGCCACATGCCACATTAAACAAAAGATAGTAATCATCATTTAATACGCTACGCTGTCCTGCATAGTTTCCTGTTGTTAAATCTGCTGTTGAATATGTTTCTGCGAAATCAGTTATTCTTACAAACTTATTTGTCCATGTTCCGTATGATGTTAAAAGCTTACCATCTATGTAGAATGCACATATGCTTCCATCTCTGTAACATCCATATGTATGCCATTCTGTCTTATTACTTATATTACGGTTAGTGTAAACATACTGATCTGCTCCATTCCATTTTGGATAATGGATTGTGCTCTGGATATCTGATCTTGTGTTGAAAGCTTCCATAATATCAATCTCACCACATGCAGGCCAAGTCTTTCCGTTAGTTCCAAGCATCCAGAATGCCGGCCAAATTCCCTGTGATGAAGGAATCTTTATTCTTGCTTCAACATATCCATATCCAATGTTAACCTTTCCTGCACTTTTGATTCTTCCAGATGTCCAATTGTAACTACCAACTTTTTCTGTCTGGGCTTTAATCTTCATTGTTCCATCTGATACAGATATGTTGTTTGCTCTATAGTATTCTTTCTCATTGTTTCCCCAGCCCCAGTTTCCATTTCCAATCTCCGGAGTCCAATGGTCACTGTTAAGTTCTGTTCCGTTAAATTCATCACTCCAGTTAACTTTCATCTTTGAAATATCAATATTCTGTGCTGGTTCTGCTGCTTTAACTGTAGTTCCTGCAAAACCAATACCTAATGTAGCTGTAGCTACCACTGCAAAAGCTAATACCTTTCTCATACAAAATCTCCTTTTCAATTCATATTTTCCTGATTTAAATGTGTTATTGTCAATAATTCAATATTCTTATTGAATCATCCGAAAACGTTTTTATTTTCTGCTATTGACACTATTATACAATAAAGTGGTGAATTTTCAAGGATTTATAAACAAATTGTATAGTTTTTATGGTATTTTTATTTGTTTTTAATCCACTGAGGGCAAATCGGAGTTATATCCGATTCACTTTCTAACTGGTTTATACACTAGGGCACTTGATTTTTAAAGTGTCCTTTTTTTCTTCAGTCTTTTCCCCTATTTCTGTGGCAATACTAAATTCTGCTTGATTACATGTCCTTCAATATAGCTTTGGGCATTTTCAAGTGTTGTATAGCTAATTGCCTCCAAGGCTTCTTCTGTTAAGAATGCCTGATGGGATGTTACGATTACATTTGGGAATGATAGAAGTCTTGATGTAATGGATGTTTCCATTATATCGTCTTCACGGTTTTCGAATACGTTAGCTGTTTCTTCCTCGTAAACATCAAGACCTACGCTGTGGAATTTGTGCTGACGTATTCCCTTAATCAAGTCTTCTGTATCAATTAATGCACCTCTTGATGTGTTTACAAGAACTACATTGTCTTTCATCATGTTTATTGTTTCTGAATTTATCATATGATAAGAATCATCTGTTAATGGGCAATGAAGTGAAATCAAATCACTTTCTGCCAACAATGTGTCAAGATCAACATATTCAACAAAATCCAAATCAGGATTTTGATATATGTCATAAGCAATTACTCTCATTCCAAAGCCCTTGCATATTCTACACATTGCTGCGCCAATCTTTCCTGTGCCAATTATTCCTGCTGTTTTCTTAAAGAAATTAAGTCCTGTAAGTCCCACAAGGCTAAAATTATTCTCTCTAACCTTAATATAGCCCTTATGAATATGCCTGTTACTTGCAAGTGCCAATGCCATAGCGTGCTCTGCTACTGCCTCAGGTGAATATCCCGGAACTCTGAAAACAAGAACTCCTCTCTCCTTAGCTCTACTAATATCCACATTATTAAAACCTGCACATCTTAAAAGAATAATCTTTACACCATTGTCTGCCAAAACATCTATAACCTTAGCACTGAAATCTGAACTTACAAAACCACATACAGCCTCAAAGCCTTTGGCATACACTGCGTTTCTTACGGAAATATCACTATCAACGTATTCGATTTCAATGTCCTCATACTTTGGCAAAACCTTATCAAAAGATTCCTTGTCATATTTCTTTGTATCATAAAATAAAATTTTCATACCTGCACCTTCCTAACATTTAAATTTCCATATGGATTAACTTAGTTATAAAGTTTTAATCGTAATATGTCAATTTTTGTTTTTAGTCAATTTATTATAATCCATCCTGCACTCGTCTCTCTTCCACTGCCTGCTGAACCATCATATCTTTAACCTTCATTAGACGAATCTGTGTGCTACGCTCATTTTCATCCAACTTCATTGTTATATACTTTATGTTTTCCATTGCTTCAGGAATTATTACATGTTCTAAGGCATTTACTCTTCTTCTTGTTTTTTCAATTTCAGTTGCCATAATCTGACAGGATTTTTCTACCTCTGCCAGTTTAAGCATATCTTCAAAAACAGTACTTAAGGAGTATACTGCGTCATCCAAATCTCCTGCTGTAAAAGCATAGCCATAAGAGTATATGTCATTTCCACTTATTTCGTCATTAGTTGAAAAAGTAGGTATGTCAACGCTCATTACATTCTTAACACCTTGATTAATATTCAGGCTTTTCTTTGATGCCATAAGTGCAGTGTTCAAAACCTGTTCGCTCATTCCTGCCCTTGCAATGGCAAACTCCATGTTGGCATTTTTTATGCCTTTTTCAACTTTAAGTCTTAATTCCATATTTTCTTTTATAAGATCCATAAACTGTCTTACCAGCTCATCTCTTTTATCCTTTAAAAGCTTGTGACCTCTAGTAGCAGAAAGCAGCTTTTTCTTCTGTTTCGTTAATTCCATTCGGGTTGGATTTACTCTTGTTCCTGCCATAATTTTCCCTCATTTCTAAAAACTATCTAAAAAATCAATACAACCAATATTAATTCTAATCCTGCTGCTTATAATATTTTTCAAGGAACTTATCATCAATTCTCTTTAACTCCGACTTAGGAAGCATTGACAAAAGTTTCCAGCCAATATCCATCGTTTCCTCAATGGAACGGTTTGCGTCATAGCCCTGTGAAACATATTCCTTCTCAAACTCGTCTGCAAACTTAGCATAAATAAGATCAATGTCTGACAGTGCAGCCTCACCAAGAATTGTCATAAGTTCTTTGGCTTCCTTGCCTCTTGCGTAGGCTGAGAAAAGCTGATTCATTACGTTACTGTGGTCAGCTCTTGTTTTTCCTTCGCCAATACCTTTGTCCTTAAGTCTTGAAAGAGATGGAAGTACATCTATTGGTGGTGTAATTCCTTTTCTGTAAAGGTCACGGCTTAAGATAATCTGTCCCTCTGTAATATAACCTGTAAGGTCAGGGATAGGATGAGTCTTGTCATCTTCAGGCATTGTAAGAATCGGAATCATTGTAATACTACCGTCTTTGCCACGCTGACGACCTGCACGCTCATACATTGTTGCAAGGTCAGTATACATATATCCCGGATAACCACGTCTGCCCGGAACTTCCTTTCTTGCTGCAGAAACTTCTCTTAATGCGTCTGCATAGTTTGTAATATCAGTTATAATTACAAGTACGTGCATTCCTTTTTCGAAGGCAAGATATTCTGCTGCAGTAAGTGCCATTCTAGGCGTTGCAATACGTTCTACCGCCGGATCATTGGCAAGATTGATAAACAATACCGTTCTGTCAATTGCCCCTGTTTCCTTAAAACTATTTATAAAAAAGTTTGATTCTTCAAAAGTAATACCAACTGCCGCAAAAACAACTGCAAAAGGTTCGTCAGTTCCAATAACCTTTGCCTGTTTTGCAATCTGGGCTGCAAGGTTGGCATGTGGCAAACCTGAAGCTGAAAAGATTGGTAGTTTTTGTCCTCTTACAAGAGTGTTAAGTCCGTCAATTGCTGAAATTCCTGTCTGGATAAATTCAGAAGGATAATTTCTCGCTGCCGGATTCATCGCCACACCGTTAATATCTCGTCTTTCCTCCGGAAGAATGTCAGGACCTCCATCTATTGGATTTCCCAAGCCGTCAAAAACTCTTCCAAGCATATCCGGCGAAACTCCAAGTTCCATGCTTCTTCCGAGAAAACGTACTTTGCTGTTAGACAAATTAATGCCTGTAGAGTCTTCAAATAGCTGAACCAGAGCATTACTTCCATTAACTTCAAGAACTTTACATCTTCTTACTTCACCGTTTGCAAGTTCTATTTCACCTAATTCATCGTAAGTAACATTTTCCACATTTCTAACCATCATAAGTGGTCCTGCTACTTCCTGAATTGTTCTATATTCCTTTGGCATATTAGAAGTCCTCCTTTTCCAGTGTATTTGCCACCTCTTCGGCAAGCTTGTCCATTATTTCATTGAACGCTTCGTCAAGCCGGTCTTCGTGTGTATATTTAAAACGTCCGATTGCTTCACGTACAGGCATCTTAATAAGCTTATCAACGCTTGCTCCCTGTTTAAGGGCTTCCATTGACTTATTATAGAAACCAAGTACCAATTCCATCATCATATACTGCTTTCTAAGTGATGTATAGGTATCAACTTCATGGAAAGAGTTCTGATGCAAATAATCTTCTCTTATTGAACGGCTTGCTTCCATCTTTAATCTGTCAGGTGCAGACAAAGCATCCATGCCTACCATTTTGACAATTTCATCAAGCTCTGCTTCTTCCTGCAATAATTTCATTAACTCCTGTCGAAGCTTTAACCAATCTTTATTAACATTTTCTTCAAACCATCCACCAATTCTGTCTACATAAAGTGAATAACTTGTAAGCCAGTTAATTGCCGGAAAATGTCTCTTGTATGCAAGGTTTGAATCAAGTCCCCAGAATACTTTTACAATACGAAGTGTTGCCTGAGATACAGGTTCTGAAATATCACCACCTGGAGGAGATACAGCACCGATAACTGACAAAGCTCCTTCCCTGCCTTCTTTTCCAAGTGTAACAACATCCCCGGCACGTTCATAAAACTGTGCAAGACGGCTTCCAAGGTATGCCGGATAACCTTCTTCACCGGGCATCTCTTCCAAACGTCCTGACATCTCTCGCAATGCCTCTGCCCAACGGGATGTTGAGTCTGCCATTAAAGCTACTGAATAGCCCATGTCTCTAAAATATTCTGCTATTGTAATTCCTGTATAAATTGAAGCTTCTCTTGCTGCAACAGGCATGTCAGATGTGTTGGCTATAAGAACTGTTCTTTCCATTAATGACTGTCCTGTTTTTGGATCCTTTAATTCCGGGAACTCATTAAGAACGTCTGTCATTTCATTTCCACGCTCACCACAACCAATGTATACTACAATATCTGCCTCAGCCCATTTTGCAAGCTGATGCTGAATAACTGTTTTTCCACTTCCGAAAGGTCCCGGAACTGCTGCAACACCACCTCTGGCAATTGGAAACAAAGTATCGATAACTCTTTGTCCCGTAACCAAAGGCTTATAAGGAGCTTTTTTCTCTTTATAAGGTCTGCCTTTTCTAACAGGCCATTTCTGCATTAAAGTTAATTCCTTTTCACAATCTTCTGTCTTAACTGTGGCAACAGTTTCAGTAACGTCATATGTTCCACCTTTAATACTTGAAATTTCACCCTTAATTCCATATGGAACCATTATTTTCTGAGTAACGGCTGCTGTCTCCTTAACTGTTCCAATAACATCTCCCGGTTCAACAATATCCCCAACTGAAGCTGTTGGAACAAACTCCCATTTTAACTCTCTTTTCAAAGAAGGTACGGAAACACCTCTCTTTAGAAGATTGCCCGACACCTTCATAATATCATCAAGTGGTCTTTGAATTCCGTCATAAATACTACCGATAAGACCCGGTCCAAGTTCTACTGACATAGGCGCTCCCGTTGATACAACAGGCTCTCCCGGTCCAAGTCCGGCTGTCTCCTCATAAACCTGAATTGATGCTCTATCTTCATGCATTTCTATAATTTCACCAATAAGATGCTTGTCGCTAACCCTAACCACGTCAAACATATTGGCATCACGCATTCCCTCTGCTATTACAAGAGGTCCTGCTACTTTCTTAATTACACCCTTGCTATACTCCATGTTTTATTCCTTCCCAAATACAATATCCGAACCAATAGCCTGCTCTACACAATCCTTAACTCCTTTTACTCCGTCTCCCGTATTACCTTTAACTCCGGGGATTAATATAATTGCCGGAACTATCTGTTCCCTGTATTTTTCTATCTCTGCTGAAAGCTGTTTTGCTAACATTTCTGTAATGTATATAATGGCATATTCACCTGCAGCTATTTTTCTTAGCAAATGTGCTGCCTCTGTTACGTCGGTAACCGGAAATGTATCAAGTCCCAGTGCGCTAAAGCCATATATACTGTCATAATCACCTATAACTGCTACTTTATGCATACATTACCCTTACCCTTTCTTTTATAAACTCATTGTCAAAACCATTAATTTTGCCCGAAAGAATAATTTTTACTGTTTTAATTTCATTCTCTCTTGCAATAACATAAGCAATAATCGGTCCTATTGAAAAAGAGTCATATTTCTGTGACTTTATATCTTCCACAATCTTATTGTCACACCAGCATTCAAAAACTGATTTTGATATTTTTAAAGCACTAACTGCCTGACTATAGCCTATCTTTTCAAGATAAGAACAAACTCCATCCAAGCCGTCCTTGCAAGCTATAATCAATTCCGTAACGCTTACTCCGTCACAACTTACAAGTGCTTTTGAAACAAAAGATGCGTCCTTATTTGTAGCTGCACATCTTACTGCTATTTTAATGTCTGATATGGTAACCAGGTCGTCTGCGTATTTTTTAATCATTTCATTAGTTGCTTCCTGACCTGCCTGCTTAATTGCCTCCAGTGTTGCCCTGTCAACAATCACATCGCACAACTGTCCATCGCCAGTCTGCATAAGAACTGTTGTTGCATCCTTTGCCGCCTGCTCCATGCCTTTAGGAAGCAGATTGTAATTGCCCTGCCTTATACAATTTTTCAAAAATTCCGTGTCTGTTTTTGTATCTTCATAAAACACATTTTCAGTTTCAAGTTCAGTACAAACCTGCTTAATTGCCGCCTTAAGATTATGGTACTCGTTGGCAATGGTGAGAATCTCACATTGTTCCTTGTCTTCAATTAATTCATCCAGAACCTTCCACGTTCTCCTTCGCTCCTGTTCAAGCATTTCCTCCAAACTCTGGTCCGGGTTTCCGTTCCCCCAGCCCTTGGTTCTTAAGAAATCCATAGCCTCGTCATAATCCTTGCACTGCACCAACTGATTAATGGTTTCATCTGTAAACAAACTACCTTCAAGCGCTCTGATTCTGGCAACACCATAAATATATTCCTGCTCCATGGCATTACCCCCTATCCAAACAACTGCTTATTGGCAATATCTTTTATTCTGTCAATATTAGAATCAAACAAGGCCTTCAAAGTACAATTTTCTTCAATCTCTCCATAAACTAATACAAAACCGTCCTTAATATTAGCCGGCTCCTTATCAATTACAAGCTCTCCCTGATTCTCTGCCACAATCTCTTTTACTCTATCTTCAAAACCATTAGGAATCCTATCCAAATCCTTCTTAGAAAAACAAATCTTTCCCTTGCCCTGCTGAACATTCTTCCTTAAAAGCTTCTCCAAAACGTTAAAATATTCTTCATCATTAAGACCTGCTATACTCTCCCTAGCCTTATCAATAGCCTGTTCAATAACCTGCTGCTTAGCCCTAAGAATAGAATTACGTTCCAAAAACTCCATACCTGAAACCGTCTTCTCCTCATAAAGCTTGCGGTCAGCCAAAGCCTTCTTCTCAATCGAAACAACTTCTACTTCTACGTCTTTTTTAATTTTATTCATATAGTCCTTGCAAAAAACATCTGCTTCTTTCAGAATTTCATCTGCTTCCTGCTTAGACTGATTTCTAATCTCCTCTACAATGTTATCCAAACCACTCATGCAGCCCCTCCTTTCTTTTGCACGTCATTAACCACAACAACAATTCTCACATAATCTTTTTTCACTGCAATGGTTGAAAACGTGTAATTTCCATTACCTATTTTTTCTTTCAGTATTATTCACTCTAATTACTTTCGCCCCTGTGGGGGATGAAAACTTTAGAAGAAGGTACTCTGAAGCCGTCGGTCCTTAGAAGGTGGGGCAGCGAAAGCTGTCACGGCTTCTTAGTACCGCTACGAGCTGAAGGTAGCGGGAGCGTGCCTTCGATAAAGATTTCATCCTACCACAGGGATGTGAAAGAAAATTATAGTGCAATACCGTTTACTGATAAGAATGATATCAAAAGAGCTAAAATTGCATATGTTTCTACCATTGCCGGGAACAACATTGCTTTTGCGAATTGTTCAGGTCTTTTTGCTACAATTCCAATACTGGCTGCTGATGTTTTTCCCTGATACTTACCTGAGATTAAACCAACTATTGCCATTGGAAGGCATGCTGCCAATATCTGTAATCCCTGTGATGATGTTACTGCAACTGCTCCACTACCAATGATTCCGATTTTTGATAATGTAATGAATCCAATGAGAAGTCCATATAAGCCCTGTGTGCCCGGAAGTAACTGCATAATAAGTACTTTTGCAAATTTTGATGGATCTTCCGTCATTACTCCTGATGCAGCCTGTCCTGCAATACCTACACCTATTGCTGAACCTGCGCCTGCCATAAGTACTGCAAGTGCTGCTCCAAGCAATGCATAAAATAAACCTAAATTATCGAAAAATGTTCCTAAAGTCATAATTAATTCTCCTTTACTTTTACATATTTTGTATCCGCCTTAAATGGTTTAAACTCTCTTCCGCCACCTTCATAAAATTTTCCAAAGAATTCAACAAACTGTAGTCTGTTGGTATGAACGTAGGCTCCCAAAAGGTTTATTGCCATATTGAATGTGTGTCCGATTAGAAAAACCACTATAAAGAAAATTACTCCCACTATTGATTTTCCCATCATTGCTGCCATTGTGTTAATTACCTGGGCTATTACTCCTGTTGCAAGTCCAAGGGCAAGTAATCTTGAATATGATAGCAAATCACTTAGCCAGCTTGTTGTGTCATACAGGCTGTAGGCTCCAAGCAATAATCGCTTCACAGGATTTTTTGCTCTTCTTCCTGCCATAAGAAGTATTCCAACCATGCCACCTATTGTCATTATCTTTGATAGCATACTAAGCCACGCCGGGAAGACTATTGTGCTTCCTGCCAATGAGGCAAATATACTTGTTGGAATAAGCATTAATATTAATCCAATCAAAAATACATACCAAAGAACAACATCGCATACAAATGACATTACATCTTTTTGCTTTAGCATCATATATCCCTTAATTCCAAGTCCGGTAAACAAATGAACAATACCGAAACATAAGCAATATATAAGCATTTTCATTGGCTGTTTAATAGGTTCAAACCACAGTGCCGGTATTCCTATGTTTACTCCGAAAAATGTTTTTCCTATAACTGTTATTGCATCTCCGAAATACCCTCCGAAAAGTATTCCCCACACTAATGTTGAAATGCCACAATACATAAACATTCTAAGTGTTTTCGCCATTGTTTCTTCCATATTCGGGAATTTTTTTAAAACTATAAAACATCCAATAAACATTAAAAATCCGTAAGCTGCGTCTGACAGCATTATTCCAAATAAGAAATAATAGAAGAATGCTGTTATTGCCGTTGGATCAATTTCCATTTTGTTAGGAAAACCAAATGATGTTACAACACCTTCAACTGCTCCCTGAACTTTTCCGTTAGTTAACAGCACCGGAACGTTCTCTTTTTCTGTTGGCTGTTCCACGTCAATTGCCACATTAAACTTGGTTTCCAGTTCTTCTTTTAATGCCTCAACCTGTTTCTCAGGCATATAACCTGTAACAAAAAAAGTATGTTTGGACTGTAAAAGCTTTCCTACCACCTTGTACTTGTCCGCTCTGGTTTTGTAATAATCTCTTATTTTCTTAAACTCAAATCTGTAATCTGCTTCTCTTTCCATTTGAGCTTTTATATTTTCAATGTCCAGATTATATTCTTTAATTCTATCCTCTCGTTTTGTAACCGAAGCTGTTGGTATGTGATGAACCATAATAGGCGGTTTGCTAAAATCCAGTTGCCTTAAGGCTTTTTCAACCTGCTCCAAATCATGTTTCATATAAGATACGGTTACATAAGTCTGATATTTGTCCGCCGAAACTATCTGCATATACAGTGATTTTGGAAATTCTTTTAAGCTTTCTATTTTTCTTATCAAATCCTGTTCCGTATATGAACCTGAAATAACGCCCACCATAAATCCGGTGTTTTTGGTTCCCTGAAAATTCATTGGGACATCAAGTTCAAACCACGGTTGCAATGCCTGTATTTCATCTAAGCATTTCTGCTTTCCTGACTCTTTTTCATCTATACTTTTCTTCTGCTCGATTATGTCATTAACAAGCCCGTTAATTTCATTTCGCTTATTTACTATTTCGTAATAATCGTCCGAGCTAATAACTTTCTTTCCTTCAAGGCTTGAAAGCATGGACTTTTCTTCAGGAATATAAGCTTCAAGAATTTCTAATGCATTGTCCGTTAACGCCGCCTGTCTCTCGTAAAGTGAAATCTGGGTTGCCGTGTTCACTTTTTCAAACACCTTATCCTCTTTCACTTCCTCATGAACTTCCAGACAGCCCTTTAATTGCAAAAGTTCCAAAATCTTTTTTCGGTCTTTCTTCATTGCGCATATATTTATTTTGCACATTTTCAAAACTGCCATAAATTCTCCATTCTGTCATTTAAATGACGGGTTATGCCTTAAAATGATTTAAATGTTCCCCTCTACCTTAGGATTACACGGATTGTGACCTGCTTTGTAGTCCTAAAATAAATAATCTACTATGGCTTTCACCGTGCCATCCATTTTCTCATATGACTTGTTCTTCAATTGCATAACCTTTAAGTCAATCTCTTTCTGTTGCTCCTCATTGTACTTTTCGCATTTTGCAACTGTCTCTGCCATTTCCTTTTCTGCTTTTTCCTTGGCTTCCTTTAACCTTTCAGTTCGATATTCAGCCCCTTGTATCTTAACTTGATTCTTCATGTCCTGCCCGTTAACTTTCGCAGTGCTTATAACCTTGTCCCCTTCAAGCTCTGCTAACCTAACCGCATCAACCGTCTCCTTTATCATACTAACCTCCTTCCCTATACAAAATTGTGAATTTTGTCCGATTTTTTATTGTTTTTTATTACTTTTTGTATATTTTTAACTAATTATGCTAATATAATAATTCATCTAAAAATTATATGCAAGTTACATTTTTAGTCACTAGTACTTTATTTATACATTTTCTCATTCAAGTCGCTTTATTTTACTATTTTTAAGTTATGAATTTACATACTTGGATTCTCTAAAATAGTTTGTGCTTATAAAACAAAATCATACATTTTTAGGAATAATAGTTAAGGAGCTGCACTCCAATGGTTTGTCAACCACTAAAGACACAGCTCCTTGAATGTTTTTAATTTTATTTACCAAGTTAAAACCCTTACTTTGGTTTTTTTAGATATTTGTGTTTTATCTAAACTTGATTTTTTAAACTTACCACAACCGTATATTTCTATTTTTTTCAATTTCTTATTATTTTTCTTAGACATTTTAATTTCTTTTAGTTTCGTACAGCTTTGCAAATAAAGATATCTAAGATTTTTCATTTTTGAAATATCCAATTTTCTTATCTTTTTATTTATGCAATAAGCACTTCCGTCTATACTCAGTTTTTTTAGTTTGGCATTCTTTCCAAATTTTATTTTTTTGAATATAGTTTCATAAGAACTAAATGTTTTTAAAGTTTTCAAATTTGAAACATCTACTTTTCCTTTACTATCTAATAAACGAATACTTTCAACTTTAGATTTTTTATCAAATTTCAAGTTGAAATTTTCACACGCTACAAAGCTTATATACTTTAATCCCTTTAACTGATTCAAATTATAGTTTCTGTCACTAAATGTTATTCCAATAGAATCAATTTTTAAGGTTGATAAATACTTAAAGTTTTTTACGTAACCTCTTTCTCCGTTTACCAATGCACATGCAAAATGTATATGACTTACATTCTTAAACACCTCTATTCCTTTAAAATCTATAACTCTATATTTTTCATCTTGGTAAACCTGCCTTCCATATTTATATCCATCTGTTTCCTGTATATCCGCAGCATCAACAGAAAATGATGTTGGATCTTCCATTTCGTATTGAGATAAATATCCATCTCTATTCATATCATACCTTTTTAAAACAGCACGCCTAACCATTTCATTTGGAAAAGAAGATTCGTCTATTTTTAATATAGGTTTGTGTTTTGCATATACAGACTCATCATAGTCAGTTGATATGTCTGCATATATTACCATTGTACTCACAATAATGCTAACAACTAGTAAGATAAAAAAAGTAAATCTCTTCTTCATATTAATCACCTCTCTTCTGTGCTATAGATAAACCGGAACTTTGTATTTTATGCTCCACTTACCGTATTTTTTATTGTTCTTCTTTCCAAAATATGGTCTTACCTTTACATAAATACTGCTCTTGCTGTTTACTTTTATTACGCCTTCCTTAACTTGGTACTTTAAATTAAGTTTTAACTTTTTATTCAATTCTCCTTTTTGAGTATTGAATTTTTTCTTCAGTTTATTGCTTTTTTGTGTAACCACAATCTGATAACCGCTAGCCTTTTTTATTTTATTCGCTACAACGTATAGCTTTTTTGTTTTTACCCTATATTCAAGCTCTGCCACGCTCCCCCTGTTCTTTACCTTTTTTGAATACTGTATAACCGCATCTTTTGGAAAAGCTCCCTCTTCTATTCTGGGATTGCTACGTAAATATACTTTTCTTAAAAGATTGTCATCAAAACAATATTTACCAATTAGTTTTATTTTCTTATTAAACTTAACTGTTTTAATATTGTTACCAGCAAAAGCCTGTTCTCCAATTATTTGAATATTGTTTTTTAACTTTAATGTACTAATTCCTGTGTGATAGAAAGCATAGTCGCCGATTTCTTTCAGCTTGCCATTCAGTTTCACATCACTCAAATTTCCTAGCTGATAGCAGGCATAAGAGTCTATTTTTTCCACAGTGTCAGGCACCTTCAAAGATTCTCCACCATAAAATAGCACTAATTCTTTCCCATCTTTTGTTAACAACATTCTGTCTTTTTCTTCATAGTACTTGTTGTTATTAATTAAAACTATTTTCGGAAATGGGGCCATGTCGCTGCTAATCATCTCTCCCAAATTTTCACATCTTCCTGCCAACTCCAGTGTTCTTGGAGTGTCTAAGTAAAACGCATTTCCGGTAGCCACAACATCTCCCAATATTGTTACCTTACTTAGATTAAAATATCCTGATAATGATCCTGATGATATTTCCTTAATATCATCTGCCAAAACAATATACCTAACCTGATTTTTTATCTGCCCTACATCTACCTTTTCTAATTTTTCACAACCGCTAAAACTAAGAACACTGCTCTTTTCATCAAATTTCCATTTAACAGATGAATTATTGTAGTCCTTCATATGTTCATTGTTTAACTCCACTTTCTTGTCCTGTACAAAAGATGCTGCATTCACAGAATTACAGGCTAACATAGTTATTACCAATATAATTGCAATTATCTTTTTCATTGGTTTTCCTCCTCTCATCAGATACAAAACACTTGTATCAACACCAATCAATCAGTTTCTTATACTCTTTACTCCTCTCTTTGTTTTTTTATCCACGCTCATTTGGGTTAGTTTAAGCCCTTCTATTAAATATAACGAATAAACTCGCCAAAATATGCCAACAAAAATAAATTTTTCCGTACCTTGTCTTATATTTATAGCATAACATATTTATGTATACTTTACTTTATATATTTTCCGGCTACGCAATTATACTTTTTAAAAAAGAAGAGATAGCAAGTTAATGCAATAACAAAACTAATACATTAAGGAAATTGTTATGATTTCTTATATATTTATCGCAGCCAATTACGTGTCGTAAAACCGAAACGCTGTCCCACACGTAATTTATTGAAGCTAAGCTTGTTCTATCGCTGCCAATTACGTGTCGTAAAGCGAAAACGTTGTGTCACAAGTAATTTATTGAAGCTAAGCTTGTCTTACCGCTTCCAATTACGTGTCACTGAAAGAAAATGCTGTGTGACAAGTAATCACCCACAAATTCACTACAATTTTGTGAAAAATTACGTGTCAGCAGAAGGAAATCTTATATGACACGTAATTGCCCAAAAATTCACTTTAATATTGTAAAAAATTACGTGTCAGCAGAAAGAAAAGTTATACGACACGTAATCAATGATGTAATTACAAATTATACTGAACCTCAGGGTGTGGACACTACACTAGACAACTTTATACGAAAAATTAATAGTATCCTCCTCCGGGGTGTGGACATCTCCCCAAACAACTTTGTACGAAAAATAAATATCATACCGCATCCCGAGTCATAGACACCTCCCCAAACCACTTTGTACGTAAAATTAATACTATACTCCCACCCGAGACATAGACACTCCTCCCATACGACTTTGTACAAAAAACAAACTTCAAGTATCCCTACAAAAAAGGCAATTCCCACCAAGGAACTGCCCATATTTTAACTTCTAGTATTCTATTTTTCAATCAACTTTATTGCTAAGCATCCTCCAATCACAAGACTTATAAGCACATTTATTGTGACTATCATTCCTGAGCCGATTATCCCTGTCATATTCATCACTCCCACTTCTTTATTAAATCCTATGTGTATCGCATTATCTTCATTCAGTTTTTTCAACTAAAATCTGTATTTCCAATTAGAAATTCCTTATTGGAAATTACCAATTAGAGATTCCCAATTAAAGACTTCCAATTATGAATTTTCATGCTGCATAATCCCTTTTGGATTTTAAATTTCTTTCCTTCTGATAATGCTTTTCCTTTACACTTTTATACTAATTAAAAAATGTTAAGTTTTGTTTATGATAAAGTTAAATCTTTTTAATATTTGTCTGTGCGGTTAAACTCCATTACAAACTCAACGCCGTTGTGATGATTCTTGGCATAACATACTCCGTTGTGGTTCTTTACAATGTTTCTTACAATATAGAGGCCAAGTCCAACGTTTGATTCTTTTACCCTCTCGTCAGTCTGGTAGAATCCTTCCCAAATCTTGCTTAGCTCCTCCTCTTTTATGTTGTGGCCATTATTGAAAACAGAAATAACTGCTTTATCGTCTACACTTTTTAATGTGACAACTGCTGTACCTTTTTCCGGAATGTGCTCGTAAGCATTAATTATATAATTGTTTATGGCCTGTTCAATCTGCTCATTATTCATATTAATATAAATATTGTCTTCTATATCAAATCTGCAATTAGCTTTCTTTGACCAAAATAGTCCCATATATTTGTCCTTCATTCCGTCCAAAAGTTCAGAAAGACTGTCAACTTTCATCGGACCACTTAAAATAATATCACCCTCAAATGATGAATTAAGCATTTCTCGAATCAGGTTGGACATCTTCTGTATCTCTTCCATTATTGACTCGTAATACTCACTCATTGCCTCGTCATTATCCATGTTCATCATTTCAAGCTGTGTAGAAATAATGGCAAGTGGCGTTTTCAATTCGTGAGTTGCCGCCCCAATAAACTTCTTACGTCTTTCATCAAACTCTATTAGCTCTTTATTCTGAGTTTTCAACAAATAGTTATAATTATTTAATTCGTTAAGGTTACTGGAAATCTTAAGATACATACTTTTCATCTGATCTGACAGATTTCCTATTTCATTGTTAGGGAAATCATATTCTTCAAAATTAATTGGCTCATTATTTTCCATTTTCTTTGCCAGTTTTCCCAATTTTTCAATAGGCTTAACTGTCCTCTGTGCCATATAAAATGAAAAAGGAATACCAAGCATCAAAATTATAATCATTTCCACAAGCATAAATTTGCTTATAAGATTTATGCTATTCTCCAGCGACTTTAATCTTGTATCCATATAAACGTAATAAGTTTTTACGTTTTGATCTATTTTTCCTTTTAGCTTGATCACTGTTCTTTCAACATTCACCTGAGCCTGCGCATTATATGTATACTCATGCAAATCATAATCCACGCGACCTTCTCTTCTTCTCTTACTATATAATTTGGATTGATAAATTATTTTTTCACCATCCATAATAGTAACAAAGCCACCTTTGTCTGTGTAATCCTTCAGAACGTTTTTTTCTTCTTTTGTAAGCTGAGCCAGATTCATTTCCTGTATTGTTTCAAAAAGATTGTCCATAGTGTCTTTATTATTTGAAATAATGAACTCTTCCGAAAACATATTATAGAACAAAATCATGCTTCCCACTGTAACAAACAAAAAGAATAATACCGTTACAAGATAGGTTGTTCTTAACTTAATCTTCATTTATTTTACCTCAAATCTGTAACCAACACCGTAAACTGACGTGATGTAAGGATACTTGTCCGTCATCTTTTTTCTTAACTGCTTTACAAGTGTGTCTACAGTTCGCATATCGCCGTCGTAATCAAAGCCCCAAACTGCATCCAATATATTTTCACGCTTCAAAACCACTTTTTCGTTTTCGCACATATATACAAGCAAATCAAATTCCTTAGGAGTTGTATCTACAAACTCGCCATTAATATATGCTTTTCTAAACTGCTTTTCTAATTTAAGCGCGCCTTTTTCAATTACGTCCGTGTCTTCATTGCTATTTCTCTGAATCAACTTATCCATATGTACAAGTAAAACCTTCATAAGAAATGGCTTTGTTATATAATTGTCCGCACCGTTATTTAATCCGTTAAGCTGGTCTTCTTCTGATTCCCTTGCTGTCAACATAATAACCGGCACCTGCGAATGTTCTCTTATTTCTTTCAAAACATCCACACCGTCTATGTCAGGAAGCATTCCGTCAAGAAGTACAATATCTAAATTCTTGCTATTTTCATAAAAAAGTTCAAGCCCTACTTTTCCGTTTTCTGCCGCCAAAACTTCATAATCGTTTCTTGACAAAAACTTTGTTAAAACTTCTCTAAGTTTTTTGTCATCCTCTACCATAAGAACCACTCGCTTGTTGTTTCTCATATTTCATCTCCTGTTATATTTGCTACTATTTTTAAATCTGATTATTTTGTTATTAATTTTCACAGTATCTTTGCTGTTTTTTTATTTACAGCTTTATACAAAGATTATACTAAAATAATTGTATGATGTTAATATGAATATTTTTTTACATTTTTCAAAATTTTATTTTTGTTTTCTTCAATTAGACTTTTCCCCTAAAAGTGTCTATTAGATTTTTTCCCCTAAAAGTTGCTTTTTATTTTCATATAGATTAAAATTATAAGATATTCTAGAATAATAACATTCGGAGGTTTGTATGGAATTACTTCAATTAAAATACTTTAAGGATGCTGCCGAATTAGAGAATTTTTCTAAGGCAGCTAAGAAGAACATGGTTCCTCAACCGTCTATTAGCTACGCAATTAAGAAACTTGAAGATGAATTAGGTGTTCTACTTTTTGACAGAAACGGTCGAAAGATTTTTTTAAATGAAAACGGGGAATATGTTTATCAGAAGGTTTCTTCCATTCTTAACACTGTAGATGAATGCACGGCATATTTTGCCAATACTAATGTTGAAGATATTAAGCTTTATATTCAGGATGGTGATTTCTTTATCTCACATTTATCTGCTGATTTTATGTCAGCCTATCCTAATGCTCATTTTGTTTATGCTACTGTAGAAGAAGTTCTTCACTCTGATAATCCTCCATATGACTTTACTTTTATGCTGCCTATTTGCGATATGAAAGATTTTAATTATGAATTGTTATTAAAGGACGAGTTTGTGCTTTTAGTCTCCAAAGATAATCCTTTAAGTAAATATAATGAGATTGAGCTTTCAATGATAAAGGATGAACCATTTGTGGGACTATATGATACTATTCCGGTAAGAGTTGTTACTGACACAATATGTAAGGCTGCCGGTTTTACACCTAATTATGTTTTTAAAACTCATGAAGACTTTGCAACTACCTACAAGGTTTCTCAAAACGCAGGTATTTCAATCATGCCATATAAATATTACATGATTCATCCTGATTCAAACATAAAGGTTATTAAATTAAAAAATGCAGAGTTTAACTATTTGTATCTTTCCTGGCCAAAGGATAAAATATTATCGCCTATAGAAAAAACATTTGCTGACTATTGTAAAAAATGGTTTAGCAATCTTAAATAACAAAAAATCAAGACTTCCACATAACGGATGCTATGGGGAAGTCTTTCTTATTATATTTAGAAAATTTTCAAAAATTTTTATTGCACAAAAAAAGAGCTGCACCTTAATGATTATAAATCATTAACACTACAACTCTTCTAGCAGGGGTGGTAGGAATCGAACCCACCTCTGGAGTTTTGGAGACTCTTATTCTACCGATGAACTACACCCCTATCTGCAATTTTGCACAAGGATGTTCATACCATAATTACCTAGAGATGTCAAACAAATATTGAAAATAAAAATAGTTTTTTTCATATTTATACAAATTCTAAAGCAAAACGCTATGAATATCCGCAATTTATCTAGCCCTCTACCACAACAATAATAGATATTTAAATATGTTGTGGTGCAAATTAGAAGAAATCTAGTTTGAAACAGCTGAAATATGTAACATTCTCTTGAAAAACAGATACTCACTGCCATTATTATTACAGAAATTACAATTATCAAAAAGCAGTTATTATTATCAGGAACAATCCCTACAAAAAGAAGATAAATATACACTTTTACGTGTTAGAGTCATTAAATTATTTACAGAGAATAAAGGTCGATATGGTTACAGACGAATTCACGCCCTACTTAAGCGTGAAAATATAATTGTCTCAGAAAAAGTTATTCGTAGGATTATGAAATAAGAACAACTTGTAGTAAAAATCAAACGAACTCGTAAATATAATTCCTATCAAGGTGAAATATCTCCAGCAGTAGATAATCTAATTAACAGAAATTTTTCTGCATTTAAACCTAACGAAAAGTGGTTAACAGATATAACCGAGTTTGCAATTCCGGCAGGAAAGGTTTACTTATCGCCTATAGTAGATTGTTTTGATGGCTTACTTGTCAATTGGAATATAAGCACTTCTCCAGATGCATTACTTGTCAATTCTATGCTTGACGATGCAGCTAAATTACTATCTGTAGGAGAAAAACCAATCATACATTCAGACAGAGGCGTACACTACCGCTGGCCAGGCTGGATTGACAGGATGGAGAAAAATGGTTTCATACGATCAATGTCAAAGAAAGGCTGTTCACCTGATAATTCTGCCTGTGAGGGCGTATTTGGAAGAATTAAAAATGAGATGTTCTATAATGCAGATTGGTCTGGGGTAAACATCTCAGAATTTATTGGTATTTTAAATGAATATCTTTATTGGTATAATGAAAAAAGAATAAAAAAATCATTAGGATATTTGAGTCCTATAGAGTACAGACATAGACTTGGATTGGTCACTTAGATAGTCCAAGAAAATGTCCGCACCCTCGACTCTAAAAATCCGGAAACTAAACTTATACTGTTATAATTTCCGGATTTTATAAATTAATTAACTTTTTTAAATATAACCATTGTTTTTTAAGAAAGTATATATTCCATCTTTCCTTGGTGCATCACATACATAATCTGCCATATGTTGCAATTTTTCAGAACCATCTATATCTTTAACTGCTATTCCTATTTTTGCATTTTCAAGCATTTCCCAGTCATTCTCCTGATCTCCAAATGCCATATAATCATTTTCATTAAATCCATAGTATTTCATCAATTCACAAATGCCTGTTTGTTTAGATATTCCCTTTGCCATAACATCATAGCAAACTGTAGGACATGGCACAATTCGCGCTGAAATATCTTTTTCCAGTTCAGAAAAATCGTAACCCATAGGAGCGAATATATTAATTTTCACAATCTCCTCACCTTTCCATTCTATATATGGTGGGATTTCTTCCTTATAATATTTTTTCCCCTCAACCAGAAAATCAGTAATTTCAGTAGCCAGATAAGGGCCCTCAACTGTATCAAATATCAAAGACATATTCTTGTTATTACAATACTCTAATATTTTTTCTACATCTTCTCTCAAAAAGGGAAAATCCTTTATGCATCGCAACGTGTTGTCATATATCGCAGCACCGTTATTCAAAACATATGCATCAAAAACAGATATATCTAAATCCTTTATACCACGTATACTGTTAATATCTCTTCCTGTAGCCAGTGCAACCTTATACCCGTTTTTTCTCAATTCCTCTATTGCTTTAATAGAAGAAGCCGGTATTTTTTTCTCTACGCAATCAATTAGCGTTCCATCCACATCAAAGAAAACTGCTTTCATTTCCACCTCCTAAATTCCTTGCTGGTCTGTCTCCGTTTCCCTACACATTTCAAATTTAAGAACCTGTTGTTTTCCTGTAGATATGGCAGTTTCAACTAACTCATCAAAATTTATGTCCATATCACGCATCATAACATTTTCAATCAGCATTCCTAAATTAGTACCACTTATTATTTTAATATTTTTACTACTCGTAGCAGCAAGTTCTGCTGAAATTTTAAATGGCGAGCCACCTACAATATCAGTAAAAAATATAATATTTTTACATTCTTCTAATTTGTCTAAAGCCTCTGTTAACTTTGTCTTCAACTCTTCTGTTGAATAAGTATCCGGGAAATCTACTGCTTCCAGATTTTTCTGTTGTCCTGCAACCAGTTTCACTGCACTGGCAATTCCCGTAGCGAAATTGCTATGTCCTGTTATAATAATTCCTACCATTTATATATCCTGCCTATTAATTATTTATAAAACTCTTAATTTCTTAATTGTGTGAACGTAGTCACCCTTTCCAAAAAGCGAAGATGTTCCAAGAATAAAACCTTTTACACCTTTTTGATTCAATTTTTTTATTTTCTCTTCAGAAATTCCACCATCCACAACTATTTCATAATGATATTTTTTCCTATTTTGAATAAATTCCTCTATTTTTTCGTCAATATATTCTAAATATGATTGACCTGCAAACCCCGGATTAACGGTCATTATCATTACATAATCTACTATATGTAATATATTTTTTACAGTTTCAAATGATTTTGTAAAGGTCCAAAATACCATTAATACAATATTTTGGACCCTTTAATTTATATCTTGTATTTTCTGTCATTTGGAGTTATCTGGATATACACATCTACTCCTTTTTCTTTCAGCCGTTTCAGACACGCCTCATCCTGATCATCCACGTAAACATGGACTTCATGAAGTATATGCTTACCTTCTGATTTATGCATGTTTCCTATATTGCAATGTTTAATAGGAACTCCGCCATCAACTAACTGTTCAATCACCTGTGGAGTTTTTGCGACAATAAATATCTTTTGTGAAGGAGCAGCCTTTCCAATAATCTCAATAGTCTTTTTTATTGAGAAAAATCTAATCTGAACTCCTACGGCATCTGCAGTCATTTTCATTAATGATTTTGATAACTCATCATTACATGTTTCATCATCAACAACTAAAATTAAATTTGCACCACTTGCCGTAACCCAGACATTTCCAACCTGTCCATGCACCAAACGATTATCAACTCTTGTAAAAACAATGTTTATATCCGACATACCACATTTCCTCCTATAACCATCCTAATAATGACATTAATATTGCAAATGCTATTATTGCTAAAATTAGTACTACTATGCTTACCTTCTTCTTTTTGAAGATATAATATAGTATACCAACAAACAATGCTGGAAGCAAATTAGGGATAACTGAATCGAAGATTGATTGTACTCCAACAGTACCAAATAATTTTAATTTTTCCGGGAACTCAAAAGTTACATAACTTGGAATCATTGCTCCAACTACCATTACACCAAGAATACCTGCACCTTTAGTTAATGCTTTGGCATTTTCTGTTAATTTAGATATTGCTCCACTTCCCAGTTTGTATCCGGCTTTTAGGAAAAATACTCTTGAAACTGCCATTAAAATCCAAAATGTCAGGAAGAATATCGGTCCTAATATTGAATGCTGTTTACACAATGAGGCTGCTATACTTCCGCTAATAGGTAATAATGTAAACCAAAATATTGCATCACCGATACCTGCAAAAGATCCAAAAAGACCGGTTTTCATATTTTTTATTAATTTTCTATCAGCTCTATTTTCTTCCATTGATAGAACTAATCCCATCAGAAAAGATGCGGCATGTTGTTCCGTATTTATAAAGTCAACACCGTACTCATCCAACGCCTTGCTTACTTCTTCACTATCTTTTCCATATATTTTCTCTAATCCTGGAAGTATGCTCCAGCCGAAACTATTACCCTGCATTTTTTCAAAGGTAAATCCTGTCTGGTAGAACATCGACCTTAAACCCAATTTTTTTAAATCTTTATTGGTAAGTTTATTTGTTGTCTCATTATATTCCTTCGCCATCATCTTCACCTCCTGTTACTACTGATGTTGTTTTTGCCTCTTTGTCTCTCATAAAATCAATCAGTACTAATGCAATTGCAAATAAAGCTACTGGTAAAACATTGTCAGGTTTCATAATGCTCATAATTAAAAATCCGATAATCAGATATGGAACATTTTCTTTTTTCACCATTACCTTTAACAATAGTGCAAGTCCAAGTCCCGGTAAAAGTCCTCCTGCTATTTCAAATCCGTGTGAAACGAATTCAGGGAATGAATTAACAAACTTTGATAATACATTCTGTAATGCATATGTGCTTAAGAATGCAACTACTGCATAAAGTGATGTTAAAATAATTTCAGGTAGGAACACATAAAACTTAAATTTTTTAATGTCATTTTGTTTTATTGCCTGCTCTACTTTTACGTTAAATCCTGAGAACAATGACTGACAAGCGATAACTATCCACTGCATAAGCAATGCGAATGGTAAACTAAGTCCTAAAGCTGTTTCTGCCGATACTCCGCTCTTATAAGCCAAAACAACTGTCATAAGTCCTGCAATCAATGCATTAGGTGGTACTGTTCCACCTACTGTTGTAAGTCCTAAGTAGGACAATTCTGCTATTGCTCCGGCTTCCAAACCAAGTTTCCAATCTCCCAATACAAGCCCTGTCACAAAACAGACGATAATAGGATGGAATACAAAGAAGCATTCCCATCTGGCATCCCACGCAAATGCAAATACAATCAGTGCCAGAATCAGTCCCTGTAACAATGTAACACTCATAATTACACCTCCTTATTATTATTAATTTAAAAAGTTACTGTAGTTTTTGATAAGCCAATAGGTTCATCCGGATTATATCCCCTTGCCAAAGATAAGAGACATGCAAATAATTGTGAAAACACAACCATTCCGAACACTCCTGCAACGCCTTCCGCTTCTTTCGGCAAAAGAACCGCTTCGTTAGCCATTGTAATATATTTTTCATTATTTGTAACAACTAATGTACTAACAGAAAAATCCTTTTTTATTTTCTCAACAAGTTTTATTGTACTATCATTTGTTTTTTCGTCAGTCAAAAAGAATATTACAGGTATAAATCTGTTTGTAGTTGCTATTGGTCCATGTGGATAATCACAGGATGAATATGCCTTTGCGTTTGTATAACTTGCTTCCATTATTTTAAGTTCAGTTTCATTAGCAACTGCATAACTAAATCCTCTTCCCAGTAATAAAATATCCTGAACATTTCTAAACAAAGGAACGCTTTTCTTTACCTGTTCTTCTATATTCTTACACAAACTTTGTTCTATAATATCCGGTGCTTTTTTTATCTGTTCCAACACTTTTTCATCGTGTGAAAGCACTGCTGCAAATAATAGTGTTATTACCATTTGAGACATATACGACTTAGCTGCCGTGAAACTTGTCTCTTTTCCGCATTCACAATTAATATAATAATTTCCCACATTTCTCATAAGACATTCGTGTTCATTGGTTACTGATACTGCAATGCCTCCCTGATTCTGGCATTTTTCCAGTACAGTATAAACGTCCTTTGCCTCACCACATTGAGATACTCCGATTGTCAAAACATCTGACAAATCTAATTTTCCATCCAACAATGTTATTATTGAAGGGTAAGCCATCGATGTTAATTTATCGGTATAAATCTCAAACGCATATTTTCCCACTAATAATGCATGCTCACTTGAACCTCTTCCTACTAAAAGAACCTTACTGATGTTCCTATTATCTACCTCTTTACATATATTTTCTATTATAGGCAGATTCACATCAATTACATGTCTTATTATTTCCGGTTGTTCATGAACTTCTCTCCACATATTAGATTTACTTACATCGTACTCGTACATTTATTAATTCTCCTTTCTTATTTTGTAACTTTGTAATGACAATGTTATATTATAATATTTTTATTGAAATGTCAACCTTTTTTTGCTAATATTTTATTAAGAGCATATATAGTCATAGCTCTATTTACTAAAGGAGATTTTTATTATGGATTATATTACAATTAACAAGTACTCTCTGGTTCCTCTATATTCACAATTGAAAGAATCAATAAAAGAGGCAATTCAAAATGGTATCCTAAAACCAGGAGATAAACTTCCAACAGAACATGAAATATGTAACCATTTTAATCTGTCAAGAACCGTTACAAGACAGGCATTTTATGAATTAATGAGTGAAGGGTACATTGTCCGTTACAAGAGCCGCGGAACATTTGTTAACCAACAAAGTAAAGAGAATGTATTTTTTAAGGAAATTATTAGTTTTAATGATGAAATGAAAATGTATGGTTTTGAACCCAAGACGGAACTTATTTCTATTGAGAAATTTATTTGCAATGACTACATTGCTGAGAAATCAGAATTTAACGTTGGAGATGAATTAATTAGAATTCAACGATTAAGATACAGAAACGATGATCCTATTGTTTTTGTTGATGGATATTACCGGGCTTCTGATATTCCCGAAATCGAAAAACATGATTTAGAAAAAGAATCTATGTTTTACATTTTAGAAAAATATTATAACATAAAAGTCATGCATACAAAAAAAAGATTTATGGCACGAATAGTTGAAGACAAATATGCCAATTATTTGTCCATAAAGAAAAAGTCTGCTGTTCAGTATGTAGAAAGTAAAGAATATAATCAACAGGACGAATTTGTTTCTTTTGATATTTCTATTTATGTGGGGGAAAAAAATATATTTGAGACAGAAATTAACAATCTTCCCAAAACTCTCCAATAGCACACAACTTATTATTTTTAAATTATCCAATACCACCGGCTTAGCCGGTGGCTTACATTTCTTATACGACAAAAAAACCCTTGTTTAAAGGAATCCCTTTAAACAAAGGTTTTTTAATAGCAGGGGTGGTAGGAATCGAACCCACCTCTGGAGTTTTGGAGACTCTTATTCTACCGATGAACTACACCCCTATCTGCAATTTTGCACAAGGATATTTATACCATAATTGCGTAGAGATGTCAAACAAATATTGAAAATAAAATAGTTTTTTTTCATATTTTTTGTTCTTTAATTTCTTTTTTATGATTATGACCGGTCTTAATTTTTTTGAAAATAAAACTTATTTTATTGATACAAAATTAACAAATTCGCTGTATAATTTATTATAGTGTAAAAAACTTGAAACACGTAACAACCCCTGTAATAAAAGTTCGGTTGTTTCACATTATAAAAAATTTGTTTTTAAAAAGGATTGGTATTTATATGAAAAAAGGATTAATTTTGGAAGGCGGTGCCATGCGTGGAATGTATACTGCCGGAGTACTTGATATATTTATGGAAAATGATATTACTGTTGACGGTGCCATTGGCGTTTCTGCCGGGGCTGCCTTTGGTTGCAATCTTAAGTCAAAACAGATTGGCAGAACAATACGATACAATACCAAATATTGTCGTGATCCCAGATATGTTGGGCTTCGCTCTTTAATTAAGACCGGTGATATTTACGGTGCTGATTTTTGTTATAATCAGATTCCTAACCGCCTTGATATTTTTGACGTGGAAACTTATCAGAAGAATCCAATGGATTTCTACGTTGTAACTACAGATGTTGAAACCGGAAAACCTATTTATCATCTTTGTCCTAACGGCGATGCAACGGACATTAAATGGTTTAGGGCTTCTGCTTCAATGCCAATGGTTTCAAACATTGTAGAAATCGACGGTTTTAAAATGCTTGACGGTGGAATTTCAGATTCAATTCCAATTCACAAGTTTATGGAAATGGGCTACGAGAAAAATGTTGTCATTCTTACCCAGCATGACGGCTACAGAAAAAAGAAAAATTCAATGCTTCCGTTAATCAGATTAAAGTTGGGCAAGAAATATCCTAATCTTGTACACGACTTGGAAGTCCGCCATATTATGTACAACAAAACATTAGATGACCTAAAAGAACTTGAACGCAAAGGACTTGTCTACATTATCAGACCTGAGAATCCTGTTACAATCGGGCGCACCGAAAGAGATCCTGAAAAACTGCAGGCTCTATATGACATTGGTCGCAAAGAAGGGCTGAAACATATTAGAAATGTGAAAAATTTCCTCGGAGAATAAATTAAATTAAATTAAAAGCATACCTGATAGCTATAAATTGTACCGACCCCAAAAAGTTAGACCTAAAAATCTAACGATTGGAGGCCGGTATTTTTATGGCTAGGTCGAAGCAAAAACGAATAAAAGAAAAGTTAAGATGGATGAGTCCTGTTCCATACAGGCTCCATCTCCTTACTGCATAAAAGAAAAACGAGACGACCGAAGTCGTCTCGTAAAAAGTCTAACTTTTTGAGGTCACCTCACATTAGTGGATAGCCTTTTTCTTTTATAATGATTTTACTTTGTAAGTTTCATTTTCTTTTTAGCACTCCATGGACCATACTTCTTGTTTCCATTGATTACTGTGAATGCTCTTGCCTGTACATAGTACTTCTTGTTCTTCTTAAGTTTCTTAAATGTAAACTTATTACGTTTGAATACCTTTGTAATAGTCTTCTTCGCCTTAAACTTCTTAGTTGTTGAAACTCTTACTTCATAGCCCTTAGCACCTGCAACCTTCTTTAATGAAATCTTTGCTTTAGTTGTTCTCTTCTTCTTTGTTGCCTTTGTTACTTTAGTCTTGCCAACTTTTACATTAATATCACTTGAAGCACTTGGTGCTACAGTTGTGTTGCCACCATTACCAATGTCTGATGTATTTTCACCTGACTTAGTTGTTTCGTCAGCCTTTGTTGTTGCCTGTGTTGTTTCTCCAGGTTTTGTTGTTACCTCAGTCGTTCCACTAGGGTTTATAGTAGGTGCCTGAGTTGTTGTTTCACTAGGTTTATCTGTTGTTGGTGTCGGTTTAGTTGTTGTTGGTGTCGGTTTAGTTGTTGTTGTAAGTTCAGGTGTTGTTGTTGGCTGATTAGCTACTACAACTTCTTTTGTTACACCCTTTGATTCAATTCCATTTAATCTTGATGTTACCTTAACAATATGTGTTCCGGCATCAATATTGTTGTATGTATATGTTCCGGCTGAAGCTAAGTTCATATCCTTAACCTTGCCATCAATGTAAACCCAATATGTCTGTCCGTTATCTGCCCCTGTCCATGTTACTGTAACAGTATTATAAGTTGGGCTTTCTACAACTAATCCTTCAGGTTCAACAGGCATATAAATGTCTGTTCCCATAATTGCTACTTCTGAAATCTGATATCCCCAACTGTAACTACCATCGTTAAGTTTAACTCTTACATATCTTACTGTATCGTAATTATATGTTGAAGGGTCAATCTTATTTTCCATAACATCTTTGTACTTAGCATCCTTAACGTTAATCATTTCCTGAAAGTTCTGTCCATCTGCTGAGAACTCAACTGTATAAGTCTTAGCATATGTATTGCTTGCCTTAAATGCTATTAAAAATTCTTCAATATTAGAAATTGGATAATTTTCTCCAAGGTCCATATTGATTGTTGCCGTCTGTGCTCCATGTTCTGTGTGAACACAAACACCGTTGTTATCTGATACGATACCATCTGTTAATGATGATACATCCTGGTTTCCTTCACCTTCGTATACCTTGTCAACAGTTATCTTTGCTCCCTTTGAAAGGTTTCTTACAGTGTTAATGTAATCCTTTAATGAACCGTCATCTACTTTAACTTCCTTTGAGATGCCCTTAGATGTTAACTTGTTGTAATATGAAACTACCTTAACTGTATATGTTCCTGCATCTAAGTTATCAATTGTATATGTTCCTGCAGTTACTCTGTCACCTACAAGGTTGTTGTTTAAGTATACCATATACTTGTAATCATCCTGATTTTCACCGGCTTTAATTGTATATGTAATCTGGCAATACTTATCAGATTTTACTGTTACTTCTGCAGGATCATCACAGTACTGTAATTCTGCCTTCTTAGCATTCTTGTCTGTACTTAATGCTGCAATTTCTCTTACCTGAACACCCCATGTGTATGCTTCAGGATAATAGAATCTAATGTATCTTACTGCGCCTGTTACTCCTGTCATATCCTGAGTATCTACACAATTCTTGTTTTCGCAGGCATCCTTTACAGAATCTCCTGTTACTTTTTTAACTGTTTCAAAATCAACTCCGTTAGTTGAGTACTGGATTTCGTAACCGTTAACAGGAGTATCTCCTCCATTGTTTTCTTTGTATTTTACAACTAACTTATCAATAGTTGCGCTGTCATAAGCATCTCCTAAATCAATTGTATAACTTGTTCCTGTTGTGGCAAATGCTGTAGCAATATGTTTGCCTTCAAAGTTACCATCTGTAAGATCGCTTTCGCTACCGCCTTCACCATCCTGTTTATTAGGAAGTGCTACAACATTCTTACCTAATCCAATGTTAAATTGTCCGTCTGCAACCATTTCTTCTACAGTTATAGGTAAAACTGTCACTTCACATGTTGCCTCAAACTTACCTATCTTAGCTGTAATAGTTGTTGTTCCCTCTGACTTAGCTGTTACTGTTCCTGCATCATTAACTGTTGCAATCTTTTCATCCTTTGATGTCCATGTAACTGTTGTGTCATCTGTTGTGTTGCTTGGATTAATTGTAAGCTTCAATGTTTCTGAATTCTTATTCTTAATTTCAAGATTCTGTGGAGCAATTTCAATTGATGTAATATGTACAGGATCTGTTACTGTAATCTTACATGTTGCTTTCTGTCCGTTTGCAGCTTTTGCTGTAATTGTAGCTGTTCCCTTTGAAACACCTTCAACTAAACCGTTAGCATCTACCTTGGCAACACCTGCATTATCACTGCTAAATGTAACTGACTGGTCTGTTATTGCTGAAAGCTGTAACTTGTTTCCAATTGCTACTGTTGCTTCTGTCTTATTTAATGAAATTGTTCCTTCAATAATAATATCTGACTGAACAGGATCTGATAATAACATTCCCTTTCTATATGTTACAGCCTTAATTGTTACTGATTTGTCTACTGTAATTGGTCCTTCATAAGTAGCTGAATCTTCTATTGGAATTGCTCCATCAATTGTGTACTTAATTTCAGCACCCTTTACTGCTGTTGACATTGTTACTGTCTGTGTTCCCTTATAAATTCCACTTACAGGTGTAATTGTTGGTGCCTTAGCCTGTACTGCACCAAATACCTGTATTTCATAAATTGAGTAACCATACTGAGTTCCTCTTGAAACACCCTGCATCTTTACGTATCTTGCCTTTGTTGCCGCAAAACTTGATGTGATTTCTCCAACCATACCATTTTCCTTAGCAACTGTTGTCCATTCTTTTCCGTCTGTAGATACCTGAATTTCGTATTTTGCCGCATAAGCTGCTTCCCAGTTAATTGTAACTGCGTTAACTGCCTGTACTGAACCAAGATCTACCTGAATCCATTCATCATCTGCTTCATTATCAGCCTGCCATCTTGTGTCTGTTGTACCATCCAAAGTCATATCGGCTGTATTTGCACCCTTTGATGAAGATGCTGTTGCTTTCTTCTTAAGTCCTAAATTATCACTACTGCTTACTGTATCTCCGGCAATTTCAAATACTGTTGCTGAATATGCTGAATCAAGATATCCATCCTTAACTGCAACTGCCTTTAATGTAGTGTTGCTTGAAATCAAAATCTTTCCTGTGTATTCTTTTGATTCTGTTGTTGGAATTGTACCATCTGTTGTGTAGTAAATCTTAGCATCTGCATCTGAGCATGATAATTCAACTAACTGTGTATCATCAAATGTTACTTTTCCTGTTACATCTTCTGTAACTTTTCCTGTTGCTAAAGCTGTAGCCTTAACTGTAGGTGTTGCTGTCTGGGTTAATTCAAACTGTTTTTCTGTGTCAATGTTAAAGCTTACAAATGCCTTTGCACCAATGTTAGCTTTACCAATCTGTTTTCCAATCTTATCTTTAATTGCTACTGTCTGTGTCTTGTCTGTAGCATTCCAAACTTCTGCTGTGTATACTGTCTTGCCGTTTGTATCCTTACGATATACAGAACCTGTAATGTTGCCTGTTACCATGTAGTCATTTGTTCTGTAGCCTAACTGATCCATTGCTGAAATAAACCATAATGTATTAGCTCTATCTTCAACCTGTACATTTGTTACGTTAGCTTTAAACTTGTCATATGCACTCTGTGCATTAGTCTGTGAAAGGAATGGCCATGTAATATGCTGCCATCCGTTATCAGGTGTTACATACTTGTCCGGATTGTGCCATGAATCATCTGCACTAACTCCGTTTGCCAAATCCTGATCAAATAATTTCTTTTCTATGTTTATTGCATAATTAGTATCATCTACTAATCCCTGATATATCTTGGCACATTTTTCCTGATTCATACCATAGTTTGTAAGGTATTCAGAAATAGGTAACCACTGGATACCATATACATAAACAGGCTGTCCACCAAAATATGTTCCATATCCCATTGAAGCGCCATAAATCTGACCTGTTCCCTGAAACGGATAATCATAAGCCTGATCTGCTGCTCTGTCAGGATGATCACCTAACCAGTTAGTTTCATCATAGTCGAACCAGTACTGTTCTATTGCTTCCATTTCTGTTGTGAAGCCGTAAGCTCCGGCATCAATGTAAGTGCTATTCTGTGATACTTCACCCCAGAGATACATACCTACCCAGCTGAACAATGCTTCTGAAGCTGATTCCTGGTTGTTACCTGAATCGCTGTCTGCATATCCGCCTGCCCATGAGTGTCCTGAATACTGGTCAAATGCCCTGAACTTACAGAACATGTTGCCATCATCTTCAGGTTCCTTAGGATCTGCGTAATCCCTTACAAGAAGTTCAATCATATCTTTGTAATCGTTGTAGAACTGCTTGTCGTATGTAGCAAGTACCGCTGCACCAAACATAAAGTATCCATATGTAAAGTGGTGGTCGCAGATTGCTGCGTTGGCACCAAATGAACTTTCAGGATAATAAAGTGTTCCCCAATCCTTATTGTAGATTAAGTAACAGTCATCATCTTCACCGTCATATGTGAACCAGTCAACCATAATGCTCTTTAATTTCTTTAATAATTTTTCTCTAATTTCTGTTTCACCTAACTGGTCAGCCATAAGAGCGCTGATTGCAAGTGGGTGAACATTCTTACCTTCCCAGTAAGCATCAGCAACAGGTTCCGTGTTAATCTTTGATGCCACTACCTGGTTAAGGTATTCAACCATTTCAGTTGTATTAAACATGCTGCTGTCAGGCTTTGTAAATGTTGGAAGTAAACCTGAGAACTGCTGTGTTGTCTTGTATTCATTAGCCCAGATAGATTTCATGTCACCACGAATTGAGTAATATGTTGCATCCGGGTTATCTGCATCTGATGAATATTTCCACTGATGTGGGAATAAACAATGCATTGTTTCATTTGAGAATCCCTTTCTCATAGTCTTAGTTGTAGCTGTATATGTTGTTACAACCTTATTGTTAGCCTGATCAAATGTGTAGCCAACGTGTGTGTTTGTTACAAATGCGTAACCATGTTTATAATACCGGTCAATGTCACCTTTCTTTGTCATAGCTGCAAGTGACATATAATTTTCATTCTTTGAAGGGAATGTCACCTTAACATTATATCTTGAACCTGCAACCATTACCTTAAATGTTGTTCCTTCAGGTACGTTCATACAATAATAAGAACCATCGTTTTTAGCCTTAGTATTTTCATCATCCATTGACTTAAAACCAATGTGGTCTGTTGTAATTGTGTCCCCTTCTTTAGCTAAAATACTATTTCCATTGCCATCAAAAAATTCTGTAATTGTTGATGAGTTAATGAAAAATGTTGTATTATCACAGAATTCACTGAAAATGTAAGGTGAACCCTTAACTATAGTAGACTTCATCTGCATTCCATTGTTGTCCATTAAACCTAACTGTACTGAGTAATCACCATAGCTTTCTACTCTGTCATAACCCTTTTTAGAGTTGTATTTTTCAGGTAATACATAGAAGTCAATTCCTGTTTCAGTAGACTGGTCTGTTCCAAGGTCAGTTTCCTTTCTTGTTCCAACCCATCCTGCTGTTGCAAGCAAAACTCCAAGTCCCTTAGTTGAGAACTTAGCCTTTAATGGTGTTGAACAAAGTAAGTTACTAAATGTCTGAACCATTGCTGATGACCACCAGCTGTTTGAATCGATTGGTGTCTTTATAGTTTCTTCATTAACAAATGTTGGTAACTTGTTCTTTTCCTTATACATTTCACCTGAAACATATGAACCTTTACCATTCTTGTTGTTAATAACCTGTCTTGTTGGAAGTGGAGCGATTGTTTCGTTTTCCTTACTATCGCCTTCTCTGTATTCATAAACACTTAATTCGTTAATTCCTACACCACTACCGCTTTCAACCTTAGTATAGCCTAAGATTCTTACATATCTGACATTCTTTTGATACATGGTAACATCATCAATCATATTAGCGTATCCTCTAAGATTTCTATGAACTGTTGTCCATGTCTTAGCATCACTTGAAACCTGAATGTCATACATCTTTGCACCATCGCTGTTAAAGTTAACAACAACTCTGCCGATTGTGTATTCCTTCTGAAGGTCTACATAAATCCATTGGTCATCACCCTGATATGATGTAAATGATGATTTTGTATTTCCATCTACTGCGTTTTCAGGTTTTACGTTATTGTATGCATCCGGTCTTAAATTACCGTCTTTATCATACATCCACCATTCATCACGGGTGTTTACTTCCTTAGTTGTATCTCCTGACTTAACAGTGTTGCTTCTTGACTTAACCGGTTTGTTAAGTGCAAGGTTTACTCCATAATCCACAGGTCTTTCAACCACTCCGTTTGTACCATAAACCTGGAATTCAAACAATGAATATCCATATGCAGGCAATGCTTTTTCTGTCATAAGGATTCTTACATATCTTGCCTGTCTGTCTTCTTTATTTGTAATAACTTTTGTTAAATCTATTGTCTGTTCCTTATCATCTACAACCGGTGTTGTTTCACCTGAATTAGCTGGTGCTTCAGTTGTTTCTTCAACTGTAACATCACCTGAGATTGTAACTTCACCGCTTGTAATAACTTCACCTTTAGAATTGTAAGCTCTTACAATGTACTTATGAGTTCCTTCTAATAATTTAACTTCATTATTAAGGTCAAGTCTTGAATCCTTATCAAAAGTAAATCCATCAGGTGCTGTTGCTACTTCTTCCTGACCGTTGTTTTCAACGAAAATCTTGTAAGTAACTGCTCCTGAAACTGCACTCCATGAAAAGCCGGCACTTACTGTACCATTGTCTTTTTTTTTCTTGCTTCCAACACTGATTGCTATAGCTCCCGGCTTAACTGTTTCTTCAGGAGTTTCTTCTGAACCTGAACCGTTCCCCTTTGTGTAAACTGTTGTCCAATTCTCTTCATCGTTAGAAAACTGAATCTGATATGACTTAGCATAAGCTGCTTCCCATTTCAGATAAACATGGTCAAGGTCTGCTTTTGCTCCCAAGTCCACATACATCCATTCTATTTTGTTCTTGTAATCACTTTCCCATCTTGTAGATGTGTCACCATCTACTGCATAGTCTTCATTCTTACCTGAACTTACATATACAGGTCTACCTTCTGATATGCAATATGGTGTATTATCAGCCGCTGATATGTTTACAAGTTGTCCTTGAGGACATATGGTGACTACCATAGCTGTAACCAAAGTTAAAGACAATGCTTTTTTCATATTTTTTAGCATAATATTCCTCCATTCCCTAATATTATACTTAATATTATAAATTGCCTTTTTTTTATCTCAATGTTAAAAAAAGTTTTAGTTTCTTTTCAGCAAAATGCCTAATTCATTATACAAATTTAACATTAAAATCTGATTTTAAAGTTATATTTTTACTGTTGTTTTGTTAACTTTGCCCTAATAAGATAAAATTAGTAAAATTGTTTTTATTAGTTAATATAAATATTCATTTTTATTGTTGTTTATACAAAAAATCACTATTGTAACAAATTCGATTTTTCTGTATTGTTTTGTCTTTTTGTGATTTTTAATATATTGAATTTCATTTTTTTTATTAACAAAAAAAGAAGCTACGGAATAGTACCTCTTACTAGTACTAATCCATAGCCTCTGTTTACTTAATTATGATTACCTTCTGTAATCTTATTTTTTTAATCTAATCTTAGTTGCCTTTGACCACTGGCTTGCAACTGTCTTTCCGTTAACTTTCTTGTAAACTTTAACTCTTACATAGAGTTTCTTCTTACCTTTAAGTTTCTTAGATTTAACTGTAAATACTGCCTTCTTAGATGTCTTCTTAGCAACAACTTTCTTGAAGTTCTTTGTTGTTGAAATCTGTACAGCGTATTTGCTTGCTCCTGCTACTTTCTTAACTGAAAGTTTAACCTTGTTAGAAGATAACTTCTTAGCTGTTGCCTTAACTGTTGTTTTCTTAACTGTTGTCTTCTTAACTGTTGTTGGAACTGCTGTTGTACTAATAGCCTTAGTTGTTGGTGCTACTGTTGTTGGTGCTACTGTAGGCTTAGCTGTTGGTGCTACTGTTGTAGGTGCTACTGTAGGCTTAGCTGTTGGTGCCACTGTTGTAGGTGCTACTGTTGTAGGTGTTACTGTTGTTGGTGCCACTGTTGTAGGTGCTACTGTTGTAGGTGCTACTGTTGTAGGTGCTACTGTTGTTGGTGCTACTGTTGTAGGTGCCACTGTTGTAGGTGCTACTGTTGTTGGTGCTACTGTAGGCTTAGCTGGTGTTGTTGTTTCATCATCTTTCTTAGAATTATCAACACCGTTCTTGTTGTATACATATAATGTAGCCTTAACTGTTCCAGCTCCATTTGTAATTACAACATCACTGTACATATCTGTAAAGTTTGATAACTTGAACCAAATTCCGGCTCCAGCAACTTTAATATCTGCCGCTTTTCCATTTACTGTTATTGTTCCAAAATCAGCATCTGCGAATGATACATATAATCCTAATGTATCATCAGCTTTCTGAATATTAACGATTTCATTAATTGCTCCATCTTTGATTGCTTTATATGTATCATTGTATGTAGCATCTGTTGAGCCAATAAAGTCTTCTGCTGACCAATCTTTTTCTGCTGCTGTAGGTACTGTTGGTACTACAGGAGCTGGTGTTGTTGTTTCGTCCTGCTTAGCCGGTGTTGTTGTTTCATCCTGCTTAGCCGGTGTTGTTGTTTCAACTGTTCCAGGTTCTACAACTGGTGTAGTTGTTTCAACTTCAGCTACTTCTGTTCCGTATACACCCATTTCCCAAAGAGAATATCCATAATTAAGAGCATTCTTAACGCATTCAATTCTTACATATCTTGCTTCAACTGCTTCATCTAATGGCACTTCTATTGTTTCTGCTTTATCTGCTGTCATAGTTTTTACTGTGTCATATGCTTTACCATCTTTTGAAACCTGAATGTTATATTCTGTTGCATATGCACCTTCCCACTTGAAAGCAACACTTGAAACTTTATATGTCTTACCCAAATCTACTCCAAGTGTCACGCCACTCTCATATGATGCTGCTGCATATCTTGAACCTAAATTTCCGTCAAAAGCTTCTTCTGGCTGGTAGCCTGTTTCCTGCACAGAATTTGAAAATGCTGTCTTTCCTTTGGCAATGTTTTCATCACCAGTTAATAAAGCTTCAACTCTTTCCTTTTCAATCTGTTCTTCTGACTTTTCTGTTTTCTCTAATTTAAGGTTTGAAATTGAAACATCATATGTTCCAACTTCATCATCACTAAATGAACCAAAAGCAACAATAATATTTACCTTATCATTATTTGCTGCAAATGTCTGCTCAATATGTCCTACTGTTGTATCGTATTCCTTTTCAACATATTCTCCACCTGAAAGTGTCTGGACTAAAATTTTTTTAGCTGGTGTAGAACTTACATCTAATGATACCTTATATGCCTGTCCTGCTTCAACTGTTACATCTTTAACCATGGCTTGTCCTTGCCATTTGCTATCTCCGCCCCATGAACGGTCTGTCTCGAAGCCTTTGTATTCTACTCCGCGTACTTCTTCTGTGGAAGTATTTTTAATTGTCGCTTTTTTTAATCCGTCAGTTAATTCTGACCACTCTAAGGCTTCTGCTGCATTTGCTGTCTGTGGCTGAACTGTAATACCTGCGATAACCATTGCAATAGCACTTACAATAGCCACTAGTTTCTTGAAACTTTTACTCATATTAAAGTCTCCTTTCCCCTTTTAGTTTCTTACTTTTGTTTAAAGATTTCTCTTCTTTAAAAGAATAATTGCATTTTATCACAATCTCTTATGCGATTCAATAATCTGAAACGTTTAAAAGTGTTTTTATTTGTGCATTTTTGACAATCTATATATGTGACTTGTTCCTTTTTTATAACATTCCTTTTACATATGATACATTTTCAATCTCAAAAAATATATATTTCCCACAATATTCTTTAGTTTTTTACTTATTTATCATTTTTGACACTATTTAACCATTGTTTATTTTAAAAACCGTTTTTATTATTTTTCTATAAATTAGAAGCTAAAAAGAGATTCCGGTTATTGCCATAATACAATTCCCAGAATCTCTTTTCTTAATCTTTATTTAGTTTTCAGTATTATTTTACCTTAACTTTCTTAAAAGATACTCTTACCTTTGCAGCCTTTTTAGCCTTTGTTGCTTTTGTAACTTTTCTTCATAAAAATATTTAAATTCTGTTTTTTCACTTTTTCAATACTAGCTTTGGAGTTCTGTCTTCGTTGAATATTCCCCAATGTTTTTCTGCTTCATTAGGTCTATTTCCACCTTTCCAAGGCTCATCGAAAGCTTCAAACATATAAGAAATAATCTGTTCCCTGTCGCTCCATTTCCAAAATTCTTCGTAATACTTCTTCTGATTTTTCTCGTTAGCCTGACCTTCTCTCATCTGTTTAAAGTCTGCACAGTCCGTAGCCCAGCCTACTTCTGAGAATACTATAGGCTTGCCAGGATACCATTCCTTAACTTTTTTGTACCATGTCTTATTTACTTCAAGGGCTTCTTCTACAGTATTACCATTCCACAATGGATACGAGTGAATACTAATTATGTCAAGTTCATCTGCTAGCTCTTTTAAATGCTCCCATTCGTAAACACCTTCATTGAAAGTTACAGACTTGCCTGTTCCCTCTTTAAGTCTTCTTGCAAAACTTATAAGACGTTCAATTGGAACATTGTTTTCACCCCACTGTGGTGTGTTTTCATTTCCAACTGAAACTGCATTAATTACATCGCTGTTCTCATTTGCTATTCTGATTAATTCATCAATATTTCTGTCATTACGTTTAGCACGTTCTTTTAATTCCTCATCAGAATAACTTGTCTGATTCCATGGACATCCCGGATTGTTAACTTCTGATATTAATCCAGGTCCTAACATTAATTGCATATCAAAACCACAATCTCTTATAACCTTGCATGTTTCCTCTGCATATCTTATAGGATCATACATTCTTAAATATTTGAAACCTAATTCATTTAACAATGTCAAATCTTCTTTAATCTGTTCATAAGTTGGATATGTAGCATTTTTTGGGCTTTGTCCATTTCTATACCCGGAATAACAGATTGCCCTTCCCCATTCAAACATATTTTACCTCTTTCTTTTGTTTACAAAACTTTATTTTATAATCTAAGGGAGAAAACCTCCCACAGACATTTGTTAATCAAGTATAGCTACTATATTTACAGTATCGTTTAACTTCATTACATCCTCTTTTAATACAGTATCACAATCGCCATATTTATTACCGTCAATATAGATTTCCTTAACGCTATACTGTCCTGCATCAAGCGCCTTGTCATTTTTGTATGTAACTGTAATGTTTTTACCGTTAAACATACATGTTGCTGAAGCTTTACCATTTTCAAACTGTTCTTTTAAAAGCTGTGGTTTTAATTTAAGGGCACCATATTCACCTTTTACACCGTACATTTCATTAAGAACTGTAAGAAGCATCCAGCTTGCTGCACCTGTAAGATAATGGTACATTCCACGGCCTCTCTGACTTACATATTCAGGGATTCCCGGATAAATACCACTCTTTGAATAGTTATCGCAGTGTTTAAATAAGCTGTTTATAACCTTATATCCTTCTTTTGCATAACCTCTATGATAAAGTGAGTTAGCATACATAGTTGCCATATGTGAGAACACTGCTCCGTTCTCCTTGTGGCCAAAAGCAAAACCAAATAATCTTCCAAGGTCTGTTTTTACTTCCTTAAAATCTGTATTTAATCTGTATCCGCCAATGGCTTCATCATAAAGATACTTATCCGCTGATTTTGCAATTGCTACAACCTGTTCGTCTGTTGCCACGTCAGCCATTACTGTAAATACCTGACCTGTCAACATCATTCTGATACCTGTAGGGAAATCTCCCTCAACAGCATTCCCACTATTATCATAGTAACCGTTAAACCAACCATCTCCATCTTTGTCAGTTGTCCATTCAGTAGTTCTGATATGTTCTCCAATCCAGTCACCCATACTGTCAAGAATACTGCAAAGTTCATCACATCTTACGTTAACTTTTTCACCACTGATTGTATGTTTTACTGTTTCGCAATATGCGTCAAGTACCTGTTTCTTTTCATCTATTCTGTCAAATACTGTTTTGTCTACATTTAATAATATAAGTAATTCTTTTGCAAGAAGTACTGTTTCATTGCCTGTCTTTTCTGCATAAGCCTTAATGTCTTTTGCAAGATTCTTAAGGTTTCCGCCATACAAAGCTGTAAATGCAACACTTTCGCCACGCTTAGCTGCCATGTCAAGTCCGTCATTCCAGTCAGCACCACGAAGTCTTATATGATTATGTTCACCAACATCATAGAATGCTGTCAAATGCTGAATTAACATATGTTCAAGAACTGTTCCTGCATATACTTCATTATTTTCTGCAAGCTGTTTGTTGCCCTGTTCGTCGTTCCAAATCATATCTTTTTCTTCGCCACGGCAAACCTGCGGATCTTTAAAATACGAGTTTTCTTCAACTAAAAATTCAACATCACCTGTCTGCTGCATATACAATTCTGTTGTAAGATATGGCCAAGCACCGTGGTCCATCCAAACTCTTGTAATATTATTTCTGTCCGCAATAAATTCTCCCTGCTTAGAACCGATAATTGTGGCATTTGTTCCATCAAATCTTACTCCGCCAAAGTTATCAATAAGCATCTTTCTAACCTGTTCAGGCTCCATAATAAGAAGTGCAAGACAGTCTTGCCAAAGGTCTCTCCATCCACGACCGCCTTTTCCGTAATCATGATGTGGAAGGAATGAACATCCGTAAATTCTTCTAAGCATTGGCTGGAAGTTAACCCAATGCATCCAGTTATCAAAATTCTTGTCTGCCGAATTATAACTTACGTTAATCTTATCCTGCCAGTAATTCTTTGTTTCTTCTAAATATTTATCAAAAACATCTACGTCAATATATTTATTTCCAATACTTTCAAGCTCTTCCTTAGAAGTACCATATTCTAAAGCTATAACATAACTTCTTGATTCTCCCGGCTTTAATTCACAATCATTAAAACGGATAGCTGCAACTGTTTCGTAACCGTCTACTTCCTGTCCCTCTGTATATGGAAGTGGCTTATTCTTTGCAACATAATATGGGTTTTCAAAATTTCCACCCTCACCAATAAACTCCTCTGTTACAGGACAGAAGCTAACCGGTGACTCCATTTTTCCGTTAACCATTTCCTTTGCAAGGGCACCATAGAAAACAGTATTCTTGTTATGTCCTCTTTCATCAAATGTAAGAGTCGGATAAATCATAATGCCGTCTTTAATAGTAAACGTTCTGTGAAGTAATGATGTTACATGCCTGTGGTCTCTAATATTTGATGCAGAACGTGCATACATTGGAATTGCAACTGTTGATGTAATCTTCTGTGTTGTATCAGCAGTATTTGTGATTGTTACTTTTGTTAGCTCAACCTTGTCCTGTGTATATGGTACAAAAGTAGTTAATTCTGCTTTTAATCCCATTTCATCGGTCTGTCTTTCAACCTTATGCCACATAATACCTGCTGTAAGCTTTACCTGCTCCTTGTCATCATCAAAAAGCTTAGCCTGCTGCTTAGCAGAACGTCCTGTGGCTGACCAGGCACCTTTTCCATCAACATAAACCCAAAAATTTCTTGTTGACTTGTTATTATGTAAGTTTTCACTGCTAACCGGTTCCAATAAAAATGTATTCTGGTCCAGCTTAATGTCTCCACCTAAGTCAGGTGTAATAGCACTCATCATTCCTGCTTCATTAGCCAATGGAAAATACATATAACTTGTAAGATCCGGATTGTCTAATGTAAATGTTCCCCTCTTATCTAAGTACTTTAATTCACTCATTTAATTCTCCTAACTTTCCTTTTACTAAATTTAAGTTAAACCTCTGCTTTAATACAATAATAGCAGATAATATATTCAGTTACAATAAGGAATTGAAACGTTTCAGGTATTTTATTTTCAGAAGAAAAGCCCTGACTACATAGTAGCCGGGGCTTTTCTTGAAACTGTTTTTAAAAGTTTTCTTTAAAGTTGCAATTTTTATTTAAAATAAACTGTAATATTATTTATTTTACCATCTCTAACTGCTTCGGCCATTTCTCCAACAATCTTGTTTTCTGTTGAAACTGTTTCTCCATTAATTTCAACTCTGTCTACAACTGCTGCGTCGTCGCCAAATGTATTCTTGCCTGTTTCATTTACATAAGTAATGTCACAAGATGAAAGTAATCTGAATGTTACCTTTCCTTCATCAAATAACCAGTTTGAAAGCTTTGGTGTAAAGTTAAGAACAAGCTTGCCATCTTCATATGTAAATACTTTTCCCCCCATAAACATTTCAATCCAGATTGAAAGCATTTCTGTTGTTGAACCTGAAAGTCTTGCAACAAATCCTCTACCATGAATGTCGGGATTTGGATTTACGCTTGAAGCTATAAATGACGAATTTTCAAGTGTACTTCTTCCATACATATTTGGATCAAGGAATGGAATAAGTGCTCTTGTAATTGTATCATAGAATTCAGGGCAAATTCCTGCTCTAATCATTGAGAGAATGTACTTATATTCCATATGAAGGAATACGTTTTCTCTTTCCTGCCATCCAGGTGTAAATGCTCTACAACGTCCGTTTTCCATTGAACATTCTTCAATAGAAGCTGATGTTTTATACATTGCTAATTTTTCATCATAAAGACCTGTCTTCTTAACACTGTTGTACATTTCTCTAGCTGTTTCTTCATTTACATTTCCCATCATTCTTGCAGGTCCTTCAAGGAAATATGGAAGAGCAACTGTCTTAAATTCTTTTACAACTGCTTTCTGTAATCCATAATGGCTCATTACAGGATTTCCATTTTCATCAACTACAGGTTCAAAATTAACTGCTTCATGTGTAAAGTATGTTGGAACAAGACCATTTCCCATTTCAACAGCCTTTTCGATACCCTTATCAATCTTAGCTGCAAAAGCGCTAAATACTTCATTGATATAGTCTTTTGAAACTTCTGTTTCTTCACCGCTTAAGTATAACTTAACGCTTTCTCTGTAGTTTTCTCTGATAGTAGCAACTTCATCCCAGTATTCAAAGTCTGAAACCTGTCCGTTGTTGTACTTGTCTAAAACTGCCTTAACATCATCTAAGTATTTTGCAATTTCAGCAGGCATAACAACTGTTTCGCTACCATTAAAGTTATCAGTAATAAACTTAATTAATCTCTTTAATTCAAATGTTTCAGGTGTACCTGAACCAAATAATCCAGGAAGTCCGTTCATGGCATCATTCCATCCCGGCTTTCCACCTTCCATTTCAACACCCATACCATCCACATCTAACTGTGCAAATTTGCTAAGTGCCAATGTAATCATTTTAACTGCAAGAGTTGTGTTATAAATCTTTTCATCAGGAGTCTTTAACCAGTTAGTTGCCCACTTGTTAAATCCTGGTCTTGCAAGTTTAGCTTCATCTTCAACTTCCATACCATACTGACGAACAGCACCCTTCTTGTTGATTACATATTTTTCTGATCTAGGAACAACATAAGCTACGCTATCATAGAACTTGTATGTATTATCCTTAAATACTAATTCATCTAATTTGTCTGGGAAAATAGATAAGTAGTTATCTACTAAATCCATGTTGTAATCCCAGTGGTCACTCCAGTAGCCTTCAGCAAAACCTGCTTCAATGTTCTGGTCGCAATCATTAAGAATGTTTGCGATAAAGTCACCATCATCTACTTTTAATTCTAACTGAAGTTTTGCAATAGTATTAGAAATCTGTCCCGGTGTAAATTTACCTGCAACAATGTTCTGAATTGCTGTAGCATCACCTGAAATGCTATCAGCTACATATGCCTTAACTTCATCTTCTTTTCCTTCTTTTATATTGAAAAGACTTGGACGAACCTCTAATGGATTGTATCCGTCAGCCTGAATTAAGCTAAAGAATGTTTTAACATTAAATTCTCCAACGTCCTTATTAAAGAATACGTCATTTCTTCTGTTCTGTGAAACATCACGGAAGTTACCATTACCCTGTGAGTAATATTCAGCGGCAATTGAGAAGAAGTTGTAATCTCTTTCAGGATCACCGTGTTTACGGCTAAATAAATGTATAATAGACTTGTTTCCATCTTTGTTAAGTACATATGGATAACCACCTCTTAAGAAGTTATCTAAGTAACACTGTTCAATGTATTGATCAAACTTTCCTGCTGCTGTATGTGTCTTAACATCAGATGTAAAACTGTCTACCAATTCTTCTGCTTCTACAAATTTATTTGCAAGGTAATCCTTTCCACAGAATGTATCAAGTTTTGCATTAATCTGTTCTGTTGAACCTGCAAAGCCCATCATTGTGTCAAAAGCTAATTCCTTGCCTGGTTCAACAACTTCCTTAAATGGAGTAAATCCACATGGAACCTTGTTAGCAAAGCACTGTTCTTTAGAAAGAACACCTTCAATTGAACCATCAATAAAGTTAACAGGTGTCATTAATGATAAATCATATCCAAATACTGTATCTACATCATAGATTACATCCTGTAACTTTCCGTCTCTTACTGTTAAATAGTAATATCCGCCCTCAACATCAGATACTTCTGCTGAATCCTTTGTTGATGCTCTAAGTGTATAATATGGAACCTTGTTTTCAAGATTTCTAATATCTGCCCAACTCTTAAATAAGTTTGACATTTCTTTAAACTCGCCGTTAGCGATACCATATGTAATAATTTTTGGAAGGCCGTCAATTACCTGAACTTCTTTAGCACTGTCTCCGATGTTCTTTACAGATACCTGTCTTACAAGTGCTCCTATGCTTTCATTAGGTAAAACATAGTAATTAACTGTAACTTCTATTCCATACTTTTCGTTTGTTTCAATTATCTTAAAACTGTTCTTATTCATTCTCATCTGACGTTTTGCTTCTTTTTCATAAGTGAAAAATGGCTCATAATATTCTCCGTCAATTTTTAAGAATGTTCTAAAACCTTTTACCTGAGTATTTTCAAATGCTGTGTTAGCTGAATTAAATTCCATAATGGCATTACCCTTATTGTCAATACCAAAACTGTTCATTCCCTGACCTCTGTTAGTGTAGAATGTCCAAAGTGGAATTCCCTTAACTCCTGCAAGACCTGGTAAAAAACTGGAAAAAGCCGGCTTTCTGTCATAATCATCTATAACAAAAGTCTGTCCTTCAAGTCTATAACTTTCCATTATATTCCTCCTTTAGTTGTACAACTGCGTTACCAACTGAATAATTTTAACCCTTTTTATTATTATTATTTGCGTTCCTTATGCTTTCCACATGAGCTTCTGTAAACCATTGTTGGTGATAACTTAGTTACTGTGCCACTTTTGTCTCCCTCACTGTTTAACAATCTGAATAACTCATTTGCACTTGCACTACCCATTTCGACAATTGGACTGTGAACTGTTGTAAGTGGAACTCCATAATACGCACTTAAAGTACTATCATCATATCCGATAACACTTACATCTTCAGGAACCTTAATTCCAACGTCCTGTAATGCCTGAATACATCCCCATGCCATTTCATCATTGGCACAGAACATAGCATCAGGAAGCTTAATTCCACTTGATAACATTGAACGCATTTCACTATATGCTAATGCTTCTTCGTAATATCCTCTTAAAATTATGTCTTCATCAATTGGAAGATTATTTTTTTCCATCATTTCCTTATATCCCTGGAAACGGTGCTTATCATCTCCTGTTTCATTTCCGTGAATATATCCGATTCGCTTATGACCAAGTTTTATTAAATGGTCAACTGCCATTGTTGCTCCAAGCTTATCATCAACTAATACACCTGAAATGTTTTTGTCTTTACTGTCTCTGTCAATAAATACCATTGGAATATTGACTGTTGCGATTCTTTTTACATAATCACCTGTCAAATCTTCATGATAAATAATGGCTCCTGCTACACCTGATGCAATAATCATTCTATAAATTTCATCCGGTGAATTATCATTGCTTACGTAAATATTAAGCATATAATTATTTAATTTACACTGTAAATGAATCGCCTGTGTTAATACGTTATAGAAATCACCCTGTAAACTTGTTACAAAAAGTCCTATAGTATTTTTTCTATTAGATTTTAATAATTTGGCATTCATGTTAGGTATATAATGCAGTTTTTCAACAGCTTCTAAAACTTTCTGCTTTGTTTCTTCACTAACAATGTCACCATTGTTGAATACATTTGATACTGTTGAAATTGCTACACCTGCTTCTCGTGCAACATCTTTAATTGTAACCATACAATGTTCCTCCCTAGTTGCTTGACCCTTTTTCAATTTTGCTATATTTCTATCAAATTCCTGCTAAACGTTTCAAACATTTAGTATTTTTAGGCAGGTCACCCAACAGGATGACCTGCCTGATTTTTTCTATCCTTCTTATTAGATTTCTACTGGTAAACTCTTACATAATCAACATAGTAGTAATCTTCCCATGTTGTAACACCATTTACAGTTCCTTTGTTTGTCCATCCCTTAGTTGAAACTTCACCTGCAGCATTTCCGCCAACTGCACAGTTTAAAATAAAGAAGAACGGATGATCAAATGCCCAACACTGATCATAAATACTTGAGTCATACATTGAAGGATCATATAATCCTTTGTTTACTCCATCAACTGTAAACTGAATATATTTGTCTGTCCAGATAATTCCATAAGTATGATATGCCTCAGCACTCTTAGCCTGTGTTAAACCTGTTGCATAGTTTTTATTACCATGTGACCATGACTGGTTGTTGAATCTTTCGCAATGGATAGTCTGTGGGACTCCACCTGACATAGCTTCCATAATGTCGATTTCGCCATCATATGGCCAACCTCTCTGGTCACCTGTTCCATCGCCTAACATCCAGCCTGCTGACCATGTTCCCTGTCCGCCTGCTGCTTTAGCTCTGATTTCCATCTTACCATACTTAAATGTTTTCTTATTCTTTGTAATAATTCTTGTTGAAGTTACCTTTGATGGAGCGTTGTTACCATTCTTCCATTCCATTCTTGGAATGATAACAAGATTACCGTTTTCTACTTTAGCGTTATCTCCTGCTGTGTAAGTCTGCCATTCCTGATTACCCCAACCGCCATCGCCTGTACCTGTCTCATAAGTCCAGTTATTCATGTCAAGTGATGAACCATTAAATTCATCAGACCATACTAATTTCCAAACCTTAACTGATACAGCCTTTGAATATTTCTTTGAAGTAATTGTTTTCTTTCCTGATTTTCCAAAAGCCTTAACTTTGAAATATGTTGTTCCTGATGCAAGATTCTTAATTGTTGCTGAAGTCTTCTTTGCACCCTTAACTGTTGCTACTTTCTTAAATCCGCTGTTAGCGTTTGTTGATTTGTATACATAGTATCCTTTTACGCCTTTTACCTTTTTCCAAGTAACCTTTGCTGTTGTTCCTGATAAAGTAGCTGCTTTAATTGTTACATTTTTAGGTACTACTGTAACTTTAGAATTCTTTGAACTGCTTCCTACTGTGATTTTGATTTTACATGTACCAATGCCTTTTGCTTTTACAACACCTTTCCTGTTAACAGTTGCAACTTTTTTGTTGCTTGTTTTAAACTTAGCACCTTTCTGCTTTAAGTAAATCTTTTCAGATCTACCAATAGTTAAAGTAATCTTCTTTCCTGAGTAAATTGTAACAGCCGCATTTGCATCTGTACTTGGTGTAATAGTTACAAGAGTAACAACCATAGCCACAACAAGAAAAGCTGAAACTAATTTCTTAAATCCTTTCATTGTTTCCTCCTTTTTAATAAACATCACGTTCTTTATATATTGGAACCTGCATTGTAGGTTCCTAATATTTTTATTCACCGGTAATACCTGTATTTTCAATACCCTGAATGAACTGTTTCTGTACTACCATATACAATGCCAACAATGGAGCAATTGAAATAAGTGTTGCTGCCATTCGGTTTGCTTCGTTTACTACGTTACCTGTAGCCCCTGTTGAACCATTATCGAATAATGCAAGTTTTGCAGGTACAAGAGTTAATGCATCACCAAGCATTGTGTTTGTTGTATATGTTTCATTCCAGTTAAATACGAATGAAAACAGGAATACAACAAGTATTGTTGAAATTGATAATCTAACTGCAATATGATAGAAAACTCTAAATGAACCGGCACCGTCAATCATGGCTGCTTCATCTAATGACTTAGGTATCATATTAAAGAAGTTAAACGCAATCAAAATTAACATTGTTGAATATGTTCCCTGTCCTAATAATGACATTAGGAACTGTGGAATAATTGTTCCAATAACCTTAAATCCTACAATAGATTCAATTTCCGTAAATACCATAATTCTTGGGATTGTAAGAAGTGGTATTGGTAAAATAAATGCTAAGATTAACATTATGTACCAGAAATTACGTCCCTTAAATGAGTATCTTGATAATGCAAAACCTGTTGTAAGTGATACTGCTGTCTGAGCTAATGCCAACAATGCTGAAAACCAGATTGAGTTAAACAATGAGCCAGGCATTTCAAGAGTTTTTATTGCGTTTTTAAAGTTACTAAGTGTAGCATGCTTTGCAATCCATGTTACAGAAGGATCAATTAAGTCTTTAGAAGTCATAATTGCCTTTGAAATCATCTCAAATATTGGCTGTAAGAATACGAATCCAATACAGATAAGTAAAAAGTAAATTGCTGCTTTTGCAATAATATTTACTGCCTTTAATCTCTTTAATTTGGCAAAGTTGATTTTCTTTACTGCTGACAAATCAATTTTCTTTGCACTGCTATCTTTATTTGCCATATAACTTTGCCTCCTTCTTCTGATGTCTTGCCTGTGAAGCTAATCTCTTCTTCTGCTGCTTTTCCAGCTTCTTTAATTTCTTTTCCTGCTTCTGTCTTGCCTTAATGTCCTTAGGTTTTCTATCCCTGAATATGAGGAATACAATTCCTATCATTACAAGAGCTAACAGGCTGTAAATCCATGCGTATGTAGCTGCGAAACCAAGTCCTGAACTTGTTTCACCTGTCTTTTCTTCGATTAACTTGTATACAGGGTTAATTGAATCATACATACCTAACTGAATTACTGTAAATACTGTGATAATTAATCCAACCTGCTTAATCATTGGAATTGTTATCTTCCACATAATCTGCCATGCATTGGCTGAATCAATCTTTGCTGCTTCATAAATACTTGGGTTAATCTTTTGTAAACCATTGATAAATAATACAATTGGGATACCTGTAAACCAAAGTATAATTGAAAGCTGATCAAATATTCCTGCAAGTCCATTTGCTAATGCAGGTGAGTAACTGTCAATAATCTGCATTATGAAAATATTTGAATAAGCGTTAGTCTGCTGTGTTACTGCCGCAATTTTTTCTGCTGCCTGATCTCCTGCATTCTGTACAGTTAATAACTGTGACATTACAGGACCTGACATGATAATAACCGGCAGGAAGTAGATAGTTCTTAAAATTCCTTTACCTACATTAATCTTGCAAAGTAAGTAAGCAATAATGAATGATAAAACTACTACTATAAATGTGTAAGGTATAATCATCTTAATGTATGAAAGTAATGCAGGTAAGAATTCCTGGTTACCAACAAATGCATTAATGTAATTGCTTAAACCTATAAACTCAATCTTGTAACCCCAGTTAGTTGAAGCTACAGATGTAAAGCTTAAATAAATTGTAAATACGAACGGGAACAATGTAAAAGCACAAAAACCTAAAATCCAAGGTGCCATAAACATATAACCTGATCTATTCTGTCTCTGCTGATAAGTTCTCATTTTTTTCTTTTTAGGTGCTTTTGTTTCCTTTTTCTTTGTAGTATTGGAAGTTTTTGCTGTTTCTACTTTTTCTTCTTTAACTTCTTCTGAAGTTACTTTTGTATTTTCAGCCATTACTTAACACCTCCTTCTACTACTGCTGCGCTGTTTGCTGCAACGCTTGTACCATTAACCTGAATTTCATCAGATGTATAGTTTATAATAATTGTCTTCACATCTCCATCCTTTGAATACTGGTTTGCAATTATACCACCATCTTTTTCATTACCATTAGCATCTTTTGATGCTGAAGTTAATTCTTTTCCATCCCAGCTATAAACTGTTCTGCTATCCCAGTTATAATTAATAACCTGTGACAATGGTGTATTAACTGTATTGTAAATAGTATTTACTAATTCCTCATACTGTCCAAACTCTGTTGAATAGTAATCTGATGAAGTTGTTGAACCTAATAAGTATGATGGTTTCTGTGTTAAGACAAATGATGGTGAAATGTTGTAATCAATCATTCTTAACATATCTGTCTGTGAATAGAATGAGAAGTTAGCATATGGTGCATAAACTTCCATTGTTCCATTAAGTACCATCTGTAAGAAAGGAACTGTATCTGTTTCATATACATACTGTGATGTTCCTACAGGTGACTGTAAGTAACGGTCTGTATATTTCCATAAGTACTTGTTAGGATTTACAAGGTTTGTCTTTGTTCCGTTCTTCTGAATCTTTGAAATAGCATCCTGATAAAGTTTTACAGTATTCTGAACTGTTGTCTTATTGTCATCACTCTTATAATGGCTTAAAAGAATGTTTGATGCTCCGTCAATTGTAAATGAACCGCTTAAGTCTCCTAAATCTTCATACAAATCTGTAATCCACTGTGCTGTCTTAGCAGGTGTTGCATATCCGTATTCTGTAACAGGAACGTTCTTTGGAAGAACTTCTGACTTATCTACTGAGAGATACTGTGAGTTAATATGCTTTGCTGCAGTTCCATAATAATTAACCATTGTTTCGTTTATTGATGAGAACTCTCTTGAAAATGAAATATCAATTCCCTTTTTAGCGAATTCTGACATTAAACTCTTAAATTCATTCTTCTTTCCAACTGAACTTGAGAACTTAGTGCTGTTAGGTTTTGATAATGTTTCTCCACCTCTCTGCCATCCTATAAGTCCTGTGTTAATATTTTCAATACCATCTTTATTAAGCTGATTTAAAATATTCTTAACATCTGATGCTGAAGTAACTTCAACTTCCTGTGTTGAGAATACCCCCTTCTTAGAATCTGACATAAGGAAGTCAATTCTAATAGGAATATTCTTTTCATCAACTGACTTTTCAGTTAAAATTCCTTCATCAATTAAATGCTGTCTGTATGCCTTAGCCATACCTGTGTAATCAGCTTTGTAACCATCACTGCCGTCACCCTCTAAAAACTGATATGTTAAGTCAATATCAAACTTATTAGGTTTATCCTGTACTTTACGATATGAATCACCTGCCTGGTTTATAACCTGGAAGTATTCAGCGTTGTACTGGAATGATGCATATGCATATGTGTAAGCAATCTCTCCATCAGTTGTTGATGCAGGAGCTGCATTAATTGACATATACTCATCACCCTGATCTGCATAAGCTACAAATGCTGCCTGTGTACCATCACCATGTGAAATACCGAATACCGGCATTGTTGGATTCTTAAGTGGTACAACATCATCTAATGATGAATAGTAGTTAGATTCTGTTGATGGATCTGTTCCATAAACCTTACTATTGTATTCACTAAACTTTGTCTTGTTTTCATTAAATCTGATTAAGCTTCCGCTTCCGTCCGGAACTAAAACATAACCAGGTGTAAGTTCTTTCACTTCTGTCTTAACAAAATCATCTGCATCTTTATCATAGTATTTAAGAATACCACCGCTTGTTCCTAAGAAAGGAGCAATTTCGATACATTTAATCTTGCTAATACAACCTGTAATTTCTTCATAAGGAACTTTAAAGTTAACCTTTCCATTTTCGCCTAAAGTCATATGAACTTTAACGCCTAATTCTTCATCATCAATGTTAAACTTACAATCCAAAACCCATTCGTTTTCACTGCTTCCCTTAGTAAGCTGTGATTCGCCCTGGCTCTTCTTTTCTGGTGCTGATGATGCTCTCTGTGTTGTCATTGAATCTCCTGAGCCTTCAAAATATTCAACTGTTACAAGAGAATTGGCAAAAGCTGTATACTGGCTACTGTTAAATGATGAATCAACACAGTTTGCCATTTTTTTTACTTCTGCTATTGTCATATTCTTTTCTTTAGCATAGTCTTTAAGTTCTGTATTATCACCGCTTTCCTTAGCATCTGTAATAATATCTCTTGCTTCCCATGCTTCATTTAAGAAAGGAACGTCTACGCCTGTTTTCCAAACATATCCTGTTTTTGTATTTTCGATTGCTAAGATATCTCTGTCTTCATAGAAAAGATATTTGTAATCTCCTATTGTGCATAATTCTTCGTAAGCATTTGAATACTTTAATGAAGATTTTGCAACATCAGGTACAGGTCTTGTATCTCTGTTAGTGTTAATGAATGCAGCGCCAACTGCTACACAAAGTGAAAGGACACATAAGAGACATACAATGATTGCTGTTGCTTTAAATTTATTCTTTTTAGCTGCCTGTAACATTTCTTATTATCTCCTTTCCTACTGTGATTAAGAAGTCGTATAACTGTTCCCACATAATAATTACTACAAGAACAACTATAGCCGCAATTAACATAAATACTACTGTAATAATAAGGCTGACTACTGTCTGTTTAAAGTCATAGTCATGAACTGTTGAAAGTCCTTCAAATATTACTGCGATACTCCAAATACCACCGATCATCATAATAACTGTCAAGATAAATGATTCGTTATATGTTAATTGGTATGACATAATTGTTGTAACAATCATGCAAATCATTAATGGCATAATACCATATGCAGGAATCATATATACCTGTTTTAATGTTCCGTCACCATCTGTAATTGATGTAACAAGGAAGTTACATACGATGAAGAGAATTAAGATAGCAAAGAAACCAACTACTACGGCTCCCATATCCATATCTTCAACGCTTGTATACTGATAAATAAATCCTTTTCCTGTCTGATAAATCATATATACTGCAAAGAATGCTACATAAATAATTGTTGCTGCAATCATTGATCCGTTCTTTCCAACTCTTATATCATAATATCTGTCAATTGGATGTTTAGCACACTTAAATGCATAACCGATTTCTCCAATTACAGGAAGTTCTTTTAGTTTAGTTCCTAACTGTTTTCTCTTAGTTCTTAAAACTTTCTTCTTATCAATAAGTTTAATAACTATACTCAAAACAATTAAGATAATTACAACTGTTAATACTGCTCCAAGGTCCTTCTGGATGCCTTTATTTCTAACTTCCCAGAAAGCATTTGAATAACCACTTCTGTTTCCGGCAATTTCAAAATGTTCCATTGCCTTATCATATTCTTCATCGTTATAATAAGCTTTTGCAACACCGTTATGTGCCAAAACTGACATCTGGTTTAATCTTAATACGTAATTCCAATCTTTAAGAGCATCTGTGTAATCACCGTTTTCATATTCCTGTAATGCTTTATAAATTGTTGTTGCGTATTCTGTTGGTGTAAACGACTGGATAAATCCCTTCTTACCATCTGCTGTCCAAATGTTTCCATTGTTATCAACAGCAATTGTTGTAAGTGATGAGAACAAACCTGACACGTCATTGTTACCTGCCTTTTCACCAAGGCTGAAAATCAACTCTCCGTCTCTTGTATATACATATATATATCCCTTTGAGTCAGATGCATAAATAATTCCATTTGAATCTGCTGTTACATCTGTAAATGCACCCGATGAAGCAATAACATTTTTAAATAAGTTTGTTCCATTTGTACTATGTTTCTTTAAAAGGTCCGTTCCCTTACCCATACATGTTGAATAAGCTGTTCCTTCTGCATCAACAAAAACGTTTGAGAATGTTGATGGTAAAGTATTTAACAAAGTTGAGTTTTTCTCCTGTTCCTTTGTATAAATAATTTTAAGGAAAACCTGCTGTGGTGTAAGTTTAGATTTATTTGATGCGAAATATCCTAAAAAATCACCTGAGTTAGCAAGCTGAATAATACCTGCGTAAACACCTTCTGAAACTATGTAAAGATTGTTACCACTATCAACTGCTACCTTACTTGGTTCGTAGTTTGTATCTGCGAAGATTGGTGCTGTTGGTCTGTCATAACGTCTTACAAATTCATATTTTGTTTCGTTAACTTTCTTGAATCTGAATACTGTCTTAGCTCCTGTATCAGCTATATAAACTTCACCACTTTTTGTAAGAAAAATTCCCTTAGGTGAGTTAAAACCTTCAAAATCTTTTGAGCCAACAGTATCTTTATCAATCTGAGTTACTACTTTTTCATCATCCAAATTATAAACGAGAACTCTTGCATTACCTGTGTCAACGATATATGCATTATTTTCATCATCTATAATCATATCTTCCGGATCGGATAATCCGAGGTTTGTTATAGTTCTGTCTGGTAAGTAAGCATCCTGTGTTCTAACTAACTCCCCTTCGTCATCAAGTGTATATGAATAACTTGTTGCCTGAGAAGCTGCTACAGGAAGAACAGACATCACTACAAATATCAGTGCCAGGAACAGCACTAATGATTTTTTCAATAATTTTTTCATGTGCCCTTCTCCTTACTTGATACCTGAACTTGCCATTGTGTTCATAACCTTTGACTGCATGCAGATGAAAATAATCAGGTTAGGTATAAACATAATCAAGTTGGCTGCCGCAACCATACCTGATGCTGCCACTGCATTGTTTGTGCCAATAGAGTTTACATAATATGTCAATGTTCTTAATGCTTCGTTAGTAATATAGTTGTTTGATGTTTCTACGTTGCTCCATACCTGCTGGAATGTTAAAACGACTGATGTTGCAAGAGCCGGTTTTGTTAATGGGATGATAATCTTTCTTAAGATTGTTGCATCTCCTGCTCCGTCAACTACCGCTGCTTCAATAAGTGCATCAGGTATTCCGTCTACGAACTGCTTAACCAGGAATAAACCTACAGGCATGGCAATAAGTGGAAGGATATGTGCAAACCATGTATTGTATGCACCAATTTTTACTATAATTAAGTATCTTGGGATTGAAACCGCTGTGGCTACGAACATAAGAGCCATCTGGTTGATTTCCCATAAAGCACCTTTAATCTTGAATTTCTTCTTTGAGAAAACATAAGCTGCCATAATTGTAATCAATAAGTTAAGAACTACTGTAAGCACAGTAACTATCATTGAGTTCAAGAAGTATCTTGACATTGGAATACCTGTAGAACCTGCTAAGTTCATAAGATTCTTAAAGTTGTCCAATGTTGGGTTGTGTGCAAAAATAGTTGGTGGAAATTTAAACAACTCACCAAGTGGTTTAAAAGCGTTTCCAATAAGGAATACTACCGGAAGGATCATAAATATAGAAAGCGGAAATGCTATAATATGAAACTTAATCTGGCCGCTTGAAAATCTTGTTGGGTTAATTCTGTTACCTTGAAAATTTGCCATTTATGTATCCTCCTTTCTAATATTCATCTTTTTCTGTAAATAACTTGTTTGCTACTTTACTACAAATCCAAACTAAGCAAAGCAATGCAACTGATACCGCTGATGCATATCCCATTTCGTATCTAACGTAGGCATAATCATCAATGTGGTTAGCAATTAACTGACCTGCATAATCCGGTGTAGGGTTTGCTCCTGCCAATGTTACACCAATCCAACCCATGTTAAATGCGTTTACAATAGACATAACCGCACCGAACAACATCTGTGGCTTCATTGAAGGAACTGTAATATAAATAATTTCCTGGGCTCTATTTTTAATACCATCCACATAAGCTGCTTCGTATAATTCCTGGTCGATGTTCATAATACCTGAAAGCATTGATAAGAAACCAATACCCATTGATGACCACAACGATATAAAAATCATAATCTGCATAAAGTAATCAGATGATATCAACCACTGAATAGGCTGATTTATTAATCCCAGTTTCTGTAAATATGCGTTTGCCAAACCTGTCTGGTCACCTGAGAAGATTGTCTTCCAAATAACCTGAATCATTAACTGACCTACCATTGAAGGTGTGTACATTGCTAACGCATATAGTGTTCTTGCTCTAGGTGTTACCTGAGCAAGAATCCATGCCATAAGGAATGATAATGCATATCCACCAACACCGACTACGATAGCGTAAAGCACAGTGTTAGGTAATACATATTTCATAAATACCTCATCGCCTGTAATCAAAGTGATGTAGTTGTTAAGCCCTGCAAAAGTTGGAGTATTAATTACATCAAAATATGTAAATGATAATCCGATTGCAATAATAATAGGTAATAAGATAAATGTAAAAAACAATAATCCGTAAGGAAGGAACAGAACAAAAGCATGAAAACCTTCAGTTTCTGTAAACTTTTTATTGCTCTTTATCTTTGCCGGCTTAGCCGGTTTTGTTGCAATGTCTTTAGTTGCTTCCACTCTGTGTTACCTCCTCTCCTTTATCTGCTTTTGCATTATCCTGATTCTGTTTAATCCAATCATATCCACGAAGTTTGAAATCTTTTATAAGTTTTCCATTTTCATCGTAAAATCCTAATTCTTTCATCTTTCTTACAATTTCTTTGTTAACATCGTTCTTTGCCTCATCAACTGCTACCTGTGCTGATGTACCGTCGAATACCATCGATGTCCAAATATTAGAAATTGTTCTTTCAAGTAAGTACTGACCAGGAGTTCTTGTTACATCAGTTACCTGATTAATCTGCTTTAATACAACCTGCTTGTCAGCTTCATCCATTGGATTGTTGTGAAGAGCTGCCATATTGGCTGATAACCAGAAATATGTCTTACCATATGTTGAACGTAATGTGTATGTGTATTCTGTCTGAACATCCTTGCTTGTCCACCATTTAAGGAATTCCCATGAAGCTTCCTTCTTTTCAGAATTCTTAAAGATAACTCCACCTGTTCCGTTGGCAACAAACTTTCTGTTAATTGTTCCATCTTCCTGTTCTGTTCCAAGATATTCGGCAAGTTTCCACTTACCGTCCAATTCCTGAGCACCATTCTTAATTAATGTATAATCTTCCATACCTACAATACCAATTGGTAATGTTGAGTATCTAAATGAGTTAAAGAAGTTCTGTACTGATGTATCAAGAGAGTATTTTGTAAACAAATCTCCTAAAAGCTGAAGTCCATTAACTGCGTTCTTTGAATCAATACCTGTTGTTACAAGACCATTTTCATCCTGTGTATAAAGTTCTCCATTATTCTGAAGCATCATTGGTGATGTCTGGTAGAACCATTTGTATCCTGAAACACCTGCTGAAATGTTATGATAGAAGTTCTTACCATATCTCTGGAGAGTTGGAAGAATGTCTATCAATTCATTCCATGTTGAAGGGCATTTAATTCCTAACTGATCAAAGATATCTGTTCTGTAAACAACTGCATTAAAGTCTGTTGTTTCAGGAATTGCGAACATTCCTTCATTATATACATATGAAACAAATGATCCTGTCGGGAATCTTCTTGCTACTGTCCAGAAATCATCAAACTGTGATAAATCATATAAAGCACCACGGCTTGACAAATCAAATGGTACATATGAAGCAAGTCCTAAAGCAATGTCCGGTGTTTTATCTGCCGCAATTGCCAATGTTAACTTGTTTACATCAGGCATTGTTGCTACCTGAACTTTAATATCTTTTCCTGTTTTTTCTTTATAATAAGGAACAAATTCTGTATCAGCCATCTTCTGTAATAAATCTACGTGAGTAATAGCTCTGTTAACCCAGATAGTAATTGTATTCTTATCTTTGTCAGATACACCTGTTGAGTATTTTGAAGATGTAAATGTATTGGTTAAAGTTCTAATTGACGTCCATAATGAGCTTGCCCATGATGCATTAGGACTTTCTAATTCACTCTTGTCTCCGTACACATAAATTCTATCAAGTGTAAAATCATTTGATGTTACTTCTGTTGTGAAGTTGCTTAATGAAACGAGGATTGAGTTCTCTGCACCTGTTAAGTCTGCTGTATGAAGAGCAATGTCATCCGGATACTTCTTCATAGTCTTGATAAACTGTTCTGCTTCATCTAAGTAAGCTAAAACTGCACCACTGTTTCCACCTTCTGAATAATCCTGAAGTAAATATCTGATATGCTGAATTACTGTTTCATAAGCATTTAAATATTTTGGAATTTCAGGAATGTATTTTGTCATCTTCCAGTTTCTTTCAGTATCTACATCGCTACCTGTAATCTTTGTGATTTCCAACTGGAAGTTTGTGATATGTTCCTGTAAAAGTAATGCATATCTGTATGCTTCCATAATTGGTTCATTTTCCTGCTTGATTGTGATTGTGTGAGTTCCTTCTTCAAAATAGAAATTGTAGTTGTTTCCATTTGAATCCTTAAGTGTTTCATTAGCATATCCTGATGAAACCGGATTAAACTTATAATTATACATTTCCTTAAATGGAACCTGGCCGTCAATCTTAATTGTTTCAAAAGTATCGAATTCTTTCTTTCCATTATTATAGTGGAAAGCTAAGTTATAATTTCCTGACTTCTTTACTTTGAATGTATATGTAACTTCATTACCTGCTGCACTCCAGTGCAAAGTATTTAGTTTTTCTGTATCTATGTTGAATCTTGTAAGTGCTGTTGTGACCTTTGTGCCATATATTGCATCTGTAGAATTCTTTTCTGAATAATAAACAGAATCAATCTGTAATGCTTCTTCCTTGTCTGTTACTAATTCTGCATCACTATGCTGTGCAGCATATTCTTCATATGAAATTGTATCATCCGTCGCTGCCTTTACTGTCAGCTTGCCTAAAGCCAATCCTCCTGAAGATACATTTTCAAGTGAAATTGTGTTTTCACCTTCTTTTAAATAGAAAGTAAGTGGTTTGCTTGATACGTAAGTATTATTGTAAATATTTGTATTAACCCATTTCTGAATTCTTGACTGGCTAGGAGCCATTTCGTCTCCATAGCTGTCTTTTGGAAATTCTTTCTGAACATCACTTCCGATATATTTGTCCTGGTCAACATCTGTCCAATGAATTGGTAATGCTATAGTATTAGTTTCTGAATACTGATGTTTTCCATTAACTTTTGCGCTAACAGTATAATCTGAAAGCGAATCACCAACAGAAATATAATCTACATTTAATGTATATAATCCTGCTTTTTCTACATTTACTTTATAGTTAGCTGATTTCTGATATTCTAATTCAATCATTTTATCAGAGTATGTTTTTACATCCTCTGGTAGTTGGTTGTCTTCATTGTTGTTTTCTTCATAATACTTAACCGAATCCACTCCGTTAGTTAACGTAGCCTTATGCTCCCCTTCTCCGGCTTCAGTATTCTTTTTTATAAAGTCTGTATAATATACGTCAGCTTCTTCGCCATCCTCAAGATATGCATTTGCCAATAAATCATATGCTTTATTAAACTTATCACTATCTACATCTTTTACATAAGTTGCTTTTGTTTTGAATGCAAACTGGAAAAGACCTATAGCTGCAACAATGACACATAGTATTCCAATTACAATTGCGATAATCTTCTTTTTCATTGTTGTCCTTTCTACTTGTTATAAAAGCGGAACTGCTTTTTGCAGTTCCGCAATTATTATTTGATTTAATCAGTCATTTTCAATCTTATTTGTTGTCAGATGTGAATTTTGACTTATCGAAGTTGTAGTTTTCAACTAACTTATCCTGTAACTGTTTTGTAGCTGTTTCGATACGTTTGTTGATTGTTGTGTTCCAATCTGATAATCTTGCTTTAACTTTGTCTCCCCAGTCCTTATCAGTCATCCAAGCACCTGCAACTTCTTCTTTCCACATATTGTTCCATTCATAAAGAACATCTGTCGTTTCACCCTTTTCAGTAATCTTACTTGTCCAGCACTTGTCAATGTAATCCCATGATTCATTGTTTTCCCAAAGTTTTAAGATTTCTTTCCAGCCTTCTTTATCTTTGTATGTCTTATGTGCCGGAAGGTTGTTCCAGATATCCATCTGCTTATTGTATGTATCGCCAGTTACTACAGGGAATGAATCTCCTGCTGCTGATTTTTCAGCGCCGTTGTCAGTCCACTTCTGATCGAAGATAGCCTGCTTAGCTTCTGTACTTGCTGTCCAGTATGTAGCGAATGTATATGTAGCTTTAAGTTTTGCTTTTTCATCATCGCTCCATTCTTTGTTTCCGTCATCAGCTGCATAGTTGTGAATACAAATTGGATCCATAACTACCTTGATTGTATTTCCACAGTAATCTGTTGATGGGAATGGATAAATATCCCAATCTTTTGAATCAATGTATGATTCGCTTTCCTTAGCTGATTCATCAGCACCTGCTGTTAAGTACCAAGGATCTGTAATGTTTGTTAAACATCTGTTGTTACAGAAGTAATACCATGAGTAAGTCTTGCTTTCAATCTTAATATCTTTTGAAAGTGTTCCTGCACCTTCAGCAACGTCGATTGTTGAAGCAGCCCATTTTGGAATGTAGCTTAACAATGACTTAACTTCATCGTTGTCAAGATCAACTGTACCTTTTTCTTTAATCTGCTTATTAATTGTTGTTGTTCCCATGTTAATGATATTAACAGGTGTGCTCTTGTCACCCCAGAAGCTTGTGTTGTCTGACTTTGTGAAGAATCTTGTATATTCATCAATTGTCCAGTCAGGATCAGGAACGTTAATGTTCTTGCTTTCTGCTAAAGCTTTGTTTACCCAAATACCCCAAGGGATTGAGAATGATGGTAATCCACCCTGGAAACCGTAGTAGTTAAGGTTACTCATAAGGTTTTTATTGTATGCCTTGTATGTTTCATCATCCTTGAATACTGATAAGTCTGCTGCAAGACCTTTCTTAATATCATTTGTTACGCTAGTTGATGCCCAGATATCAGGGTATTTACCATACTTAGCCTTAAATGATGTCATTTCCTGTTCCCACTTTGGTGTACCCGGCTGATCAGGATCTCCTGTCTTTGCCCAAAGATTAATCTTTATATTAGGATATAGTTTTTTAAACTGTTTTGCTACTGAATAAACCTGAGCCACATTCTGTGATGTAAGCTTATCAGTTGATAAATCCATACTTCCGATATCTTCATAATATTTGCTATCTCCTGACCAAGTCATAATAGAAATATCTGCTGTTGTGTCAGAAGCCAAACCTGTTGTAAGACCAATCTTTGCTGTTGTGTCTTCACCCTTCTTGTCTTCGCTCTTTGATTTGCCACATCCTGTAAGCACCATTGATGCTCCAAGAACGGCTGTTAATGATAAAGCTAATGCTTTACGGCCAAATTTTTTCATCATATTTTTCCTCCTTACCTTTTGATAAAATCATTTCACCTACATTAGAATTCACATAGTGATTTCCTTAAAACTTATTTTAGCACAACAATATGTACAAATCAACAATTAAAAACGATTTTTCATTTCTTTTTCTTGTGTATTTTTCACATTTTATAAATTGTCCCCTTATATAACTTGCTCATTTTTTGACTAATTTACACAACGGGGATTTGTTAAGTTATTCACAATAACTATATTTTGTTTTCGTTTCGCCTATTATACCGTATATTGTGCTTTTAAAATCGTTTTTAAGTCCCATTTTTTGTACTCTTAAATTTTTGATTTTTCTTTATATAATCAATACAAAAACGATTTTTTATTTTTGTTTTAAAAATTATTTTCAGTGATTCATAAAATCGTTTAAATTTTTCCTGACATAACAAAAGCCACATTCATTTCTGAATGCGGCTTTCTAAATAAGCTTTTATATTTTATGCTTCTCTTTTTCTTGCAAATACTACTAATGCAACTCCTGCTAAGATTGCTGCTGCACCACATGCCATTGGTGAGAAATCACCAGTTGCTACTGTTGTGCTTGTTGTATTATTGTTAGTTGTTCCTGTAGAACCTGTTGTATTTGTATTTGTGTTTGTGTTTGTGTTTGTGTCTGTGCTATTTGTTCCTGTGCTTGCTGCTGACTTTGCTTCAAATGAGAATCCTGTACACTTGACTGTTGTTGAATATGTAGGATCTCCATCGTTTAATGAAGCAGCTCCGCCTGATGCATATGAATATCTCTTTGTTGCATCTTTATCAATACCCTTTCTATCACCAAATTCACCACCGATACCAAATGTAAGTGTATCTGAATCTGCTGTAGCCTTGAATGTTTCGTTTACTGATACTGATTTACCTTTTTTAATTTTAACCCACTTACCATAAGCAAAGTTTTCTTTCTTATCAGCAATCTTTACGAATACCCATTTATCACACTTAGATGATGATAATGTGTATTTGATTGTGTATTCTTCACCTTTTTTAACTTTAACTGACTGCTTAACCTGAGCACCCCAGCATCCTCCCCAACCGATTGTCTTCATATCTGCTGTCCAACCTGTTGCTGACTGTGAACTTAATTTTCCTTCTGCACCTTCAAACCAAGCTTCATTTACACCAAAGTAACTCTGCCAGCTTGCTGCAAAACAGTTAGCTGTCATTCCTACTGTTAAAGCAAGTGTAGCTACAACTGCTGCTATTTTCTTTAAACTCTTCATTATTATTCCTCCTCTTTACTTGCGAATCCTACTCGCTACATATGCTGAGTATAGCACGAACATATAGTATATTCAATAAATAAAAACATTTTTATCCGCTATTTTAACACTTTTTACAATTATTTTGCAAAATAACTGTATACTTTTACCAATTCCAACTTTTCATTCAAGATTATGTTTTCACAGATTATATCTCTGTCATTCATAAATTATTTTCTCAGATTATCTCCCTGACATTCATAAATTATTTTCTCAGATTATCTCTCTATTATTCTTTATATTTATATGCCATGCTTTTTCAAACAATCAGTTCAATTATTGTTTGTTTTATGATAACATATATATCTGTGGGAAAAAGTTTAAATATACATATTTATGTTTTGTATTTTCAAATCATATCTACATATGTAGTGCTTGTCCCATACATTATTATATTAAGGATGGTAAATTTATATGATAAGACTTTTGTTAGTTGCAGTATTTCTTATAATATTTTTTATAGTTTCGCTGCCGGTTATGCTTGTTGAATGGATTATTCAACATTTTAATATGGACCTTCGAAACCGTTCTTCGCTTAAATTTGTACAATTTGGTCTAAAATGTATTTCATTTTTAAGTGGTGTCAAATTAGAAGTTAACGGAAAAGAGAACATTCCTAATCAGGCATGTCTTTTTGTTGCCAACCACATCAGTTTCTTTGATATTGTAGTAACATATCCTTTAATGATCAGTCCTACAGGATATATTGCGAAAAAAGAACTTGAAAAAGTTCCTTTTTTAAGTTGGATAATGCGTTTTGTTAACTGTATTTTTCTAGATAGAAAAGATCCAAGGAACGGACTTAAAGCTGTACTTTCAGCTGCTGATATGATTAAATCCGGTATTTCCGTTTTTCTTTTTCCTGAGGGTACACGTTCAAAAACAGGGAAAATGGGTGAATTTAAGGATGGTGGTTTCAAAATAGCAACTAAGTCCAAAGCTCCTGTAGTTCCTGTTGGCATTACCGGAACTAACGATATTTTGGAAAATCATTTTCCTTTTATTAAATCAGGTAAGGTTATTGTTTCCTTTGGTAAACCTATTTACACAACAGACATGGACCGTGCTGAACAGAAGCTTTTACCGGGAAAAGCCTATGAACAGGTAAAAAAATTAAGTAACCAGCTTTAACAGCTATTGTAAAATTACTTATAAAATGATAAAATATCACAAGATTATGATAATTTAATATGGAGGTACACAATGATTACAAACACACCAGTATTAGCACTCGCTACTTGGAGCATTGTTTTGATTGTGATTTTAGTAGTCCTTGTTGCTGCTCTTATCGGTCTTTATTTCTTTGGACGTAATGCTGAAAAGAAACAGGCTGAACAGCAGAAAACTATGGAAGCTAACGCTCAGACAATCAATGCTTTTGTAATTGATAAAAAGAAATTAAAACTTAAGGAAGCCGGTCTTCCAAGTATTGTTTTGGAACAGTCTCCAAAATATGCAAGAATATCAAAGGTTCCTATTGTTAAAGTAAAGGCAGGTCCTAGAGTTATGAATCTTATTGCTGACCCTAAGGTTTACGAACAGATTCTTCCTAAGCAGGACATTAAAGCTACAGTAAGTGGTCTTTACATTACTTCATTTAAGAGAATCCGTGGTCCGATTTATGAACCACCTAAGAAAAAGAAGAGATTTGGCAGAAAGTAATATCTGCGTAAAGCTAGAGAGTACATCGTTTGATGTACTCTCTATTTATTTTAACAACAGCACCAAATAATAAGGAGTCGCATCTTAATGCAACTCCTCAACTCCTATACCGTTTCACGGATATTTATATTTATTATGCTGTCTGAAACTTTGCTGTTATTGGCATAAAGTTCATAGTCTATCTTTAAGTCAATGTTGTCTTCCTTTTCCTCAAGAAGTATATCTTTCGTATAAACTTCCATCAGCAAATCGCCAAAAGGTGTGCTGTACAGGGACTGGTTGTTTTTGCCCTTTTTAAAAACAAGCTTGCCCGTTACAAGACCTTTTCTTGTGACTTCTACTGTTTCACTATTAAACTTTATTGTATTCTTTGTTATTTCATCATTTTCGTCATCCATATCTTCATAAAGAACATAATGTTTGTCTTTTTTTAAATAATACTTTCCGGCAGACATTGATTCTACGTTATCACCTGTGTCGTCTACCATCTGAAGACCGGAGATTTTAATCAATACATTATTATTCATTTCTTCTCCATTCTGTTTAATACTCTTCGATATTAATCTGATTAATCTTTTCAATGTGAAGAGGCATTATTGAATTGGCAAATTTTTTAAACTTCTCTTCTGCATCGCTGACATAAAATTCATATTCCGGCTTTGCATCTTTGTCTGCTCTTATGCCATTCTGTCTTAAAAGTCCATCAAGACTTATTGCCGTTTCATATGCCGGATTAACAAGATTAACTTCAGGTCCCATAATCTTTCCAACTGTGCTTCTTAAAAGCGGATAATGTGTACAGCCAAGAATAAGACTGTCAATATTCTCTTCTTTCATACTTTCCAAATATCTTGAAGCCACCTCGTCAGTTACGGAATCATGAAGCATTCCTTCTTCCACCAACGGAACAAACAATGGACATGCCTTGCCCACCACCGTAATTTCAGGATCAATGCTGTGGATATACTGTGTATACAACTCACTTTTTATTGTCCCTTCTGTACCAATAATTCCAATACGTTTGTTCTTTGTACTTTCAACTGCCGACTTTGCTCCCGGTTTTACAACACCGATGATTGGAATGTCTATTTCTTTCTCTATTGTATCAAGGGCAAAAGCACTTGCCGTGTTACACGCAACCACAATTGCCTTTACGTTCTTTGTTTTCAAAAATCTAATAATCTGTCTGGAGTAACGTATAATCGTATCCTTAGACTTGCTACCGTATGGAACTCTAGCCGTATCGCCAAAATATGTAATGCTCTCTTCCGGAAGCTGTCTTATTATCTCACGTGCCACTGTTAATCCACCAACACCTGAATCAAATACTCCAATTGCTGCATTTTTATCATTCATACCTTTACACCTACTTATTTATTCGTTTTATTTTACCTTTTATCTGAAAATAATTCAATATGTTTGTATAACTTATGCCTTTATTGTCAATAATCTCCTATGAAAACAAGCTTAAAAAAGGAGATTACCATGAAATATATAAAACAAATATCTTTTTGTATGGTTATTGCCATATTTGCCACCGGGATTTTAACCTGGAACATTTTTCTGAATCTTGAAACCAAATCAACTGTTTCGGTGCTGTCTCACAGTGCCATTCGTTTTCATATACTTGCCAACAGTGACTCTGTAAGTGACCAGGCTCTGAAAATGCGTGTCAAGGAATCCGTTGTGAACTACATATATGAAAAAACCGGCGATTTTAAAACCGTTGATGAAGCAAAAAACTTTATTCTTAATAATGACAAAACAATAAAATCAATCGCCACAAAAGCCATAGCTGATAATGGATATGATTACACTGTAAGTTCAACTTTCGGTTTCAGCGATTTTCCCGTAAAAACATATGGTGACGTGATTTTTCCTAAGGGAACCTATACTTCATACACCATTAAAATCGGCAATGGAAAAGGACACAACTGGTGGTGTGTCCTATATCCTCCACTATGTTTTGTTGACGTTTCAACGGGCGTCCTACCTGACAATTCCAAGGAAAAATTACGTGATTCACTGTCTGATACTCAGTATCACACCGTAACAAAATATAATTTCAAATTTAAATATTTGAAATTTTTCAATAACCTATGTCAAAATTAATAACCTGCTTATCATAAGCTCTATTCGTTATGGAATTTTGTAAGGTATAGCTGCTGTGTAAGACCTTTCTCCTCCAAAGTCTTAACACACTGCTGTGCCTTTTCCTTATCATCAAATAATCCAAAAACTGTAGGACCACTTCCACTCATTATTGAGTTAAGTGCTCCATTATCAAGCATCACATGTTTAATCTCACTTATTATTGGATATTCTCCTACTGTTACATCTTCCATAACATTGTAAATTAAAGACGCCATTTTCTTCAAATCACCATCTTTAATAGACTGTGCCATGGCTTCAATATCCGGTTTTTTAGTTATTTCCAAAGGTTTTATATGTCCATAAACATATGCTGTTGAAACTGAAACAGGTGGTTTTGCTATAATTACGTGACAGTCAGCTGGTGCAGGAAGTGGTGTTAAAACCTCTCCAATGCCTCTTGCTATGGCTGTTCCACCTAAAACACAATAAGGAACATCTGCTCCAAGTTTTACTCCTCTTTCCATTAATTCTTCTTTTGAAAGACCAAGTTCAAAAAGCTGGTTAATTCCCATTAATGTTGTTGCGCAGTCTGAGCTTCCCCCTGCCATTCCCCCGGCAATTGGAATACGCTTGTTAATATATATATTAACACCGTCTTTAATTTTAAACTCATCCATTAACATTTTTGCCGCCATATATGCAAGATTATCCTTGCCATTAGACAAAGCTGCCGTATCAGTCTTTACTTCTATCTTTCCCGTTTTATTTTTTGTAATTACTATGTCATCGTACACATCAACCATCTGCATTATCATATCAAGGTCATGATAACCGTCCGGTCTTTTTCTTATTACATCAAGACCAAGGTTAATCTTACCGTACGCCTTTAATTCTATTTTCTCCATTGTATTCCTCCGATGGATTCATTATCTTTTTATCATCTATAATCAGACTATATATTTTTTTATACATAGTTTACTATATATACTCTCCCCCTAGTATACTTTTTTTCATTATGCCTGACAAGATTTTATAATCAATAATCTGTCGCCTTTTTTGATTGTTTCATTTTCCAGATTATTAACTGTCATTATTTTTTCGATTGTTGTGTAATTTTCCTTTGCCAGCTTCCAAAGAGTATCTCCTTTTTGAACAATGTATCCTTTTAAAACAGGTGCACTATTTAAAGCCTCCATATCAACCGGCTCCTGATTGATTTCCGTTACAAAGTTTTGCTCCACCTTTTTGAAAACAATGGCTTCCAAAGCTATTACAGCCTTTATTTCCACTTCATCAGCATTAAGCATATTGGCGTTAACCTGCTCCACTTTCCAATTAAGAAAATATTCATCATTTACTTCAATGCCTTCCGCATCTATTCCATGTTCAAAATTAGATTCTCTGCACTGGCAGCATATTGGATGTCTGTCATCAGAAGAAATATAAATTATACAAGTTTTAATTTTTCCAATTACTTTCAAACTATTATCTCTTACAAGAATATTTTCGATTTTTATTTCCGCCTGACTGTTGCAGATTTGCAATAGCTGACCTTTTGTTTTGTCGATTTTCATTTTTACCACTTCTTTTGTTCTTGAAGCATTCTTTACAAGAAGTTTCTGGTAAGTTTTCGGCTCCATAATAGGTACAAGGTTAGCCCCCGGCTTATAAACATCCTCAATAACCTTAATACTTGTTTCCTTGTACAGTTTTACATTTAATTTAAGCAAAGCACTTACGGACAGATTTCTCATTTCATTATCCTGATTAATTTCCGGCTGTACGTTTACATTATTAAGCCACAATTCAATATAAGATACCACATCTTCCGTTGCCTCGCTCATTTCAAGCTGACCGTTAAAATCAATAGTCTGCTCCAGCCACTGCTCAGGCATATTTTCCATTTCAGGTATATAAATAATAAAAACACTAAGCTGGCCGTTTATAATTATACTGCCTTCCATTGTCTTAATATTTTGATTTTTTATTCTAATATCGCTCCACACAATTGTTCCAATTGGAGGTTTGCCATGTGGAACCGCAATCTGCTCACTTACCCTGAAAGTATCCGTTTTGTCTGCCATAATAGCAAGGCTGTCAATATTTCTTTTCTTCGTCATTATATTTTCAACATTGTTTTTTCCTGAATTCTCTTTTGCAAAATTATTTTCATAATTTTCTTCTTGAGAATCGGTATCTATTGCAGTTGCAATATCTAAATCCTCGATTTTTTCAACTATAATGTATGCTTTCAACTGAATCTTGTATATGTAGTTTTTCCCATCAACAGGCTTTATTGATGAAGACAAAACTTCCATTGCTACATTAGCATTGTCTTCTGAATTTATTCCCATTAACTTTATATTTTCTTCAAAATTTATTTCCTTTTCCTCGCCACAAACCATTTCCGAGTTCTTTGGATAATACAGAATATTGTAGTTAATTGTTCCGTTTACCGTAATCTGATTTTCTCTTGTAACAACGCCATCTGTTGTAACTATTTCTTTCTGATTGATTATGTTCTCAATCTCATTGTCAGCATCCATAATTCGTTCCTCTCTGCTAACAAAAAAAATAACTGTTTCACTTTTTACAATTTTGTTCATATGAATGTTTTTCTTTTCTAATCTCATTTAAACTCCCCCTTTTAATTAACCCTAATTTGCTTATATTATCATGCTATAAAAATCATACTTTTTTAATAATCTTATATACGCCACTATCTGTTGTTATTCACTGAAAATAACGCTTTTGTCCGTCTGCTGGATTTTCACTACTATATATGGATATGTTACATTCTCAGAATTGGAATACTCCTTTGGTCCCTGAAATTCTGTTTTTATATATATGCCGTTTTTTGTTTCATACAGGTTGTTGACCTTAATGCTGTAGCCCTGATGATTTTGTCTTCCATATCCAATGATAATATATGTATATTGATTATCAGAATATGTAACCTTAAAAGGCTGTTCCTTTCTTTTTTCCACAATTTGCTTTACCTCTAAAGGCATTTCAATTTCTGCCACAACGGTAAAATCTATGTCTTTTATCTTTTTTCTGCTTATTTTTTCTATTCCACAGGAGGAAACTATTATCATTAGAAATAATATAAGTGCCCCTGTTAATAATCTATTTTTTTGCATAAAAAACACCATAATATATCTTTATTTAAATATATTATGGTGTTTGTATTTTATTCTTATTTTATCTTTTATTTTATAACATTGAATTTACAAGATTAATCATATACTGACCTAATTCTTTTTCTTTAACTTCTGCATCCTTAGCATCTGTACCCTTAACTCCGTAGTAGAATTTAAGTTTTGGTTCTGTTCCTGAAGGACGTACACAAACCCAAGCTCCACCTTCTAAGTCATAATAAAGAACGTTTGACTTTGGAAGTCCTGTTTCTGTAACTTCACCTGTTTCCATATTCTTAATCGTGTTAAGCTTGTAATCTCTTGCTGAAAGAACTTTGTAACCATTGATTTCTGTAGGAACCTGCTGTCTTAACTTCTCAATTGTATTCTGAATCTTTTCGATTCCTTCCTTACCCTTAAGAGTAATAGCCTGAACTCCATCTAACCAATATCCGTATCTTTCATACATTTCTGTCATCTTATCCCAAAGTGACATACCTTTAGTCTTGTAATATGCAACAGCTTCACAAAGAGCCATTGTTGCAACAACAGCATCCTTATCTCTTGCATGTGTTCCAATAAGACAACCATAACTTTCTTCAAAACCGAAACAATAATGACCCTTACCTGTTGTTTCGAATCCTAAAATCTGTTCTCCAATATATTTAAATCCTGTAAGAACTTCAATAAGGTTAACATTGTAATATTTTGCAATATCGTTAGCAAGGTTAGTTGTAACGATAGTCTTAATTAACGCACCGTCTTCAGGTAATGTTCCGGCTTCCTTCATCTGGCTGATTTCATATTCAGCAAGAAGGCATCCTGACATATTTCCTGTTAAAACATGATATGTACCAGGTTCTTTTCCTCTTACATAAACTCCAAGTCTGTCTGCATCAGGGTCTGTTGCAAGAAGAATATCAGCTCCGATTTCATTGCCTAATTTCACAGCAAGTTCAAAAGCTTCTTCCGATTCAGGGTTAGGATAACTTACTGTTGGGAAATCCCCATCAGGAAGTTCCTGTTCCTTTACAACATAAACATTCTCAAAACCTAATTCTTTTAACACTCTTCTAACAGGGATGTTTCCTGTACCATGAAGTGGTGTGTAAACAATCTTAATATCTTTCTGTACAGCATCAATTGCATCCTGGTGTTTAACCTGTTTCTTTAATGCTGCAATATATTTGTCATCAACGTCTTTTCCAATCTGAACATAAAGACCAGCCTTAACAGCTTCGTCCTTATCCATTGTCTTTGCATCAGCATAATCTGTAATTGCAAGAACTGCGTCCGTAATGTTAACATCGTGAGGTGGTGTAATCTGAGCACCATCTTCCCAGTATACTTTGTATCCATTATATTCAGCAGGGTTATGACTTGCTGTTACGTTAATACCTGCGATACACTTTAATTCACGAACTGCGAAAGAAAGTTCAGGTGTAGGTCTAAGTGAATCAAACACGTATGCCTTAATTCCGTTAGCATTAAGACATAAAGCTGCTTCATCAGCAAATTCAGGAGACATATGTCTTGAGTCAAACGCGATAGCAACCCCCTTATCCTGACCATTCATTTTAATAATATAGTTAGCAAGCCCCTGTGTTGCTCTTCTAACTGTATAAATGTTCATTCTGTTAGTACCTGCTCCGATAACTCCACGAAGTCCGGCTGTACCAAACTCTAAATCTTTATAAAATCTGTCTTCAATCTCTTTGTTATCATCTTTAATGGCTTCAAGTTCTTTTCTTGTGTCCTCATCAAAATAAGGATTTGTAAGCCACAGTTCATATAACTCCTTGTAATCCATTTCGTACCTCCAAGAACTATTTTCAATTCTAACCCATTATAATACAAAGTAAAAAGAAAGGAAACTACAAAAAATGTTTTTATATAGAATTTTCACATATTTTCTATGAATTTTTTTCGTATTTCTTCCTGATTTTGAAGCTGTTTCAATTTTTCCTCATTCTTTTCAGAGTACCACGCCTTGTTAGAATTAAAATAATAATTAATAATTTTCCAAAATTTTTCCGGGTAAGAAAACATTATTTTTAAAATATTGTGCTCTTCCTGAGTTATAATTTTTTCTGATTCATATTCAGCCAAAACTTTTCTGCCAAGGTCTATGTTCCAGTTGTTTTTTTCCATTACTTTTCTCAAATAATCATAAACATCCTGAATAGCCGGTGCATAGTTTATTTTTGACATATTAATCATTGCAATTTTTCCGTTAAGTAAAACTATATTGTGATGATTGTAACTGCCATGATTAAGATTCTTATGCTCTAGTGCGTTGTTGTACATTTTCCCATAACCTGTTTGCCTTAAAGCCTTTAAGGCTTCATCTGCCTGACTATAATATTCCACCAACATTTCTTTTAATGCCAGTTCAAAATAGTTTTTGTTTTTTCTCTTTTTTATGTAATTTCTTATGTTTATTATTTCTTTATTGTGCTTTTCATAAATCACAAGCATATTTTTGCCGGGATGAAAACCTTTAGTCTCCTCCATAAATCTTTGGCTGTTTTGGCACAAAGTATGAAACCTTCCAAGATTTGCAGCTCCCATTAATATATGCTTTTCCTCATTTATGTTACACTCCTGACTTTCAAACCATTTCTTTAGAATATAGGTGTAACCGTCCTCACTTACTGAAACATACCGGTCTTCCTTATTTGGAATTACGTAGTCTGTCTTTATGCCACTGCTTTCCAAATGATTATAAAGAGATTTCATTGATACCATTTTATCGTTGCTGTTATCATATTCCTGCAAAATGTATTTTCCGTCAGGTGTGTTACATCCATAATTTCCTCTGATTTTAAACGTTTCCGTAATATCTAATTCATATTGTTCAAAAACCGTAAGTGCCCTTTCATTCATACACACCCTCCCATAAATTATTTAGTCAAGTCATGCTTGTATTCTAAAATATGAAAAGGTGCTCAAGTTTAGAACTACAGTGATTTTATTATCTTTTCTGCTTCCACATACAGTTTATCTTTTGTATTTTTTTCAGGTTCTTTCAATACTATTTCAAGCAATTCATCCAATGCTCTGCCGATTTTTTCTCCTAAAGGACAACCTAAGGCTATTAAATCCTTACCTGTTATGGCAAGTTCCTTTGTACTTGTACAAATATTGTTTTCCATTATATATTCATACTGCTTGCATACATAAACATAGGCATCGTAGCCTTCGTCTTTTCCATACTTGCTTTTGCCCATAAAATCAGCATATACTAATTCAAGATAATTATGATAAATATCCTTGCCTATTTTATGGACACTTCGTCTTATTGCCTCAGGATTAAAGCCCTTAGATGCAGGTCTGTCATCATGGCATTCTATAAGGCGTGAAGCTGTTTTTATGGTTTTGTTGTCCATCTTTAATCTGCGCATTATCTGCGGTGCCAACCTGCTTCCCTCCAATGCGTGTCCCTTAAAATGATTTCTGCCATTAGCATCTGTTGTTTTCACTAATGGTTTTGCCACATCGTGGAACAATGCGGTCCAACGCATAAGCTTGTCTGCCGACACGTTTTCCATTACTTTTATTGTGTGCTCACCTACGTTATACATATGGTATGGTGTATTCTGTTCACATTCCATCATAGCGTCAAATTCAGGAAGTATCACTTTTGTAATACCTGCGTTATATGCTGTAATAAGCTTACATAGATTCTTTGAGATTATAAGCTTTTCAAGTTCTGTTTTAATTCTTTCCGCACTGATATTTTCAAGTGTTGGGGCAAGTTTCTTAATTGCCTCCATTGTTTTTTCATCTATGTCAAAACCTAACTGGGCAGAAAATCTTACTGCTCTCAAAATTCTAAGGGCATCTTCACCAAATCTTTCCTCCGGCTCTCCCACACATCTTATAATCTTGTTATTTATATCATTAATTCCATCAAAAGCATCCACAAGGCCTTCTCTTTCATTGTACGCCATGGCATTTATTGTAAAATCTCTGCGTTTAAGGTCCTCTATAAGATTAGATGTAAACTCCACTGATTCAGGATGTCTGCTGTCATTATATTCCCCATCTATTCTATAAGTTGTAACCTCATAGCCCACATGCTTAATCATTACTGTAACTGTTCCATGTTGTATTCCTGTGTCCAAAGTTCTGTTAAAAAGTTCCTTTACCTGTTCCGGAAGAGCTGATGTTGTTATATCCCAGTCCTGAGGCTCTCTGTCCAAAATGGTATCTCTTACACAACCACCTACGGCAAACGCCTCATATCCATTATTTTCCAAAACATCTATTATAAGCTTTACGCTTCCCGGAATATTGATTTTAAATTCTCTATTACCATTATATTTGCTCATATTTCTTCTCCAATGTCACACTTTTAATAATGCCTTATTTACTACATTAACATATCTATTATTTAATGCTTCATTACTCTGATAATGCCTCATTCATTACATCCAAAGCTTTCTTTAAATTTTCCTCTGACACAGCCGAATAGTTTATTATAAATTTGTGTTTAAACTCATCCAAATTATTGTAACAATAGTCTGACACACCTGATATGTTAATATTGTTTTGCTGCAATTCCTTCTTAAACTGTTCGTCGTCTATTTTTTTATTAATATTCAAAATAAAATGCAGACCTGAGTTTTCCTCTTCTATTGAAACCTTGCTGTAAATAGGGTGATTCTGTATAGTTCTTATTATTTTATTTCTATAATCTCTATAATAATTACGCATTCGGTTTATGTGTCTTTCGTAGTAACCCTTGCTTATAAAATTAGCCAGTGTGTACTGCTCAAATCCTGACACAGTATTGGAATAAAAACCTAATTTCGTATTAAACTTGTCCATTAATTCATCAGGCAAAACCATATATGCAATTCTAATTGACGGTGCCAGTGTTTTTGAAAATGTATTCATATAAATTACACGTTTTCCCTCCATTCCTGCTATTGGTGGAATTGGTTTGCCCGAAAACCTAAATTCACTGTCGTAGTCATCTTCTATAATGTATTTCTTATTATTTATTGCCCACTTAAGCAAATGAGTTCTTCTTGAAATAGGCATAACTCTCCCTGTCGGAAATTGATGAGATGGTGAAATATGCACTGCATCTGCCTTGCTTTCCACCAGTTCATTAAGTTGTATGCCTCTTTGATCTATTTTAATGTGGAGGCACTTTACGCCATTACTTTCGTATACATTGCCTATCTTCTTATATCCCGGATCCTCCACTGCTATAACTTTATCTCTGCCAAGAAGTTGCACAATAATGCTGTATAAATACTCTGTTCCTGCACCTACTATTATGTTATCAGGATTAACATTCATTCCCCTAAAATGCTGAAGATGATCGGCTATTGCCTCCCTTAATTCCATTACACCGTTTTTTTCAGGAACAGAAAGGAAAGAATTTTCTTTGTCTAAAAGTGTCTGCCTCATTATTCTTGACCATGTTGCAAAAGGAAAACTATCATACATTATATGGTTTGAATTAAAGTCCACAAGCCATTTCTTCTTTTCTTTTTTCTTCTCATATTTGACTTTGGGCTTCTGCTCAATGTATTGACTTCCAATATCACTGGCAAAATATCCCTTCTTCTCCTTAGTGTATATGTAGCCTTCCACTATAAGCTGAGCGTAGGCATTTTCTACTGTTATTACACTAATGTCGTGATTTTTTGCCATTTCACGTTTTGACGGAAGCTTTTCATTGGCTTTAATTTTTCCTGATAAAATATCTTCTTTTATACACTTGTACAAATATTCATATAAAGATGTTTTTTCTCTTTTTCCAAAGTCATAAGTAAGCATAAATAAACCTAATCTTTCTGGTATTATATTTTTGTGGTAAAATATCGATTGTATGATACCACATAAGGAATTATACTTGATTATAACAAAAATGTAAACGAACGGAGATTATCTATGAAACGTGTTTTAAGCATACAGGATATTTCATGTATAGGTAAATGTTCACTTACCGTTGCCCTGCCTATTATTTCGGCAATGGGCATTGAAACATCCATATTACCTACGTCCATTTTGTCAACACATACTATGTTTAACGATTTTACATTTCGTGATTTAACTGACGATATGGAACCTATTAAGAAGCATTGGCAAAAAGAAGGTTTCTCCTTTGATGCTATTTACACAGGCTATCTTGGAAGTGAAAAACAAATCACTCTTGTAAAAGATTATTTTAAAACTTTTGGAAATACCTGCAAATATATAATCGTCGATCCTGCAATGGCAGACAATGGCAAACTCTATTCAGGTTTCGATAAAGATTTTCCTTTAAAAATGGCAAAGCTTTGCAAGTATGCAGACGTTATTCTTCCTAATATTTCAGAAGCTGCTTTTATGACCGGTATGCCATATCCGGGAGAAAATGCTTCTAATGAATGTATTAAAGATTTGCTTCTAAGCCTTGCCAAACTTGGTTCTAAAAAAATTGTTATTACAGGGGTTGAATCTGCTGACCACAAATTCGGCTTTATGGGATACGATTCAGAAACAAAAGAGTTTTTTGAATACTACACTCCCAAAGTCCAAATGAAATCCCACGGCACCGGCGACGTTTTTGCCAGCACCTTTACCGGAGCGTTAATGAATGATTACAATATTCAGGATTCTTTAAAAATTGCCGCTGACTTTACAAAAGCCTGTATAAACAACACTTACAATGACCCAGAGGCAGTTAACTATGCTGTGAACTTCGAAAGTGAAATACCATATCTGTTAAAGCTTATTAGGAAAGTGTAATGGTGTGGTGTAGAAATTAATTCAATTCAAATCTTATAATATTCCCAAGCAAAAACAGCTTGGACTGCCTTTACATTAAGGTAATCCAAGCTGTTTTCCACGCTATAATATTCTGTAGCTTACCGGATTGCTACGTGCTTCGCACTCACACAATCCTTCCCGTACATTCGCATATCGCTCAGCTTCGCTTCGCCTTTTTGCTCATGTTCGGGGCGCGTCTCAAAGTCTTTTCTGCACCTTTGTGCAAGCACAGGTGCAGTAAGACTTTTCTACGCTGTAAGCTACATATATTTTTTTAGCATTTCTACTTTGTCTGTCTTTTCCCAAGGTACATCGATGTCGTTTCTTCCAAAGTGGCCATAAGCTGCTGTCTGCTTGTAGATTGGTCTTCTAAGGTCTAACATTTTGATGATTCCTGCAGGTCTAAGGTCAAAGTTTTCACGAATGATTTCTACTAATTTTTCATCGTTAAGTTTTCCTGTTCCAAATGTGTCTACCATTACTGATGTTGGATGTGCAACACCGATTGCATATGATAACTGGATTTCACACTTGTCAGCTAAACCGGCTGCTACTATATTCTTTGCAACATATCTTGCTGCATAAGCTGCAGAACGGTCTACCTTTGTGCAGTCTTTTCCTGAGAAAGCTCCACCGCCGTGACGGGCATATCCACCATAAGTATCAACAATAATCTTACGTCCTGTAAGACCGCTGTCTCCGTGAGGTCCTCCGATTACGAAACGTCCTGTTGGGTTAACGAAGAACTTAGTATTTTCGTCAATCATATCCTGTGGCAATACAGTGTCAAATACATACTTCTTAATATCTTCATGAATCTGTTCCTGTGATACTTCAGGATCATGCTGTGTTGAAAGAACAACAGCATCAAGTCTTGAAGGCTTGCCATTTTCATCATATTCTACTGTTACCTGGCTCTTTCCATCTGGTCTTAAATATTTTAATGTACCATTCTTTCTAACTTCTGTAAGCTTTCTTGTAAGCTTATGAGCCAATGAAATAGGGTAAGGCATATATTCTTCTGTTTCGTTAGTTGCATAACCAAACATCATACCCTGGTCGCCTGCACCTATAGCATCGATTTCTTCATCTGTCATTTTATTTTCTTTTGCTTCTAATGCCTTATCAACACCTAAAGCAATATCTGCTGACTGTTCATCAAGAGCTGTAATAACACCGCATGTATCGCAGTCAAAACCATATTTAGCTCTGTCATAACCAATCTCTCTAATTGTTTCCCTTACAACTTTCTGAATATCAACATATCCCTTTGTTGTAATTTCACCCATTACAAGTACAAGACCTGTTGTAATAGCTGTTTCACAAGCTACACGGCTCATTGGATCCTGTCTCATAAGTTCATCTAAAATCGCATCTGAAATCTGATCACAGATTTTATCCGGATGTCCTTCTGTTACTGATTCTGAAGTAAATAATCTTTTCTCCATTTTTTCTCCTCTCTGAAAATAAGCTTTCGCATTTGCAATTTACGAACTAATATTTAAACTCGTAAAAATTATGAATAATGTATTGTTAACTACAAGCAAAAATTAAGTCCACTGTTTTACAGTGGACTTGAAATCAAGGTATTCAAATCCTCTTATTGATCAATGTATCATTGCTCCGGTGGGCACCTTCCATCATAATCGGGGGTTGCCGTGGCATCACAGATCCTTGTATCTCCGCCAACTCTTAATAAGAGAAATAATATTTTCCTGACAGTTATAACATTAAACAATATATATGTCAATAGATAATATTACCATATCGTAAAAGAACCACACCTTCCGGCGTGGTTCCTTACGTAATAAAACAAAATTTATAAAAACAGTTTATTTCTTAGTTTTAACTGACTTTTTAACCCATTTACTATAAATAGCATTTCCTGCATAGTTAGTCTTTGTAGCTCTAACTCTTACATAGTACTTTTTACCTTTCTTAAGGTTCTTAATTGTGTATGTAGTCTTCTTTGCAGTTTTTACTGTACTCTTCTTAAAGTTCTTCTTTAATGAATATTCAACTTCATATTTCTTAATGCCTTTTACTTTCTTGAACTTTAATGTAACTGTAGCTTTCTTAGCATTCTTCTTAACTTTGTTAGCCTTTAAAGATTTAATCTTTGTAGCTTTTACTGTGTTAAGTTTCTTAATTGTAGCCTTAACTGAAGCTTCTGTAACACCAGCCTTAGTTGTAGCAAACATATTAATCTTTCCTGTTAAAGGAATACTAAATGTTACTGCGTTTGGATTTGAAGCATCCTTAGCTCCGTTAGTACTTACGATAGCATTAGGGAACTGTACTGTTATGCTTGTCTGAATATCTTCTTCCTTAAGTTCAACTCCCATTTCCTTGTATGCAGCAAAAATGTCCACATCTTCTGCATCTAATAATTTCATTACGTCACCGTTCATATAGAATGTATCTGTAGTAACATATGTATCAAATCCCTCTACACCAAATTCTTTCTGTAAATCACCCTTTTTAATATTCTGTGAATAGTCAATTACATAATAATCTTTTCCATTCTCAGTAACAGTTTTTACATCTATACCTTCATCTTTTAATTTTGGTAGCATTAATGTAATCAAAGCTGTTACTTCAGCTTCTGATACAGTCTGTCCCTGTGACTTCATCATCTGAATGTAAGCCTGAATAGCTGCCTGTTTATCAACTTTGATATTTGTAGTCATCTTAGCACTTCCATCGCTGTTAATAACTACTGTTGACTTCTGTGTGACACACCCTGTTAATGCTAATGCTAAAACAAGCATAATAGCTACTATTTTTGTTTTCATTGTTTTCATCTTTTTATCCTCCTTAAATTGAAAAAATGGTGTCCGTTTTATTACCCTGACACCATTTTATCACATTTAATATATAATTACATTAAAATTCAAAATATTCTTTAAAATATTTTTATACGATAACACATCGCTCTCAATACACTTTAAACACAGATATACGATGGTATATCATCAATAACATTACACCGATTATTTATCTTCATTACGGAATTGAACAGGTGTCATTCCATATTTCTTTTTAAATAATCTTGTAAAATGTTCCACATTTTGATATCCAACCTTTTCAGCAATAGTTTCAACTGTCATATTGCCACCCTTTAATAAAGTTCTTGCTTTCTTCATACGAACATTCTTAACTAATTCACCGAAAGTTTTTCCGGATTTTTCCTTTATATATTTTGACAAATAAGGCTTTGAAAGATGGAACTGTTCTTCTAACTCATCTAATGTTACTGTAAGATAATTAGTATTGATATAATTCAAAATCTCAGTTAATCTTTCATCCTGAAACTTTTTTTCACCTGATGCTGCAACCAATTGGTTAACAGCAACTGTAAGTGCATAAATAGATGACTTTATTATATCTTCATCGATACCAACACCCCAATACATCTTACCATTACAGCTTATTCCCACATAAGAAACAGCCTTAGATGATGAACCTCTTGATAATGAATGCTCTTCATATACTGATAATTCATAACTAATATCAAAATACTGTTTAAATGCATTACTTACCGCATCAAGTCTACCGTTACCTGTGCTCTTAACAACTCTTGTTCCTTCATTCTGTGCAATTGTTACTTCTGCAACAATTCCATTCTTCTGAACATAATGTGTTTCAGACACACTAAATATGCTGTTATCATTAATATATTTGTCTTCAAAAATCTGATATACCCATGCCGGTGATAATTCCTTATGTTCCTTATCTGAAACATCCTTTACGGAATATCCGACTTCTTCTCTCATTTTCTCTGGTAATGCTAATCCATAACTCTGTTTCAAGATGTAGCTTACGCCACCTTTTCCTGACTGGCTGTTAATTCTGATAACGTCTGAATCATATGTTCTTCCCACATCTACAGGATCAATTGGCAAATAAGGGACTGTCCATGTTTCGTCATTACTTTCTGTTCTGCATGCCATTCCCTTTGAAATAGCATCCTGATGTGAACCTGAAAATGCTGTAAATACCAAATCGCCTGCATATGGCTGACGTGGTCCAACTTTCATTCTTGTAACACGCTCATACATTTCACAGATTTCCGGCATATTGCTAAAATCAAGATGTGGATCAACACCGTGTGAAATCATGTTCATAGCCAAAGTAACTATATCAACATTACCTGTTCTTTCACCGTTTCCAAATAATGTTCCTTCAATTCTGTCTGCTCCTGCCAAAACACTTAATTCTGCAGTTGCAACACCACAACCTCTGTCATTGTGAGGATGAACTGAAATAGTTACCGCATCACGATATTTTAAATTCTTATGCATATATTCAATCTGAGTTGCAAAAACATGTGGCATGGCATTTTCAACTGTTGCAGGTAAGTTAATAATAACCTTGTTATCCTGTGTTGGTTTCCAAACGTCAAGCACTGCATTACAAACTTCCAATGCATAATCCATTTCTGTGCCTGAAAAACTTTCAGGGCTGTATTCAAATGAAAAGTTTCCTTCTACTTCATTAGCAAGCTTCTGTAATAATTCTGCTCCGTCAACAGCAATCTTCTTTATTTCATCTTTACTCTTTTTAAATACCTGTTCACGCTGTGCTACAGATGTTGAATTATATAAATGAATTACTGCGTGCTTTGCACCTTTTACTGCTTCAAAAGTTCTCTTAATAATATGTTCTCTTGCCTGTGTTAAAACCTGAACAGTAACATCGTCAGGAATCATATCACGTTCAATTAAGGCTCTCATAAAATTATATTCTGTCTCTGATGCTGCAGGGAAACCTACTTCAATCTCTTTAAAGCCAATCTTAACTAACATCTGGAAAAACTCTAATTTTTCATCTAAACTCATTGGCTCTATAAGTGCCTGATTTCCGTCTCTTAAGTCTACACTACACCAAATAGGTGCTTTATCTATATATTCTTTCTTTACCCAATCATATGTTGGTGTAGGTGGCATAAAATACTGTCTTTTATACTTTCCAAAATTCATCTTAAAATCTCCTTTTCAATCAATTAAATAATATATTTTTAGTTTCCTTATGTCAAGATTTGGTAGGTTCTTAATATAATAAATAGTTAGCTTGCTAACTTTCTCGCGAGTCAGAACGAAAAAAACCCTGCACTTCCAATTAGGAAATGCAGGGACGTATTCTCTACCTACGCGGTACCACTCTGCTTCATGTTATACATGCTCTCTAAGGATGCCTTTGACATCCGCTCCCTTTAACGGTGGAATCCGTCCAAGCCTACTCTTGAAATAATAAGATTATTTCGTCAGTCTTACTATCCAAACCATTCAGCCGGCAGCTCCAAGGTGAGTTCATTGCATCGCTTCTGCTGTCTTACACCTGCCGACAGCTCTCTGTTAACCACTTAACAACTACTATTCCTTTTCAAAGCCTTTTTATTTTTAGGATGGTCTAATATTAACATACGCAAATTTGTTTGTATAGTGACAAATTTAATCAGTTTTATTGATTATTTTTAATTAAGTAATCATCCAACCTTTAATTTAAACTTGCGTTCTTCTTTTTCAGAATCTACTTTTGCAATAATTGCTCCAAGACCTGAAAGCTTCTCTTCGAATCTTTCATAACCTCTCTGGATATAAACAATGTCATCTACTACTGTAAATCCGTTAGCTGCCATGCCTGCAATAACAAGTGCTGCTCCTGCTCTAAGGTCTGGTGCTGCAACCTGTGCCCCTGCAAGGCTTCCAACACCTGTAATAAATGCTGTATTGCCTTCTACCTTCATTATTGCACCCATACGTGTTAATTCATCTACATATTTAAATCTGTTTTCAAAAATACTTTCTGTTACTGTACTGCTACCGTTGGCCATTGTAAGAACAACTGCCATCTGTGGCTGCATATCTGTAGGAAATCCCGGATAAGGCAAAGTCTTAATCTTTGCACTTCTAATGAAATCTCCTGCCTTAACGCGTACTGCGTCATCATATTCTATAACTGTGCATCCCATTTCAATAAGCTTAGCTGAAATACACTCTAAATGTTTAGGAATAACATTCTTAATCAAAACTTCCCCACCTGTGGCTGCTGCAGCACACATAAATGTACCTGCCTCAATCTGGTCAGGAATAGTTGAATATACTGTTCCGTGAAGTTCACGAACACCTTCAATTCTAATCTTGTCAGTTCCGGCACCTCTTACATTAGCTCCCATACTGTTAAGCATATTGGCAATATCTACTACATGAGGTTCCTTAGCCGCATTCTCAATTACTGTCTTTCCTTCTGCCCTAACTGCTGCAAGCATAACATTAATTGTTGCTCCAACAGAGGATGTGTCAAAAAAGATATGGTTTCCAACTAAACGTTCCGCCTGAGCATTAACCATACCATGATCAGTAATAACATCTGCTCCCAAAGCTCTAAATCCCTTAAGATGCAAGTCAATAGGTCTGCTACCGATTGCGCATCCACCCGGAAGAGCAACCTCTGCCTTGTTAAACTTGCCCAAAAGAGCGCCAAGCAGATAATATGAAGCTCTAATCTTTCTCATTTGCTCATATTCTACTACATGTGTTCTAATTGTTTTTCCGTTAATTGTTACTGTATGTCTATCTATTCTATTAACTGTTGCTCCAATGTTTGCAATAGCATCTATCAACTGATTAATATCACTAACATCAGGCAAATTCTCTATTGTCACGTCTTCATCTGTCATTATTGCTGCAGCAAGTAATCCTAATGCAGCATTCTTTGCTCCGCCTATTTCAACTTCGCCATTAAGTGCTACTCCACCTTTTATTACAAAACGTTCCATTCTTTACTCCCGGTATATATGTATATTTTATATCAAACAGGGATTGGTCACAATTAAGCCCTCTCCCACCAATAATTATCTTCGTATATCTACACAATTATAGCACAATATCTATCTTTGTAAACATAATAAAAGCACAATATATATAAATTTCAGCGATTTTTTTGGTCAATTTTTATAAATTGTGCTTTACTATATTATTACATTATGATAATTTTCAAAATGTGTTACCTGTTACTAACATACTCAATAGGATTAACCCTTTTTCCATCCTTTACAACTTCAAAGTGAAGATGTGGTCCAGTGCTAAACCCTGTGGAACCGCTAAGTGCTATGACCTGACTTTGTTCAACTTTTTCTCCCTTTGAAACTTTCACTTCCGAAAGGTGGGCATATCTGGTTTTGAACCCGTTATTATGATTAATCAAAATATTATAACCATAACTTTCACTAAAATAAGCCAATTCAACCACGCCCTCTGCTGCCGCTCTTACCTTTGTGCCTGTATTAACAGCCCAATCGTGTCCATTATGACTTGCAGTTCTTGAAATTGTATCCCCAAAACCTGATGTGGTAATTCCACCCTTTACCGGTTTTTTCAAAACGAAATTATTAACATTTTTTGTATCATTTTTGTTGACTATGGACGTTGTTAACATTTCTTGGTCTGCATTTATAGCTTTATTGTTGATAGATTTTATTTTACCATTAACATTTATATTTTTCTTGTTAATAACTTTTGTTTTGCTATTAACATTTATATTTTCTATGTTAATAGCTTTATGATTTTCTTTTAATGTTAGAACCTTTGCTGTACTCTCTTTCACCCGGTAGTCATTATTTTTTGCAATAAATCCATATGCATATATTTCAACTGCCAATTGGTAAAAAGTCAAAATCATAATCATAGTCACCATAAATACTGCTATGCAGACGAAAGCGCTTTTATGTGATTTTTTATTAATAAACATTATTTTATCCCCCAAAAAATAAATGTTCTATTCTTTTATCTAATATCCGTATGTATTTTTGTTTTAGCAAATTATATAATTTGTTCTAAAATCCACTCTGGCGTAATTTTGTTACAACCTTATCAACTGTTTTTTCAACAGAACAATGATTTTCGCTAATCACAATATCAGCATATTTTTCATATAAAGGACATCTTTCATCATAAAGGTCCTTTAATGTCTGCCCTTCTTTTAAAACCACCCCACGCTGCTTAAGATTTCCTAATCTTCTCTCTAAAGAGTATAGGTCTAATTTTAAATAAACTATTGTTGCTATTTCTGATAAATGTTCCATTGCCTCTGTGCAGTAAACAACGCTTCCTCCTGTGGAAATTACTGCCTTCTCAGGATTCAATGACTTGTTCACGTCATTTTCTACCTGAACAAAGCCCTCTGTTCCACGCTCAGCTATGATTTCTTTCAAAAGTTTGCCGTACTGCTCCTGAATTACAAGGTCAGCATCTATAAACTGGTATCCCAGTATTTTTGCAATTATTACTCCTATTGTGCTTTTTCCTACTCCCGGCATACCTATTAATACAATGTTTTTTTTCATTTCAGTCTCCTTTTGTCGGCAAAATTGCTACCATCTTCCATTGCCAAATTGCTTTTTTTCTGTTTATATCTTTTATTTTATAATCTTACTTAAATTTTTTGCTTTTGTTTTTTGTTATTCTTCATAATATTTTTTGTTTTTCATGTCTACTGTTTGCTCAGCTAACAGGCTTGCTCTTTTTATTTTGTCCTCGCCGTATTTGTTTTTGATGGCATCTAGTGCCTTGTCCAGTTTTTTCATTTTTTCTCTGGATATGTTGGTTGTGGCGTTTTGTTGTTTGTTTGTGGTTTGCGCCATTATGTCCATTATGGACATTTGTTCTAAGGCTCCCTGTTCTTCTAAGTTGGCAGTTCGTATTCCAAGCAGGCGCACGCTTTTGTTTCCATCTTTTTCCCAAAGTTCTCTAAAAAGTTCTTTTGAAAGCTGGTATATTTCTGTGCCTGAGTCTGTGCATCTATCAAGTGTTGTCTGCCTTGATGCTTTTATGAAGTCGTTATATTTCACTTCTACAGCTACTGTTTTTGCCATTTGTTTTCCTTTTCGAAGTCTACCGGCTACTTTTTCTGACAGTTGAAGTAGGATTTTTTCTATTTCTTCCATATTATCAAGGTCATATGGCAATGTGATGGAGTTGCCCACTCCTTTTAGTTCTTCACGCTTGGTATTTACCACGCTTTTATCTATTCCATTGGCGTATTCCCAAAGTATTTTTCCATGCTTTTTCAGGTGCGCCTCCAAAATATATTCAGGGCTTGTTGCCAGTTGGCCAATATTGTATATTCCAAGTTTGTGCAACGTGTTTACACTTGATTTACCTGCCATATAGAGTTCTTCAACAGGTAATTGCCACATTTTTTCTTTTATTTCTCTTCTATATAATGTATGAACTTTGTCAGGCTTAGTAAAATCTGATGCCATTTTTGCCAAAACTTTCACATCGGATATTCCTACGTTTACGGTGAAGCCAAGTTTCTCTTTTACTGTGTCTTTTATTTTGTACGCACATGCTAATGGCGATGGATACTCGTTTTGTATTCCCGAAAAATCCATATAGCACTCATCCACGCTTACCTGCTCAATGTCAGGTGTAAATGTTCTAAGCAAATTCATTAGTTTATGGCTTTGTTCGTTGTAATAACCGTGCTCCGGCGGAACAATCAGTATGTTAGGGCACTTTTGCAACGCATTGGCTATAGGCTCACCTGTAACTATTCCAAACTTTTTTGCGGAGATGGATTTTGCCAAAACTATTCCGTGTCGCTTTTCCCTGTCACCGCCTATGATGGCAGGAATATTTCGTATGTCGATTTTCTTTTCATCTTTTGCTGCTTCTTTAAGCAACTTTACTGCTGTCCAACTTAAATAAGCTGAATTTACATCAATATGAAATATTATTCCCATATATTGCCATCCTTAAACAGTTATTTTGATTAAATTATTTTTCATTCTTGCTTGGCAAATTAATTTCTCTTTATCTGTCAAACTAATCTTTAGACATTTTTGAATATTTATTTGTTTTTTCTGTATCTCTTTTTTGCTGCTTTTTTCTTAATTACAGAATATCCAAACTTGCCTATTTTTTTACCAAGACCATAATACCAGCCGTGAGAATATACAATAGGCTTTGCCTTTTCAAAACTAAATGTTCCATTTTCGTCCATATATTTTTTGTCCGCGTGTACGCAAAGTACTTTCGCCACAAACATATCGTGACTGCCACATGGAACAACATCTGTTACCTGGCATTCAATGTTTACAGGACTTTCCTTAATTAAAGGTGCCTTAACATATTTTGCAGGTTCTTTTGTTAATGATGCATTCTTAAACTTGTCCTCATCCTTACCTGACTTTACTCCACAATAATCTGTGGCATATGCCAATTCTTCTGTTGTCAGATTGATTACAAATTCCCCTGTTTCTTTTATCATATGATGTGAGTATCTTGAAGGTCTTACTGAAACGTAAACCATTGCCGGGTCTGAGCATACCGTTCCTGTCCACGCAACTGTCAACACATTATCATTTCCCTCATCATCTGCCACCGTAACCAAAACAGATGGAAGGGGATATAACATATTTCCCGGTCTCCAAATTTCTTTTGACATAGTTTCCTCCATTATTTCCTTGAATCACTTTTTATTTTGTCTTTAATTTTTTTGTTTAAATTTTTATTTGATTTTTCCTTCAAATTATTTTCTTTTTTGTTTTTCACTTAATTTAACATTCTTAATCTTAAGATTTCCATTGTCTATGCTGTACGTAATCTTCAATGTTGCCTTACAACTTCCTGAATATTTATACACATAACTTGTATATGTTGCAATGTCAGTTGTACATGTGTAGTCATAGTTGTATGTAGATGTTACCTGAAAATCTTTACTTTTACTGTCGTATTTTATTGTACTATTCAAATCCTTAATTTTAAAATCAGATACCTTGTACTTGTCTATGTTCTTCTTATCCGACCAATAAAGACCTGACATTGTTTCTTCTACTGTTTTTGATACGGATTTTTGAAGCTTTTTGTCATCTATAAATGCCATAAGTTTTTTATCGCTTTTGCTTCTGTTTCTTGCGGCACTATAATATTTATTAATAAAATCCGTAACGCTGTTTGTTATTTTTGAAGTGTACCGGTCATTTGCTGTGTACCAACTCTTTGTCAAATCCACTTCCATATCTTTTTTTATAACATTTGCAAGTGTATTTTTTGCACAATATTCATTCTCACATGTTATTTTATAATTTCCATTTAAAATAGCCTTAAAATTATATATTTGAATATTATTTTCTGTTGTAATATTTGCGTCTTTATCTGTAATTTCAATCCCTGCAATTGTAAGCTTGTCTCCCTGTGGAATCTTTATTGTAAGATTTTTAACTAGCATTTTTTCAATATCTACCTTGTAGTCAGGTTTTAACTTAGGCAGATGCATCTTCTTATTTAAATAAATATTCATATTCTGAGAGCTATCCGTCTCATCATCTGTGCATTCAATTGTTACCACATATTGTCCGTCTTCTTTTCTAGGATCGTTAATCTTGTAAGAATCTATTGTCATTGATTCTCTTGTTTTCTGCATTATTTCCTTGTATCTGTCCTTGCTAATATAGTAGCCGTCTTTCTTGTCCAAAAGATTGTACATTGTGTCATAATCCTGTTGCATAAAAGCTCTGAAATATGTAACCGCCTGCTCCGTCGGATTGGAAACGTGTTTAACGTAGGCTGCAAAAGCTCCTATTCCCATACACACTGCAATAAAAAACAGTATGCTTATAAGTCCGAAAATTCTACTTTTATATATTTTTTTTAATATTTGTTCCATTTTAATCCCCTAATTATTCTGCTATAATTTTTACTATATTAAATGTTACCCATTATCCTTGATTTTTGCAAGGCTTTTATGTATCATTTATTTATTATAGACGAGGTGTAAAATGGATAAAAAATTATTATTTAATGAAGCTCTTACTTCATTGGTAGACTTTGCTGCTGCCAATGCTAACCATGTAACAATGGATGATGTAAAATTATATTTTAAAGATTTAATTGATGATGATAGCCAGTATCAGTTTATTTACGACTATCTTGCCCTTAATAAAGTTGAGATTGAGGGATTTACTCCACCAGCCAATAATCCTTTGGCTGATGACGCTCCTGAAACTTCGGCCGATGAAACTATTTCTGAAACTGCTTCTGTTTATAACCATGTTGAATCAGAAGAAGAATTATCTTTTATTAAGATGTATATGGAAGAAATGGAAGCCCTTCCTAATCTTTCAAAAGATGAAGAGGCTGATTTAATTGACAAGCTTTTAGCCGGTGATACTTCCGTTTCATCTAAGATTGTTGAAGCTAATCTTTCTTTAGTTGCAAAAATTGCTGAAAGTCATCGTGGAAAAGGCGTTAACTTTGGAGACTTAATTCAAGAGGGTAATGTTGGTTTAATGCTTGCAGTTTCTGATTACACAGAATCTGTTGGCGATTTCCATTCATTTATTTCAGGTAGAATTGAAGATGCAATTAAGAATACTGTTAATGTTCAGATTAACTCAGACAGAATTGGGCAGCATCTTGCTGACAAACTTAACAGACTTGACGAAGTTACTAAGAATTTAAGTGAGAAACTTGGTCGTGTACCTGAATTAGACGAACTTGCCAAAGCTATGAACATTTCAAAAGATGAAGCTTCTATATTGCTAAAGACTTCTCTTGATACATTGTCAGTTAACGAAGACACACAGATTACTGACAGTTCTGAGGCTAATGGTGCTTCTGATGGAATATCAACTGAAGAAGCATTTGCAAGACCTGAAAAAGATCCGTTGGAGTGGAGAGTTAATAAGAAATAAAGGATGTAATTCCAATAATAAAAGCAAGAATACTAAGTTCCGCTTCTGCCATAAGCTAAATGCTACTTGTATTCTTGCTTTTTTATACATTTCATTAGTTTTTAACCATTTACTTTTCTGCCCATTTCCACATTTTATCCCAAGGATCTTTTGTTCCTAACGCCAAAATCCATTCGGTAATAACATAGTAACATAAATAAATTGGAAAAATTAAAATTTTCTTTAATGTAATCTTCATACTGTACCTCCATTTTTTACCTTCTATACACATTTGTATATTTTCTAATCTTATCTGCTAATTTGTCTGTCAACTTATCCTTCGTAACACGCCATTTCCAGTTATCACCTAAGGTTGATGGTGTGTTTATTCTTGCTTCATTTCCAAGTCCTAAGTAGTCCTGAAGTGGAATGATACATAAGTCTGCCACTGATGAATGAGCAAGTCTTATTATTTCATCTACCATTTCCTGACCAACAGGTATGTCTCTACCTATGTAATCTTTTATGTATCCTAATGTGTAATCATTTATATGTTTCAACCAACCTAATAAAGTTTCGTTGTCATGTGTTCCCGTATATACAACACAATTATTGTAGTAAGTAAAAGGAAGGTATTCGCAAGGTTCATAAGAATCTCTTGCATCAAAAGCAAATTCTAATACTTTCATATTCGGGAAATTGCTGTCTTTTACAAGCTGTCGTACGCTATCTGTTATATAACCTAAATCCTCTGCAATAATGCTAATCTTTCCAAGCTTCTCTTTTACGGCATCAAACAAATCCATTCCCGGACCTTTTTCCCATTTACCAACTACAGCATTCTTTGAACCGGCAGGAATTGCATAATATTCATCAAAGCCTCTGAAATGATCTATTCTTATTACATCATAAAGCTTTGTGCTATTTTCAATTCTCCTAATCCACCATGTATAACCTGTCTGCTTATGATAATCCCACTTGTAAACAGGATTTCCCCAAAGCTGTCCATCTGCAGAAAAAGCATCCGGTGGGCAACCTGCAACAGATATAGGCTTAACCTCTTCATCCATTTGGAATAATTCAGGATTTGCCCATACATCCGCACTGTCATAAGCAACATAAATTGGAATATCTCCAATAATTTTTATTCCCTTATCATTTGCATATTCCTTTAATTTAAACCATTGCTCATAAAACTTAAACTGAATAAATTTATAGAAAAGAATTTCATCCTTAAACTTTTCCCTATATCTTTCCATTGCTTTTGGCTTTCTTACTCTAATTTCATCTTCCCACAATTCAAAGCTTTCCCCATTATGCTCTGCCTTTATAGCCATAAACATGGCATAATCTTCAATCCAAAATCCGTTCTCTTCTACAAACTTCTTAAAACCTTCATCCTCTGGATTACTTCTCTTGTAAGCCTTTTTTAGAAGATTAAATCTGCCGTTATATAATTTTTCATAATCAATATATTCATTATTCTCACCAAAATCAACAGAATTACATTCTTCCTCTGTAAGCAATTCTTCTTCTATTAATTTTTCTAAACTAATAAAATAAGGATTTCCCGCAAAAGTAGAAAATGACTGATATGGTGAATCTCCGTAGCTTGTTGGCCCTATAGGCAATATCTGCCAGTATTTTTGATTTGCTTTTTCCAAAACATCCACAAAATCATATGCTTCTTTTGAAAAACATCCTATTCCATATTTTCCCGGTAAACTTGAAACAGGTAATAAAATTCCACTAGCTCTCATTGTCCCTCCTTAATAGTTCTAAGCTATTTCTGCCTGGGCAGTTATATCTGATATAATACCACTTACCACCTTATAATGCTACTTTTCAAAAAATTTTGTATATAATTTTATAATAAAAATCAATGTACATTTATCAATTAATTTGCATAATTATTACTTGTTTAATTATTTATGATACTATTTTTCCAAATATTTATTGGCTGATTCTGTTACTGCAAGTCCACCTGTTCCTGTTTCTTTTAAACATGCCGGCATGCTATTTCCAATGCGACGCATACTGTCAATTACATCATCAGGTGTAATTGCACTTTCTATACCCGCCATAGCCAGTTGAGCAGATGTTACTGCATTAACAGCACCATATGAGTTTCTCTTAATACATGGAACTTCTACTAATCCCTTTACCGGGTCACAAGTAAGCCCTAACATGTTTTTAAGTGAAAGTGCTGTTGCATTTACAATCTGTTTAACTGTTCCTTTCTGGAGAAAAGCTAAAGCTCCGGCTGCCATTGCACTTGCTGAACCTATTTCAGCCTGACAGCCTCCTGCAGCTCCCGCAATAAAAGCGTTCTCTGCTATAACTTTGCCAATTCCGGCAGCAACGTACATTGCCTTAACCATTTCATCATTACTTAAATTATATTCTTCCTGATAACTAATAAGTACCGCAGGCAAAACTCCACAGGCACCGGCCGTAGGTGCCGCAACAATTCTTCGCATACAGGCATTTGACTCGCCCATCTTAATTGCTTTTTCCATAACATTTCCAATAAATTTTCCGCAAATATTTTTGTTAGCTACATTATATCTGTGAATTTTTTCTCCATCTCCACCGGCTCTTTTGCTGGCTGACTTTAAATTTCCATTATAATTTTTGTCAGCCTCTTTCATTGCCAAATACATATTTAACATTTTTTCGTAGGACTGCTCTTTAGTCCTTCCGTTTTCTTCCATATCAGACTGTTCAATAACCTGCCACACTTCTAATTTATTTTCATTAACTAAATCTTCTAACTCTTTTAATGTATGATAATAAAACATAAACTCTCCGTCCTTAATTTATATTCCTGCAAAATAAGTTACCTTTAGTATTCCTTCAACGTGCTTCAACCATTCGATTCCTTCCTTTGGAATCTGCTGGTCGCATTCAACTACCATAACCGCATTGCTACCTTTTGCCGACCTGTATAGCTGCATGGTTGCAATGTTTACCGACTTGTGGGCAAGCATGGAAGTAACCTCCGACACGTGCCCCGGCTGATCCATATTATGAACAATAAGGGTAGGACATTCCCCTGAAAAATTAGTATCAATGCCATCAATTTGAGCAATATTTATTCTTGATCCACCTATGGATTGCCCCAAAACTTCTATTTTGTTTCCATTAATTCCTTCTAATCTTAACAACGCTGAATTAGGATGACCTTCATTAAGTTTAGCTTCTCCAAACTCAATTTTCATATCTTTCTCCTTGGCTATATTGAAGCTGTCGGAAATACGGTAATCATCCGGCTCCATGCCAAGCAAACCTGCAACTATAGCCTTCTTAGTTCCGTGGCCTTCACCTGTAGCAAGGAAAGAACCATACAATAAAATCTGAGCTTTCTTAACAGGCTCCCCTAACAACTTGCCCCCAATATATCCTATTCTTACGGCACCTGCCGTATGGGAACTTGAAGGGCCAACCATAATCGGGCCTACAATATCAAAAATATCCATGTTATGCCTCCTTTTTTAGTACATTTTTTTGATTCGCGTGGAGAATTTTTTTGTTGGCAAACACGTTACTTTTATCATTTTGCTCCGCCGCCTATTGTTTGCCAACAAAAAAATTCTCCACGCTACATAAAATGAACAATAAAAAAGAACTTATCCATATAACGAGAGGTATTCCCCTTTTTACATTGGTATAAGTTCTTTTAATTTAATCCGTTGTCCCCGGATTTGTTTTAAAATAGCAGTTTTTATTAGTTTTCTTCTATCTGTTTTGGCTTTTTTATCATTGAGATAAGTGCTAATACTGCACAGATTGCACACCAAGCTGCCCAGATTATAAGGTCTGTGTAGCTTCCAGCCATTGTGAATCCCATGATTGCGCCTAATCCAAATAATACGATTACGGCGATATTTCCGCCTTTTCCCTTTGAATTACGTGTGGCTATTGATACAATTCCACCTGCCAATAACATAATTGCAACAATGATTCCTGCGCTTCCGCCAACTTCTCCATTGTCCTCTATACTGTTGCTTATGCCTGCTGCACATGACTGAAATGTTACAAATACAAACATAATTATTGACAGTATTCCTGATACCAGTTTCCAAGTCTTCATAATATAAAACCTCCTTCTTTTTACATTATTCTACACTTTTCCACTTTTGTTTTGTTATGCTGGCGGCATACTTTTATTTTAAAGTTATAATTGACAAAATTATTAAAATAGCCAACCATATTACCAATGCTATCCCTATTCTGTTTAAATATTCAAAAAATTTGTACTTAAATTTTCTTTTTCTTATTCTATAAACAACATCCCCTATGTTTGTCAAATATATATATGGAATAATCCAACACATTTCGCTTAAAATAACACATAGCCATTTATAGCCTTTTTTGACATTTATTGCGCTTGTTCCTATTTCAATGTATGTTGCAAAAACAAATACATACATTATTATTGCAATTATCTTGTACAAAATATTATTTTTTCTAAATCCCGGAACGGTTCTGATTATCCCCCTAAAGCTTAATTCTTGTAATTCATCCGGTTCTAAAATATCCTGATTGTAGTGTTTATTATATTTCAAGTTTTTTTCAATTTCTTCAATTGACTTATATCTTTTTTCGGGAGCTATCTCAGTGCATTTCCTGCTCATTTTCACAAGTCTTTCAACTATCTTGTGCTCTTCTAATGTAAGACTGGTACCGGTGTACACAATTTCTTCCTCCGAGGCCTCCCTAACGGTTTTCGCATAAGGCTTGACCATATCGCCAATAAGCACGCCCAAGGAATAAATGTCGCTTCGCTTGTCTGTCTGGGCAAAACCAAACTGCTCAGGTGATGCATAGCCCACCGTTCCAAGAAATTCTGTGTCACTATCGGCTTCTTCTTTTCTAATTCTTGCAATATCAAAATCAATGATTGTAATATGATTGTGTCTGTCCACAATTATATTTTTCGGTTGTAAATCCCTGTGTACAATATTTTTGTTGTGGACTTCTTTTAAGCCGTTGCAAATCTGCTTTACATAGTCAACAATTACTTCCACGGGAATATTTTTCTGCAAAATATCATATAATCTTTTTCCATTAACAAACTCTTCAACAGCCACACATTTGTCTTCATATAAAAAACAATCCATTACATCAACAATGTTGCTATTATCCAAATCTTTAAGCCTGTGGTACACATCCAAACCGTGTTTGTCCATTACCTTAAACACCACTATTTCATTAGTATCTGTATTTCTTGACAAAATAGTCTTGCACTTTTGCGTGTCCGCCAAAACTGCAAGTTGTTCGTATTTTTCAAAATAATAATTTTCCTTAAAGTCCATTTTCTATAATATTCCCTTATATAAAAGTCTGTTAATTTAACAGTATTATGTATATAATATCATTATTCGACACATTTTTTAATATGGGGAAAGGATATTTATAATGAATTTAAATAATTTTTCAAATTTTAATAATGACAAATCACAAAAAACTACAGACCAGCTTCTTAAAATTTTACAAAACTCTAATGACATAAATTCTTATTTAACCGACAATGATTCAAACATTAGTAACATAAGTTTTCATGAATATCTAACTCAACTTTTAGATGAAAAAGGTCTGACAAAAGCTCAGGTAATCACTGATTCAAACATCCAAAAAAACTACGGCTACCAAATCTTTGATGGTTCAAAAACACCATCCCGCGACAAAGTTATTGCCCTTGCACTTGCAATGCAGCTGACTTTGGATGAAGCCAACCGCCTGCTTCACCTTTCAAACAATGGCATACTTTATCCGAAAATCAAAAGAGACAGCATTATTATATTTGGTCTTGAAAATAATCAAAAAATCATCGATTTAAATATTACACTGGATGATTTCGGGGAAGCACCATTGGAGTAAATTATAAAAGGAGCCGGTGGTTTCCCACCGGCCCTTTTAATGAGATTAAGTAAAATATATATATCTAAGAACAGAGTTCCAAAATATCGTTGTTATCTAATAGTTCTGTAAACTCAAATTCTATCTGTATTTCCAACTACATTCATAGCTGTTATCAATCATCTGTTATTTTCTTTCATTCTTGTAAGATAATGCTTCCACACCAACTTCTCCTGTACGAACTCTCATAACATCTTCTACATTTGTTACGAAAATCTTACCATCGCCATAGTGTTCTGTGTTAAGTGCCTTTCTTGCAGCTGCTACTACAAGTCCCGGATCAACTGTTGATACTACGATGTCAACCTGTACCTTTCTGTAAAGATTCATTGTTGTTGATACACCTCTGTATCTACCTGTCTTTCCTTTTTCAGCACCACATCCCATTACCTGAGAAACTGTCATACCCATTACTCCAATGGCGTTCATTGTGTCACGAAGAACTCCAAATCGTTCTTCAGGACAGATAATAGATACTTTCGTATATCTGCCTTCTGCTCTTTCTCCAAGTGTAAGTGCTACTGGTTTTACATCAGATAAATCAACTGAGCCTTCGCTCTCACCTGCATATGATGGTGCTGCCGGAAGGAAGTCTGCATATGCTGATGCAAGACCATGTTCTGAAATATCCATACCAATGATTTCTTCTTCTGCTGTTGTTCTAAGTCCTATTGTATGCTTAATTAACTGGAACACTATTGTCATCATTACTGCTGCATATAAATCAATTGCTACAATACCTAAAATCTGAATTCCTAAAAGTTTTGCTCCACCACCGTAGAATAAACCTGCATATGTTGAACCATCTGCGAAAGCCTGTACTGTATCGCCTCTGCCTGTTGCAAATAAACCAACAGCGATTGTTCCCCAAACACCGTTTGCCCAGTGAACACCAACAGCACCAACAGGGTCATCAATGTGGAACTTCTTATCAAGCACTTCAACCACTACATCAACCAAGATACCTGATACAGCACCAATTATTAATGCACCAATTGTATCAACTGAAGCACAACCTGCTGTGATACCTACCAAACCTGCAAGTGAAGCGTTCAAACACATACCAACATCAGGTTTTCCATCTTTAATCCAAGTAAATAACATACAAACTACTGTGGCTGTTGCAGGAGCGATTGTTGTATTCATAAAGATTGATGCTAAGCTATCTACATTAGTAGCTGCTGCACCGTTGAATCCATACCATCCAAACCAAAGTATGAAACAACCAAGTGCTCCAAGTGTTATTGAGTGACCTGCAATGGCGTTTGATCTTATCTTACCATTAGATCTCTTTGTATACTTTCCAATACGTGGTCCAACAATTATTGCTCCAACTAAAGCTGCCATACCACCAACTGAGTGGATTACTGCTGAACCTGCAAAATCAACGAAATGTAACTGCTGTAACCAACCGTTGCCTCCTAAGTTCCATACCCAGCCGGCTTCAATTGGATATACAATCAAGCTTATTGCTCCTGAGTAAATACAGTAAGCACTGAACTTTGTTCTTTCTGCCATAGCTCCTGAAACGATTGTTGCAGCTGTGGCACAAAATACTAACTGAAATACGAACTGTGACCAGTTAAAACTGTTATAGTTTGTGAAGATATCAAGATTTGGAACACCTATAATTCCCATTACATAATCTTCTGACATCATCAAACCAAAACCTAAAATGATGTACATTAATGTACCAATACAAAAGTCCATCAGGTTCTTCATAATAATGTTGCCTGCATTCTTTGCTCTTGTAAATCCTGTTTCAACCATTGCGAAACCTGCCTGCATAAAGAATACTAAACCGGCACCAATTAAGAACCAAATTGCGAAGCTACTGTTTGTAGCTTCCTGTAAAATTTCCTGTGCGTTCATAGTTCCTTCCTCCATTCTTTTCCATTGTCCTATTATTTTACTTAAGAAAGCATTGTAAATATTGTCCCTTCATAAATCACTCCAACTTTGTTGTCACAACTTTATGAACTTAACTTTATTTACTTAAAAGGGAATTGCTTTCTTCATTGAAAAACTTATCTTTTGTCTGATTTAATTTCTTAAATCCATTGGCTAATCCGTTAGCTCCTACTTAACTTTTTAACCTAAAACAAAAGAAAAAGAGAGCAAGACTTTTTACGTCTGCTCCCTTGCATTTCGTTTAACAATGGCTAGTATAACATCATTTTTTAAAAAAGCAACTGTGATTTTAACATAACTTAAATAATTAGTTTTCTCATTAATAATTTAAAACCGGTTATTAAAATTATTAATTTTAAACTTTTAAAAATTAACCCTACGCCAATTTCCCATTTCAGTTATTAATCAATTTGGTGAATTTTCTGCCCAAAACTCACTTGTTTTTAAAATATGTTATCTTTTAAGAATTAAAAACTATGCCATAATTTTTTTAATTTTATTGTAAATTCCTTCTGCGTCAAGACCAAATTCTTTTAATAATTCCACTGCAGGACCTGAATGTCCATACACATCTTCAACACCAATCTTTGAAACGCTAACAGGATATTTAGCACTTAAGCAATCACATACTGCACTACCTAAACCACCAATAATTGAATGTTCTTCAACTGTAATAACCTTGCCTGTTTTCTTAGCTGATTCAACAATAATGTCTTCATCTAAAGGCTTAATTGTGTGAATGTTAATTACTTCTGCATTAATTCCGTCTGCTTCAAGATTCTTAGCTGCTTCTAAAGATGCTGCTACCATAAGACCTGTTGCTACAATAGTAACGTCTGTTCCTTCTTTTAATTTAACACCTTTACCGATTTCAAATTTGTAATCTTCACTGTTGATGATAGGTGTAGCAAGACGACCAAATCTTAAATAAACAGGTCCTTCCATTTCGTAAGCTGCCTTTACAGCCTGCTTGGCTTCAATATCATCACAAGGGTTAATAATTGTCATTCCCGGGATTGTACGCATTAATGCAATATCTTCATTACACTGATGAGTTGCCCCGTCTTCACCTACTGAAATACCTGCATGAGTTGCGCCAATCTTTACATTAAGATGTGGGTAACCTACTGTATTTCTTAACTGATCAAATGCACGTCCTGCTGCAAACATAGCAAATGTGCTTGCAAAAGGAACTTTTCCACATGTTGACATACCTGCTGCAATACCTACCATGTTACATTCAGCTATACCGCAATCAATAAATCTTTCAGGAAAAGCTGCTTTAAACTTTCCTGTCTTTGTTGCTGCTGCAAGGTCTGCATCTAAAACAACAAGATTGTCATGTTCTTTTCCTAATTCAACTAAAGCGTCTCCGTAGCTGTCTCTTGTTGCGATTTTCTTTACTTCTGACATAATGCTTCACCTGCTTTCTCTAATTCTTCCATAGCGATATTGTACTGTTCTTCGTTTGGAGCTGAACCATGCCATGAAACCTGATTCTCCATAAATGAAACTCCCTTACCTTTTACAGTATTCATAATAATAGCTGTAGGCATACCTTTAGTTTCTCTTGCTTCTTTTAAAGCACTTCTAATTTCATCAAAATCATGTCCATTTATTTTAATTACATGGAAATTAAATGCTTCAAACTTCTTGTCAAATGGGTATGGTGAACATACTTCATCGATTGCACCATCAATCTGAAGATTGTTGTTATCAACAATAACTACAAGATTGTCTAACTTTCTGAATCCGGCAAACATTGAAGCTTCCCAAACCTGACCTTCTTCACTTTCACCGTCGCCTACCATTGTATATACTCTGTAATCGGCATTGTCCATCTTTCCTGCCATAGCCATACCAACTGCTGTTGAGATTCCCTGTCCTAATGAACCTGAAGACATATCGATTCCCGGTATTTTCTTCATATCAGGGTGTCCCTGAAGGTATGATGTAGGTTTTCTTAATGTTTTGATATCTTCTCTTGGAAAATATCCTTTTTCTGCCAATACACTATAAAGTGCAGGTGCAACATGACCTTTTGATAATACAAATCTGTCTCTGTTAGAATCTTTTGCCTTTTCAGGTGATACATTCATCTCTTCAAAATACAAAAATGTTAACATATCTGCTGCTGAAAGAGATCCACCCGGATGACCTGATTTTGCATTGTAAACACCTGTTACAATGTCTTTACGTACCTGATTTGCAATTTTTGCAAGTTGTAAATTTTCCATTTTTACATCCTTTCCTGTGTTAAAAAATAAAGTCTGATTCTATTAATATATATAATCCATCATCATTTTTATTTGATGAGAATAAACCTGATAATTTTCTGCCAAGTTTATGAGAATTAGCAATGGCTGTATCTACAAGTTTCTCAACATCAGCTCTTCCGATTCCCTTGTGTTCACCAAAGTAATCATCGATAGCCTTGTAAAAGGCAAGACTTGCCAGTTCTTCCATTACATATCCCTTGTCCTTAGCATATCTTTTTCCGTATTCAACCCATTCCTTTATATCGTACTGTTTAATACGGATAACGTGGTTAAATACCTTTGATAAGCGTGGTGAGTCCTTAAGCATTTTTTCCATTGGCTCAGTTTCACCTTCAAGTATTATAAGCATATCGTCAGTAAACATTCCTGAAACGTCCACAACTTCACTTAAAATCATTGCACCAAGCTTTTCTGCATTCTCAACAATCAAATCACTTCCAAGTAATTTGTTAAGTGAATTTCTAAATCCTCTCTTGTTAAGTGCTGTAGCATCAATCTTAGCCAATCTTCTGTTACGTCTGCCACGTTTCTTATTTACTAATTTTATGATTTCAACTGCTAATGATGTTTTTCCTGTTTTTTCTTCGCCAAGAATAACCACATTACCATCTGTTGACTTACCGTTAGGTGTGTAACCTGCAATAAGTTCCTTAACTACTTCCTGAATATTGTCTTCCAAACCTTCTACATTAAAGAAGTTCTTAAATACACTTAATTCTTCCTCTGTAGCTACTAATTCCGGTTCAGGAATTTCTTCATTGTTCTTATTCAATATTCTGTTAAGTAACTCACCTTCACTTGTGCGCTCAGGAGTGCCTTCTTCTGCTTCCTCCTTTGCTACCTCTAATTGTTCTTCTTCCTCTTCAAGTTCTTCCTCATACTCAGGTTGCTCCCAGTCTGTCCCTGAAATCACCTCAACCTTGGCACTTAAGTCCTTAGTTGAATGTATATCTAAATTAATTGAATTATCCTGTGCCGGTTCTTCCTGTACAGCTTCTTCCTTTTCAGTACTTTCTGATTTTTCAGCATCTACACTTTCTGCATTTTCGTTTTCCGTGCTTTCTTCTGCATTTTTAGTATCTTCACCCAAATCCGGCTCAGGAATACCTGTTTCTAAATCTATTTCAGGTTCATCAATATTAGGAAGTTCCTCATCTACTACAACCTCACCTGTATTATTACCTGTTTCAATGTCGGCTTTAGGTATAGTAAATATTGCTGTTTTGCCTAAATCTTCTGCTGTTTCAGAAGCTTCTTTCTGAACATTTTCAGCTACTTCCTGTTCAGACGGAATTTCTTCCGGCTGAGCCTCTTCTGCTACCTGAATTTCTTCTATATCAGGTATGCTTTCTGCTATCTTCTCAATATCAACCTCAGGTTCTTCTTCCTGACTTTCTATTACTTCTAATTCAGATGCATCCTGATTCTCTGTGGTTTCAACTTCTTCTTTTTCAGGTTCTTCCGGCAAATCCTCTACTTCATCAGGTATTTCTTCCAAATCAGGAATCTCAACCTGGGATGCCTTATTTTCTTCATTATCTGAAGTATTGTCTTCAACTGAAGTCTGCTCTTTTTCCTCATTATCTGAAGTATTGTCTTCAACTGAAGTCTGCTCTTTTTCCAAAGGCTTTTCTACTTCAACATTATCCTCCTGCCATCTGTCAAGAGTACTAACGTCTTTTTCATCAGGCTTTTCTTCTTTAGATTCTTTCTTAGTCTCTCTTACATTCTCAATAATGCTTACGGCACTATTAACAGTTTCTGCTTTAAGAATCCCTCTTGCCTGCAACTGATGAAGTATATCTTCTACATCATCAACATTTAATATGTCTTCTTTCTTTTCATCTGATTTCATAACCATATCCATATCTTCATCAAATTCCATATCAACCGGTTCTGTTGTATCTTCACCTAAGTCATCTATAACCGGTTCTTCAACTTTAGACACATCATCCGGGTTAATCAATTTGAAATCTTCATCTTCTTCAAGTGGAACCTTTACATTAACCGGTGCTTCTACCTTTTTATCTTCCTTTAAAGGATTTTCTGTCTTTTTAGGTTTAACACTAAAAGGTCTAAGCTTCAATCTTTTCTTCTCTTTGTCAGTCTTAGCTACAACATCTTCCTTCTCAGCTTCAGCTTTATCACTTGAATCTGATTCCAGCTCATTAAGATCATCACTAATTCCCGGAATTTTTATTTCTTCAACTTCCTGGGGATGAGTCATGCTGTTAACATCAATTGTTGCACCTTCTATATCATCATAAGGCTTGATTTCTTCCACTACAGATTCATTAATTTCCGGAAAATCAAAAGATTCTGTATCTGCCGCTTCTTTTCCAACAACTTTTATATTATCTATATTTTTCTCTGTGTCTGTAACTTCTTCTATTGTTTTAGATTCCGCCTTACGTTCGTTGGCTTCTTTTACAGCTTCATCTATTCTTGACTTAATAGATGTTTTTTCCATTATTTTATCCATAAGCTCCTGAGTTGAAGCTTTCTTTTCTTCCTGCTCTTTAGACTTATTTTCTGATTTTTTATTGTAGTTGTCCTGCTGTGTGGATGTTAAAGATTCATATTTTTTCTTTAAATCCATTGCCTTAACAACGTATTTTCCTTCCGCAAACCATAAGCTTATTTCGTCGCACATATTGACACATTTCTCGCCCTCGCCTGCAATATCATATAATTTTGCAAGTTCATAAGCCCACTTTTCTTCCATGTCAATGTTAACGTAATCTTCAAGAATCTTTATTAATTCTTCCACCGGCTTCTTCTTAGCTTTTGCCATTTTATATTTTAAAATAAATCTTGCCGAATCTCTTGGTGCCATTTCAATAAAGTCCTGATAAAATTCGTTTGCCTCATCAAGTTCTTTTAATTTTATGGAAATAAGGCATAATCTATATGCTAACTGTCTTCCTGTGTTAGTATTCTCATATGCCATAAGCAATATTTTCTTAGCCTGCTCATTATCGCCTGTTAATTCATAGGCGTCGGCAATAAGACTTAACAGATTGTTGTCACGGATTTTTTTGATATCCAATGAATCTGCCACGTCAACTGCCTTTTCAAAATCGTGAGCGTGCATAGCTGTTTTTAACTCTTCTATTTTTAAGTTGTACTCGCTTTTATCCATTTGACTTCCTCATTCCTTTGTCAATTCTAAACTGTAACTCTTCCCTGAAGAGCCCTAAGCAAAGTAACGTTGTCCACATATTCTAAGTCCCCACCTACGGGAACACCACTTGCTATTCTTGTAACTTTTATTCCGAGTGGCTTTATGACCTTTGTAATGTACATAGCTGTAGCCTCGCCCTCCACGCTTGAATTAGTTGCAATAATTACTTCATTAACATCGTCCTTCAAACGCTCAAACAATTCCTTAAGCTTAATGTCATTCTGGCCAATACCCGCCATGGGATTAATTGCTCCGTGAAGAATGTGATAAACGCCCTTGTATTCACCTATTTTCTCATATGCAGCCATATCCTTTGTTGTTTCCACTACCATAATGGTCTTGTGGTCCCTTTCCTTACTACTACATATTGGGCAAATATCCTGGTCTGTAAGTGTGTAACAACACTTACAATATCTTACATTCTTCTTTGCGTCTATCATAGAATTTGCCAGACTTTCAACCTGTTCTTTTGGCATATCCAAAATATGAAAAGCAAGTCTCCCTGCTGTTTTAGGTCCTATTCCCGGCAACCCTGATAATTCTTCGATTAGTTTTGTTATATAACCACTGTAGTAATCCACTGTGCTTACCTCTTTCTAGAAAAGTCCACCTAACCCGCCTGTTATCTTCGACATCTTCTGTGTTGACATTTCATCCATCTTACGGATAGCTTCGTTAACTGCCGCCATAACAAGATCTTCTAACATTTCTATATCATCAGGATCTACTACTTCAGGATCTAATTTAATCTTTGTTATTTCTTTTGTGCCTGAAATAGTCACTTCAACAGCTCCACCACCTGATGTTGCTGTATATTCTGAACTTTCTAATTCTGCCTGTGCCTGCTCCATCTGCTTCTGCATCTTCTGAGCCTGTTTCATTATATTATTCATGTTTCCAGGCATTCCTCCCGGAAATCCTCCTCGCTTTGCCATTTTAAAAATCCTCCTCTTCAATGTCCATGTTTATTTTGCTTACGACTTCCTGATAGTAATCGCTGAAAGTCTGATTATTTTCAAGCATAGTTACTTCAACTTTAACCTGCTTCTTTATTTCTTCACTTATCAAAGTGTTAAGCATCTCAATTACTTCCGGTTTCGAGCAGCCTTCGTAGCCTATTGCTCCCGGATTAAAAACTATTAAAAGTGTGTTTTCCCCTTTTACGCTAAATCTTGCATCCTGCAGGAAAGTCTTGTACGGATTGGATATGTGTCTTCTAACTGAACCCCAGTTATCCACAACATACTGCACATCTTCCGGTATAGCCTTTTCAAATACCTTTTTAGGCTTTGGTTCCGGATTTGCACCTGAACTGCCTGCCGCCTGTGGAACTGCCCCCACATTAACCGTAAAGTTTCCTTCTTCTATTTTCTTTTCCAAAATAGCGATTCTGTTATTAAGTGAGCTTACGTCTCTTTCCATTGCCGGTTTTGCAAGCTTTATTAATGCAATCTCTATTAAAACACGTTTTTGTGACGAATATTTGATTTGTCCTGATAATTCTGAAAGGATTCTAATGTATCGCATAATAACATCTACATTAACCATCTTTGCTTCTTCTTTCAAAGCTTCTATTCTTTCTGCTGACGCATCAATTACTTCCATTATTTCGTCATCATCTGATGTCCTAATTAACATAAGATTTCTTAAATACCATATAAAATCATTAACAAACTGTCCCGGCTCTCTGCCCTGCATAATTATTTCATCCAAAATATTAAGGCTTGTTGTTACATCTGAATCTATTACGCTTCTTGTAAGTCTGCTGAATATTTCATTGTCTACAGCGCCAAGAACGTCAAGCACATTGTCATATGTTAACTTCTGTCCTAAATAAAAAGCAATGCATTGATCTAAAAGACTTAAGGCATCACGCATTGAACCGTCTGCTGCTTTTGCAACATATCTTATGGCCTTGTCCTCAACCTCAATTGATTCTTTTTCCATTAATTCGGACAATCTTGCCGCAATTGTGTCTATTGATATTCTCTTAAAGTCATATCTCTGACAACGTGACAATATTGTTATAGGTATTTTATGTGGCTCTGTTGTAGCCAAAATAAAAATAACATATGCCGGTGGTTCTTCAAGTGTCTTTAATAATGCATTAAAAGCACCTATGGAAAGCATATGTACCTCGTCGATGATATACACTGTGTACTTACCACTTGAAGGCGAATATTGTATTTCATCTCGAATCTGTCTAATGTTATCCACACCGTTATTGGATGCCGCATCGATTTCAATAACATTCATGGCACTTCCATTGGTTATTCCACGACATGTTTCACATTCATTACAAGGGCTTCCATCAACGGGATGCTCACAGTTGACAGCCTTGGCAAAAATCTTTGCCACACTTGTTTTACCAGTTCCTCTTGTTCCACAAAAAAGATAGGCATGTCCGATACGGTTGGCATTAATCTGATTCTTTAATGTCTGAACTATGTGGTCCTGTCCCTTAACCTGATCAAATGTTGAAGGTCGAAACTTTCTATATAATGCTGTATAAGACATAATATCTCCTTTCCTAAAAGTAACTGCTATGGATTCCAAGGGCATTGTAAGCCCTTTTACACCTTTGGAGTTTATTATATAATAAACTGGAAATGGTTACAAGCAATATATTTTGGTAATTTGGCATTTAAAAAGGTGAAACACAATTCTTTCTGTGTTTCACCTTTTTATTAATTATAAAATCCGCGCGATCTGCTTTGTGAGTATTCCATAAGCGTTACCTTTACAGTTAACTCGGTCTAGGCTTCCTCATGTCACATGAAATGATCTGCTTAGTGCTGCTTCATTCCTGACCTGACACGGTTCACAGGATTCCATTGCATAAGACCCAAACGTCAACATCACTTATAAAGGGCAGCCCTACAAAATAAACCCGAGGCCGACCATCACCCCTGCTGTAGCGGATTGCAGGTACAGGACGCCGCTATCTTCCCGGCTGCGCGGAAATGTTATATCAAATTTAGTACCGACAACTGTCGGTCAGAAATATAGTATACCTTATACTAATTTTCTTTGTCAATAAAGATTTTGAATTTTTTGCCTAACTTTTCAGACAACGTTCTCTGTTCTTTCTGTTCAATCTTTTTTGCATCTTTCTACAAATAACCAATATGTTTACTATGCATATTGGTTATTCATCCTTCTGCTTTTTTCTCAAATTTCTAAAAAAATCTTTCAGCAGATTACTGCACTCTTCTTCAAGTATACCTTTTTCGATTTCGACCTGATGGTTAAATTTATCAACCTGAAGAAGATTCATAATAGAACCGGCACAACCTGCCTTTGGATTCATACAACCTATGTAGACTTTTTTAATTCTTGCCTGAACTATGGCACCTGCACACATTTGGCAAGGCTCAGTAGTTACATACAATTCGCAATCATCAAGGCGCCAGTCATCAAGTTTCTTGCTGGCTTTCTTTATTGCGTTAAGCTCTGCATGAGACAACGTGTTCTTGTCAACCATTCTTCGATTGTAACCACGACCTATTATCTTGTCCTGATAAACAATTACACAGCCAATTGGCACTTCACCTATTGAAGCAGCTTTCTTAGCCTGCTTAATTGCTTCTTTCATGTACTTGTTAGCTTTCTTAGAATCATAACTTTCTTCTAAATCAACATTGTTGCTAATGTCTTTATTTAAATCATTAACCTTACCAATCATAAATAGTCATTGCGAAAATCACTTTTTAATAAGCGATTTCCGATTATCCTTTTCATCCTTATTTAGATTAGTTTGTGAAAACATCCTATTTGAAATACGGATAAATTGTATCCCATATGCTGTCTGTTTCCTGACCTAATCTCCAGTAAGCTGCACCTGCAAGCTTGTATTTTTCCATAATATCAAGTCTTGATTTTACGGATGTAGCATCTTCAAGCCAAATGCTCACTGTGCTGTCTCCCTTTTCATATGAAACAAAATTCTGACCTGTTGTTTCATCGAATGTCGGCTTTACTTTTGCATTAGTGTAAAGTTCTTTAGCTTTATCCATTGTAATTGCCTGACTTGAAAGGTAGTAATTGCCATTAGTTGCATCTTCCACATAAACGCCTTCGCCCTTTTTGCCATCAGTTGCAGGAGTTGTAATCCAAGCTCTTGTGTAGAAAGGCATACCGTTAATTACTCTTGACGCATCACCTGTTAAAGCAATGGCATCGCTTACGGCTTTTTCCGTGAAAGTCATTGATGAAACAGAACCTGCTTCCTTACTTCCTGCGTAATGCTCATCGTAACTCATTATAATAATGTAATCTGCAATCAAAGACTGATGTGCAATGTCGTAATATTCTGAGCCTGATGATGGCACATAATTATCTATTGAAAGAACCTTTCCTGCTTTTCTGCATTCAATTGAAAGTTCTCTCAAAAACTGCAAATAACTGTTAATAATATCCTTATTAATAAACTCAAAATCAATGTTAATGCCATCAAGGTTATAATCTTTTATGTTTGTCATAATGTTATCAACAAGATTTTCTCTCTTAGTAGTATCTGTTAACACTTTCTTCGTGTATTCCTTGCTTGCCTTGTCCTGAGTTCCAAAATCATTAACCAAAGCCCATACTTTAAGCCCTTTGCTGTGAGCTTTTTCAACATAAGTTGCTGAAGCATATGATCTTAAGTTGCCTTTATTGTCAGACAAAGAATACCATGTTGGAGAAATAACATTTAAACCTTTTGTATGTTCGATTATTGTTTCCAAATTGCCATTAGCAGTCAGATTCGTTATTGCATTCCAACCTAAACTAATCTTTTTATCCATCAAAACATGTGTATATGTATCTGCATCAGATTTAAAATCAGTCTTCTTTGTTTCTTTATCTTTTAATTTCTTTGCAGGCACATAGCCCATGAAACCGTCGTCAGTTCCAACCTTTGTCCAGTCGCCGCTTTCTTCCAATACTGTAACCTTGGTATTTTTCTTCAAAGTAGTTACAATAAGGTTCTGGTAATCTGCCTTTGTACGCATTTCAATGTTGCTCTTAACAGTCATCTGATTTTTCTCGCCTGATGTGTATTTAAGAACAATTCTTGCAGGAGATTTTCCCTCCGCCTTCACAACTTTATAATCAAAGTCCACGTATTTCCTAACAAACTTTACATTAACATAGCAATTTTTTCCGTCCATAAAAGAAATAACATAGTCTGTATTTTCAGTTTCATTTATTGTCTTACCACCTATTTTAGTTTTGTAAGTTTTTGTGGCGTCAGTAAACATTACAAGATTGTTGGTTGCGTCCACATAAAATCTTTTGTCAATATTTTTTATAATGGTGTTGATATTAAGGTAAGCTTCCTCGCCCTTTATAATTCCGAACTCATCGCCATATCCATCTTCCAAAGCTACTGCTGCAATAGTTCCATCTGTCTCTATTGTGTAATCCGTGTCGTTGCCATTGTCATCCTCGTAGGTAAGTCCCATGTACCATTTCTGGTCAACCTGTCCCTTGTTAGTCTTTATAAACAAGTCACATCCTGTAGTTAGCAGAAGTGCTGATATTACGGTTATAATCAAAAATAGTTTATTTATAGTTTTCCTCAAATCAAAAATCCTCCTTAAGCTAATGTCTATCTACTATGATACCACATTCAACATAAAAAAAGAATAAATATCCACGATAGGTTTTTTCATTAATATAAATTTTTTGTAATTTTTATTAATGAAAAAAGAGCCACAAAATATGACTCTTTCTCGTTCTTAGGGAAACTCCATAATAAATCTAACTATATTAACTAAATAGGCGGTCAATGCCTTGTGATATATATTAAGTTAAACAGTTGTTATTATGTGTACATTTCCGTATTCGTATTATCCGTGTCTTTATTATACACATATTGAATGTACTTTTCAATCATTTTTCAAATAGTTTTTTGTCTTAATTCATTATTTTTCAAAAAATTGTAATATTTCGTACATTTTTTTCGTATATATATTATATTACAGTATTAAAAGGTCTTATTTCATATTTGCTTATGCAATTGGGATAATGTTATTTGGGATTTTTGTTTTACAGTAATTTTTTATTTTGCAAATACTTGTTTTTTATATATTTTTTTACATAAAAGCTTTATTTACTACAATTTGTAAGATTTTACTACCTTAATAACTTTACACTATTTAAGATATTGGATATACTAATAGCAAGAAATAGTTGTTTTAATTATTTTGAATTTACACGAATCTAATGATAGAGAGGTGATTTTTATGAAAATTGAAAAAATCAATGATAATCAGATTCGTTGCACTCTGAGTAAGGAAGACTTAGCTGACCGCAACATTAAACTTAGTGAATTGGCTTACGGAACAGGCAAAACCCGTGAACTTTTTCAGGATATGATGCAGCAGGCTAATGATGATTTCGGTTTTGAGGTCAATGACATCCCACTAATGGTAGAAGCAATACCTGTTTCTCCTGAAGCCATCGTCCTTGTTATAACCAAGGTTGAGAATCCTTCCGAAACCGAAGAACATCTCTCAAAATTCTTTTCTAAGGAGATGAAAGACGGTATTCTTTCACGCTTAGAAGATTCCGATATGGACCTTACAGATTTCGAAGAATTTGATGATGACATGGAAGATATTGACGCTTCCGCTAATGACAAGAAAGATGACAACGATGATTCATTGTTGTATAGCATTTATATATTCGACAGTTTAAGCCAGGTAATTGATGTTTCAAGATTGATTGCTCCAACATTTAAAGGTGACAGCTCAGTATACAAGTCACCATTCAATGACAAGTATTACTTATCTTTATGTGTTGAAGCTTCACAGGGTAAGAAACTTAACCGTATATACAGTATTCTTACTGAACACGGAGTTCGTGAGAATCCAACATATGCCAAAGAACTTTTCTATATGGAACACTTTGACGAAATACTTGCAAACAAAGCAATTGAAACACTTGGTGCTTTATAATAAACAAAACCCTGTGTTGTACATCGAATCGGTACAACACAGGGTTCTTTATTCTTTTTATTCTAATTTAATAATTTACAAACCCATTCTTATTCTTTTTTTCTATACCCCTATACTAAAGTTATTACATAGGCACTATTGTTATTATATTAGCTAATTATTTTTTTCCATTATAATCAATGTCTATTTACTGTTTATGAATATATAATTAGAATCACCCCTATAATTAATCCGACTATAATTACTATCACTAACTGATACCAATCTAATATGTCCAATATAATATCAACAAATACCCCTAATTTTTTTCGTATTTGTTTTTCTTTCTTTACTCTCTCTTTGCAATCATAAATAATTATACTCATCAATGCTATACAAATAATACTAATAGTTATTCCTATTATTTTATATTTTATTTGTTGCATATGATACAAACCTTTTGATAGCTTTAAACCAGCTCTCACCTTTCTTTGTTAAAAAAGTCAATATCTCTCTTTGTTTCATTATATACAAATACTTTTTTCATCAGCTTATTTTATCTTGCCGCCTCATACATTAGTATCGCTGTTGCAACTGCTGCATTTAAAGATTCAACTTTTCCGTGCATTGGAATTTTTATTAGCTTGTCTGCCTTTGTGGATATTTCCTCGCTTAAGCCCCTTGCCTCATTGCCGATTAAAAGTGCGCAGTCCTTTGTAAGGCTTCCTGAATTGTAAAGCTCTCCCTTTAAGTGGGCAGCATATGTTGTAATGCCGTTGTCCTTTAATGTGTCAACTGCTGCTGCCAAGTCGTCTACTATTGAAAAAGGCACTCTGAATATTGAACCCATTGTTGAGCGTATAACTTTAGGATTGTATATGTCTGCGCTGTCTTTGCTCATTATTATGCCTGATATTCCTGCTGCTTCCCCGGTTCTTACAATTGTTCCCATATTTCCCGGATCCTGAAGTCTGTCAAGCACTACTATGCAACTTTTTTCCTTGTTTCTTTTTTCTATAATGTAGTCTATGCTATATGATTTCTGCTTTACAACGGCAACTATTCCCTGTGGTGTAACTGTATCTGATATTTTCTTAAATACCTGGTCGCTTACTATCTGATATTTTTTGTCTTTTACCAGTTCACCGTTTTCTTTCAAAAAAGTTTCTGAAACATATACACTTACAAGGTCCTCTGCCGGTATTTCAACAAACATTTTCTTGCCTTCCACTGTAAATGTTCCTGTTGTTTTTCGTACTTTTGATTTTTCTTTTAACTGTATTAATTTTTTTATTTGTTCATTTGATGTTGATGTTATTACCATTTTACTTAAATACCTTTGCCATTTTTTCTGTTTCGCCTAAAACTACCAAATGCATTCCATGTTTAAAAGGAATGTTAACGTCAGGATTAATTTTGTATTTTCCTTCTTTTTTTATTGCTATAATGTTAAATTTATATTTTTTTCTAAGGCTTAATTCCATTAGATTCTTTCCAACCCAACTTTCAGGAACTTTTGCTTCTATTATGCTAAATGTGTCAGATATTTCTGCAATATCCATAAACTTTTCGCCGTGAGCAAGGTTCTTTGCCATTCTGATTCCTGTTTCACTTTCAGGATAAACTATTTCGTCTGCCCCAACTTTAGTTAAAATATTGCCCTGCAATTTGTCGTTTGCCTTGGCTATTATATAAGGGATTCCTATTTCCTTACATACGGCAGTTACGATTATGCTTGCCTCAAAGTTTTCACCTATTGTAACTATTGCCACGTCCACATTTGACACTCCAACACCTTTAATTACGTTTTCTTCAGTCAGGTCTGCACGAATGGCAAAAGTAACATAATCTGATATTTCATCTACTTTTTCCTGTGACTTGTCTATGGCTATAACTTTTCCACCCATATTTGAATATGATATGGCAAGGCTTTTTCCTAAAGTTCCAAGTCCGAATACTGCGATTTCTTTCATTAATGCTGTCCTTTCTTTAATCTATCCTATAAGCACTTTTTTCTCAGGTAAGTCCTTTATGTGCTGGTCTATTCTTCGTTTTCTCGCTAATGCCATTACTATTGTTATAGGTCCTATTCTTCCAAAAAACATTAAGACGATAATTATTAGCTTGCCTGCAAGAGAAAGACTTGCCGTAAAGTTCATGCTTAAACCTACCGTTCCTATTGCCGAAAATGCTTCATAGCATATCTTGGTAAGAGAACCTGTTTCCGTAAATGTAAGTGCTATAACTGCAATCATTAATATGCTAATGGCCATTGTCATCACTGCCAATGCGTTCTTAATGTTGTCTCTGTTTATTCTTCTCTTAAATGCCTCTGTTGCGTTTTTTCCCGTAACAACTGATTTTACATCAAGGAATAACAAAGCTACTGTTGTTGTTTTTATTCCTCCTGCAGTTCCCATTGGTGAGCCACCCATTAGCATTAAGAAAAAAGCAAGAAGCACTGAGGCATTTCTAAGCCCCTCCTGATTTATTGTACAAAAACCTGCTGTTCTAAGAGTTACTGACTGAAAGAATGATGCCAGAATTTTTTCACCTGTCTTTAAAGTTCCCAATGTTTCAGGATTGTTGTATTCAAAAGCAAATGTTAAGATTGCTCCTCCAAATATTGCAATTGCCGTTACTGTAAGAACTATTTTGGAGTGAAGTGACAACCTTTCAGAGAATTTTTTAAGTGGGTACTTTTTATTTCTAATATTCTTTATGTTTTTCAAAATATCCCACCATACTATAAAGCCTATTCCACCTACCACAATAAGGAACATTGTCGTTATATTAATCAGCACATCTCCCTTGTACGCCATAAAGCTGTTGTCTCCAAGAAGGTCGATTCCTGCATTGCAAAAAGCTGAAATTGCATGAAACACAGAATACCACACGCCTTTAGCCACTCCGTATTTTGGAATAAATCTAAAACTGTAAAGTATTGCTCCAATGCCTTCCACTGCAAAGGTTCCCGAAAATATTCTTATTATGTGCAAAACAACGCCCTGACTTGTGTCAAGATTGTATGACTCCTGAATTAATCGTCTTTCTTTTAAGTTTATTTTTTTGCCTATTATAATTAATACGCCTGTGGCTATGCTGATAATTCCAAGCCCGCCAAGCTGTATAAGTATTAATATGACTACTTTTCCAAAAAGACTCCAGTAGGCATAAGTTGGCACCACAACCAATCCTGTTACACAGGTTGATGTGGTGGCTGTAAATAATGCTGTCACAAAATCCGTCCACTGCCCTTTAGCTGAACTTACCGGCAACATTAGCATTAATGTTCCAACTATTATCACACAAAGAAATCCAACTATTATTATTCTGGCAGCGTTGAATTTTGTTTCTTTAAGCATTTTCTTAAAATTTATATTTAAATTAGTCATTATAATTCCTTTTGAATATTAAACTCTTAATTTTACAAAATCCTGTCCGTAAGTTTTCTTTAGTTCTTCAATAAACTGATTATTGGCATCAACTCTGTATTCTATTGGCAATGCTTTCTGCTGACGCTCTTTTGCCAAAGCTATCATTACCTTGTCACCACCTTTGTGAAGAAGTAATGTTTCAAGTAGTTCTTTCTCCTTTGCCATGTACTCTTCCTTGTCTTTAAAGGCTATCCAAAGTTCTGACGGAACCTGGTCGAAAGATACAATTGAGTTAGCCAAAACTTTTCCTGCAGAATTTTCTTCTATGTTTGCCTCGCCTTTTACAAAAATCTTCTGACCTTCTTCCATTAACATTCGACTTCTCTCAAACTGTCTTGGAAATACTACAACTTCAACTGTTCCAACTAAGTCTTCCAATGTTATGAAAGCCATCTGCTGTCCTGTTTTTGTAAACTTCTTTGTTATGGCACTAATGATTCCGCCTACGGCAACTTTGCTCTTGTCAGGAACTTTTGACTCTTCCCCTTCTTCAGGTTCGGTGAAATCAATTGACATATTTGTTATGTGTTTACGCCATTTCTGTTCCTGTGCCTGAAGTGGATGACCGCTGGCATATATTCCAATAACTTCTTTTTCAAAAGCTAATTTCTGGTCAACGGTGTACTCTCCTACATCAGGCATTTTTACTTTATACTTTTCTTTGGTACTGTCATCTGCCATATCGAAAATAGACATCTGGCCTTCCCATGCGTCTTTGTTTTCCTTGTTTACCCCGTCAAGAATCTGAATGTAAACCATCATCATCTGTTTTCTTGTGGCATTAAGTGAATCAAAGGCACCGGCTTTGATAAAGTTTTCTATTGCTCTTTTGTTTACACCAAGATTGGCTGTTCTTGTAATAAAGTCTTCCAAATCAGTGTACTTGCCGTGTTTTTCTCTTTCCTCAACTATGCCGTCAATAATGTTTTTACCAACATTCTTTATGGCTGTAAGTCCATATCGTATGCTGTTGCCCTTAGCCGAAAATCCACTTTCACCTTCGTTAATATCCGGTGGAAGAATTTCTATTCCCATTGAACGGCATGAGTAAACATATTCTGCTACCTTAGTTGAAATATCCATTACAGAAGTAAGCATTGCTGCCATAAATTCTGCTGCATAGTAATATTTAAGGTATGCTGTCTGGTAAGCCACCACGCCATAAGCTGCCGCATGGGACTTATTAAATGCATACTTTGCAAAGTCTATCATTTCATCGTAGATTTTGTTTGCAATCTCTTCACTTATGCCGTTTTTGATACAGCCTTTTACGCCCTCTTCCCGGTTTCCATATACGAAGCTTTGACGTTCCTTTTCCATTACTGCCTGTTTCTTTTTTGACATTGCTCTACGGAGAAGGTCGCTTCGGCCAAGTGAATATCCTGCCAAATCCCTAACTATCTGCATTACCTGTTCCTGATAAACAATACATCCATAGGTTGGCTCAAGTATTGGAATTAACTGTGGGCAGTCATAAGTAACGCTATCTCGATTATTTTTTCCTTCAAGATATTTAGGAATAAAATCCATTGGCCCCGGACGGTACAACGCTATTCCGGCGATAATATCTTCAAGGCTTTGAGGCTTAAGTTCCTTCATGAAGTTTTTCATTCCGGCACTTTCAAGCTGGAATATTCCCTCTGTATTTCCTGTTCCAATATAATCCAAAACTTTTTTGTCATTGTAGTCTATTTTCATCAGGTCAAGTTCTATGCCTCTGTTCTTCTTTATGAATCTTTGGGCATTCTGTATTACAGTTAAGTTTCTAAGCCCCAAAAAGTCCATTTTTAAAAGTCCAAGTTCTTCCAAAGTAGTCATTATATACTGTGTTGTAATTGAACCGTCTGCCGCTCTTGACAATGGCACGTATTCATCTACCGGTTTTCCACAAATAACTACACCTGCCGCATGCATTGATGCGTGTCGTGGAAGTCCTTCAAGTCTTCTTGACATATCAATAAGGTATTTTACCTCTGGATCTGAATCGTATAATGTTTTTAATTCTCTATTTTGTTTTAAAGCTCCATCAAGAGTAATGTTAAGCTCCTGTGGAATCATTTTTGCTATATTATCTACCTGAGCATATGGCATATCAAGAACTCGTCCAACATCTCTTATTACACCTCTTGCCTTTAATGTTCCAAAAGTCACAATCTGCGCCACATGGTCTTTTCCGTATTTTCTACCTACGTAGTCAATAACTTCCTGTCGTCTTTCAATACAAAAGTCTACGTCAATATCGGGCATGGATACACGCTCAGGATTAAGGAATCGTTCAAAGAGCAAATTATATCTCATAGGTTCTATATCTGTTATTTCCAAACAATAAGAAACTATACTTCCTGCCGCTGAACCTCTTCCCGGTCCAACTGCAATTCCGTTAGACTTGGCATAATGAATAAAATCCCAAACAATCAGAAAATATTCAATATATCCCATGTTCTTTATTGTATTTAATTCGTAATTTAATCTTTCTTCCAGTTCTTCTTTTGTCAAATGACAGTTCTGGTCCACTTCTCCCTTAAAAACAGGATAGCGGTTGTGAAGTCCTGTTTCGCACAGTTCTTTTAGGTAAGTCCATGATGTGTAGCCTTCCGGCACAGGGAAACTTGGAATCTTTGTTACTCCAAACTCAAATGTAACATTACATCTGTCGGCGATTTTCTGTGCATTCTCCATTGCCTGAGGTGCGTATTTGAAAAGCCGGTACATTTCTTCCGGTGATTTCAGGTAGAACTGTCCCCCCTCATAACGCATTCTGTCCTCATCAGCTTTCTTCTTTCCGGTCTGAATACAAAGAAGTATATCGTGTGCCTCCACATCATCTGCAAAAGTGTAATGTACGTCATTAGTACAAACAAGGTCAATTCCCAACTCTTCGCTCATTCTCATTAACTGCTGGTTAACTGTTGCCTGTTCCGGAATACCGTGGTCCTGCATTTCAAGGAAATAATTACCCTTTCCAAATATTTTCTCATATTTTAAGGCAGCTTCTTTTCCCTTTTCGTATTCCCCTCTTGCCAGATACTTCTGTACTTCTCCTGCAAGACAGGCGCTTAGGCAAATAATTCCTTCGTGGTATTTTTCCAATACTTCATAGTCAACTCGGGGTTTGTAATAGAATCCTTCCACAAATCCTTTTGAAACTATTTTACAAAGGTTTGCATATCCTTCATTATTTTCTGCCAACAAAATCAAATGATAATATCTGTCTTCGTTGTCCCCTGCTTCTTTTTCGAAACGTGAACCCGGTGCCACATACACTTCACATCCGATAATAGGCTTTATTCCATTTTCAAGTGCTGCCCTGTAAAAATCTATGCATCCATACATAACACCGTGGTCTGTTATGGCAAGGCTGTTCATTCCAAGCTCTTTGGCTCTTTTTGTAATTTCTTTAATTTTACTTGAGCCATCCAACAGACTGTATTCTGTATGGACATGTAAATGTGCAAAATTCATATATAATCACCTGTTTAATTGTTATTTTGTCTTTATATATTCAAGTCAAGTTCAATTGGGCAATGGTCTGAGCCAAGTATTTCTGTGTGAATGTCAGCCCCTTCAAGCTTGTCCTTTAATGCTTCCGATACAATAAAATAGTCAATACGCCAACCTGCGTTCTTCTCTCTGGCTTTAAATCTATATGACCACCAACTATATTTTCCTTCCAAATCAGGATAGAAATATCTAAATGTATCTATGAATCCGTCATCTAAAAGCTTAGTCATCTTTTCACGTTCTTCATCTGTAAAGCCTGCATTCTTTCTGTTAGTCTTAGGATTTTTCAAATCTATTTCCTTATGTGCCACATTCAAATCACCACATAAAACTACCGGTTTAGATTCTTCAAGTTTCTTAAGATATGCCTTAAAATCATCTTCCCACTGCATTCTGTAATCCAGTCTTTTAAGTTCGTTCTGTGAATTTGGCGTATAGCATGTAACCATATAGAAATCTTCAAACTCCAACGTTATAACTCTTCCCTCGTGGTCGTGTTCCTCTATGCCAATGCCATACTTCACATCCATTGGCTCTTTCTTTGTAAAAATCGCTGTTCCTGAATATCCCTTCTTTTCAGCATAATTCCAATACTGATAATATCCCGGCATTTCAAGTTCAAGCTGTCCTTCCTGCATCTTTGATTCCTGTATGCAAAAAATATCCGCGTCTATTTCATTAAAGAAATCCATAAAGCCCTTTGTAACACAGGCACGGATTCCATTAACATTCCATGATATAAGTTTCATAAGCTGTTCCTTTCTTTTTGGTAATATATGTTCACTGTTATTCTTCTTTTTATAGTCTACTTTTATGTTACTCTTTAATTCTTTTATATTCTTATCATTAACCTTACTGCTAACTAAATAATTATACTATATATTGGAATTAAGAGCAAAGACTTATGGGGAATTACCGGGTTTAATTGCCTTTGAATTTATACTATAAAGCTTGGAATATGTTTCCGTGGGCAGATATGTATAAGTTTGAATGTGGACAAGCTTTATATCTACGACACGTAATCACCACAAAAAAATCCCTTCCGTCACCGACAGAAAGGATTTTTTATTTCATGCTATTTTCGATTAATTAGCTGTTAAGTAATTTACCATTGTATCAATTGCATTCTGCTCGTCGTCTCCTTCAGCAGATACTTTTACTTCTTCTCCTGAAAGAATTCCTAATGCCATCATTCCCATGATTGACTTAGCATTAACTTTTGTAGCTCCATTTTCAATATATATTTTACTCTTGAACTGACTAGCTAACTGTACGCATTTTGCCACTGGACTTGCATCTGTAGCCTGCTTAATATCAATTGTTACATCCTTTGTTATCATTATAACCTTTCCTCCTTGGGGATTCCCCTTATTTCCTCTGCAATCTGGCAAATCTTTCTCAATCTGTGATTAACCCCTGATTTTCCTAATTGCGGTTCAAGCATCTGACCTAACTCCTGCAACGAAGCGTCAGGATTTTCAACTCGCAATGTTGCTATATCCTGTAACTTATCAGGCAAATATTCTAAGCCCTCATTTTCAATGATATAATTAATATCATCTATCTGTCTGCATGCAGTTGTTACTGTCTTCTTAATGTTGGCAGTCTCACAATTAACCTGCCTATTGTAATAGTTGCTCATGCCTTTTAGGATTCGGACATTCTCCATTTCCATTAAAGCCACCGGAGCCTCCATTACATTTAAAACATCAACTATTCCTTCGCCTTCCTTGATATATACCACAAAATGACCTTTTCTTGCAACTGTTTTTGCCTCAATATTAAATTTATTTAGTAATTTTATTAATTGCTCAGCCTTTTTTTCGTTATTACACTTAATTTCAAAGTGATAAGAGCTGTTAGGATCACTTATCGAACCTGCTGCCATAAATGCCCCTCTTATGAAGGCTCTCTTGCAACAATCTTTCATTATAACAACATTATTGGTTACTGAAAGATTCTCTCCTATCTGCCCCTGATCATCAATTAATTTAGTTGCCTCTAAGACTTTCATTGCCTGATTGTGATCTTTTATGGTAATAGTATATGTCTCTGCATTTTTTGAATATGCATTCTTTTTTACAACAATTTTTGCATCTATATGAAATGTTTTCCACACCAAAGTCTTAAACTTTTCTGCCGTTGAATCGGTTTCAGTTCTGACTCTTATGGAATACTTTTCATCAACGTCTATCAGTACACTTCCGCACATAGAAATAATAGCTGCAATTTCTGCTATTCGACAATGTGTTGCATTACTGATATGACCTGCTAATTCCTTTTTAACCTTACTTGAAAAACTCATGCCACTTCCTACTATTTCTACTATCTGTCTATGTCTCTATGAGATAATCTGATTCCATAAGAAGCGTCTGAACTATTTAATTGATTATATAATTCATTAGCTATTGTTACTGATCTGTGATGACCACCTGTACAACCAATTCCTATAACCAACTGATTCTTTCCCTCTTCAATATAGTTTGGAATAAGAAATTTAATCATATCTACTAATTTATTAAGAAATTCGTGTGACACAGGCGAGTTCAAAACATAATCCTGTACTTCCTTCTGATTACCTGTTTTGTGTTTCAGCTCAGGCACATAATATGGATTTGGAAGAAATCTTACATCAAATACCAAATCACAATCTGCCGGAACACCGTGCTTGAAACCAAAAGACATTATTGTAACAAAAAGATTTCTGTAATCTCTGTTTAAAACAAATATCTTTTCTATTTCTCCTCTTAGTTCTTTTACGAGAAGATTGCTGGTGTCGATTATATAATCAGCCTGTTCTCTTAAAAATTCCAGCTTTGCCCTCTCTTCATTAATTTCATTTTCAACACTATCTCTGTCACCCATTGGATGACTTCTTCGTGTTTCTTTAAATCTCTTTATTAAAGTATTATTGTTGCAGTCTAAGAACAAAATCTCATAATTCTGTTCTTTTGCTTTCATATTCTTAAGAACTTCTGACATCTTCTCAAGATTTTTTCCGCTTCTGATATCTACTCCAATTGCAACTTTATTCTTTTCATTAGTCTGTCCAAAAAGAATATCTGCAAAACTTTCAATTAAATCTATTGGCAGATTATCTACGCAATAATACCCGTTATCCTCAAAAATCTTAAGGGCAGTTACTTTGCCTGCCCCTGAGATACCTGTTACTATTACTAATCGCATTTGTACTCCCTCATACTTAGACTTTTAGATAATTCTAACTTCAGGTTCTAACTGTACATCGAACTTCTCTTTAACTTTAGTCTGTACATCCTTCATAAGATTAATAACATCTGTTGCTGTGGCATTATCGTAATTAATTACAAAACCACAATGCTTTTCTGATACCATTGCTCCACCAACTCTGTATCCTCTAAGCCCTGCATCGTCAATTAATTTACCTGCAAAATATCCTTCAGGTCTCTTGAAAGTACTTCCTGCACTTGGATATTCAAGTGGCTGACTTGCTCTTCTCTTCTGCATAAACATCTGCATAATCAAACCAATATCCTCTGAGAATTCAATGTTAAGACCAATTCTTGCCTGAAGAACAATATAACCTTTCTTCTCAATAATGCTTGTTCTGTATCCCATTTCAAGCTCAGATGCATCAAGTGTAATAATGTTTCCTTCATTATCAAGTACCTTAACCCATTTAAGAACCTGTTTCATTTCTCCACCATAAGCACCTGCATTCATCATTACGGCACCACCAATGTTGCCCGGAATACCGTGAGCAAACTCAAAACCACCTAGGTCGTTCTCCATTGCAGTAACTGCCACTGCTGAAAGCTTTGCACCTGCGTCTGCTACAATATCTTCACCAATAACATCAATAAAACTTATTCTTGAATTAACTTCGATTATTACACCTTTGTAGCCTTCATCTTTAACTAAAAGATTGCTTCCGTTTCCTATAACAAGAAATTCCACATCATTCTCTCTACAAAGTGCTACAACCTGTGTTAACTCATCAATACTGCCCGGAATTACGAATAATTCAGCGTTTCCTCCACATCTGAAAGTACAATGAGATGCCATGCTCTCATTCTCTTTTACATATTTTTCTCCAACTACTTCTTTAATCTTTTCTATGAATGCGTTATCCATTGAATCCTCCTAAAACCTCTAGTTACTTTTTATACTATAAGTGCTGCCGCACCATAAATTCCTGCATCATTTCCTAATTCTGCAAGAGCAATTTTTGCTTCTCTACAAGCTGGGAAAGCATATTTAACATAAACATCTGCAATGGTATCAATAAGATACTGACCTGCCTTACTTACACCACCGCCAATAATAAATGCCTGTGGGTTTACTACTGTTGCAATACTTGCCATGGCTTTTCCAAGATATGTACTCATCTGTTCAACAACAGCTACAGCACCCTTATCTCCTTCTTTTGCCAAGTCGAAAACATCTTTTGCTGTAATGTCTTCACCAAATTCTGTCATCTTAGTTGATTCACTATTCTTTGCAATATATCTGTTTGCAAGTCTCACTACACCTGTAGCTGATGCATACTGTTCAAGGCATCCGCAACCGCCGCAGTTACAGTTAAGTTCTTCACCATCTTCAACATGCATATGACCGATTTCGCCTGCTGCACCGTTATGTCCTGTAAGAATTTTTCCTTCTAAAATAACACCTCCGCCTACACCTGTTCCAAGTGTAACCATAACGATATCATCAAAATCCTTTCCGCCACCTTTCCACGCTTCACCAAGAGCTGCAACGTTGGCATCATTGCCTGCCTTAACCTCTATTCCGTGGAACATTTCAGACATTTTTTCTGATACATTAAACTTACCCCAACCTAAGTTAACACACTGTAATACAGTTCCGTCATCTAAAACAGGTCCCGGCAAACCAATGCCGATTCCCTTAACTTCATCTAAATCAATAGACTTTTCGTCTAACTTAGCTTCTAATGATTCACATATATCAAATAAAATATTTTCACCATTATTTTCTGTTCTTGTAATAATCTCCCACTTATCAAGGAGCTGACCTTCTACTGTAAAAAGTCCTACTTTAACTGTTGTTCCTCCAACGTCAACTCCAAAACAATACTTTTTCATAATTTTCTCCTATTCCTCCTCGTCATTCTGCTTCATAAGATTGTCAGTTACACGTTTATATAATTCTTTGGCAGCATTATAACCCATCTTCTTCTGTCTGTGGTTTACTGATGCCGACTCAACAATAACTGCTACATTTCTACCCGGTCTGATAGGAATAGAATAGCAAACTACTTTATTTCCAAGAAATTCTGTGTAATTATCTTCAATTCCAAGTCTATCATATTCTCTGCTTCTATCCCATTCTTCTAACTTAATAACCATGTCAATATTGGCTGTGTCAAGAATACTTTCAACACCAAATAAAGCCTTAACATCTATGATACCAATACCTCTTAATTCAATAAAATGCTTAGTAATTTCAGGTGATGCACCAATTAATGTTTCATCACTTACCTTTCTTATTTCTACAACATCATCAGTTACAAGTCTATGGCCTCTCTTAATCAATTCAAGGGCTGCCTCACTTTTACCGATTCCGCTTTCACCCATAATCAAAACACCTTCACCATAAACGTCTACCAAAACACCATGGATTGTAATACACGGTGCAAGCTGAACATTAAGCCATCTTGTAAGTTCTGCATCAAATCTTGATGTAGTCCATTCTGTCATTAAAACAGGTACATTATATTTTCTTCCTGCTTCAATCAAATCATCATCTGCTTCATGCCCTCTACATAAAATCAGACATGGAATTCCACTACTCATTAACTTTTCGTACACCCAAAGTCTGTTCTGTCTTTCCATACTATCAATGAAAGCATATTCCACGTTTCCAAGAATCTGTACTCTTTCCTTATCGAAATGATCAAAGAAACCTGCTAACTGTAACGCCGGTCTATTAACTTCCGGAGTATTAATATAAATCTTATCCGTATCAATTTCAGGTATATAATTCTTTAAATTGTAGTTTTCTATTATTTTTGTAAATTTAATTTTTTTCATAAATTTGCTCCTTTCGCTACAAGTATAATTTTCACGGCCATTTTTCATTGTCATACATTATTTTAACATTACAGCTTTTTTTTGTATATATTAATTAATGAAAAAATTTGTATATGTCCTTTGCCACTTTTTCGCTTATAGTATCAACCTGACTAAGCTGTTCCACTGTAGCTTCCCTAATTCCTTCAATGGATTTAAATTCTCTCATTAATGCCTTTCTTCTTGCCGGACCTACTCCAGGAATGTCATCAAGTATTGAATGTACTTGTTTTTTATTTCTAAGACTTCTATGATACTCTATTGCAAATCTATGGGTTTCATCCTGCATTCTTGTAATCAGTCTGAATCCTTCCGAATTCTTTGCTATAGGAATTTCCTCATTATTGTAATAAAGTCCTCGTGTTCTATGGTTATCGTCCTTTACCATTCCACAAACAGGAATATGAAGGTTAAGGCTGTCCAAAACTTCAAGAGCTATGTTTACCTGACCTTTTCCACCATCCATCATAAGAATATCCGGGAAGTTACTGAAACTTCCAAGTTTGTAGTCTTTTTCTTCCATATCAAGCTTTTCACGTTCTTCTATTCCGTGACGGAATCTTCTTGTAAGAACTTCTCTCATGCTGGCATAATCGTCAGGACCCTTAACAGACTTAATTCTAAACTTTCTATAATTATTACGCTTCGGTTTTCCGTCCTCATAAACTATCATTGATGCAACGGACTCGTAACCGTTAGTATTGGATATATCGTAGGCTTCCATTCTATGGATTCCCGTAATACCAATAAGTTCCTCTATTTCCTCCACTGCACCTACAGTACGTTTTTGTTCCCTTCTATATTTTTCTTTATTTTGTTCCAAAAGATTGCCTGCATTCTTTGCTGCAAGTTCAACAAGCTTCTCCTTACTTCCTTTTTTAGGATTTACAATTCTAACTGTATAATTCTGATTTCTGCTAAGGAGTTGTGACAAAAGTTCCGGCTCCTCCACCTCTTCCTGCACCAAAAGCTCCCTTGGAATAAAAGGCGTTCCAATATAATATTGCTTTATGAAACTTGTAAGAATATCTTTGCCGGTATCTCCCGGGACAGTTGTAAGATAAAAATGTTCACGACCGATAAGCTTACCATTTCTAACAAAAAACACCTGTACAACTGCATCGTTTCCTTCCTCTGCATAAGCAATTATATCCCTATCCTCAAACTGATGAGTTGTAATCTTCTGATTTCCCGCAACATGATTAATGCTATTAATCAAATCTCTACATTCCATTGCTTTCTCAAAATCAAGATTAGCTGATGCCTCCTGCATCTTTTTCTCCAGCTCCTTGATTGTCTGAGTGTAATTGCCTTCTAAGAATTTAATGGCTTTATTAATATTTTCCCTGTAATCTTCCTTGGAAATATATCCCTGACAGGGACCTTTGCACTGTCCAATATGATAATAAAGACAAGGCCTTCCATTAATCTTTGGAATATTCTTATATTCTCCATCAGCAGTATATGTGCCATCACTTACAATAGCCTTGTTGCAACTTCTAATTTGATACATTTTCTGTAACAAATCTATGGTGTCTTTAACTGCTGCACTGCTTGTAAAAGGTCCAAAATATTTATTATTGTCCTTCTTCATCCTTCTTGCCAAAACAATTCGTGGATAATCCTCACTTACTGTAATCATTACATAAGGATATGTTTTGTCATCCATAAGCATTGTATTATATTTGGGTCTGTATTCTTTAATCAGATTACATTCAAGTATTAATGCTTCCAGTTCTGAATCTGTAAGAATATACTCAAACCTTCTTATTTTTGAAACCATGGATTCTATTTTTGTTGTTCTTTTTGTGCTTTTTCTAAAATATGAGCTTACACGCCTTTTAAGATTAACAGCTTTTCCCACATAAATAACATCATCGTGGGCATCGTGCATTAAATACACCCCCGGTGTCTGTGGCATTTTTTTTAGTTCTTCCGCAAAATTAAATTCACCCATTGTTCTACCTGCTTTTATAAAATCGTATTTATTCTATAGACTAACTTACGAAAGCTGACAACTTTGAATAATCAAAGGTGTCAGCTTTCATATAGTCATCCGGTAATAATCTTTGTACTGTTTGTTTTTGAACAAACAATCTGTATTCTACATTTCAGTAGTTTCTAAATTACCTGCATTATATGCTTCTGTATTCTGTGTATCTAAATTTTCTGCATTTGCATTGTTTTCTGTATTCTGTGTTTTAGAAACTTCTGCCTTTTCAGCTTCTTCTCTCTCGCACTGTTCAAAAATATCCATAAATTCCTTGCCTGTGATTGTTTCTTTTTCGTATAAGAATTTTGCAATCTTGTCAAGCTTAGTACGGTTATTTCTAAGAAGATTCTTAGCCTCTTCGTATTTCTCCTTAAGAAGAATCTTAACCTCTTCTTCAATCTCTGTTGCTGTCTTGTCGCTACAGTTGAGTGTTGTTCTGTTGCCTAAGTATGGATTTTCAACCTGTTCAAGACTCATTAAGCCGAACTTTTCTGACATACCATACTGTGCAATCATTGAGCGGGCTATCTTTGTAGCCTTTTCCATATCATTTGATGCACCTGTTGTCACTGAATCAAATACAATTTCTTCTGCTGCTCTACCTGCAAGGAATGTTACAAGTCTTGCATTTAATTCTTCTTTTGACATAAGATATTTTTCTTCTTCAGGCGCCTGTATAACATATCCTAATGAACCCATTGTTCTTGGAACTATTGTAATCTTCTGTACCGGTTCTGTATGTTTTTGTAATGCTGTTACTAATGCATGACCTACTTCATGGTAAGAAACTATCTTCTTTTCTTCTTTGCTGAGAATTCTATCTTTCTTTTCTTTTCCGGCAATTACAACTTCAACTGCTTCCATTAAGTCAGCCTGGGAAATTGCTCTTCTACCACATTTTACTGCGTTGATTGCTGCTTCGTTAACCATGTTGGCAAGGTCTGAACCTACTGCACCACTTGTAATGTTTGCAATAGCATCAAGATCTACTGTTTCATCTAATTTAACATCTTTTGAATGAACTCTTAAAGTTTCAAGTCTGCCCTTAAAATCAGGTGCGTCTACAATAATTCTTCTGTCAAAACGTCCTGGTCTTAAAAGTGCCGGATCAAGTACTTCCGGTCTGTTAGTTGCAGCAAGTATTAAAATACCCTTTGATGTATCAAAACCATCCATTTCTGCCAAAAGTGCATTTAATGTCTGTTCTCTTTCATCGTTTCCACCGCCATATCTTGAATCTCTGCTCTTTCCTATTGAGTCAATTTCGTCGATAAATACGATACATGGTGCATTCTCTTCTGCCTGCTTAAACAAATCTCTTACTCTTGAAGCACCTACACCTACAAACATTTCAACAAAGTCCGAACCTGACAATGAGAAAAATGGTACTTTAGCCTCTCCTGCAACTGCCTTGGCAAGTAATGTTTTACCTGTTCCCGGAGGTCCTACTAACAATGCCCCCTTTGGAAGCTTTGCTCCAATCTCTGTATATTTGCCCGGATTATGAAGGAAATCTACTAATTCTACTACTGATTCCTTAGCTTCTTCCTGTCCCGCCACATCCTTAAACGTAACACCTGTTTCCTTCTGAACATATACCTTGGCATTGCTCTTTCCAACACCAAACATTCCACCACCGGCTCCGCCGCCTGCTTTCTTCATTATAAATGTCAGTAATACATAAAACATAACAAAAGGTAATACCCATTCAAGCAAAATAAGCAAAAAGTTTGACGAACTACTCTGCTGTTCTCCTTTGAATTTTACCTGTGTATATTTTTCTTTTAATTCCTGAATAAGTTCAGGGTCATTTAATTCTGTTGTCCAATATTTTACTTTTATAATGTTTCCATTATTATCTTTAGGTGTAATTTCTATCTTATTGTTATTGAAAACAACTGATTCCACATTATTATTTTCAAGCAAAGCTATAAACTGATTGTAACTAATCTCCTTGGTAGTCATTGAATCAACTATATATGAGCTTAATGTTGTAAAAAGAAATGCGGCTACAAGTGCAACCACTATGCCTATTATTTGATTTTTCTTTTGATTCTTGTTATCCCTATCGTTTTTCGGATTATTCCTATTAGTATTATTATCCATCAAGTCTTCCCTTTCTTTAAATTCTGCATATCTTTTATGTATATATTTAGACTTTAATAATATACCATATACTTTGTAAATAATGTGAATTTTTGATAAAAAAAGTTTAAACTTTTAAAAATTTTACATTCCTATGGAATTAATTTTTTGATTGTAGTACACTAGTAAGGTGAATTTTTATGTTCAAATGATGTTTAGCCCCAATACTACTAAACATCATAGTGTATTATACAAATGGAGGAATGTCTCATGGCAGTAAAATATGTATTTGTAACAGGCGGTGTTGTTTCCGGTCTCGGAAAAGGTATCACTGCTGCATCTTTGGGTCGTCTTTTGAAAGCTCGTGGTTACAAGGTAACAATGCAGAAGTTTGATCCTTATATTAACATTGACCCAGGTACTATGAACCCTATTCAGCACGGAGAAGTTTTCGTTACAGACGATGGTGCTGAAACTGATCTTGATTTAGGTCATTATGAAAGATTTATTGATGAAAGTTTAACAAGAAATTCTAACGTTACAACCGGTAAGGTTTACTGGTCTGTACTTGAAAAAGAAAGACATGGTGATTTTGGTGGAGGAACTGTTCAGGTTATTCCGCATATTACTAACGAGATTAAAAGTCGTTTTCACCGCAGTCTTTCAGAAGAAACTGAAATTGCTATTATTGAAGTAGGTGGAACAGTTGGTGATATTGAATCACAGCCATATATTGAAGCTATCAGACAGTTCCAGCATGATGTTGGACGTGAGAATTGTATTCTTATTCACGTAGCTCTTATGGTTTATCTTCCTGCATCTGAAGAAATGAAAACTAAACCTATCCAGATGAGTGTTAAGGAATTACAGAGACTTGGTATTCAGCCTGACGTAGTTGTTTGTCGTACTGAATACGAAATTGACGACAATCTTAAAGACAAAATCAGTCTTTTCTGTAATGTTCCTGCAAGCCACGTTGTTCAGAACCTTACAGTTGATATGCTTTACGAAGCTCCTCTTGCAATGGAAAAAGAACATCTTGCAGAAATTGTTTGCCAGAGCTTAAAGCTTGATTGTCCTGAACCTGACCTTGACGAATGGAAGGCTATGGTTGACGCAGCTAAGCATCCTGTTCAGGAAGTTACAGTTGCATTAGTTGGAAAATATATTGCATTACATGATGCTTACATTAGTGTTGTTGAATCTTTGAAACATGCCGGTTATCCAAGCCGTTGCACTGTTAATATTAAATGGGTTGACTCAGAAGAAGTTACTGATGAGAATGCTGCTGAAATCTTCAGTGATGTTTCAGGTATTCTTGTCCCAGGTGGTTTTGGCAGCCGTGGTATCGACGGTAAGATTGCTTCTATCAAATATGCAAGAGAGAACAATATTCCATTCCTTGGTCTTTGCCTTGGCATGCAGCTTTCAATTGTTGAATTTGCAAGAGATGTAGTTGGTTTCCGTGATGCTCACAGTATTGAACTTAATCCTGCAACTACACATCCTGTTATCAGTCTTATGCCTGACCAGGAAGGTATTACAGATATCGGTGGAACTTTAAGACTTGGTTCTTATCCATGTCACTTGGATACAGAAAGTCTTGCTTATAAATTATATGGAGAAGAATTAATTCATGAACGTCATCGTCATCGTTATGAAGTAAACAACGATTACAGAGAAGCCCTTACCTCAAAGGGAATGAAGTTATCAGGTATCTCTCCTGACGGACGTATTGTAGAAATGATTGAAATTCCTTCACATCCATTCTTCATTGCAACACAGGCACATCCTGAATTAAAGAGCCGTCCTAATAGACCACATCCTTTATTCTTAGGATTTGTAAATGCAGCAATCGAAAAAGGAAAGCAGAAATAAATCCCTGGATTAGAATTGTACTAATTAAATATATAAATTTATACGCCGGATTCATAATGAATCCGGCTTTTCTATGGCTACCACTATACCTATCCTGCCATTACACCACTCACACTACAATCATTTAAAAAAGCTGCCCCGCCGGAACATTCTCCAATATTCCAACGGAGCAACCATATTAATCAATATTTTATTTACTAACAATTACAAATGCTATTTCCAGCTTGATTTGTTGTTCACTTATATATTATTATATTCTTGCCAACCGAAAATTTTTCTAACTCTCTGCTTCCGTATTACTCCAGAAATCAACCGGCTCATAGTCTCTAAGTGCTACAAGGTATCCCTGTTTGTCTAACTGTTCCTGTATAATATTTAATGTTTCTACACTGTCAGCTGTTACTGTATGATAGTGATACTCAGAAGTGATTTGTTCCAGGGGAACAGAAACTCCTCCTTCTATACTATCAACATATTTCTTTGCGTCAATTCTAGACTTAATATTCATCTCAACACGTATTACACCATAAAGTTTGTGGTATACGAATACATCTTCCACTTTACCACCGCAATCTACTATAAGATTTAATTCATCAAGCATCTTTTCGGCACTGTGTTTTACCTTAAAAACTCTCTGAATATTTCCTTTGTCCAGAAGTACATAGCCTTTATGTGTTGATATTATATCGTGATTTTTTGCGCGAAGTAATGCTATATCCTGAACGATAACCTGGCGGCTTACCTGAAACTTTGTGGCAAGTTTTGTTCCTGATACTGCACTTTCACTTTCCTGTAAAATTTTTAATAGATTTTCTCTTCTTTTTTCTCCGCCCATTTTTCACCTCTGTTAAATACGATGAAGATTCTTTAATGAGATATCCATAATAGGTGCAGAATGTGTTAAAGCACCACTTGAAATATAATCAACTCCCAAATCTACTAATTTAGAAATATTTTCCTTAGTTACATTTCCTGATACTTCAATTTCAGCTCTTCCATCAATTATTTCAATAGCTTCCTTCATTACATCATGGTCCATATTGTCTAACATAATAATGTCGGCACCGGCTTCAACTGCCTGACGAACCATATCTAAGCTTTCAACTTCCACTTCAATCTTTCTTACGAAAGGAGCATATTCCTTAGCCATCTGGATAGCCTTTTCAACGCTACCTGCTGCACCGATATGATTGTCTTTCAGCAAAATACCGTCTGTAAGGTTGTATCTGTGGTTATTTCCGCCACCAACTCTAACAGAATATTTTTCGAAAATACGATTATTAGGTGAAGTCTTTCTTGTATCAAGAAGCTTAGTCTTGCTGCCTTCTAATAATTTCGCAATTGAATTAGTATATGTTGCAATACCACTCATTCTCTGAAGATAATTAAGTCCTGTTCTTTCACCAACTAAAAGAATTCTGATGTCACCTTTTACAGTTCCCATAAGCTGACCTTTTTTAACCTGGTCGCCATCTTTAACTAACAAATCAACTTCTACATTTTCATCTAATAACTGAAAAGCTCTTGCAAAAACCTGAAGTCCGCAGATAACTCCGTCTTCTTTACAAATAAGGTCTACCTGTCCCATGCAAGCCTCTCTCATAACTGAATTAGTTGTTACGTCCTCGCTTGTTACGTCTTCCTTTAATGCACTTAAAATAAGTGGATCTACTGATAATTTTAATGTTATTGGATCAAACATTTTATATTTTTCCTCCTAGTTTTTTTATTAAATTTCGATTAGTTTTCTAAATAATTTTTTATGTTTTTCAAATAATTTATCGACTTTTCAAATAATTTCACGGTCTTTTTCAAATAATCTTTCAATTTTTTAAGCATTGTGAAGATTAATTTTCCTGTTTTTCTTTATCATTCATTTTTGCATTTTCTTTATCGATTTCATCTCTAATTAACTGCTTGTATTCTTTTTCAAGCTTCTTCTTGTCTTCATATGGTGTGAAATCAACATTGTCAAAGCTTTTTGTTTTGGTCTTATCAAACTCTGCTGTCATTTCTTTTGCAGCTCTCTTGGCAAAAACCATACTTTCCAATAATGAGTTGCTGGCAAGTCTGTTTCTTCCGTGAACTCCGTTGCAGGCTGTTTCGCCAATTGCATAAAGCTGATCCATTGAAGTCTTACTCTGAAGATTTACTTTTATTCCTCCCATAAAATAATGCTGAGCAGGAACAACAGGTATCATTTCATCAGGCACATTATATCCGTGTTCTTTACAATGTTCAACAATATTAGGGAAGTGTTCCTTCAACTGTTCAGGATCAATAGTCTTCATTGAAAGCCATACATGTTCGCTACCTTCTCTCTTCATTTCCTTTCTGATATTTCCTGTAAGAATATCTCTTGGAAGAAGTTCCTCTGTAAATCTTTCCTTACTATTGTTATATAACTTGGCACCTTCACCTCTTACAGACTCGGAAATCAGAAAACTTCTGTCCTCTTCTTTTTCTGAATAAAAAGTTGTTGGGTGAATCTGCACATAGTTTACATTCTTTAATTCTACACCATGTTTAATTGCAACTGCAATACCATCACCTGTTAAATGTCTGTAATTAGTTGAATATCTGTAAATACCTCCGATTCCACCACAAGCCAAAACTGTATAATTAGCAGTTATTGTATCAAGTGAACCGTCATCCTTTCTTACAACAACACCATAGCAGCAATTGTCCTTAGTTAACAAATCGACCATTGTCCAGTGTTCCTTAATTGTAAGATTATCAAGTTTCTTGCACTGCTCGTATAAATGGCTTGTAATCTCCTTGCCTGTAATGTCCTCGTGATAAACGATTCTGTTTCTGGCATGGGCGCCCTCTCTTGTATAGGCAAGATTTCCATCTTCATCTCTCTGAAAATCAACCCCATAACTTAAAAGGTCTTTCACCAAATCAGGTGATTCCTTTATCATAGTTTCTACTGCTGCAGTATCATTTTCAAAATGGCCTGCTTTCATTGTATCATAAAAATAACTGTCAAAATCATCAGGATCTTTAAGCATACACATTCCACCCTGTGCTAAATAGGAGTCACTATGTTCTACTATATCCTTTGTTATCATTAATATATTTTTGTCCTTCGGCAAATTAAGTGCGCAATATAAACCTGCACAACCACTGCCTACTATCAAAATATCTGTTTGCATTTCTTCCTCCTAATGTGCTATATGGACTTAAATTGCCATATTTTTTCTACATTGCCACTTAGTATAGCACAAACATATGGAACTGACAAGACAGTTGTAAATACATATGAAGAAAATCTGTAAAGTTCTGTCATTACAGATAATTTTTTCAAAAAAAAAAAAAAAAACGGATGCTCAACTGAAACATCCGCTCTTTAAAAAATTCTTATTTATCTGGAAACACCCAGCTTTGACATTAACGCTTCCTGCCTACTTCAACGCTGCAAGTGCCTTAACAACTAACTCCCATGTACGCTGTGTTGATGAAATACTTAATTCTTCATTTGTTGTATGGATATTATTCATCTGTGGTCCAAATGATACAGCATCAAGTCCAGGTAACTTAGATGCAAAGATTCCACACTCAAGTCCTGCGTGAATTCCTTCTACAACAGGTTCTTCACCATTATATAAATCCTTGTAAGCATCAACCATTACCTCACGTAATCTTGAATCTGCCTTATATTCCCATCCAGGGTAAGGTCCTACTATTTCTACGCTTCCTCCAAAGATTTCTGTAAGGGATTTTAATTTTTCAATTAAGTACTGCTTTTCTGTTTCGCTTGAACTTCTAACTGCAAATGTCATCTTAACTTCTAACATTTCAGTTCTTAAAATTCCCATATTAAGTGATGTCTGTACTAAACCGTCAATTTCAGGATTCATTCTCTGAACTCCATTAGGCATATTAACCATTGCAATAATTGTTGCAAGTGTAGCTGCGTCTGTAAAGGCATCAACCATATCTGGTTCTCTTACATTTAAAGTTAAGTTAGCATCAGGATCTGTAACCCTGTACTCTTCCTTAATGTCTGCAAAAGTATCTTCGATAATCTTTTTAGCCTTATCTACTGAGTCAGGAAGTACAACAATTGCTGCTTCACTTAATTTTGATATAGCATTGTCTTTTTCACCACCGTTAACAGAAACTAATCTCATACCAACATTCTGGAATACGTTAAGAAGAACTCTTGCCATTGCGCAGTTTGCATTTACACGTCCCTTAATAATTTCAACACCTGAATGTCCACCTGTGAAACCGTGTAATTTAATCTCGATTACAGGAGCGTTAACAAGATCTCTCTTGTATGGGATCTTACATATTACTGATGCACCGCCGGCACAACTTACTGTAAACACACCTTCATCTTCTGAATCCATATTCATAAAAAGACGTCCCTTAAGATCTGAAACATCAATTGTTGCAGCGCCAAGCATTCCAATTTCTTCATTTACTGTAAAAATAGCTTCGACTGGTGGATGAGCCATTTCTTCATCATCCAAAACTGCCAATGTATAAGCTACTGCAATTCCGTCATCTCCACCAAGAGATGTTCCCTTAGCTGAAATGAAATCTCCGTTAATTTCTAAGTCTAATCCTTCTTTTTCCATATCCTTCTTGCAATCAGCTTCCTGAACTGCAACCATATCCATATGTCCCTGAAGAATTACAGGTTCTGAATCTTCGTATCCCTTAGATCCGTCTTTCCAAATAATTACATTTAAATCATCATCCTGTCTATATTTTAAATTATGTGCTTTTGCAAAATCTACAAGATAATCACTTATCTGTTTTAAATTATTTGAACCATGAGGAATTGAACAAATCTCCTCAAAATATTTAAACACTTTGTTTGGTTCTAACTCTGATAATACTGCCATAATGTCCTCCTTATTTCTTGTGCCATTTATAACGGCTACCTTCTTTTTCAATCTGGTTAGTCTTTAGCATATATTCTATAAGCTTCTTTGCGTAGTCCTGCTTATTTTTTACAACAGCCCTGTTTTGCGAAAAAGGCTGTTTTGCTTCAAGCCCATCACAAATCTGCTCAACTTGCGATATTGTAATGTATTCATTCTGTTTTAAATACTTTTTTATTTTATCCTGTCCTTTGCTAAAAAGCAAATTCATTAAATCCTTTGTTTGATTTTTTTGTTTTACGATTCCCCAGCCATATATAATCATTGTTACTATGGCAAATAAAATTATACCTATAATTACTGTTGATGGTTTCATTTTTTATCCTTTTCACTGCCTTAAGGCTTTATTTTTCAAAAACAATATATTTATTGCGTTCTAATATTCCAAAATATTTTGAAAGTCTTTCATATAACTGATTTGAAGCACCCTTATGCTTATTTCCAAGTTCTTTTCCAATTTCATATATACTTTTTTTGCCGTCAATCTGCTGCCACACAAAACTTCCATATTCATCTAATTTAATAAAACTGTAACGTGGTTTCTTAAATAATCTCTGTGCTACTTTATTATAAAATCCGGTATTTTCTACTGTGATTTCTACTATTCCATCCTCTAAAACTTCCCATTTCATATCATTAATTCTGGGAATGTTATCAATATAATTCTTCTTCTCTTTCATGAACTCTCCATTTTTATTTAGAAAGCACTACTGCATAATTGCAGCAGTGCCTTTTTCTCACTGAAATACATATTTTTTTATTTTTTTATTCTTTTATTTTTCTTTTGCGTCTACTTCTATAGTCTTTTTTCCTTTTGTAAAGTGGAATAATGTTGAAAGTAATAATACAAATGCAATTAATCCTACCCAGTTACCAACTGTCTGGAAAGCTCCACTTTCACCATATAATGATGAAAGATTTAACTTATCAGCAACGTTAACAACTGCTAATATTGCAAGAACGATACCTACGATACCTTCACCTGCAATCATACCTGCTGCATAAAGTACACCACGGTCTGATGCGTCTTTTCTTTCTTCGTCATTAGCATATTTTCTCTTGTTATCGATAAACCACTTAATAACACCACCAACCATAATAGGTGTGCTTAAGTAAATTGGTAAGTAAAGACCAATTGAGAATGCTAATACAGGGATTCCAAGAACTTCAACAACGATGGCGATAAATACACCCATGAAAATTAATACCCATGGTAATGTACCACCCATAACACCTTCAACTACCATCTTCATAAGTGTAGCCTGTGGTGCAGGAATCTGTTCTGAACCAAATCCCCATGCTGAGTTAAGAAGGTACATAACTCCACCGATTGCAAAAGCTGATACAATAGCACCAATTAATTCACCAATCTGCTGTAATCTAGGTGTTGCACCTACGATGTAACCTGTTTTTAAATCCTGTGAAGTATCACCGGCCATAGCTGCTACGATACAAATAACTGTACCGATTGAAATAGCTGATACCATACCTGTTGCACCTGTGCTGCCTGTAGCCTTTAAGATAAATGTTGTTACGATTAATGTTGCAATAGCCATACCTGATACAGGGTTGTTACTACTTCCTACAATACCTACCATTCTTGATGATACTGTTGCAAAGAAGAAACCAAATACAACAACTATAAGTGCTCCTAGGAAGCTAACAGGAATCTCTGGAAGTAACCAGATTAAAACTGCAATTACAAGTGAACCACCAAGAACTAACTTCATTGAAATATCCTGTTCTGTTCTTAACTGGCTGTCACCCTTCTTACCAAATCCCTTGATTGCATGTTTAAATGTTCTAATCATTGTTGGGAATGTTTTAATTAAGCTAATTAATCCACCTGCTGCAACGGCACCTGCACCGATGTATCTTGTATAGTTGCTCCAAATCTGGCTTGCTGACAACTTATTAAATGCAATAGCTTTTCCGGCATCATCAACAACTTTTGATGCTGATTCGCCACCGAAGTAAGCAATTGCAGGAATTAAAACAAGGTATGATAACACACCACCTGCAAAAAGGTAACTTGAAATCTTAACACCACAAATGTAACCTACACCTGCTAAGGCTGGAAGAACATCCATACCTACTGCTGTTGTGTATTCGCCCTGCATTGAGAAATCAACTTCACTAGGGAAAAGTTTTAAACCATCTGCAATAAATTTATAAACTGCTGCAATTCCAAGTCCTGCAAATACAACTTTTGACTTACTTCCACCTTCTTCTCCTGCTAAAAGAACTTCTGCACAAGCTGTTCCTTCAGGATATGGAAGTGTTCCGTGTTCTTCTACAATAAGAGCTGTACGAAGAGGTACCATGAAAAGTACACCTAAAATACCACCACAAAGTGCAATTAATGCAATTGAAACGAATGAAGGTGTGCTAATTCCGCTTCCTTTTTCTGAAGCCCAAATAAAAATAGCAGGAATTGTGAAAATTGCTCCTGCTGCCAATGATTCACCTGCTGAACCAATTGTCTGTACCATGTTATTTTCAAGGATTGAGTCTTTCTTCATAATAACTCTAATAACACCCATTGAAATAACTGCCGCCGGTATTGAGGCTGATACAGTCATACCAACTCTTAATCCGAGATAAGCGTTGGCGCCACCAAATATAACCGCTAAAATCATACCAAGAATTACTGAAGTTACTGTAAACTCAGGTAATACCTTGTCTGCGGGGATAAATGGCTTAAAGTCATTTTTTTTCTCCATTTTTTATCTCCTGTCTCAATATATATTTCACTGTACCACTCTATTATACTAAATTATTAAAAAAAGGGAAGTCCCTATTTTACTGGAACAACTGGGACTTTTTACTAAAAAGTAAAGTGATTTTTTAATAAAATAAACAAAAGTAGTAATCTTCACGCAAAAAATCCGCCGGATTTATTAACACTTTTGCGTGTTTTATCAGCCTGGCGGATCTTTTATTTACTCTACCTTCTCATCTGCCGAGGCGTCTGTTACCGGTGGCTCCGTTGCAGGTGGTTCTGTTGCAGGTGGTTCTGTTGCCTTTGGTGCTTCCGTAGGCTTTGGCGTAGCCTTTGGTGCTTTTGTTGTCTTAGGCTTTGTTGGCGCTTTATCCTTCTTTGTTGTTTCTTTCACCTTTTTCTTTGTTGTTTCATCACTACTCTTTTTGTAGGTTGTTGTGTAATTGGCATTATCATTGTTGTCGTCATCGCTGTCATCTGTTACAGCATCTGTTGTTTCATCATTACTGCTATCATCTGTTGTAGTTACTTCTACTGTTGTTTCAACTGTGTTGTTATTGTTATCATTTCCAAATGATTTTGTAAGAATAATTGCTGCAATTACAATTCCGATAACAATTACAACTGAAACTACAATAGCAATAATGTTTAACTTCTTATTCTCATTTGTAATCATTGACTTATCGATTTCATCTTCATCATCAACTACATATTCTTCATTTTCGTCTGAATCAAATTCAAATTCTTCTTCAGGTTCCTCCGGAAAATCAAACCCTTCGATTTTGTCTTCAACATATTCGATTTCTTCAGGAAAATCGCTGTCGTCAATATTGTCAAATGAGTTTGTGTTATTTCCAAAAGATTTCTGATTTTCTAATTCATTAAGATTAGGGATAACCTTTGTATCTCCCATATCTTCCATATTATTAAGCCCTGGTATAACTTTTGTGTCCCCCATACTTTCGGTGTTATTGTTCTCCACCGGTGTTCCACACGTTGGACAGAAATTCTGGCCCGGCTGTATGTACTTTCCGCATTTTTTACAAAACATCTTTTACCTCCTTGTGTTTCATACAGAATTTAAAATTATATCTGCTCTGTTAATATTTATGTATTTCCAATTATAAAACCTTTAATACCTCAATAACATTTGTCATTAATATATTATTAGATTTTAAACAGCTTCTACAATTATATCTGCTGTATTAACATTTATTACTTTCTTAAAATCTTCAAATGGTATCTCCACCTGAAATCCTATTTTTCCACCGCTAAATAATATAGTGTCAAAATCCGGTGCTGTCTTATGAATTGTTGTCTTAAACAATTTCTTCATTCCAATTGGTGAACAGCCACCGTGAATGTAGCCTGTAAGTCCAAGCAACTCTTTCGACTTAAGCATTGCAATAGACTTCTCACCTACTGCCTTTGCGGCTTTTTTAAGGTCAAGTTCCTCTGCAACCGGAACCATAAAAACGTAATGCTCCCCGGACTTTCCTGTTGTTACCAATGTTTTAAATACATTTTCAGGATTCTGTCCCAAAGCCTTAGCCACATCAACACCACTTACTGCCTCCGTGTCGCCGTAATAATACTCATTGTATTTTATTTTTTTACTGTCAAGAACCCTCATAACATTAGTCTTTTCTTTTTTTTTCATGTCTAACACCTTCTGCTATTCTTTTTGCTCTTATTAGTATAACGCTAAATCCTAATATTTTATTGCATACACCTAACGTTGTGATTTTTTTAACAAAAAAGCGCATACAAATCTAGTTAATTATAATTCACAGTTACTATATTTGGCAAGTAAAAAATGACAACAGCCCTTTCGACCATTGTCATTTGCATAATTATTTATATTGGCTAATCTGTTCCCCGACTTAATATTTCCTTATTTGTAACTTTATCATAACAATTAGCATTTGCAATTCAATTATCAGATTATCTCTTTATTCTGCAGCTTTATCGCTTTCATTAATATTATTTATAATATAATTTTCAACCTGTGGCTTATCCATATCAAGTGCCAGTGAGAACTCATCATATAACACTTCCTTGGCTTCTCTTAAATACTTCTCATCCACATAAGTAATCTTTTTGCCGTGAGCAAGTCTACTACGTCCTCTTTTATGTAATGTTTTAATAATTCCTATTAACTGCTTGCAATCACAAGATCCTATTACTTCTTTATACTTATATTCTCTCTGTCTTTCGTTGTCTATCCAAATAGGCTCAATCTCATTAATATGCTCAACAATCTCTTCAACCTGGTCTTTGGTATGAATAGTTCTCATTGGTATTTTATCATTGTCCGTTGGATAAAATACCTTACTATCCTGATTCTTCATTGGAATCAAAACATAATAAAGACGCTTCTTGTCTGCGCCGTCAATGTCCAAATGGGTAATGTCCTCTACCTTACATACTCCTTTTCTCCCATGTACAATATATTCTCCTTTGTTAAACATTATGTCACCTCTACTTCTAAAAACATCCTAAAGAGCAAAGAAAACGCAAAGACGTAAACGTAGTCTCTGCGTTCCTCCAAGTAGTATTATACTCTTCTTAGTGAAAAAATGTCATAGGCATATTATACAATCTTTTTCAAAAGAATATTAGGCAAACTGTTAATGATTGAATCCAAAAAATTTTTTTAATTGTCATATTGTCTTTCATATTCATCGTCACTGTCATCTTCCTGACTGTTTTCAATATTCTCCTGCTCAACCATATGACGAATGTATGCAGCCTCCTCAGTTCTCTCGTCATCTTCCATTATACCGTTTTTGTTTGTGTCAAACTGTTTATCGTAAGGTCCAAACTTAGTCCCACCTGCAATGAAAAGAACGCCTAAAGTTCCCGGACCGCAATGGCTTGAAATAACTCCTCCGGCATTTGTAATTATTATTTCTTTAAAGTAATTAAGATTTTTAAGATAATCTTTAACTGACTTTACAACTTCTGTGGAGCATCCTGATTGAGTAATAAAAACCCTGTCTCTCTTAGCCGTTTTCAAATCCTTCTCCATTTCATGTACGTACTGGAGAATTACCTTTTCGATTTTGCCACGATACTTCTTTCCGGCATCCATCTTGCCGTTTTCAACATAAATACGTGGTTTAATTTTAAACACACTACCAACAAGGGCTGATGTTGCTGAGCATCTTCCACCTCTATGAAGATATTTAAGTGTATCCACAACAAAGCTTGCTCTTACATATGGCTTAAGTGATTCGATTCTGTCAACAATCTCTTTTGCTTCCATCCCCTTCTTTGCCATAACTGCTGCTTCCACAACTAAAAGTCCTATTCCTGTAGAAAGACTTTCTGAATTAATTACAAATACATGGTCTTCATATTCAAGATTGTCTGCAGCAAGTCGCATAACATTGGCAGTTGTTGACATATCTTCTGAAATGGCAAACATAATAATATCTGCATTCTTTTCCATATATGGAATAATGGCATTCTGCGCATCTTCAATTGAAGGTGCTGAAGTTTTTGGTGTAGTGTTGTATTGATCAGACCATTTAAAAATATCCTCAACTGTAACTTCTAACCTGTCCTTGTATTCGTTTTCACCCATATGAATATATAAAGGCAACATATCAATATCATATTTTTTTAATGTAGCATCTGACAAATCACATGTGCTGTCCGCTATAATTTTAACCATATTTATCTCCGTTCTTATTCAAAATCTAATAGTCAAAGACCTTCTATATAATATATTAAAATAATTTTTCTGATTAAACTATTTTATTAACCAATTATTTATATTTATTGATTTACTCGTTTTCAACTTCCTTAATGTCATATGGCGTAGTCTGGTAAACATAATAGTTAATCCAGTTAGTCCACAGCAACTGTCCTGCTGATCTCCAATTTACAACCGGCTCTTTTGTCGGATCATCATCAGGAAAATAATTATATGGTACTTCCGGATTCATTCCCTTAGCCTTATCTCTTTCGTATTCAAGTTTCAAAGTATCTGCATCATACTCCAAATGACATAAAACAAATAACTGTCTGCTGTCTTTTGATTTTACAATTGTTACACCTGCAATATCTGACTCAGCCATTAACTCAAGTTCAGGCTCATTAAGAATCTGCTCTCTTGTAACCTCTGTAGCTCTTGACTGTGGTGCATAAAACACATCATCAAAACCTCTAAACAAAGGTGACTTCTTATTTAATAATTTATGTTCGTAAATTCCTGAAAGTTTAGGAATCCTGTCTCTCTTTCTTATTCCATAATGATAGTAAAGTCCTGCGAAAGCTCCCCAACACAAGTGGAATGTACAATGTACATGTTTCTTGGACCATTCCATTATCTCACATATTTCATCCCAATAATCCACATCTTCATAGTCAACGAAATCAAGTGGAGCACCTGTTATTACAAGTCCGTCATAATAATCGTCCTTAACATCATCAAAAGTCTTATAAAATTCATTTAAATGTGACTCATCCGTATGCTGTGACTGATATGTAACTGTCTGCAAAAACTCAACTTCTATCTGAAGTGGAGTATTAGATAATTTTCTAAGAATCTGAGTTTCTGTTACGATCTTTGTTGGCATAAGATTTAAAACCAACACCTTCAACGGACGGATATCCTGAGTCATTGCTCTTGTGTCCGTCATTACAAATATATTTTCATTTTCAAGAATATCTCTTGCCGGTAAATTTTGTTTAACTTTTATTGGCATACTAACACCCTCTGTTTTTAATTTATTTTATACCCTATAATATGTTTTTATCGGATTTTCATACATAATGATATGATTACAGGCACTTTCACCCTAATTGATATAAAGTGTATACTTGACGATTTTAACACATTTTTGGCATTTGGCAAATACCGTTATTAGTGATTCTCTCATGTTCGTACTATATACTGATTTTTTATTATTACTTTTATAATTATTTTTATAATCGTTTTTGTAATCCCTTTATGACAATTCTTTGATTAACACATCCAAAACATACTCAACGCTTTCGTCCCTAACATTGTTTCTTCCAATATTTCCGAAATGTTTTGTGTCAGAAAAAACTTTTCCATCTATATAGAATCCAAAGCAAACCATTCCCACCGGCTTATCCTCCGTGCCGCCTGTAGGTCCTGCTATGCCTGAAATTCCTGCTGCAACATCTGCATTATTAGCTTTTGCCACGCCTTCAGCCATCTCTCTTGCAGTGTTTTCACTAACTGCTCCGTACTGTTTCAGCGTGTCTTTTGAAACATTGGCATACTTCATCTTTGCCTCATTTGCATAAGTTACAATGCTTGCGTTCAAAACCTTTGATGCGTCGGGCACATCAACTATTCTTGCTGCCATTTTTCCACCTGTGCAACTTTCCGCAAAAGAAACTGTATATTTTTTTTCTATTAATAATTTTACTAACTGTTCTGCCTTATTCATTACAAACGCCTGCCTTTCAAAATTTCGCAATTACTATTATAAACCTTTTTGTAATAAAAATGTATACTTTTGGCAAATCTATATATTGTTAAATATTTAATTAAACTATAGGAGTTCTTATGTTCTTTGATATATCTGCCAAATCCCAAGTGAATACTTTTTCCATTAATGAAAACTACGCCGGGCTTGTGCTTGCAAGTGATATTAACAGACTCTCTTGCAGTACTGTCACAAATTCTATGAATGATAATATTTTTTCTAATAATTCCGGTAATATTTACAACTATGGCAGTGTCAGGAATTATGTTGACAGCTTCAAAACTGTTATTGGTGATTTTAATTTTTCAAAAATTATTTTTTTTAAAGATACCATTGTATGTTGCATTTCCATTCCATGCATTCAGGAAGAACGGAAAAATTTTTCTTTTATTTATAATGGGCGCAGTATTCTTTTCGTTGATTACGATAATTTTTTGACTGATATTTTCAGTAACATTATTGAAGAAAATATTAATGAAATAAAAGGAAGCCAAGATTTTATTTATTTTATGCTAAAAAGTATTTTGAAACATGACCTTGAAAACCTTAATTCCATTAGCCAAAATCTGTCTGTACTTGAACTTAATATTCTTACCGACTCCTCTAATTATAACTATAACGCCGACCAGATTCTGGCTTTTCGTGGAAACTCACTTAGACTTCACCACTATTATATTATTCTTATGGATATATGTCGGGCACTTTCAAAAGAGAAAACTTTTATGAATGATGCCAACAAAGAGCTACTTGAAAATCTTTGCGACCAGATTCTTACTTTAAGCAATGAGTCTCAACAAATATGGGAATACACGTCCCAAATAAGAGATGTTTATCAGCAGAAACTTTCTGTTAATCAAAATAATATTATGAAGGTTCTTACAATTGTTACCACTATTTTTATGCCTTTAACGTTAATCACCGGCTGGTACGGCATGAACTTTGAATATATGAAAGAACTTCATTGGAAATATGGCTATCCTTTGCTATTTGGCATAAGTGTATTGGTTGTAGGAATATTATGTATAATTTTCAAAAAGAAAAAATGGTGGTAATTCTTGTGTTGCCTTTTTTTGTAATTTCTTTATACTAGGATATGGGTGTCAAAACGCCCCACATCTTTATTGTATAAATTGTGACCTGCTTTGCACTCTCACAATCCTACCGAATCATATATATTTTATTAACATAAGTTGATAATCTTATTGATTCTTTTAACATTTTCAAATATTTTATTTACAAAAATATAATTTTTAAATTTACATTTGGAGAAAAAATTATGAATTCGCTTAAACTAAAAAACTCTTTTTTTTTACTTCTTACAGCTTTTATTTGGGGAATTGCTTTTGTAGTTCAGGATTCAGGTGGCGATGCCCTTGGTCCTTTTACATTTAATTGTCTGAGAGCTTTTATTGGTGGCATTGTTTTGCTACCTACTATTAAAATCTTAGATCACGCCGGTCTTACTTATATGAAACCTAAGACTAAAAAAGAAAAAAAGACCTTAATTATTGGAGGAATTTCCTGTGGTATAGCTCTCTTTATTGCAAGTAATATTCAACAACTTGGACTTTATTTCGGAGCTTCAGCCGGAAAGGCCGGTTTTTTAACAGCTTGCTATATAATTATTGTTCCGATACTTGGTTTATTCTTCGGCAAAAAATGTGGTTTGAATATTTGGATTGGAGTTTGCTTTTCACTGGTTGGACTTTATTTATTGTGCATACATGGTTCATTTTCATTAACATTTGCAGATACATTGTTACTTTTGTGCGCTCTTGCGTTTTCAATACATATACTTGTTATAGACCACTTTTCACCGCTTGTTGACGGCATCCGCCTGTCATGTATTCAGTTTTGGACAAGTGCAATCTGCACATCAATTCCAATGTTCTTCGTTGATATGAAACATTCCATTGCAGGTATAATGAATTGCCTACACAATCTGACTTCAATTAATAACTGGATACTTCTTTTATACGCAGGTGTCCTGTCATGTGGTGTTGCCTATACACTTCAGATAGTTGGTCAGAAAGGCCTGCACCCTACAGTGGCTTCACTGCTTATGAGTATGGAATCTGTATTCTCCGTACTTGCCGGCTGGATAATACTGGGCCAGACAATGTCCGCAAGGGAAATCTGCGGATGTATATTTATATTTGTGGCAATTGTGCTTGCACAAATACCAATGAAAAAGAAAATTACGGTGTAGATAACTCTTCATACGTATAATTACGGATTTTTACAGCACTTTGCCTCGAAATATCCATAATTGGTGGCGAAAGGACAATTATCACCACAACTAAAAAGGCTACAGCTTTAACAATTCTAAATCATCAAAGCTGTAGCCCAGTTATTACTTCTTAGCTAATTAATTCATTTCCCATCAAGCCCTTAGGCTTCCAATATTGATTTTAGGAAGTTCTGTGTTCTTGGATTCTGTGGGTTATTAAATACTTCATCAGGTGTTCCCTCTTCAGCAATAACTCCATCTGCCATAAAGATTACTCTATCAGCAACTTCCTTGGCAAATCCCATTTCATGAGTAACACATAACATTGTCATTCCTTCTTTTGCAAGATCTTTCATTACCTGCAACACATCGCCTACCAATTCAGGATCAAGAGCTGATGTAGGTTCGTCGAATAACATAATCTCAGGCTTCATTGCAAGTGCTCTTGCTATAGCCACACGCTGCTGCTGTCCACCTGACAATCTATTAGGATATTCATCTGCCTTTTCTTCAAGACCTACACTTTTAAGTAATTCCAATGCCTCTTTTCTTGCAGTTTCCTTATCAACATTCTTGACCTTAATAGGTGCAATCATAATGTTTTCCAAAACTGTCTTGTGTGGGAAAAGATTAAATCTCTGAAAGCACATTCCCATTTCAAGTAATAATTCTTTCTGCTTCTCTTTTGAAATACGCTCTACGGTTTTGTCGTTTTCTCTATGAAGGAATAAATCTCCCTTGATGAAAATCTTTCCACTTGTAATCTTTTCTAACTGGTTAAGTGAACGAAGATATGTTGACTTACCTGCTCCTGAAGGACCGATAATACAAATAACCTCACCCTTTTTAACCTTTAAATTGATATCTTTTAACACTTCTAAAGAACCAAAACTTTTACTAACATGTTCTGTTTCCAAAATATACTTACTATCCATTACTGCACCTCCTATTCATAGACTGAGAACTTCTTCTCAATCTTGTTAAATATATAAGTGAAGAATGCCGTAATTATTAAGTAAATAATTAAAGCCGGAATAAATACAATGTATGAACCATCACTATTCATAATACTGTTAGATATAGTTGTTATATCCATAAGTGAAATAGCAAATACTAATGATGCATCCTTCAATACCATAATAAACTCATTACAAATAGCAGGAAGCATTCTTCTGATTGACTGTGGAATAACAATTAATGACATTGTCTGGCTATAGTTCATTCCCAAAGCCTTAGCTGCCTCGTACTGTCCCTTGTCAATTGACTGAATTGCCGCTCTTACTATTTCAGCACAATATGCTCCGGAGTTTAATGCAAAAGCAATAAGTGCCGCAATGAAAGCTCCTTTATATACACCGTCAGCATCTGCCGCAGAGAAGAAATCTCTCCATGCGAAACCAAAAAGTCCCGGCACTGTAAAATAAACAACAAATAACTGAATCAACAATGGTGTTCCTCTAAAGAAGAATACATATGCACTTGCAATCTTGTTAATTACTCTGTTCTTTGAAATCTTTCCTAATGCAAGGAAAACACCTAAAATAACACCAAGAATTACAGTGAATGTTGTAAGTGAAATAGTAAGCTTTGCACCATGAAGCATATTCTCTCCACAGCCTAACATTCTATATGTATAGTTTACCATCTTTCCTACAATACCTGCTGTTCCCTTGTCTGCCTTATAAATATTTCCTGCAAAACCAACAAACTTTTCACTTAATTCTGTTGCACCTGAAGTTGAAAATGCTGAGTAATTAATAATAATTAAGTCATTATATGCAGATGAAACTCTCTTTCTTGTTAACGTTTCATCTTTTTCAATCATCTTCTGCATCTCAGGTGATGCCTGACTAATCATTTCAAGCCTACTTGGCTTAACTGCTGATAAAATACTTGCAACAATTATTGCGATAATTACAACGATTGTAACTATCTTAGTTTTCTTTTTCCAACCTTTTACGTTTACAATTCTTTTTAAAGTGTTCATAAATACCTTTTCTATCCTTTATTCCTGTGATGAGAACCAGTAATCTGCTGTATCCTTAAGGAATCCGTCTTTATCCATCTGTTCTAATGCTTTGTTAATAGCTTCCTGAAGTTTTGCATTGTTTTTTCCAATAGCAATACCGAATTCTTCAGGTTCTGTCTTATCTGAAAATGCCTTTTCATACTTGTCAGGATTCTTTGCTACGAATCCGTCAGCAACAGTACTATCAACTACTACTGCATCAATTTCACCATTTGTTAACTGTGTAAAGCAGTTTAATAACTTGTCATTAGCTGCTACTTCTACATTAATAGTCTTTGTTGACTTGTATTCTGACATAAGCTGATCTGATGTTGTACCTTTCTGTACACCAACTGATTTTCCGTCAAGATCCTTTAAGCTGTTAATCTTTAAGTCGCTACCCTTCTTAACTACTACTGTCTGATAGTTTGTAATATATGGTGTTGAGAAAAGAACTGCTTTCTTTCTTGTAGGATTAATTGTTACTGCTGAACAAACTACGTCGTAGTCTTTTCCAATCTTTCCTAAAATACCATCAAATGATGTATTAATGAAATTAACTTTAAGGCCTAATCTCTTAGCAATTTCTGTAATAATATCAATATCAAATCCTTCAGGTGTCTTTCCATCTTTCTGAAGTGTTTCAAATGGTGCATAACCCATTTCTGCTCCAACTGTAAGAACTCCATCAGAAACTAATGTAACTTCTGATGCATCGATTGTTTCTGCCTGTGTTGTTTCTGCCTTTGCTGCTGTTGTGTCTTTGTTTTCTTTTGATGACTTGCTAGAACCGCAAGCTGTCATCATAGACATTGCAAGAACTGCTGTCATTACTACTGCTAAAAACTTCTTCATGACTTTTATCTCCTTCTAATTTATAAATTTTATATGCAGAAAAAAGACAACGGACTTTGGACCATTGTCTTTCCTCCTATGCACAAGTTAGATAATAAACTACAAAATATTTTGTGTCAATATTTTTAATGGTTAAACCTAACTTTTTTAAGTATAAAATACTAAATTTGTGAATATTTATTCACGTGTATAATTTTAGGATTAATGTAACGATAAAACTTTCTATTAGCTAATCGCTTGATTTTATTCCTATTGTACTGCCAAACTTCACCTTTGTTTCTATATCATTGGCAGTATTTCGGAAATACTTTTCATCAATATCAACTTTGTCCTTTTCAAGAAGAACGACAATAGTTGAACCACCATATAGAAACATACCCTTCTCACGACCTTTTTTTACTAAGCCTGATTTCTGGTGGTTTTTGATTTTGCCAATCATTAATGCCCCAACCTCAATCTGGGCAATTGTTCCAAAATTATTAGTTTCAATAACAGAATACTCACGACTATTTTGAACAAAAACCGGATATCTGTTTAATGCAATAGGTCTTACAGTATGCAAAACTCCCGGCACATAATTGTTCTCAACTATCTTTCCGTCGTCCACATACCCATAGCGGTGATAATCATCTACGCACAATCTGAAAACAAGGCATACTCCTCCATTAAAATCAGGGGCTTTCTTACTATTCTTTATTAAATCAGCCACTGAATAATAACTCTTCTTTATATAAAAATCCGAGTTTTCTGAAATATGATAGGCTGACAGTCTTCCGTCACATGGAGCGATAAATGCATTTTCTTCCATATTAATAGGACGCATTTCTTTTTTTATCTTTCTTGTAAAGCAATCATTAAAACATCCATATTTAGCTTTTTCATATTGAGTCATGTCAATATTATTGTTTTTTATAAAACTTTTTATATGAATTTTTGATACCCTACAATCCATATAAGCCCCACCGATTTTTGAAATTGTGGGGCTTGTAATTATCTTAAGTACCATTCTTCCCGGCACTGTATTATATAAAAATCTTAAAATTCCTGAACTTTCTTTTTTCATATTATCTTCCAAAACAAATCTTCATTAACACTACTGCCAAAAATTCAACTGCACCAACAGCAACCATAAGATAAATCATTGCTGTTCCCGGTTTCTTTAACTTGAATTTTAAAATATACAATATTCCAACAATAACCAGCAAAATATAATAAATATACGAAATGTTAATCTGACATGTAATAAGCATAATGTGTCTCATTAACAAAAATGTTGGAAATATTAATGCTGTTGATGTAACAGGAAGTCCAAAATAATATTTGTCATCGCCTACGCTGTCTCCCTGTGTTTCTTCCACTGTAATGTTAAAATATGCAAGTCTTATGAGAGCACACAGTACAAATAACGCTCCCAAAATAACAATTATTACAAATGGAATATGTAATAACAGGCTTTCCTTCCCTGTTTTAATAAAATCAAACTTATCTCTGTTGTATAATGCCACTCCAATACAAACCGGCAAAACACCGAAAGCAACTAAGTCAGATAATGAATCAATCTGTACTCCGAAAGCTTTCTCCTTCTCTGTACGATTCTTCTTTGAACGTGCCACACGTCCGTCAAAAGTATCAAACAAACCACATAATAACAAAAGCATTACTCCAATATATGGATGACCTGCTCCGCTAAGTGAAACATAAATCCCTATTACTGCTGAAATTACTGAGCAATATGTAAGAACAACAGTGTAATCATAAAAACCTAACATTTTTTCTTCTGCTTCATTCCTTTCCACGCTTTTGTACAATAAATACCAAGTGTAATTATTCCACAAATTATAATGCAACAATAAAATGAAATCCCTCTACTTAATAATTCAATACTAACAGGATCTTTTAATATACCGCCAAATCCATCTATAAAAAGATAATCTGCTGCACCAACTGCTCCCGGAATGGGAACGCTGTTTGAACCAAGAACCACATAGCCCTGTGCTGAAAATACATCAAACGCTCTTTTTATATTTCCTTCTACGCCCATATAAACACATACAGAAACGCAAATAAGTGAAATTCTCTGTAATAAGTTAAATATAAAAGCCTTAAATACAGCTACTTTATTATTCTTTATTGCTGCCGCACATTCCTTATACTGTCTTTCCACTTCGACCAAATGTGCCTGTCTCTTTTCTATGTTCTTCATCAGATGAAGCTTATGCAATATCTTCATGCCGGTATTTGCTATTTTTGTAACAATCTTCTCTTTATAAACCAAAAGAAGAAATACCGTCAATAACACAAACTGGACAACACATCCGATAAGTATCATATATTTTGACCAAATGCTAAAATGCCTAAACATATCAAAATTAAATATAAAACAAACAGCACCTATAACTATAATCGCAATTGTGTATAAGGTCAAGTTTAGTAACAAAACAATCGTTGTTACTGCTCCTGGAATTCCATCCTGCATCATACACATTGCCGATGCCGGCTGACCACCTGTAGCTGACGGAGTAATGGCTGAAAAATAAATATCAACAGCTGAATAAACTATTCCACGCTTAACCTTCTCTTTGTATCCAAAAGCCTTACATAATTGTAAAACAGCAAGTCCTTCAAAAATGATGAATCCTACCATGCAAAGAAAGGCTAACGCTATCCACTGCCATTTTGCAGCTGATACATAATTTATAAAACCTTCTATTGAAAAAGATTCATTCTGTTTTACAATAACCCATACTGTCAAAACAATTAAAGCTATAAAAATTAAGGACCATATAATCTGTTTCTTATTGCTCTTCAAAATCCTACCAAGCCTTTCTACTCTAAACCTAATTTATTCTCAATAACATAAAAAATTCTTTTTGTATTTAATTTTTTTGCTAGGAATAAACCTATTTCAACAACCAAAACACCACCGATAATATCAATTACAACATGCTGCTTTATTAATACTGTAGATGCAAAAACCAAAATTGCAGACACAAACATAAATATCTTCATTGCCGTGCCCTGCTTTTCGCATCTCATTACACCTCTAAATAATATCCAGCTTTCAAGACAATGAATGGACGGGAAAAGATTATCCGCCGCATCCGTTGAATATATCAGTGAGGTAAGCCAATTCCAAAAGCCTGTACCTGTAATTTCAGGTCTTGTTAATGTTGTTGGCATTATTATAAAGCAAACAAGACATATGAGTTTTGCAATCATTTCCGCTGAACATACTTCATAACATAATTTTTTGCTTTCTCTTCCTATTATGATAAAACCCAAAATCCATGTGACATAAGCCAAAACATAAACCGATACCATGGGAGTTACAAATGGCAGCATTCTATCAATGGCTATGCTTATATCATAGTGGTGCATTCCCGTTGTAAATATTCTGCTTCCAAAATAAGTAATACTATTTAATAAAAGGCAGGATATAATTGGAATAAATGCGTATTTAGGCAATATCTTGTAAATACGTTCCATACTTTTCCTCTTTGATTTTCTATTTTTCGTAAGATTGTACTACACCATATAGTACAATGTCATTGAAATTATATTATATAGGCTCACATATGTCAACAGAGTTTAAACAATCCCTTTTATATTACCCTTTTATATTTAACTCTGCTATATGAAAATAGAGCTGTATCACTAACGGTGAGATATCTCCTTTTGAAATTCTTATAATATCTTTTTTTACATAGATGCAGAAATTTTTGAAAGTAAACAATAGGCAGATTTTCGAAATTTTGCGAGCATAGAGTAAAGCAAAAATCAACTGTTTGAGCCGTAGGCGAGTTTTGATTTTTGTTTTACAATAGGCGGCGGAGCAAAATAAGAAAATCAACGTGTTTGCGACGAAAATTTCTGCAGGCTATGTAAAACGATTAAATTACACAAGAATTTTAAAAAGGAGAAGTCCAATCGTTAATAATACAGCCCTCTTATAATCTCACTATTTTATGCTTTTTAGTGATGGAATAATCTAAGTCCTGTAAATGCCATTGCCATACCATGTTTATTACATGCATCAATAACATCCTGATCACGAATTGAACCACCTGGCTGTGCAACATATTTTACACCGCTCTTGTAAGCACGTTCAATATTGTCGCTAAATGGGAAGAATGCATCTGAACCAAGTGTAATGCCGTCAGCCTGTGCAAGCCATGCCTGCTTTTCTTCCTTTGTAAATACAGGTGGCTTTTCTGTAAATACTCTTTCCCATTCTCCATCAGCAAGAATATCCATATATTCTTCACCAATATAAAGATCAATTGCATTATCTCTATCTGCACGTTTCATATTTTCCTTAAATGGAAGATTAAGTACCTGTGGTGCCTGACGAAGAAGCCAGTTATCAGCTTTCTGTCCTGCAAGTCTTACACAGTGAATTCTTGACTGCTGACCTGCACCTACACCGATTGCCTGTCCATTCTTTACGAAACATACTGAGTTAGACTGTGTATATTTTAATGTAATCATTGAAATAGCCATATCAATTTTAGCTGATTCAGGAATATCTTTGTTTTCTGTAACTACATTGCTGAAGAAATCATCATCAATGTTAAGTTCGTTACGTCCCTGTTCAAAAGTAATACCAAATACTTCTTTATGCTCAATTGGCTTTGGTACATAGTTAGGGTCAATTTCAATAATTGCATATGCCCCTTTCTTCTTTCCTTTTAACATTTCAAGTGCTTCAGGTTCATATCCCGGTGCAATGATTCCATCTGAAAATTCTCTCTTAATAACCTTTGCTGTTGAAACATCACATACATCTGATAAAGCAATAAAGTCACCATATGATGACATTCTGTCTGCACCTCTTGCTCTTGAATATGCGCATGCAAGTGGTGATAATTCTCCAAGATCATCTACCCAGTAGATTTTTGCTTCAACTTCGCTAAGTGGAAGACCAACTGCTGCACCTGCAGGTGAAACATGCTTAAATGATGTTGCTGCAGGAAGACCTGTTGCTTTCTTTAATTCCTTAACTAACTGCCAGCCGTTAAATGCGTCTAAAAAGTTAATGTATCCAGGCTTTCCGTTAAGAACCTTAATTGGAAGTTCTCCTTCTTCCATATATATTCTTGATGGTTTCTGATTAGGGTTACATCCGTATTTTAATTCTAATTCCTTCATTATATATTCCTCCAAAACTTACACTGATTATTATAATTATTTGTTTTTGTTAACAATCTTTGTTTCGTATTTTCCTGTTTCAATATCAATATATCTTACAAAAAGAGATACCTTGTTATCTTTGTTTAAGCTGTTCCAAAGCATATCTGTAAATGCGTCCATATCGTCCATCATAGGTACAAGCTTTGGTTCACCTTCAAAACTTGGAAGTGGATTTCCGTCACATTTGTATGTGTGAATGAAATGACCTTCTCCGTTAACAGGGTTATTATATGCAAAAGTATATCTGTTACATGCTTCAGGATTTCCGTTGTTGCTCTTTAAGATAGACATTGCATAATTGTAATTTCCATCTTCAATATGCATAATTCCTGAAATTCTAGGTGTGTAATTAGGAGCATCAGGTTCAAACTCACGTGTTCTAAGTGCCTGTTCAAAAGTCTGCTGCTTATCCATTAATTCGTAAATTGTATCTGTCTGATCTCCGTTAGTTACGATAGTCTTGTTTCCAAGAACACGAACAGGTGCGTAGATAATAAGACTTGGATCAACAAGCTTTGATGGATCAAAAGCTTCTGTGCGGATTCCTTCTCCTTCTTCAACAAAAACACGATTTCTACTGTTTTCGCTTCTTCCCATAATAAAATATGCTGTTACAGCATACTTTCCATTAGGTGTTTTTCCAATTACGATTCCTCTTCCCGGATATGAATTTTCTTTTAATTCATTTTCAAGTGATAACATCTGCATTTTTTAATCTCCTTAATTTTGATTTTAAGTTTACTTTGGGTTTTAAGTTTTTAATTTAAGATTACTGTTTAATGTAATTCTCTTTGCAGAAAATGGGTCGAAGTTTTTCTGCAAAAAGAATTAATAAACATATTTTAACTCCTCTGTCCTCTCCAAAGATAGTTAATTGTTTTGCAGAACTTATAAGAAATTTTCTAAAAGAATCTTTCAAACCTTTCTAAAAATTCCACAAAATGAAAAAACCACCCAGGTAACCCAGAGGGTTGCCCAGGCGGTCGACTACGTACACCCATACTCCCTGTGGGTAATCCCACTAATCCGCCAGTCGTATGGAATATATAAGTAGCATAAACTATTTTTTTTCTTTTTTCAACTGTTTTTTATCACAAATTTTTTATAAGATTTAGATGTCAAATCATGCAATCAATGTTATAATACAATTTTGTATGAAAAGGAGATATAAATATGGGAAAAAGAAATAAAAACACGAAACTAGTAGCAAAGATTCTTTCTCTTGCTATGATTACAACAATGATGAGCGGATATGTAGCACCGCCTAAGGAAGTTAAGGCAGACACATTTAACTCATCATATTCTTATGAAGTAAACACACAGGCTACCGAAGTTGAAGCTGCCACATATAATGTTGTGCAATCTGCTTCTAATGTGGTTAATTCTTCTGATTCTTTGGAAAAAGCAATTGAAACTTCAACAGAACAATCCACTGAAATTACTACTACTGAGAAATCAACAACTGACAATACTACAACGGATAGTCCTACAACTAATCCTGCAGAAACAACTACAAAACCACAGGAAACTACAACTGAACAACCTACAACAGTAGACCCTGATGCTTTTGACTTAGTTGCACACAGAGGTTACTCAGCTTATGCACCGGAGAACTCAATTCCGGCTTTTGAAATGGCTGTAGCTTCAGGATTTTCAAAGATTGAACTTGATATCAGAAGATGTAAGCCCGATTCAAACGGCAAGGCTACATGGGTTATCTCACACAACGATTCATTAAAAAATACAATGGGCGTTAGCGTTGATATTTCAGACTCAACTTACAGCGAATTGTTAAAATATTCATATACTAAGGGTAACAATGTTGATGCTTACAGCAATCTTAAAATTGCCACATTAGACCAGGTTATTGACTTGATTAAGAAATACAAATCCGAAGGAAAAAAAGTTAACTGGCAGATTGAAATTAAGAGCGTATCTGACAGTAACTATCCTAACTATTTTGAAAGTGAATTAATTAAACCTTTAAAAAATGCCGGCGTTGAAGACTGTGTAACTTTTATTTCTTTTAGCAAAACTTATTTGAATAAAATTAAAAGCATTGACAGCACTTTAGCAACTACTTATCTTAGTACTATTTTGGATGAAGATGCAGTAAATGACGCACTTAAATGTAACGCTGAAGGAGTTACTTTTAATGGAGAAAAAAATTATACTACGGAAGCTGCCATAAAACTTGCTTTGTCTAAAGGTTTAAAGGTTGGTGTTTACACACTTGATACCCCTGCAATAATGGGTGTTTATTATCAATGGGGTGCGCGAAGCTTCACAACTAATATGGTTAATCCTAATGAAGTTACACCTACAATTCTTCGTGTCAAGTACAACACTAAAGCTTTTAGTTGCACATTAAGTAAGACAAGTTACACATATGACGGTTCAAGAAAGTTGCCTACTGTTACTGTTAAATATAAGGATATCGAACTTGTAGAGGGCATTAATTATCAGTTAAGCTACTCTGACAATAAAAATCCGGGAACAGCAAAGGTTTACATATCAGGTATAAACAACTGTACAGATGAAAGAGAATTAAAGTACAAAATTGTTATGCCTAAAGTGACCGGCTTTAGTGATTCAACTACTACAACATCAAAAGTCACTTTAAAATGGACACCTGTAGACAAAATAACAGGATATATTGTTTACCGTTACAACTATTCAAAAAAGAAATATGAAGCCATAAAGACTATCGCAAACTCAGATGCAAAGTCATACAAAATCACTAAACTTGCTTCTGCTAAAAAGTACAGATACAGAGTTGCAACATATTTAAAGGCTGATGGCAAAACATATACATCTTCACCTTGCACAGCAAAGACTACGTATACAAAGCCGGCAAAAGTAACAATTAAGTCTGCTAAGAGATATAGCAAGAACAGACGAATCATGGTTAAGTGGACTAACTCACCACGATGCACAGGCTATGAAGTTAGAGTTGCAACAGACAAGAAAATGAAGAAGGTCGTAAAGAAATACACTGTTTCAGGCAACACAAAACAGTACGTAAAAGTTAAAGGCCTTAAAAAGACAACGAAATACTACGTAAAAGTGAGAGCCTACTTAAAAGTTGGTAAAAAATACTACTACAGCTCATATAGCGCTGTTGTGAAAAATAAGCCATTGAAAATTAAGAAGAAAAAATAGGGCTTGAATTTTTAAAATGAATTAATAAAATATCCGGATAGAAGAAAGTATTTTAAGCTTACATTCTATCCGGATATTTTTTATTTACATTACACAGAACATTCTGTGATTTTTCTATTTTTTACTGTAATCCTTCTCCCATTAGAAAAGGACGCCCTCTCGGACGTCCTTCCAGATATTCAATAGTCTTTCACTACTGCCTTATTTAATTTTTATCCAAAAGATTTATTCAAGTTCTTCCACCTTCATTACTCAATTGTAATGAATTTTTCTTCTACCTGTGGCTTCTTTACTTCTTTAGGAACATACATTGTCAAGATTCCGTTTTCAAACTTGGCATTAATATCTTCCTCTGTTACGTTCTTGCCAACAAAGAAGCTTCTCTGGCACTTGCCATAATATCTTTCACGACGGATATATTTAACGGCTTCCTTCTTCTGACCTTCTTCGTTGTTCTCTTCTTTATTTTCTGCACTGTGTTCAGCGGTAATTGTAAGGTAACCGTCTTTCAACTGTGCCTTTACTTCTTCCTTGGCAAATCCAGGTAATTCCATTTCAATCTGGTAGCCGTCAGCCAATTCTTTAATATCTGAGCTTATATTTCTAGTTGCTGCTACCTGCTTTCTAAATGCAGGTGAAAATTCAAATACATCTCCAAAATCATCAAATAAATCATTCATTCCAAAAATACTAGGTGCTAACATAATACTTACCTCCTTATATATCTGCAATCAAAATCTGTGAATTTAGCTGACTGCATATTGCGACTTCCATTAGTCGTAATTGTTAATTTTATTTCTTTCAGGGACTCTCTTTTTTCCCTGTGATTATGTTATAGCACTTTTGTTAGCACTCGTCAACAGTGAGTGCTAATATTTCTTGTAAACAATTTGTTAACTTTTATAATATAAAATGTTATCTGATTTTTAACTTTCCTAATACCCTAACGGTAACTCCAAGCCGCTTTCTTCCATCAGCTCTTTATCCAAAAGAATCTCCTTTGTATTACCATCCTTAATTACCTTTCCGTCTGAAAGAAGTATTGTTCTCTCGCAAGTGTCCATTATCATATTCAAATCGTGAGAAGCTATTATTTTTGCCTGATTCAGTTGATTTAATATGTTGATTAGGTTTCGTCTGTTCTTTGGATCAAGTGCCACGCTTGGCTCATCCATCAATATAACGTCCGGTTCCGTTGACAGGATTGTTGCAATAGAGGCAAGTTTTTTCTCCCCTCCGGAAAGCTTATAAATCTGCTTGTCCTTTAGCTGTTCAATGTGCACAACTTTCAGCGCTTCCATTGTTTTCTCATTAACTTCTGCCTCAGACATTCCGTAATTTCTCGGTGCAAAAGCAACATCATCAAAAACAGTTGACATAAAAAGCTGACTGTCCGCATCCTGAAAAACGTAGCCAACATTTTTTCTAATAGTCTTTAAATTCTTTTTTTCAAGTGGAATATTGTTGACCATCACATCTCCCTGAAAACCTGTATTTAGACCAACAAGTATTCTTAAAAGAGTAGACTTTCCAACGCCGTTAGCGCCAACCAAGCCCACCGACTCACCCTTTTTTAATTGAAAATTTATATTTTCCAAAACCTTTCTCTTGCTATCATAGCCAAAAGAAAGGTGGGAAACTGAAATTATATTCTCCATCTTTTTGTCCTTTTATGTAAACAAACCGCCCACTATTTCAAAAACAGGGTACACTCTAAAAGCGATAATCACCAGTGTCCATACAATCATCCACACGTAATCCCTGCCACTTAATTTGTAATTTCTGATTCGCACGTTATTAAAATTGTAACCTCTAAGACTCATGCTGTTATGCACATCGGTTGCCCTGTCTATACTTCGTAAAAGCAACTGCCCCGGCAGACTTCCCCAAGCCTTAAAATTAATGCCTTTCTGGCCCGGTGCCCTAAGGCTGTACGCCTCAACTATTCTTTTTGTTTCCTTTAGCAACACGTTAATGTACCTGTAAATCAACTGGATAATCATAACAATAATCTCAGGAATATGTATTTTTCTAAGTGCCATGCATACTCGGTCTATAGTAGTTGTAATTATAAGAATATAAATGGCAATCACCGTCAAAATCCCTTTAATCATCAGTGTCACCATGGAAATTTCGCCACCGGTTATTTTCACTCCACCCATTGTCAGCAAAACATTTCTGTCAAAAAAAGGATTAAAAATACCAATTATGCAAATCAATGGCAAAATAAGTCTGATTCTTTTTATACATTTTCCAAATTTAATGTCCCCAAGGTTAAAAATAATCAATGGATATATTATCATTTCCACTAGACCTGTAACATTATATTTCGGAAAAGAAGTCACCATACAAACATACAAAACCGTTACAAACAGTTTTGCCAGTGCATGTATGTTATTTAGAAAATTATCTTTCCCAGCCTGATTTTCAATAACACACATTTCGTGTATTGCATTTTCAAATTTTCCCATTATGCTTTCTTTCTAAAAAACTTAAATAAATTGCAGCACACAACGCATAGTAAAATTACTACCACTCCACCTACAATGCCTGAAAATGATGTTCCGGCAATTGTGTCTGAAGACTTAAATCCGTAGTCAGGAAGGATTGCAAGCTTGTCCTGTATTCCCGCAAAAAAGCTGTAAATTCCACCTGTGCTTTCCACTTCCGTAGCTCCTGTGATTTTTGAAATTGACCATTCCAAGCCATCAGGCAAAGATGAAGCCACAAGTGATAAGCCACCTGCAATAATTACTGCCATTGCCAAAAGAATTGCCAAAACTTTTTTGTATGGCATTTTTTCTTTTTTGTCAACAGCTTCAATTCCCCAAAGCAATTCAGGTCTAGCCTCGTAGACGAAGCAAAGAACTGCCCCGGTAATTATTCCTTCAACCAATCCGATGCACAAATGTATTGGCTGCATTACTGAAACAAATGCAGTAAAAGGAAGTTCTGTAATTCCTGAAGCCAAAGTTTCAAGTGTTACTGAAAAAGCTCCAAGTTGTAAAGTAACAACGCAACCAATAATTGACGCTGCCATTATTTTCTTTTTTGATGCGCCGTTTTTCATCACAAGTCGCCATATAACCATCGCTCCTATGAAGCATCCATAAAATGCCATGTTCCACACGTTTGCCCCAAGAGCCATCAAACCTCCGTCAGCAAACATCAAACACTGAATCAGCAAAATACCTATCATTGTCAGGAAACCTGCCGGTGCTCCAAGCATTGCGGACAACAACATTCCTCCGCACAAATGTCCTGAAGAACCTGTTCCCGGTATTGTAAAATTAATCATTTGAGCTGCAAAAACAAAAGCTCCCATTATTCCCATGGTTGGGATTTTAGTCTGATCATCTTCTTTTCTTATTTTTGTAACTGAATATGCTGCCACCGCTGTACTGCAGGCGTACATTGTCCCTGCAACTGCCGGTGATAACAAGGCGTCTGCCATATGCATAAATTTGTCCTCCTAAAGTATCTTTATTAAATATTCTCCTTCACTTCTCTTATGGAAATATTATTTTCAATAGCTATTTTCTTCAAATCTTCAAACTCCAACTTGGATTTTTCAACTCCATAGCCATATGTCTTTTTCACATCAATATCTCCATATTGGGTGCTAACCTTCTCAATCTTTCTATTCAAAATCATTCGGCTGCAATTGTATTCTCTAATTCCAATTGTTGATGTATGCTTAAAAATAGTTACGGCAACATCTTCCTTAGCCGACTCTTTGCACATTACATTAAGCAAAGTTCCCTGACGACCTTTTTTCATACTAATTGGCGTAGTGTAAACGTCCAACACATCATCCTGCCAAATCTGTTCCACCGCAAAACTTAATTCTTCCGCAGTCATATCGTCAATGTTGCAACGAAGCTCCACAATGGTGTCTTGGATAGTATCACTATTCTCAATGGTTCTATTATTTTGATTGGTGTCATTGTTACTTTCCGTAATTGAATTGTTTTCTGTCTTTTCTCCAAGGATTGCTCTAATGCAGTTAGCCACCGGGAAGTCTTTGTTTCCCATGCCATAACCCTGCTTCTCCATAATCATTGCAGGCATATTTCCAAACTCATTAACATAGTATTTCAAAATTGCTGCCCCTGTTGGCGTGCAAAGTTCGCCTTCAATATTTCCACTGTAGCAAACCATTCCTTCAAGCAAATTAGCTGTAGCCGGTGCGGGAACCGGAAGTATTCCATGAGCACATTTCACTTTTCCAAAACCTGTATTAATAGGCGATACAACCACCTTGTCAGGGTTAATCTCTTCCATTAACATAGCGCAAAATGTTACATCCGCAATTGCATCCATCATTCCAACCTCATGAAAATGAATTTCAGAAACATCTACACCGTGAGCTTTACTCTCAGCCTGAGCTATAAGCTTGTATATAGAAATTACATCATTCTTAACCTTGTCTGAAACTGCAAGATTTTGAATCGTGTGCTCAATAAAATCAATGGTTGCATGGCAATGAGCGTGATGATGGGTATGGGTATGATGATGTAATTCATCACTGTTGTGTACATCCTCAGACAATTCTTCTTCATCATTAATCAAAACTCTAACATGATTTCCTTTTATACCACATTTAACCGAGCTTTCAAGCTTCACCTTAACATTTGAAATTCCAATATTATTAATTTTTTCAACAAACTTATCTTTATCCGGAACAAGTTCTAGCAAAGCAGACATCAACATGTCGCCTGCTGCACCCATTCCACAATCTAAATACAAAATCCTCATATTAGTTCCTCTTTTATATGTGTTTTCCCTGGAATTATCCGTAATTTCTTCCGAAAGAGCAGGTTTTCTCCCACCCTACTACTTCGCTCTCATATGATTTATCATGCTTGCCTGATATGCTGCTCCGAAGCCATTATCTATGTTGACTACGCTTACTCCGCTGGCACAGGAGTTTAGCATTGATAAAAGGGCTGATAAGCCTCCAAAGTTTGCACCGTAGCCTACGCTTGTTGGCACTGCAATTACAGGGCAGTCTGCCATTCCGCCTATTACACTGGCAAGTGCGCCTTCCATTCCTGCAATTGCGATTATTACGGAGGCACTCATTATTTCGTCAACGTGGCTTATCAATCTGTGAAGTCCGGCAACACCCACATCATAAAGTCTTGTAACCTGATTGCCGAAAACCTCTGCCGTCAACGCTGCTTCTTCTGCAACATACATATCACTTGTTCCTGCCGTTGCAACAACTATTGTTCCAATACCGTCTTTCTTAGGCATTGGTCCAATTATTCCAACCTTAGATATTTCATCATATCTCAAATCTATTTCTTCACTGACAAACTTAGCGGCTTCACTGCTCATTCTTGTTATAAGTACAGTTTCCTCACCACTTTTTTGTAGATACTTGACAATTTCTTTTATTTGTTCCTTGGTTTTTCCTGCGCCATAAATAACTTCAGGCACACCCTGTCTGATGCCTCTGTGGGTATCAATCTTTGCAAACCCCATATCCTTAAAAGGCTCTTCTTTAATGGCAAGCAAAGCTTCTTCCTTAGTAACTTTCCCCGTTGCAACATCATCCAAAATATTCATCAACTCTGATTGTTTCATAATGTCGCCTTTCTTATAATCATATTTCTTTGTCTCGTTTTATGTTATTCCTATCTAGTTCTCAAATCAAGCAATACCTCATCAAATATTTTTGACAATTCTTCCAATACAACTTCTCGCTTTTCCATAAGTGCCTGTAACTGGCTTTCAGGCATTTGGATTTTGGCTTTGTTGTCCATCCATCTTACTCTGAAATCAGAAAAGCCTAAGTCAAACAAAAATGTTTCTGCTGTTTCTACCTGTTTGATTTTTTCTTCATCTATTTCAGTACCTGTTGGTATTCTTGTTGCAAGACAAGCGTATGACGGTTTGTTGTACACGAACAAACCTGCTTTCTTTGACTGCTTTCTTATTTCAGATTTCACGTAGCCACACATTCTAAGTGGGGACAAAACCTTCATCTCCTGCAAAGCCTTCATTCCCGGTCTGTCATCTGCATCATCTGAAGCGTTGGTTCCATCAAGAATTACTGTCATTCCGTCATTCTTTGCTGCTTCAAGAATTGTTCCAAAAACACCCTGCTTACAATAATAACATCTGTTGGCCGGATTGTCTGTAACCAGCTTGTTAGACAAAACATCCACATTCAAAATCTTCAAATCAACGCCTAGCTGACGGCAAATTTTTTCTGCATCCTTTTTTTCAAATTCCGGTTGAAAAACAGATTTGACAAAATACGCCTTCACGCTCTTTGCATATTTTTTTGCCATATAAACCAAAAATACTGAATCAACTCCACCTGACAAAGCAATTGCCACATTAGGATATTTTTCAAAAAACTCTTTTATGTTCATTTCTTCTTTTGTAATGTTTTTCATTTTTTCAGTCCCTCTTATTTCCATAAACACTTTGTTTTCGATAAATATTTTGTTTTCAATAACATTTTCTGAACTTTATTTAAGATAATGTATTTGCCATTAATTTTTAATCCAAAATCTTTCAACACCGCCCATTATATCATAGGTTGATTAATCCATAAAGATTTCTTAATTTATTGTTAATTTTTTGTGTATTCTATGGATAGTTTGGTATTTTTTTGGTAGAATTAACGGCGTAGAAAAATTTTAAAAAGAAGCTAAATGTCAATGTTTCCCTTATTGCATTGACCGGGGGGTATGCCTGGATTGCCCGAAGCTTACAGGAGGTAATTAATGAACATTTTATTTTTTTTGACACCGAAAGAAAAGGTGTCACATATATTCAATGACGATACACTGAGACAGGTTGTGGAAAAAATGGAGTTCCACGGATATTCCGCCATTCCTCTTTTAGATAAAGAAGGAAAATACATAGGAACAATTACTGAAGGGGACTTGCTTTGGTACCTTAAGGACCACGATTTTCCTGACATCTACCAGTTGGAGGATATTCCTATTACGGACATTGAACGAAAAAGAGATAACAACGCTGTCAACATACAGGTTTCAATGGAAGAACTTTTTGAAAAAGCCACCAACCAGAACTTCGTGCCTGTGGTGGATGACAACAATGTATTTATTGGTATTATCACAAGAAAAGATATAATACTGTACTTGGCTAATAAAGATAACGCAAATTAGTGTGGTTCTTATTAATTTTGTTTAATATGTATAAACGAAAACGGGTTCTGCAAACACGTTGATTTTCTTATTTTGCTCCGTCATTTATTATAAGCCAAAAATCAAAACTCGCCTACGGCTCAAACAGTTGATTTTTGACTTAAATTATACTCGCAAAATTTCGAAAATCTGCCTATCGTTTGCAGAATCCGTTTTCGCTTATACAATACAAAATTAATAAATTTCACTTTTTTACCAAATCATCTATTTATTATTTTTGTAAACAATATATGAGATTTTTTCTCAGATTTTCTTCCGAAATATTATTTTTTTGTAAATTTGAATACTTTTGTATGCTATAATACTACTTTTTATTCCAACTCTTCTTTCAGCGTATCTATAAACTTCCTGCACGCCTTAGAGATATATTTCCCTTTCTTATACGCCACGCACATTGTTCTAACCGCATCTTTATCTGAGCCTACCTTGTAGTAGTATGCGTGATTTTTTATGTTGTTGTATTTTATGGTTGTTTCTGTAACGAAAGAGATTCCCATATTGGCAAGTGTCATGGCAAGCCCTGTTACTGTCTGAGATGTTTGTAATATTACGTTAGGTGTAAAACCGGCTTTTTCAAATATGCTGTCTACCATGCGTCTTACATGCTGATCCTCGTTTAACAAAACAAACTCTTCATCCTTCATTCTGCTTATGTCCAATGTTTTCACTGATGAATAGTCAATTTTGTCACTTAGTAATTTTTCTATTGGAATCTGGTATTCCCCTATTTCTTCATTAATTGCCAGGTTTTTCGGAACAACCATAAGCAATCTTTCTTCAAAAAGAGTTTCCTTATCAAATAACTCGCCATCGATTCTTCCATCTGTCAGAAAAATATCAATGTCTCCCAAAAGGCATTTATTCATTATTTCAGGGACTTTTTCTTCTGTTAATTTAAAAGTAATTCCCGGATATTTCTTGTGGAAGACTGACATTGGTCCCGGCAAATATGTTGTTGAAAAACATACAACACTTCCTATTTTTATTTCTCCCTTTTTTAAATCCTGCAAATCTGACATAACATCATTAAGTCTGTCTGTGGCTGATATAACATCCTCTGCGTATTCCAAATATGCCTTGCCGAACTCTGTTATTTCAATCGGAGAAATACTTCGGTCAAAAAGCAATACACCCATTCTGTCTTCCAGTTTTTTAATGTAATTGCTTAATGCCGGCTGGGATATTCCCAAAGCTTTTGAAGCCTTTGAGAAACTTTTCTGTTTTGCCACTTCTTTTATATAAGTAAATTCGTTATTATTCATGTTAGCTCCACTCCCAATCAATTTTGAACTAATATGATTATAATATTTTTCTGTACTTTTTCCAATGCTATGTTAGCTGATTGTTTAAATGTTCCCATAACTTGGCGTAACCCTCACTTGCAGGTGTAACAGGCTTTTCAATAGTGTTGTACAAATGCTCCTTAATGGTTCCTTCCTTAGACATTACCATAATTCTGTTACCAAGAGATATTGCCTCCTGAATGTTGTGAGTTATGAAAATAACTGTTATTTTTTCTTTTTGTTTCAATTTCAGTAATTCACTTTGCAACTGCTTTCTTGTCATTGCATCAAGCGCTGCAAAAGGCTCATCCATTAATATTATTTTTGAACCAAGTGCCATTCCCTTTGCTATTGCCACTCTTTGTTTCATTCCACCGCTTAACTGGTGTGGGTAATAATTAGCATACTGTACCAGATTAACTTTTTCCAAATATTTCTTTGCTTTCTGCTCTCTTTCCGCCTTATCCTTCATTCCATTTACTTTTAACGCATATGTAATATTTTTCAAAACAGTTTTCCAAGGAAATAACTGATTAAAGTCCTGAAATACCATTATTCTGTCAGGTCCTGGCTTTACAACCGGCTGACCGTCAACTTTTATGCTTCCTTCATAGTCTTCAAAACCGGCAATACATCTTATTAATGTAGATTTTCCGCAACCTGAAGGGCCAAGAATGCATAAGAAATCTTCATCATTTATAGTCAAATCAAGATTATTTAAAATGACTCTGTCAGAATTATCATATTTTTTTACCAGATTATTTATTTTTAAAACTTCATTGCTCATCGTGTCATTCCCCACTTTCTAAAAGTTTTATTTTCTATGTTGCGGAAAATTCCGTACTCAACTATCATACCAATAATTACGATAACAATAATTGTTGCAAAAACTCCAGCAATGTCAGTGTTAGTACGTCTGTCCTGAATAAAATAGCCGATTCCCAATGCTCCGCCTCCGCCAAAAATCATTTCGGCACTAATAAGTCCACGCCACGCTCTTGCCCAGCCTACTTTTATACCTGAAAAAATTCTAGGCAAAGCTGCCGGAAGAAAAACTCCAAAAATCAACTTAACCGGTGAAAGTCCTATATTTCTGCCTACTTCCAAATACAATTCCGGCACTGCATTGAAACCATCAATTATACTTCTTGACATAGGCCACACAACTGCGTGAATAACCATAAAAATTATGGCACCGTCACCTACGCCTATCCAAAGAATTGCTACTGGTATTAAAGCTATTCCCGGTATTAAGTCGCACATTGAAACAATCATATTGTAGATTGTGTAAAATGTTTCGCTTATAACTGAAAGGCTTGAAAAAACCAAAGCCAACGCTATTCCCACAATTAATCCTTTAATAATAAGTGAAAGGGAATGTAACACCATTGTTCCAAGTTCTCTTTCCGTAAAAGCAGTTACAAAAGCTTTTCCAATATCGCCTAATGATGGAAACAAAATTTCCGGCCAAATTTTCAAAGTATATAATCCCTGCCACAAAATAAGAACTGAAACAATAAAAATTATTTTCACCAAACTATTTTTAATATTCTTATTCAAAACTATTCTCCTTTAACATTATCGAATACTAACTCGTCAATACTGCTTGCACCTTTGTCTAAGAACTTTTCTTCTACCATAAAGTTTGAAAGATTCATAACTCCCTGCAAAGTTGAATTGTACTGAACGGCACCACCCTTCAACCATGATGCAATTTCATCTTGTGAAGCATCATAAGTTTCAGTAAGGATTTTTGCTGTTTCGTCAGGATTCTCTTCTATATATTTCATTGCTTCTTCTGTTGCGTCACAAAAAGCTTTGTATAGATCAGGATTGTTTTTGTATAACTTTTCTGATGCTATTCCTACGATTGATGTGTCACCTTTAGCCCAAACGTCTTCGCTTACCGGTATTTCGTGTATGTTATCTTCTTTTACTTCCATTAAATTGTATGGTGCCAATACCATATTACACTGAACTGCACCTGATATTAACGCTGAATATCCGTCTGCATTAGCCATTGCAACTAAGTTTGCATCTAAGGCATGAGCGTCGCCCAATTCCTTCTTTGCAGCCATAGCCAATAATATATGAGGCTGACTGTTAACCTGAGTTACAACAATCTGGTCGCTTGATTTTATATCTTTCAAAGTCTTAATGCTACTGTCATTAGTCTGGATTCCGCAAGAAACTGCTGCCAAACCTGTACAAATCTTGTACGGTGTCTTTGACATAATTCCGTTAATTGCAACTGATGTTCCAATGGCACCAATGTCTATTGAATCTGCTGTAATCCCTTCGCTAATTGCTGCACCACTTGCCAACAACTTCCAATCTACATTTACGTCTTTTCCATAATGCTTCTCAATAAGCTTCTTCTCCTTCATAACCAACAGCGGTGTGTATGAAAGACCATTCTGATAGGCAATTACCAACTTATCATTTTTCTCTGCTGATTTTTTAGTTCCACAAGCTGTTAAAGACAATGCCAAAACAAGCGATAATGCTACTGCTATACCCTTTTTTATTCTTCTCATATCAATTCTCCTTTTCGTTCATTCTTATAACTTTTTCATTATAACTATTATTATTTAATAGTTATGCTGTTATGGATAATAACATCTTAATATGAAAGAAATATGATAAGTATTAATAATGAGGAATATTGAAAACAAAAAAGTACGTGTATGTTTTGGAAAGTCCCAAACCATACACGTACTTTTTACAGAATTGTTAAAATACCAACTGCAAAACAATCCATATATTCAATAACTATATTTTTATGCCACCACATCAAACTGTGAATTGTACAAGTCTGCGTAGAAGCCTTTCTTTTCCATAAGTTCTTCGTGTGAACCCTGCTCGATTATATCTCCATCCTTCATTACAAGAATTATGTCCGCATTCTTAATTGTACTAAGTCTGTGAGCTATAACGAAACTTGTTCTGCCTTTCATAAGGTTATCCATGGCTCTCTGGATTCTATGCTCTGTTCTTGTGTCAACTGATGATGTTGCCTCATCAAGAATCATTACAGGGTTGTCTGCAAGGATTGCTCTTGCTATTGTAAGAAGCTGTCTCTGACCTGCAGAAACATTAGATGCTTCTTCATTTAACTCGAAGTCATATCCACCTGGCAATGTTTTAATGAAATGATGTGCATGAGCTGACTTAGCTGCTGCAATTACTTCTTCATCTGTTGCATCAAGTCTACCGTATCTGATATTCTCCATTATTGAACCTTTAAACAACCATGTGTCCTGAAGAACCATTCCGAAAGCATTACGAAGTTCATTTCTGTTGTAATCCTTTAAATTATGTCCATCAAGTTTTATTTCTCCTGAGTTAACATCATAGAATCTCATAAGAAGTTTTACCATTGTTGTCTTTCCTGCACCTGTTGGTCCTACAATTGCTACCTGCTGACCTGCCTTAACGTGAGCGTTAAAGTCATTTACAATAATGTTATCAGGATTGTATCCGAAATGTACATGTTCGAAATCAACAACTCCCTTAACATTTTCAATAGGAACAGGATTTTCAGTAATCTGATCTTCCTCTTCTTCCTCAAGAAATTCGAAAACTCTTTCTGCTGCTGCCATCATTGACTGCATCATATTAGTAACCTGGGCAATCTGTGCTATAGGCTGTGTAAAGTTCTTAACATATGTTATGAATGCCTGAATATCACCGATTGTAATCGTTCCGTTAATTGCAAGGAACGCACCTGAAATAGCTACTCCAACATATCCTAAGTTACCAACAAAAGTCATAATAGGCTGCATCATACCTGACAAGAACTGAGATTTCCAAGCTGAATTATACAAAACATTATTTGTCTTCTTAAATTCATCTATTACATCCTGCTCTTTTCCAAAAGCTTTAACTACTAAATGACCGCCGTAATTTTCTTCAACCTGACCATTAATATGACCTAAATATTCCTGCTGTGTTTTAAAGTATTTCTGTGAATGTTTCATTATAAAGCTTATAAAAATCATACTAACAGGAAGTATTAATAATGTTATTAAAGTCATAAGCGGACTAATTGTTAACATCATTATTACTACACCAATCATAGTTGTTAATGAAGTAATAAGCTGTGTTACACTTTGGTTTAAACCATTACCCAATGTGTCAACATCGTTTGTAATTCTTGAAAGTACTTCACCATATGTTCTGCTTTCAAAATATTTCATTGGCATACGATTGATTTTTTCAACAATTTCACGACGAAGTCTGTAACATAACTTCTGTGTAATTGTTGACATTGTAAAGCCCTGAACTAAGTTAAATAATGAGCTTATTCCGTAAAGAACCAATACTATAATAAGTATTCTTCCAATATAACCAAAATCAATACTGCCTGTTCCGGAAATCTTGGACATTAAACCTTCTGCTAATTTGGTTGTAGCTTTTCCCAAAATCTTAGGGCTTACAATTGAAAATGTGGCACTTGCTATGGCACATATCATAACAGCAATAATGCCTATTCTGTATCTTCCGGCATATTTAATAAGCTTCTTTAATGTCCCCTTAAAGTCTTTTGCTTTCTCTCCCGGTTTACGATTCATTCTTGGCATGGCTTAATCCTCCTTTCCTTCAATACTTGCTGCAAACTCTGCTTCTGAAAGCTGAGATTTTGCAATCTGCATATATGTTTCACAAGTTTTTACAAGTTCCTTATGTGTCCCTTTTCCTACAAGCTTTCCTTCATCCAAAACAAGAATCTGGTCTGCGTGAAGAATTGTGCTTACACGCTGTGCAACAATAAATACTGTTGCATCTTTAGTCTTTGGTTTAAGTGCTTTTCTAAGCTGTGTATCTGTCTTAAAATCAAGTGCAGAAAAACTGTCATCAAAAATATAAATCTTTGGATTTCTTGCTATTGCTCTTGCAATTGAAAGACGCTGTTTCTGCCCACCTGATACGTTTGTACCACCTTGTGCAATTGCACTTTCAAATTTGTCAGGTTTGTCTTCAATAAATTCTGTAGCCTGAGCAATCTGTGCTGCTTCCTTAATTCCTGCTTCATCTATTCCCGGTGCACCATATGAAATGTTGGAATTAATATCACCTGAGAATAAAATACCTGTCTGTGGAACATATCCAATCTGTGAACGCAATGTTTCAATTGATATATCTCTAATATCCACACCGTCCAAAGTAATCTTTCCATTAGTTACATCGAAAAATCTTGGAATTAATTTTGCAAGAGTAGATTTACCACTTCCGGTACTACCGATAATTGCAACTGTCTGTCCCGGCTTTGCCTCAAAATCAATATCTTCCAAAACATTTTCTTCGCCGTCTGCATATTTAAAATTAACGTGGTCAAACTTAACAACTGCATTGTTTGTTTTTTCTGTTAATGCATTGTGGTTGTCTTTTATGGTAATTTCTGTTTTTAATACTTCATCAATTCTGTTAGCTGCAACTGCTGCTCTTGGAAGCATAATTGAAACCATTGTAAGCATTAAGAATCCCATGATAATCATCATTGAATATGTGATAAATGCTGTCATTGTTCCGACTTCCATAACACCCTGGTCAATCTTCTTTGCCGCAACCCAGATAATAAGAACTGAAACGCCGTTCATTACAAACATAAGTGCCGGCATCATAAATGACATGGCTCTGTTTGTAAAAAGCATTACTCTTGTAAGATTGCCGTTGGCTTCTTCAAATCTTTCTTCTTCTTTCTTTTCTCTACTGAAAGCTCTGATAACTGAAAGACCTGTTAAAATCTCTCTTGAAATAAGGTTGACCTTATCAACTAATTTCTGCATCATATTAAACTTAGGCATTGCAACAACCATAAGCACGCCTATGATACATACAACAACTGCCACTGCAAGAACAATTGTCCATTCCATTCCTGAACTGTAATTAACTACGTTAATGATTCCGCCAATTGCAAGAATAGGTGCATAAAGTACCATTCTAAGAAGCATAACAGAAACCATCTGTATCTGCTGCACGTCGTTTGTACTTCTTGTAATTAGAGACGCTGTTGAGAACTTATCAAGTTCCGCGTTGGAGAAACTCATAACTTTTGTAAAGATTTTCTCTCTTAAATCTCTACCAACTCCTGCTGCTGTTTTTGATGCAAAGAAACCAACAAGAATTGCCGCGATTACCATAAGCAAAGTCATTGAAATCATCTTTGCCCCTGTTTTAAACATATAGTCTGTCTGCAACTTATCAAGGTCCTTACCACAGGCTTTATATTCACTCTTTGCAAAACTCTTAGCATATGAACTAATAGTTGAATCTCCAAGACTTGAAAGTTTCTTTTCAAAAACCTTTCTTAAATCATACATTAATGTTGGACTTTGTGGATCAACACCAAATTCCTGTAGCTTCTTAGCCATTTTCTGCTGTTGCTTAGGAGTCATCTGCTGTGCATTACCACTCATATTTTTAAACTGTGAATCCTGCTGTGATGACATCATGTAATATACTGCAATAACATTGCCAAATTCACTGTCTAATTCTTCCAAATTATCTTTGTCTGTGTTCTTAAGCTTATAAGCTTTGTCAGACTTGCTAAACTCATAAGCATTATCCCAGTCTTTTGTCTCCTGTTCATTCAAAAACAGCTTCAAACTATTGTAACTATTCTCTGTTATAAACTCAGGCATCTGATGTTCAACACCGCCATTAACAATACCAACATCAATAATGTTAGATGTATAGTCCGGCAATGATAAGTCACAATACGCCTGAACAACAAGTAATGCCAATATTAAAATTACAAAGTACCAGTATTTCTTTAAATTTTCAAAAATATGTTTCATTACTGTTTTCCTTTCATATCATTATTTTCCTTCATTATAGTTCGAGTTTTTTCTAATATTCTTAAAAGATTTTCAGTGTCCTCCTCTCCAAGTCTTTCCAAATAAGCCACTACGCCTTTAAGCATTCTCTCTCTTCTACCCTTTACTGCATCCCAGCCTATGTCTGTTAATACAATATTCACCTTTCTTCTGTCCCCTTCAAGGCTAATTCTTTGAATATAGCCTTTCTTCTCAACTGCTTTAAGAAAAGCTGCTACTCTTGCAGTACTTACATGCGCACTCTTAGCAATCTCATTAGGCATTAACCCATTGTCACTATGTGCTAAGCATTCCAACATAATGGCTTCTCCCCTTGCCATCTTATGAAGGTTATCGCTCATCTTAGACTGCTTCGCCATCATATTAAAGTTTAATAACTCCTTTGCTTTCTCTTCATAATATTTCTTTTTATCATCCATTAGAATATAAATTGCTCCTTTACTCTTTTGTTGTTCAAAGAAAATCGCTAACACTATTAATTATTAACAGTGTTAGCGATTATAGTACTAATATTATAATATGTCAATAACTTGGTGGAAAATAAAATGTGGTGGCAGCAAATGAACAAATTTATTCTTGTACTAACACAGCCGAAAATCGTTGTGGTAAAGCGTGGACGTGGGAGCTTGGACTTGTCCCAAACAATTATTATCAATTATTTACGGATATTACAGCGTTTTTTGTTCAGAACTTCGTAATGGATAAGAATTACGTGTGATATTATGTTTTTGATATATGACACGTAATTTTTAGGAAAATATAAGCATTATAATAAGTAATTACTTGTCATTTGACATTTTTTTCATCTGACACGTAATTCCCAGTCAAATTATACTGAAAAATTTAAAAATCACTTGTTATATAAAGTTTTTTCTCTGTGACACGTAATCCCCAATTAAATTGCATAAAACCCAAGAGATTTTACTTGTCATATAAAAAATTTTCTCTGTGACACGTAATCCCTATTTTCAAACAGCTTTTAAACTTTGTTTTTCCAAAATCTATTTTATGCATAAAGAAAGGCTCCCGCAGGAGCCTCCCCTGGAATTCTATCTTAAATTATATGTAGCCTACGCCGCATATTTGCTTATTGCCTCATATACCTGCTCTGATTCATTTCCAATTGCAGTAACCTCCACTGGATTTGACAAGTCCAAACTAAAAATTCCCATCATTGATTTTCCGTCAACGGTTGTCCTTTTTGATTTGATGTCGATTTCTGCTGAAAAGCTGTTGACAATGTCTAGAAATTCCTCAATTGCATTAATTGATCTAAAACGTATTTTCATTTTTCCCTCCTAATTCATTTATAAAATATAGTGTTTTTGTTATTTCTCACTTCTGATTGTCCCAGAAAATTTTGGCACAAACACGTTGTGTTTCTTATTTTGCTCCGCCGTCCATTGTATGTGGAAAAACGAAACTCGCCTAATGGCTCAAACAGTCGTTTTTCCACATACACTATGCTCGCAAAATTGCACAACACTGCCTATTGTTTGTTTCCAAAATTTTCTGTATACTATCAGACTAAAAATATTCCTTAAAACACTATATTCTATTCTATGAATCCATCTCAACACTTATTCCTACTTTCCTGCATTTCTTCGTTTCAACTTAATTGTCTTACATTTCTTCATCCCATTTATCCCCAACATTCCTCATTTCCTCTCGCATCTTATTGTAATCCTATCCCTCCCTGTATAGTCACAAGTGAATAAGGTTAGTGCATAGTTTTCGTTTTGCATTTGCTCTGAGTTGCTGCCATTTATTTTTTCTTTAGCGGTTACACAGTAGTTGTAGGTGTTGTTTTGTAAGTCGGTGTATTGTACTTTGTCGCCGTTTTCAAGTTGGTTTATTTTGCCAAAGTGGGCGCTGTAGTTGTGGGCGGCTATTATCAGGTTTGAATCTTTTGCCGTGCCTGAATATATACATGGTGATTTTTTTAAGTTTGCCTGAGTTGTTTTTTTCATTACAGGCAATTCAAGATTTAACTTTGGAATTTTGATGTAGCCGTCATATTGATTCAAATCCTTGTTCAAATCTTTTTCCTTATCCGAAGTTTTTAAATTGCTTTCTTCTATTTTTTCTTTCAGACTTAACAGAACTGTGTTGGATGATTTTTGTGCCAGATTGTCTTCTTTTTTGTTGTGAAACAAAACTGCCATAGCACACATTATAAGTATTAAACCTACTAGTGTAACTACGGCAGATATTTTTTTATTCACTTTTATTTTCCTTTTTTAGTAGTTGTATTCCTATTCCTATGCAAACAAATCCTACTATTAGTAGGACAGGAATAATCCACTTAAGCTGCCCTGTTTGTGGCAATATGCCAAAATATTTTGAAGTTTCATCCGGCTGATTCTTTGGTGTTTTTAATGTTTTGGCTTTAGGTTTTGTTGTGTTTTCTGTTGGTTTAAACGTTGTTACCTGAGTTGTTATGTTGTTATCGTTTACTTCCACTTTCAACTCTGTGTCAACGTTGTATTCTATTTTTTCTCCAGCAGGATTTTGGGCGTTGTAGTTAGGCACTGAAATCAAATATGCCATAAATCGGTATGCTTTGCCATTTACAATTGCGTCGTTCACTTCCACCAAATAAAGTCCTGGTTGAAGCCCCTGAAAAACAGCTTTTCCGTCAGCAATTGTCGCCACGGCAGTAGGCTTTTCGCTCTTTGCCACTTCTTTTGCCACAAAAGCAAGCCCCTCCCATTCCTTTGCTGTGGTATTGCTGTCTATTTCATTTAGTTTAACCTTTATTTTTTCAATTACGTTATTACCATTAATAAAGGAATATTCATAATTGTTCATTAGTTCATAATTTCCTATTGTGTTGTATTTCCACAATTTTGTAATATCAGCTGTTTTGTACAATTTCACTTGCAATCGTGCGTTATTAAGCTCCGGATTTTCTTTCGGCACCTGAACCATAAGATTACAAAGTTTACCAATGTCTACAGCGTTTTCTGCCAAAACTTTTCCATTGCTTAAGACCAAACAGCCAAATAAAAAAATCAAAATAAATCCCACACAAATCTTATTTAAAATACAACCATTTCTTAATTGACTAATTCTACAATACTTGCCTAATATGTGTTTTGCCAATCTTCCCTGATTGCTTTTGCAATGCTTCTTCAATCTGCTTTCTCCCCCTTTCTTATCAAAATAACAAACACTACTGACGTTGCAATTATCCCAACTGCTGCGCCACCTAGAATCCACAAGTTTGAGTTGCTGTTTATTTTTCTATCATAACTCTCGTTACTATTTTCTACTCTTTTTCCCCTAACTAATAATCTGTGAGTGTTGACACCGTATGGGGTACAGGTTAGAAGGGTAATGTAGTCCTCACCCTCCTTTGTCTGCAATGCTTCCGTCAATTTTGCCTTGTCGTTTTTGTCTATCATTGGATAAATCCGGTCAACCTGATAAGTCAAAACCTGATTAAGCACATAAATATAAAACCTGTCTCCCTCTTCAATTCTGTCCAAATCCGTAAACAGTCTGGAGCTGGGCAGCCCCCTGTGAGCCGCCAAAACTCCATGTGTACTTTTGCCCCCTACCGGCAGGCTTGAGCCTTCCAAATGCCCCACATATTTTTGCAAAACTTCATTGTCAGTAGAGTGATAAATTGGAAGTTTTACGTCAATCTTTGGAATTGAAATATATCCCATCATGCCGTCATTGTTTAAATTAAGACACTTGTTGTACTCACTGTTTTCATCAAAGGAACTTTCTTCATTATCTTTATTATTATCTTTATTATTATCTTCATCAGTATCATTGTCACTGTTATTGACACTATTATCATTATTTGCGACAAATCCGTCATCAGTTATGTTAAATCTTAAAGCTTTATTATATTCGTCGGCCTTCCTTTTCTCATCCTCATAACTGATTTTGCCCTGCTTCACAGACTGTTCAACCTGCCTGTCGTATACGGTTATAACTTTTCGCCGGCATATTTCGTTCCACTCGTTAGCCACAATTGGATACAAAATAAAACCAAATCCTACAAGAAAAATTACAACCATAATAATTTTAGATATTAATCTGTTCCCTTTCAATTACGAAAACTACCTATCTTAAACTTTTTATTTTAAAGCTGTCTGAAACTCTTTTTTCTATCTCAAACTATCTGTCCTGTTCCAGCTTGTTTTTTCCTCTTAAAATCATATGAAGACCTAACGCTGCTACCACAAATACAACACCTACAATTGCAAAAATAGTTGTGCCAACGCCACCTGTTGAAGGTAAAAAGCTCATTTTTGAGTTTTTCAAAATAGCAGATTCAGAAATATTTCCCTGACTGTCTTTTGTTGAAGTAATTGTTTTGACTACTCCCTTATTGCAAGTTGCAGTATAAGTTGATGTAGCCTTGTCATCGATTTTTATTGTGTATGATTTTAAAGTTCCATCCTGATTATATTCTGCTGTGATAACAACTATATGTTTTGCGTCATTTAATGTAAAGCCGTCAGGCGCATCTGTTTCCTGCAATGTGTACTCACCTGCATCAAGACCTGTAAACTTAAGATATCCGTATTTGTCAGATGTTGCCGTGTAAGATTTCTTAGTTTTATTATTTGTCAAAGTAAAAGTAGCACCTTCAAGGGCCGTTGTTGTAGTGAAAATTCCACTTTCTTTTTCAGTTTCAACCCATTGGTACTCCCCTTCTTCTACCTTAATTAATTCCTTAGTCTTCTCGTTCCATTTCTCAGTACTCTTGCCAAATAAGTTAGAATCAATGCCAAATGTGTACACGTAAACTTTATCTTCACCGGTTTTTGCAGTAGAACCACTGGCAGAATTGTTTGAGTATTCAAGGTATGCCTTATTAATGTTTGCATCAAAGTTTACACCTGCTTTTTCATTAAGTTTTGCCTGATATTCAACCTGAATCTTCTGACCGGGATGTTCAAGAATAAATTTTGAGTCAAATGTAATTTCAATAATGCCTCCATTTACTTTAGGTGTAACTTTAATATTCTCTCTGTTATTTTCATATTTTTCAATAAAGCACTTCATTGAACCATCCACGTAGTCAAGTCCTTCGCTCATTATGTCATAAATCTTGTAAGTTACTTTCTTGTATTCCCTGCTATAAGATGGAACAGTTGCACTTAAGTTAAAAGTGATTTTGTCGCCAATTGCAATATCGTCACCTTTGCTGTTTTTGCTTGAAGGTGTAACGATTGTTTTTTCAAGCTTAGGTGTTGATGACTTTGCCCAACATTTTTGAGCTTTAATTTCAAAATCAGAATCTGCACTGATTGCACCGTTTGTCAAAGTGTTGTCGGTAGCTGATTTTGAATAATAAATACCGGCAATCATTGGACTGTAAACTGTTTCAGAACCGCTTGTTACCATTACAAGATAATAACCTACAGGAAGTCCATTAAGTGTAACTTCCGTGTCCCCTGTGGCAACTTTCTTCTCTGCTTCAACTGTCATAGTGGCTGCATTTGATGCCATATCAATTACTTCCTGTGCTGTTGGTGCAACAGGATCTTTTACGTAGTTGTTTATTGCCGAATAACCTGTGAAGCCATACTCATTGTAGTCGGCTTTTACAAACTGATATGCGGTAACTGTGTCTCCCGGCTTTAGGTTGGTTACGTTAATGCTGCCTTTATCCTTGCCTGATGGCAGAGTTTTTTGTGCGCCAAAAGCGGCTGTGCCAAGTGTTAACATTAAAGTCATTGATAAAATGACTGCTAAAAATTTTTTTATACTTTTCATACTTCCCCTTTCAATTGTCGCCCGCCTCTATTTATGTCAAATTTATATTGTCTCTGTTTTTTTTGTATCGGTTGTAGATTAATGATGTTGCTATTAGTATTGCTCCTATATATGTGTATGTGTTTGTTCCGTTTCCGCCTGTGTCGGGCAGTTGGTAGATTTTGTTTGTGTTGGCTGCACTTATGGTTAGTTTGCCGTTGTTGCCTAGTGTTGCCGTTATTGTTTTGTTTTTTATTTTTCCATATGATTTTGAGTATTGCTTTGTTTTGGTTGCGTTTTTGTCTTTGGCTATTTCTCCTTCCTCATAGCCTACGAAGTTTGGATTTTCTTCATATCCGTAGTAGTATGGGTTTTCCGAGTTTGGAATGTATGTGGCTGTTGCTTCTTTGCCCTCATCCCACATATTTGTGTAGAGTATTTTTTCCATTTCCATTGTTTCAAAAGTGGCTGCTTCAAGGATTGCTTCTTTAGTTGGACCTACTTTATAGCATAGTCTGATTGGCAATGCCTTGGTGTATTGTGTGCCGCCTTGGATTTGGATGTTTTCCGGTAACAGTTTGGATGGTATTGTGAACTTTACGTTTTGTAATCCTTTACTGTTTTTTGTTACTGTGACTTTGATGTTTTTTAAGTTTACATCGTCATTTCCATCTGTTGCCGATGGAACTTTTCCTTCATATATATAGGTGGTAACGTTACCGTCTTCTGAGATTTTTGCCGCTTTGTAATTTATGCCATTGTATCTTAGAATCGGTGTTTCCTTTATTTCCATTCCCTGACCTATTTTGTCAGTAAACTCTACTGCGTTATCAAGTCCTTCTTCCACACAGGAATGATAGTTGATTATTTCCATGCCTTCCTGCAAAAACTGCTTAAAGATTTGCGCCAGTGTTTCGCTGTCCATTGCATCATCTTTTGCCATTTTGCTGTTGTCGGTATAATCATAATTGCTGTATGGATTGGTGTAATAATACGTGGAACTTTTTGCCTGAACTCCCGTATTTTTACTTCCTACAGTTATCTTTGTATTATCGGCATATTGTTTTGTCAAAGCCTTGTGCAATTCGTTAGCTCGCGGATCTTTGCTGTTCTTACATCGTTCAAGATTCTGCGCCGTTGGATGAAGTACCTGACTAATGTAGTCATAACCTTCCCCTTCAGTAACGCCTACACCAACTGTAAAAAACTTGTTGTTTTTATGGTCTGCCTGACCATTGTAATGCTTACTTACACTGTCCTTATAATACTTTGCCGTAAGAATTGTGTAATAACCAAAAATCCCCTTGTCATTTTCTGAATACTCCTTGTTATTGTCCGTAGTATTTTCACTTCCACAACATGAACCGTCACCAAATTTTTTATTCGAAGGCAAATTCTTGTAATCCGAATTGCCAAGGGTAGGGCAACCATCTGATAGCAAAAGAATATTAGGTGTTCTTGTTACTTTCTGACCAGAAACACTGTCAGTGTAAGTTGTTGTTTTTTCATTAATAAGAATATCCGCCCCCTGCTTTATTCCATCCTGAATGTATGTTGCCCCATATACCTCAATTGATTTCGATGCCTTATCTGTAAGATTGTTTGTACTTTCGTTTTTAATTTTTCCTATATCTAATTTTTTGTAGCCATCATTCTTAGATGATTTTGATACAGAAAAATAAGAATTGGTATTAGAGTAGTCTGCCTTACTTCCAACATAATATCTTCCAAGCGGCAAAATCTTTGTGGCTTTTGTGTTGTATGCCACAACCGCTACCCTGTTATTCTCATCTTCTTTCATCAAATAAGTAATGGTCTTGTTTACAGCTTTTACCAGATTATCAGCCCTCTTGCCATCGCCATCCACAGACATACTTCCTGAAATATCAAGAACAAGTACCACATCTAAAGGTACATGAATTATTCCCGAAGTCGTATCAATATACTTCTGTCCAAGTGCTGACAAAATTACGCTAAATTCTCCCGGATTATAACTGTTAAATATGGAATAATCATCTTTTCCATACATTACTGACTTGTCAGTTTCTATCCTTCCGTCATCTTTGTTTTTTCCCTGAAACAAAGATTCAATGTCAGATGTGGAGCTGTCAGAAACGTAAATACTTTTTACCGGTGTTCCCTCATCAGTCTTTAGTGTATCCGTTCCCGGCCCTATACTTCCCAAAACCGGTTGAAACATTGTCATTGTAATTGCCATACATAACATACATGCTCCAAACTTTTTCATCCTTTGCCTTTTCCATAGCCGGAAAAACCTGTGCATTATTTCACCTCCTCACTGTTTTTTGCAGGAAAAATTCCTAACAGTTCAATATATTCAAAATGCCGAAAAAGTATTAATAATTTTTTTGAAATGGATAAATAATCTTCAATCTATAACTGTGAGATAATTTATCTTGACAAAAAAAACACAGGGCTAACCGTAGCTGATTAACTCTGTGCCTTTTTTATTATTCCTCTTCTACCTTATTAATTATGAAATCATAGTCTTCCTTTGATAACTGGTATGCTTTATCTTTGTTCTTCAAATAACATATTTTGTCCCGACTTCGCAAATACATTATTCCTATGTCATTGTTGCAATCTATCTTTATATTAAAAGATTCATCAAACTTAATATCTAAATTAGAAACAGTTTCAAAATTCTTCATATGTGCCACAATCTCATTCTGTTCTTTACCACTGTAAGTTTTTGTTTTCTTTTCATTAACATATATAGAAAGGCTGTTTGAATTAACTTCAAACATTCCCGTACCTTCGCCGCCTTTTCTGGTGCTGTTAATACTCAAAACTGCGAATATGGCAATTGTAAGAATAAGCGCCATAAAAAGTACGACTATATTTTTTCTTCTCAACATAAGTTATCTCCATTGATTGTGACGATTTTGATTAAAATATGCTTCCATAAGCATAGGATGTTCCGTAATACCATCTGTCTGAAACTGGAATTACATCATACACAGCATTGTTATACTGATAATTATCCAATGCCTCTTTTCCGTTAAACACATACACTAAATCGTTCACTTTATAACCGTAACTATATAAATGCGTATTTTGAAATACAACATAATTCTTTTCTATTTTAATTGATTTTATATTGTTTGACATAATGTACTTTAAAATAAAATCATACATTTCTTTATTCAACTCTATCTCATCGCTCATTTTAATACAATCTTCATAAGTATATCCTCCATCATCTGTATTAATTCCTCTTCTACCATACTTCAATTCGATGGACTCTCCTGGATTATTATATTGAAAATATTCCGCTATTTTTGCTGTATCTGTTTTATTATCAGTTATCATCTTTTTAATTGCATTGTCGTCAACTTTCTTAAGGTTCTTTACACTTCCCAACAATGCATAGTTAACCACACTTATCTTTATCTTCTTTTGAACTCCGTTGTGAGCCATTACATATATGTATGCTGTTCCTGTTGTTTTGTCTGAGGCTGCTGTTATTCTGCCATTCTTGTCCACTTTAACAAGACTTAGATTTGAGGAACTCCATCTTATTTTTTTACTGTAAGCCTTCTGCTTTACTTTCTTTGTGTTTTTTACTTTCTTGCTCTTCTTTGACTTCTTTGTAATCTCAACTGTTGGTTTCAGTCTTGAACTTTCACCAATTCCCAACTTGTATTCCTTCTTAATATTTTCAAATCCTGTTACATTCTGTTTCCTTGAATTAGCATTTGTCTTTACAACCTTTATCTTTAAGCTTTTTGTGCTTAATGTTTTTTTACCTCCAGCATTCTTATATGACTGTATTTCATATGTATATGCCTTGTTTGTTTTTACTTTTTTGTCTGCGTATTTTGTCTTTGATGACTTGATTGTTTTAAGTTTTCTGCCATTTTTGTATATAATGTATCCATCAGCTTCATTGTTTTTCTTCCAACTGAGGACTATGCCTTTCTTGGATGACATACCCTTGAAATATGATGGTACTGTTAACGCTTTATTAGTTGTTTGTTCTATGACAGTTGTTGTCACTTCTTCTGCTTTAACATTTTCTTTAACAATTCCTGTGCATAACAATAGAACTGTTATTGTAACCATTGCTGAACACAATCCAACTCTTTTTTTCACCTTATTTAACATAATTTTGTCCTCCTATTTCTTAGTATTTACTTCTATCTTTCTTACTGGTGAATAGATTTTTTTACCTGATTTTGTTTCATAAAATGCCTTTATGTAATAAACGTATTTTTTGTTCTTACTTACTTTTGAGTCTATATAATTGGTTGTTTTCTTATTGTTAATAGTCTTAATTTGTTTTTTCTTTCCACTGCCGATTTTTCTTGATATTACATAGCCACCTTTTAATGATTTATTGTTATAATCATATGACATTTTATTCCATTTTAATTTTATATTCTTGACAACTCCTTTTTTATTATTTTGTTTATTAGCTTTTAATTCAGGTGTGCCTGTTGTAATCTCTGGAGATATAATTGTTTTTGTAACCCTTTCGGTTACCAACTTTCCATTTTTATATGTTATATATTTGTAATATGCAACTATTTTATACTTATATTTCTTTCCTAATTTTGCTCCCGGATCAAATACACTTCTGTAATTCTTGGAATCATTATTATATGAATAATATATATCTTCCCATTTCTTACCTTCTTTTCTAAATACAATATATTCAGAAGCTCCCTGACATTCAGAGAATGTAATATAATTACCATCCAAATCTGTCTTCATATTTGACACTTTAAATTTATTTTGTGGATCTAATTTTTCTATTACCTTATCTCCTAACACTTGTACATGACACTCTGCTGATTCCTTTCTGTCAGCTCCTACTGCAACAATAACTGCATCATCTTCATTTATTGGACTTATTTCACCTTGTTTACTTATTTTTACGTTTCCTACTATTACTTTAAACTCTACATTCTTATTTGTTGCAATTTCCGGATAAACCTTAACATTTATTTTAGCTTTCTGATTAATATTCATAATAATATTTGTTTCAGACACTTCAATTCTTTCAACTGGTATGTACACATCTGAGATTGGCACAAAAGCTTTATTATCCGAATTGTTTCCAAAATAATTTGCCGAAAATTCTACATAATAATAGCTTCCGCATTTTCCTATTACTTTTAATGAGTCGCCTTTCTTTCCATCATTCTTTTTAACTCTACATTTTTCACTTGCCCCGGCATATAATGATGTATTTCTGGCAAGTGTTCCACTTGTTGCATTAATTGGTGTATATACTGAAACATTACAGCTTGCTTCCTTATTGTCTGCTACTGCTGTTATAACCGTCATACCTTCTTTTTTTGTCTTTATTGAGCCATTGTTTATTTCTGCCACACCACTATCAGATAATTTATAGTTATAGTTTTTGTTTGATGCTATGTTTGGATATACTTCTGTACTTAAGTTGGAATTATCTCCCACTGGCAAAACAATATTATCCTTATCTAAAACAACATCTGTTACCGGTATATTCACATCTGATTTCAATACATAAGCTTCTCTTTTTGATCTATTATCATCAAAAATATAATTGTCCGGTAATTTAACATAATAGTAATTGCCACATGAACCTATAATAGTTAACTCCTGACCTACCTTTGCCTTTTCAGTTCTAACCCAAGAACTACTATCTGCACCTCTATACAAGGTTGTTGTTTTTTTAATTACACCTGATATATCATTTATCTTTGTGTATATTGAAATTACACAATCATAATTTAGTATACCATATTTTTTAGTTAGGGCCGATAATACTAATTTAGTGGAGCCTTCTGACACTCCATAAACCGTTGCTGTTGAATTATTACCTTCAACAGTTGCCACACCTATATTCTCTGTAACCCAAGTTACATTTTCAATTGTTGTGTCACTTGGAGTAACCTTTATAGAAAAGTTCGGGTTTGAATTTCCAACCTCAATACTTCTATGTTCAATTCTTTCATTCAGTGATTCACTCCAAATCTCTATCTTAGCTTTTTCATCTGCCATTACATTTAAATTAGGCTGTTTAATAAAACTTATAGCTGAAATTATAATCAGCATCATTACTAATATTTTTTTACTCATAATATTCCCTCTTTAATGTTATATTTCTAGTTCTTCATTGTAAACGTACACAAATATGCCTGTTTACCTTTTTCAAGTAACTTTCCTGCACCTTTTGTTTCAGGCATAGCCATAACGCAGTAAAAATTGTTCTTTCCTTTTATTCTTCCAAATCCTTCCATTTCCCATTGGGCATTTTTTAATGATTTCTTTTTACCATTAGGTGCAACAATTATAGGATCTTTAATTATAATCGTTTTCTTATGTTTATTATTTTTGTAAACCTGTATGCAATTATTATGCTCTTTCTTCTTTTTACTATATTTATTAACATAAATATATTTTCCATCACTTGACATACATTGTGGGATTGTATAATTATCTTTTTCTTTCTTTAAATCAAACAATTTCTTTTTTGTCACATAACTATATTTGCCTTCGCTTTTGGCTTTCTTATATGTGCAGGATTCCACATATCTTTTAACGCCTTTGCTTGTGTCTCTTATCCCAACAGCAAATAATTTCTTTCCATATTTTGCAATTCCAAAGATTGATTTATTCTTAGAATCTTTAGCATCACCTATGTTTGTTGCCATCCCTTTAACCTGGTCACTTACATCTATATAACCTAATGTAAATTTCTTCTTTGTTACTTTTTTACCATTACTTTTCTTTGCAACCTCATACCACGTTGTATGAAGTTTTCCATCAAAGTAGGTCATATCGTTGGCATGTCCCATATAGTTAATTGCGTCATCTATTTGTTCCATTCCTTTAATAAACTCCACCTGCGCTACTGTACATTTTCCATTTGAAAACTTAAGTTTTACAATAGCTGTTAAATTTACCACTCCCAAACCTGTACTCTCCTTTATTTTTTGAGCAGTGTCTGTTTTTTCTTTATCACTAAAAGCTATGTATAAACAATTATTCTTGTAACAACTTCCTTGAACTGAATAAAATTTTAATTCACTTAAAGTCTTGTATTTAATTTTAATCTTTTTCTTTTCAACATACTTTACCGGAACTTTTATATTGTACAAATCTGAACCACTTTTACATTTTACAATATCTGTTATCTTTTTCCCTTGTTTTAGTCCCTCAATAATCTTATCCTCTGAATGTTCATTACATCCTGATATTGAACAGGCTACCGGCTCTCTTACCGTCTTTGTTACTTCCTTTCCATCCTTGTCCTTATACACATATGATATGTCTTGAACAATCTCATTAACTTTCTTTACTGTTTTGGTTTCTTTCGCCTCAACACTACAGGTCTGTATGTTAAAAAACATACTCCCAGTCAAAATCATAGTCAAAATAAAAGCATATTTTTTCATCTGTTTTTCCTTCCCTCTTTCTTTTTTATCCGACACGTCGAATTATAGCATATTCCATTACATTTTCAACATAATTTACTAATTTTACTAGTCTTTATTATTCTTTCCTATTTCTTATTACTTTCAGCCCAATAGCATATAAAAAGGGAGTCTTCCACTTTATTATGGAATGCTCCCTTTGCAACTACTACGTTTTCAACTTTTTAACTGGCGTTAAAATTCATACTTTAATATCTCGCAATTCTTTATTCCAAACGCTGCATATTCTTCGTTTGTCATATCGTGGAAATATGAATTTACGACTCTTGATATGCCATTATGGGCAACAAGAAGATATGTCTTTTCGCCTGATTCTTTCTTCAAGTCATCCAATAGATTATAGATTCTCTGAGCCATTTCAAACATTGATTCGCCACCGTCAAAATGATTTATGAAGCTCTTTTTTGCCTCTTCAAATTCTTCGCCGTGTCTTGGTGTAGATTCGTACTTTCCGAAATTCTGCTCCTTTAATCGGATTTCTTCTCTCATCGGAATCCCTGTTACTTTCCCAATATGCTTCGCTGTATCTGCTGCCCTGCTAAGTGGTGAGTACAAAATTTCGTCGATTTTTATTCCCTCCTTCAAAATCTTCTGTCCCAACTCCTCAGCCTGCTTATGTCCTAATTCTGTCAAGCCAATATCTGTTGCTCCACATATTTTATTTTCAACATTCCAAAATGTCTGCCCATGTCTTGTAAAATAAACCTGTCCCATAATTTCTCCTTTGCACTACTTACTGATTTAGCATTATAATAGCACAAACAGACTGTTATGAACAACCGTGTTAATTGAAAGAATAACCACTATTTTATAAACTTACTATCTATCTTTTCATCATGTTGTAGTTCTTGAAAATTCTGATTTTTTACTGCTTTTGCTTTTATTTTTTCTAATTCTTCTGTCCATTCATTTTTAACTTGTTCATCGGTTTTATTTTTTAAGTTTTGTTTTATAAAATCATTTTCAAGTTTTTTAACATATTTCTGAATAGGTAATAACTTCTTATATAATTCTCTTTCATATTTCCAATAGTCTTCTTCCGAATCAAAAGAATCAATAATGTCTTGCGCTACTTCCCTGTTTTCTGCGGTTGAAACTGTTTCCTTCAACTCCGCTATATACTGGTCTAATTCTTTGTCCGTAACATCATATCCTTTCTTAATAGCCTCAATATATAAAGCATTCTGACCTTCTACATAACTTTTTGCTTTTTCTTTTGCAACCTCTTCATCATTACCTTTTATCTTATAAAATTCTTCAGCTTTATCTATTTCATCTGTTGCTATTAAAATATCCTTTCCTTCCTCTGCTATATCATTAATTTCTTCTGTTTTTTCTGATATTTTTCCATATAATGATATTCTGTATTCGTTATTTTTCTTTGATTCTTTCTTTTCATAATCCTTTGAAAGCACATTTCCCCACATTTTTGCTAAATTACTTTTAGGTTTTGCATTTGTCAATACTGTTCCTCCTATTATTAGACTAAATGCGATAATGCTTATAATAACTTTTTTCTTCATACTTTTACCGAACTACTCAACAATCCTGCAAACATTAAGCCACCACAAAACAATAGTGCAATCGTTCTTCTTAATTTTTCTTTTATCTCAACCTTCTATGTTTTACACACCTTGCATAAAAATCCAAAATACTAATTTATACAATAAAATTATTTATTTAAAACGTCTTTCATACAAAGCATTTCTCCTTTGAGCTCATTTTTTCCTATTCTTTTGTTTTTCATAACTCCTGCCAGCAGTGTCAATGCTACCAAAATAATAAACATCATTTCACTATGTGCCATGGCTATGTTTGTCTTGCAAAATATTCCGTAAAGTGCAACATCAATCACAACCATTACATATATAATATTTTTATTTCGTCTGATTTGATAATCCTCTAAAAGATGATTTGGGTTAACCAACGGCGACCATATCAATATAATCAGAATTGAAATCACTGCTAAAATCCATATCGCCTCTTCCATAATTTCCGTCTCATACAATTGTATAGACAGCGTAGATGCTCCATATACCAAAAGTGTGCAAAAAAAGCACGTTTCACTCTTTCTACAATGATATCCTCCCACTAACATTCTCAATGGTATAAAAAATAAAACAAATGATAACATGTGCGTCATTTCTCCCAACATAAAACTTATTAATAAGCATCCTAATAAAATACTTCCATTTAATAGAATTATTTCTATTGAATATGCCCAAATCTCATAAGCTTCTATGTTCAGTATTTTATTTTTTACCAACTGGAATGTTAATGCTTCCGACATCTTCCTAAACATTTTTCTTCTTTTTTTCTACCAATTTTTCCGGTACTTTAGGTTCATAAAGCCCAAAACATGATGTTGATTCACTAAATACCTCTGCAATGGTTTCCAACATTTTTTCCAATGTTTTATTTTCCTTCATCAGCGTGTCCTCCTTCCCTTATTTTTCCCTTTTTCTCCAGACAATCTTTTCATTCTGATTGCCTGCACATATAATAGCATAAAAATTATTAAAAAAACTCAATATGGATTTTTTGGTATATTTTATGGATTTTTTGGTAATTAAAAGTAAAAAATAGTCGAGATTAGGTATCAACAACCTATTCTCAACTATTTTTTTCTACCTATATAACATTGTAACTGTAGTCACTACTTCATCATCTTCGCATTCCATATCATATGCTCCCTTATATTTAGCAACTATTTTCTTTACATTTTTTATTCCTATCCCATGCATTGTTTTTTCTTTTTTTGATGTAACTGAAGTGTCAATTTTTTCTCCGTTATATGAGTTAACTATTTTTATCAGTATCATTTTTTTCACTTCATTTATATCAACTTCTATATATTTACTTGTTTGCTTTTCACATGCCTCTATGGCATTATCTATCAAATTTCCAAGAACGCATACCATATCCATATCTGAAACTGCATACTCAGCAGGCAATGAAATATTAGACGAAAAGATTATTCCCTTATCTTCTGCAATTTTTTGTTTTGTATTTATTATTGAATCTACGGCACTATTTCCTGTCTGTACATAGAACATTTTCTGAGTTAAATTCTCGCATTCCTGTTCTACAAATTCTTTAACGTTATCAACATTTCCCTCTTCAAGCCAATGTCTTATTGCAAAAATCTTATGTTTATAATCATGAATGCTACCACGCCACATATTAAATACTTGTTCAGTATTTTTTTCAGTTCGTATCATCATTTCATTTTGTAATTCCAATAAAGATATTTCATTTTTTTGGTGATAATTCTCGCCTAATTTTAATACTAAACTAAAAACAAGCAGAATAATTACTATTGATGATATAAAATATATTCCAAGAAACATACGCATCTTGTCATTTACTGCCATCATACTGTTTTCTGCAATATAATAATCTAACGCCACTAATATACAAGCTATCAAACCACAAATACCTAAATGTCTACCTGATATCTGTGTTTTATTTCTGTTATACTTATGCATTAAATATACAACAATTAATAAAATTGTTTTGCTCATTATTGTACAGAAAATTCTTTCAATTCCATAATTTAATAACACCTCGCCTGTATTTATACTAAATACTATCGCTCCCATTTGTACTACTGTAAAATCTATTGCCATATCTATTATTGAAAATATTACCGTTGACAATATTAGTGTTTTAATTTTTCTTTTATAAACTGCCGCCTGTAAGGATGCCAATATTACTATTGACATCACTCCATTTAATGAAGAAAAAAGACTGATTCTATTCATCATAATAATAAAGATGCTAAAAAATGTTGAATCCACTAATATTCTCTTTTTAACATTCTTCTTTTCCACAAATATTCCCGTAAAGGCACAACATCCTATACATTCAACCAATGTTGCCAGACAGTCAACTACCCAATACAATGCTGTCATACTCTATTCCTCCAATATCTTGCCATTTGTTCTTTTACTTCTTTCAGCCTGCTTCTGCTTACTACAAGTTTCGTTTCATTGTCTAGTGTTATACTATATCCCGAATATTCATATATGTATTTTACATTAACTATTCCACCGCTATGTATTTGTACGAAATCCTCGTCCTCAAGCTCTTCATAAAGAGATTTTATTGTTTTTCTTTCCTTTAATTCTATTGCTTTCCCATCATTTGTATATACTGTTATTCTTCTCCTATACATTTCAAAATACATAATATCATCATGTCTTAAACGAATTTCTCCATCGTCCGTTTTGATTATAATTGTTTTTGTATTTCTGCTATTAATACATTTGTTAGCTTTCTTCAATGCCAGTTCTATTTCATCATGCATTTTTAATTTTCTAATATATTTAATGGGACTGTAATCTATTGAGTCAAACACATACTGTTCATGTGCCGAAATGAATACAAGTAAAATTTCCTGATTTATACTTCTCATCTTTGCAGCCACGTCAAGACCTGATATTTTGGGCATGTCAATGTCTAAAAACACAACATCAAAATAGTCTTTATTATTCTTCATCAGTCCAAGCATATCATTTCCGTCTGTATATAGATGGGTTTCAATTTCAACATTTAAATTTTTAGATGATCTATGTAATTCTTCTTCTATTGTTTCTAACGAATCCTGCTGGTCATCACATATTGCAATACTGAGCATCTTTGTCCCCCTTGTATGATTGGTTATTTCCACAGAATTATATCATATCTTATGTTAGAAAAAAAGACTATTGCAAGCCTCTGATACGCCCTGCAATAGCCTTTTACATCTTATATTATGTTCTTATTCTCCATCGTATACGATTACTGCTCCATCATACTTTTCAGCGATGAATTTCTTAATTGAATCTGACTTTAATACATCTACTAAAGCTTTGATTTTTTCGCTGTTTTCGTTGCCTTCTTTTACTGCAATTACGTTAACGTATGTTTTTGCTGCTTCTGAATCTGACTTTTCATAAGCTAATGCGTCTTTCTTTACTGTGTAATTTGCTTCTAATGCATAGTTACCATTTAATACTACATAAGCTACTTCGTTCACTACTCTTGGTACCTGAGCTGCTTCAAGTTCTACGATTTCAATGTTGTTAGGATTTTCTTCAATGTCATTTACTGTTGCCTTGATTCCTGCACCATCTTTTAATTTGATGATTCCGTTATCCTGTAATAATAAAAGCGCTCTTGCTTCATTAGTTGTGTCGTTTGGAACTGCAATCTTATCGCCCTTGGCAATGTCCTTTAAGTCTTTCTTTGTTCCAGGATAAATACCAAATGGTTCATAATGAATCTTTCCTGCAACTACAAGGTGTGTTCCTTTTTCTTCGTTAAACTGTTCAAGATAAGGTACATGCTGGAAGTAGTTTGCGTCAAACTCTCCACTTTCTACTACGTTGTTAGGCTGTACATAGTCATCGAATACTTTTACTTCTAATTCGTATCCCTTGTCTTTAAGTAATGTTTTTGCTTCTTCTAATATTTCTGCGTGTGGTGTTGCTGATGCTGCTACTGTAATCTTTTTGTCATCAGTTTTCTTTTCTGAACTTTCACTCTTTGATGAACCACATCCTGTTAATGCTCCTACTACTAATACTCCTGCTAATGCTAATGCTAAAATTTTCTTCTTCATGTTTTCATTCTCCTTCTTTTTCATATTTTTCATTTTATAAGTAACAGTGTTACCTGTTATTTTCTTCTCTTATCAAGTTTTGATGCAATAATCATTCCTATAGACTGGAAAACCTGAACCAATACTACAAGAAGTATTACCGTTACTATCATAATTTGAGATTCATATCTGTAATAACCGTATCTTATGGCAATGTCTCCAAGACCACCGCCACCTACGGAACCTGCCATTGCTGAATAGCCAAGAATTGTTCCAATGGCTATTGTAGCTCCGGTTATAAGTGATGTTCTTGATTCAAGTAATAGTACTTTTACTATTATTCTTAAATCACTTGCTCCCATTGATCTTGCTGCTTCTACAACTCCTGCGTCAACTTCTTTGATTGATGACTCAACCATTCGACCGATAAATGGAATTGCCGCAACAACCAATGGAACTACTGTTGCTGATGAACCATAACTCTGACCTACAATTAATCTTGTTAAAGGTATTATAAGAATAAGTAGAATCAGGAAAGGTATGCTTCGTATGATATTTGAAATTACATCCAGTACTTTGTAAACTGCCTTGTTAGGTCTAAGTCCGTCTTTGTCAAATACTGCTAACATTACTCCTAACGGAAGTCCAAACACATATCCTACTACTGTGGATAATATTGTCATATATAGTGTCTGACCAATTCCTGTAATAATCATATCTGTAGTTGCACTAGTCCACATAATTATCCACCTCCTCTATTTCTAATCCTTTTTCTATAAGATATTGTTTCATCTCTTCTATTTTCTGATTGTCTTCGCGAAAGCCCAGTATCATTTCACCTTTTGCCACGCCTCCAACGTTTTTAGTATTTGCTTTCAATATATTTACCGGCTCATTAAACTTCAAAATCATATTTGCTATAACCGGTTCAAAAGCTGAACTTTCTGAAAAAACAATTCTGAGATTTTTCTTATTATTTATTTCCTTTGTTACTTTGCGGGTACCATCTACGTCGCTGCCTGTATCTTTGTTAATCAACTCTCTTGCAACTTCAGATTTAGGATGTTCAAAAATCTCAGTTACTAATCCCTTCTCTGCCACCTGACCATCTTTCATAATGGCTACATGTGTACATATTTCTCTGACTACTGGCATCTGATGTGTAATGATTACTATTGTTATTCCAAATCTCTTATTAATACTTTCAAGTAATTCAAGAATTGATGCTGTAGTCTGTGGATCCAAGGCACTTGTTGCCTCGTCACAAAGTAGAATCTTTGGATTTGAAGCTAATGCTCTTGCAATTGCCACTCTCTGTTTCTGTCCTCCTGACAACTGCGCCGGATAAGCTTTTGCCCTATCCTGTAATCCTACTATTTCAAGAAGCTCTAATGCCTTAGCTCTTGCTTCTTTCTTTTTCTTTCCCTGTATATATAATGGAAAACAAACATTGTCTATAACCGACTTCTGCATTAGAAGATTGAAATGCTGAAAAATCATTCCTATGTCTTCTCTCTGTTTTCTTAATTCTTTCTTTGACAGTGAACCAAGTGTTCTTCCTTTTATAAGAACCTGACCTTCTGTTGGTTCTTCAAGGAAGTTCATACATCGTACCAATGTACTTTTCCCTGCTCCGGACATACCAATTATTCCGTATATGTCACCATGCTCAATTGAAAGACTTACATTTTTTAATGCTTCAACAGTTCCATCTTTTGTTTCATATTTTTTGCTTACGTTTTTAATTTCTATCTCTGACATGTCCTCACCTCTTTTCAACTGTTTGCTGATGTGTGAAAGTATACTATTGTTATTTATTGTTGTCTAATCCAAAAAAAATACAGCTAGTCATAGTTTATTTCTATAGCTAGCTGTGTTTTGTAATCTTTGTCTATATATTTTTCTATATTTAATATTATTCTTAGTAAAAAATAATATTTTTTTATTATTTATCTTAGTGCTTTATCCTTGTACTTGCCTATTTCTTCCAAATATTTCTTGCCCAAAGGACTTATTGGCACTCCCTTTCTTGAAATATAACCTATCGTCATAATCTCATCTGACTTAAGCTTCACAGCACAATAATCTGAACCATTCAGTTCCTCGCACATTATACCGGAACATAATGTGTATCCGTTAAGGCCTATCATCAGATTAAGAAATGTTGCCCTGTCATTGGCCTTTATCAGTCTTTTATAATCGTATGTGCTTAGCACCTCTTCCGCAAAATAAAAAGAATTATTATGCCCCTGATCAAAAGACAAACACGGGTATTCCTCAAGTTCCTCTAATGTTATCTCCTTCTTTGATGCCAATGGATGACCTTTCCAAAGATAAACATAAATATGACATTTCAACAACTCATGAAACTCTACCCCTGACTGGTGAAACAGTTTAGTTAATACCTTCTTATTGAAATCATTAATATACAATACTCCTATTTCACTTTTACAGTTTTTTACGTCCTCGATTACATCGTATGTCTTTGTTTCATGAATTTCAAACTCATATTCATCCATACCAAACTGCTTAACCATTTCCACAAAAGCTTTAACTGCAAAGGTATAATGCTGCATGGAAACGCCAAACTTCTTCTTTGTGTTTTCTTTTAATATATACTTAGACTCAATTAAGTTATATTGCTCAACTACCTGCCTTGCATAACCTATAAATTCCTCGCCTTCCGGCGTAACTGAAATTCCTCTGTTGGTACGTTTAAAAAGCTCTACTCCAACCTCCGCTTCCAACTCCTTTATTGACGCTGAAAGACTTGGCTGTGATATAAATAGCTTTCCTGCCGCTTCATTCATTGATGAGGCTCCGGCAACTGTAATGGCATATCTTAATTGTGCAAGAGTCATAATAATCCTACTTTCTTAAGTTTATTCTTATTTTGATATATCAGCTCTGCTAACCATAATACTTTTGAACCACTAATTAAGACTATCTATCCCATTCTTTAACTGATTCAATGCTTATTCCAGAGTTTTTCTCGGACATGCTATATTAATTCGCTGATATCCTTTACCATCTTCTCCAAAAATAGCGCCGCTGTCAAGCCATATTAATAGAAGAATCTTACTTTTTCACCTTTCTTAGACTAACGTATTTGTTTTAATTCTCCTCTATCCATTTCATAAACCTTATCACAAAGCACATCAATGTCTTCCCTGTTATGACTGGCTAACAAAATAGTTTTTCCCATGTTCTTTAACTCCAGGAATATTTTTCTCATGTCTTCCACTCCATGGTTATCCAAACCATTCATTGGTTCATCAAGAATAAGTATTTCCGGATTTTCCATTATTGCCTGCCCTATTGCCAGACGCTGTCTCATTCCCATTGAGTACTTTCCTACTTTTTTCCTTGATTTTGGATCTAATCCGACTTTTTCCATTACTGTCATTAAATACTTCCTGTCTAACTTATTGTTTATCATATAAAGATACTCAAGATTTTTCATTCCGCTCTTATATCTTAAAAGACCCGGTTCTTCTATAATAACCCCTGCATTTTTTATAATGCTTATATCTTTTCCGATAACATCTCCGTTAACAGTAATCTCTCCGCTATTTAATTTTACCAATCCACATATGCTTTTAAACAGTACCGTTTTGCCTGAACCGTTTCTTCCTACAATTCCACATATTTCACCTTTGTAACATTGAAGATTCACATTATTAAGTACTGTATATTTTTCAAATTTCTTTGTCGCATCTTTTACGTTAATAACTATATCATTCATACTACATATTCCTTCCATTATTCTTCACTTGTAAAATTAAAGTTCATATGATTAACCCTGACAATTGATATTATTGTCAAAACAACTATTAATAGAAGTAAAATTCCAACACACCATCCCATTGTAGGTGTTCCGTTAAAATATTCCATTCCATCATATTTTCTTCCAAAAATACTTAAGTCTGTCCATGAAAATGGTGAAAGATATATTAAATAATTGTCAATTGTTCTCATATTAAATGCTGTAATCATTAAAACTTCAAAAATCATACCGGAACACATTGCTATAAGTCTTGTAAATAACAGACTCATTGAAAACATAAATACTCCTAAGAAACAAATAACTAATCCTACAAATAAAAAAATTATCGCCATAGACTTATACGGTGAATAATGTTCCAAAATCGTATACAGAATTTCAGAAGTTCCATAATCCATCCATCTATTCGTAATTGACAAAGTAGTAATTACCTCTCCCCATTCATTAGAAAAATCTCCTCTGAAAATATAAGGAATAATACTTGTTACTTCCAATAAAAACATAAATATATATGACATAAAAACAATATGCAGAATATGCTTTAACGCCCATTTAGTCTTTCCTTCACGTATTACACAATACATCTCTGAATAATTCAGGAATGGTACCTGTGAAAAATAGTAAATTGCTATGGGAACAAATGCACACATATAACTAAGATTACACAAAAAGAATGGCAAAGTCATAACATTAACCTTATATCCTGTATCTGATGCGAAATTTAGAATTGGCACAGAAAAGACAATATTGCATAATAACATTAAAACAATTGTGGTAATGGTTCTTGTGGAAAATACTTTATACTGAATAGAATAAATATTGTATCTAATATATTTTAAAAAATTATCCAACAACAATCCTCCTCATTCTTCTTATAATCAGCATTGTTATAATTCCAACTATAACAATTGTAATTAAACCTAACATTATTATTGCTTCTGATGTATCCTTCATATTAAAAAAATCAACTGAATATACATATTTGTATCCGCTATAATTGGGTAAAATATACTCCAAACTATAACTACCTACTGTAATTAGCAGAACCGGAACGCACATAATAAGTAGTTTATTCTTTATATATAATGACATTAACAGAGAGCTTAACGATGTAATTCCGTATAATATACTTTTAGTTCCCACGCTGCACAGAAAAAATATTAAATAATTTTTATTTTCTAACATTCCACTAAAAGTTCTATCTGTCATATATGAATAAATATATTGATTGTTAATTTCTCCTCCTGCAACTTCCCATTGAAATCCAAACAATACATAGGACACTCCTGCAAACAATAACATTCCTGTAATAAACGTAACTATGCTGTTAATAAAGACACATATTATCTTAGACATTACATATCCATTTATATTTCCTCTTGTTATGCTATATATATAATTTCCCTGTGACAAATCATCACAAATACAGTCTGCATATACGAAAGAAATAATTATAAAAATTAATATTCCTATTTGACTCCAAAAGGTTACTTCATTAAAATATTCAAATATTGAATTGGAGGAAAATACATTTACAAATGAATATCCCTGCTTTTCTGCACATGCCAAGAATGGTAAGAATGCTATTACTATTACCGTAAATATGAATTTGCTATTCACGAAAGCCCTATACATATCCATTTTTAAATAATTTAACATTACTCTCATTGCACTTCCTCGCCTGTTTCTGCATTAATAAGTAACTGTTCAACTCTTGTACCCTCATCGCTTTCTTCAAGCATATGGCACTGATAGATAGGTGTAACTTTATTATCATTAAACAAATCTGACATATAACACAGATTAAAGGAATTAATGGTGTATTTCTCTGTTCCAATTATTTTTCCATATTTATTTGAAACTATATCAAGAACAGCTTGTGGTTGAATAATCTTTACCTTTTTCCCCGTATTCTCGATTTTTAAAGCACACTCCATATCTAATGATTCAAGCCCTCTTCTAGATACAACAGCCTGAATGGAACTATTGCAATCTTCATAATTTTTCATTATTCCACCATACTTATGATATTCTACAATTCCGTTCTTCTTCTGACGAATTACAAAATAATAGCAGTCATCATCCTTTGTCCATTTATCTTTATATACAGATTTGTCCTCTTGCCCCTCTACGTCTTCAGCATATTCTTCTTCTTCCAATGTATTATGTTCCAAACCATAGCAACTAAACTCAATGTCACCTAATTGGATTCCTAATAGCTCTAATTTATCCAATAACACATTTAATGCTTCCTCTCTTGACATAAAATCTAAATCCGTATCCTTTAAGAATTTGTCTCCATTGTATTTTTCATCCCTTGGATCTAATCTGACACAGTTCATCAAATTCCAATAAAACTCAGTTGTAAAGTACAAACCTTCTTTATTATCAATCCTTATCTGGTTTCCCTCTTTATCCTGATAATACTCTTTAGTATTGTCAGGAACATCATATGATACTTTTTCAGCTTTATCTAAAAATATATCTTTTGTTTTTTCAACATCGATTTTATATGGCTTTACAACTACTTCATCAATACTGTCTGGTACTTTCTCTATAGTTGTATCCAGAGACAAATTGTCTCCGGATACAGTAAATTTCTCGGAAGTATTGTTAGTTGTTGTTTTCTGCTCGCTTTTATTAGCTTTACATCCTGTGAAACATATACTTAAAGCAATGGCACATAAACATAAAGCTAAAGCTTTTTTTGTTTTAAAACAAAACATTACTTTCCTTCCTTTCATTTATGGAGTATATTTACCTTTACTACGTACACTATTTACACTTCCGCTATAATATCCTGCTATTAAATAATAATATTCTTTAGCCGGTACCTTATAAGTATAATTTGCACTCTTTGTAGTATTTAAATTATTTTTACTAAGTACTAATTCATTAGAAATTATATTATTAGGAAACCCCCATTGCATAGAATGCACTCTCATCTTTCCCTTTCCTGCACTACAACTAAAATATGTTGGTCTAACATAAAATTTTGCTTCGTAATTAGCTCCACCATCTTTTGATGTTCTTAAGGATTTATTATCATCTGAACTGCTACCTGTTTTAGTAACAGTCATATCATAATTAGATGTTCCTGCATATGCCGGAATAATAGTAGTTGCACTCAATGTACAAATCATTGTCATTGTTAAAATGCTTTTTAAAAATTTCTTTTTCATTTTTCTCTTCTCTCCTTTACTTCTACTTTCTGCTGTAAATATGTAAAACAACGTTGTTTCTACTGATATGCTAGCAATTTTCCAAACTCATGCCTGTTATACTATGTTTTAGTCATCTGCTTCCCCCTCCTTACACAATTTTTGTCTATGTAATTACACGCGCATATGGTAACATAATTTCAATTTCCACACTATACTTTTGGCATTTTTGGTATGTTTTTTGGCATTTTTGGTAATTTTTCGCCGAAAAAAAAGAGAAATCTGCAAAATTAAAATTCTCTTTAATACTTACATACATAAAAATTTTTTCAAAAAAAGAAGCTGTGCCAACGATTTTAATCGTTAAAGCAACAGCTTCTTTTTAGAAGACTTACTCAGTCCACTTTTATAACTAATTCATTTATATTTATTTTTAAGCTTCTACTGCTTTGTTTGTTTTTTCAAAAAGCTTTCTCACACCCTGGATTGCTACAATTACACCAAGACATAATAACAATACTGCAAAGATTAACTGTAATGTCATACCAAATGTTAATCCTACTGTAAATAACTGACCACATAATCTGTAGATTGTCATGCCAAGTGCTGTAAATGTTACTGCCATCATAAAGAACATTGGAATCCAAAGCATAGCGCCCTGACGTTTTGTTTTCTTTAAGAATACAGCACATGCAACTAATGCTAATACTGATAATAACTGGTTAGCTGAACCAAATAATGGCCAGATTTCTGCATAACCAACTTTTGCAAGTAAGTATGAAAGTACTAATGTTAAGATTGTTGCAAAATATTTGTTTGTTACTACTTTCATGAATGGGTTTAAGTTGTCCATATCTGTATCATCATCAATGAAGAATTCCTGGAATGAAAGTCTTCCTACTCTGGCTACAGAGTCAAGTGATGTTAAAGCAAATGCTGAAACAGCAAGGTTAATTAATGTAAATACCAACTGATGAGGTAAACCTGCTACTGATAAGAAGTTTGCAATAGCTCCTGCAAAAATCTGAGGCTGTGTAACAAGTCCCTGCTTTGCTGCTTCACCTGTTGCAAATGATGCAACTGCGATAAGTGCGATAACTGCAAGCATACTTTCCATTAACATTGCACCGAATGAAACAGGAAGCATATTTTTTTCATTTTTAATCTGCTTTGATGCTGTACCTGATGAAACAAGTGAATGGAAACCTGAAACGGCACCACATGCAATTGTTACAAACAAGATTGGGAATAAGTACTGTCCATCAACATTGAAACCATTAAATGCTGCAAGGTTACATGATGGATTAGCAACGAATACACCAATAATTGCACCAACAATCATAAATATAAGTAAGTAACTGTTAAGGTAATCTCTTGGCTGAAGTAATGCCCAAACAGGAGCAACACATGCTACCAATACATAAGCAAAGATAATAATGTGCCATACTTCTCTTGATAAATAAACCGGGCACTTAAGACCAACTGCTACTGCGAAAATAAGAAGTGCAATTGCAATTGCTGTGTTAACCCATTTGTTTAATTTACCATATTTTAATAACATACCAAGTGCTACAGCTTCAACAATAAATATAATTGATGTCATTGCTACTGAACCGTTAGCTGCAACCTTGGCACCTGTTTCAAGATTAAATCCGTTAAATGTTCCTGCAACTACGTCAGCAAAAGCTGCGATAACAAGGATACAGAATAACCAACAGAATGCTAAGAATAATTTCTTACCAACTCTTCCAATATATTCTTCAATAATAAAACCAATTGTTCTACCTTTGTTTTTAACTGATGCATACATTGAAGCAAAATCCTGAACTGCTCCGAAGAAAACACCACCAATTAAAACCCAAAGCAAAACAGGTAACCATCCAAAAATAGCTGCCTGGATAGGTCCGTTAATAGGACCGGCTCCTGCGATTGATGCAAACTGATGTCCAAAAACAACGTTTGTGTCTGCAGGTACATAGTCAACTCCATCTTCCATCTCATAAGCTGGTGTCTTAGCGTTTGGATCGATACCCCATTTGTTCTGAAGATAACGACCATATAACAGATAAGCACCGCCAAGAACTACTATGGCTATAACCATCATTAATATTCCACTCATTTTTTCATCCTTCTTTCTTATTATTTTTTCATCCTTTGTGGATAATAAATTGTTTCTGTTAAGACAAAAGCGAAAACCATAAAATATAAGAAAACTTCCTATTAGTGTTATAAAATCTAATTATTAGAATTGCTACATGGATTGAGCTCTAACAATTCTAATAAAAGAAAACGCCTTTGTAGTTTTAAAAACTACAAAGGCGACTATAAACTAACCGTGGTACCACTTTGTTTGCTGTATTAAAATACAACCACTTAACACTGTCAAAATTAACAGTTTCTTCTGTAACGTGAAGAACACGTCCCAACCTACTTGCCGTAACTTTCGGTGAGCTGCTCCCGGGTGATGTCCTTATAGATACCATCTGTCACTTCTCAGCTTCTGTGACTCTCTGTAATCAGGCAACCTCTATATGATGTATCCCGTTCATTGCATTTCGTTTTTTTGACTGTCACTAGTTTACCACTTTAACTTGCTACATTCAAGGTTAAAAAATATCCATAAATTATTGATTAAATTTATGATTTTTTGTACAAAATTTCAAAAATGGCTTACAAAATCCCTATAAAAACAAATAACCAAATATTACACTTTTAAAAGCCAAAAAATTGTTAAATATTTTTGGTAATATTTTACAAAATATTAATACAATTTCAAAAAAATATGTTAAAATTTAAGTATGGTTTATAAAAATAATATAACAACGTGGAAAGCGTAAATTTTAAAATCCGTCACAGAAAACTTCAGTTGCAAAAGATAGGCAACTTTTTGAAATTTTGCGAGCATAGCGTAAAGCAAAAATCAACTGTCTGAGCGTAAGCGAGTTTTGATTTTTGTTTTACAATAAGCGGCGGAGCAAAATAAAAAAAGTAACGTGTTTGCACTGAAATTTTCTGTGGCGGATGTGGAAGCTTTATATTAATCCACAGTTATTACAGGTTTGAAAGGAGATATTTTTTATTATGGCAAACAGAATTATGTTAAACACAACATCTTATCACGGAGCAGGAGCTATTGATGAAATAGCAACAGAAGCAAAAGCACATGCATTTAAGAAAGCTTTTGTTTGTTCTGATCCTGATCTTATCAAATTTAATGTTACATCTAAGGTTACAGACATCTTGGACAAGAACGATTTAGCTTACGAAATTTATTCAGATATTAAAGCTAATCCTACTATTGAAAATGTTCAGCACGGTGTTCAGGAATTCAAGAATTCAGAGGCTGATTACATTATTGCAATTGGTGGTGGTTCTTCAATGGATACAGCTAAGGCTATAGGAATTATTATTGCAAACCCTGAATTCGAAGACGTTCGTAGTCTTGAAGGTGTCGCACCTACTAAGAAGCCTTGCGTTCCTATTATTGCAGTACCAACAACAGCCGGAACTGCTGCAGAGGTTACAATTAACTATGTTATTACAGACGTTGAAAGAAAGCGTAAATTCGTTTGTGTTGATCCACACGATATGCCAATTATAGCAGTTGTAGACCCTGATATGATGTCATCAATGCCTAAGGGACTTACAGCTTCAACAGGAATGGATGCTCTCACTCACGCAATTGAAGGTTACACAACAAAGGCTGCTTGGGAAATGACAGATATGTTCCATCTTAAAGCTATCGAAATTATTGGCAAATCACTTCGTGGCGCTGTAGAAAACACAAAAGAAGGTCGTGAAGGAATGGCTCTTGGTCAGTATATTGCAGGAATGGGCTTCTCTAACGTAGGTCTTGGTATTGCACATTCTATGGCTCATACACTTGGTGCCGTTTATGATACACCACATGGTGTTGCCTGTGCTATGATGCTTCCAATTGTTATGGAATATAACCAGGAATGCACCGGAGAAAAGTACAGAGAAATTGCTCGTGCACTTGGCGTTGAAGGTGTTGACTCAATGTCAGTTGAAGAATACAGAAAAGCTGCAATTGATGCTGTAAAACAGTTATCAGAAGATGTTGGAATTCCTTCAAAACTTGAAGCAATAAAAGAAGAAGATTTACAGTTCCTTGCTGAATCTGCTGCTGCAGATGCTTGTGCACCTGGAAATCCAAAAGATGCAAGTGTTGAAGATTTCAAAGAATTATTTAGAAAAATTATGTAATAATTATTTTTAAGAGTTATAATATACGGAAGTACGAAAGTGCTTCCGTATTTTTTTGCAATGAGTTTTTATAGTAACTCTTTTCAACAAATTTTATTACAAGTTCGTTTTGCTTTGTAAAAAATACAGTACTATTTTAGAGAGGATGGTTTTCCTATGAATAATCAGGAAGAATTAATAGAAACAGAATATAATCGTGCAGTAAATCTTTGGAATGAAACATACTCAGAATGTAAGCTTGTAGACTTGAAAGGCAAACCTCTTTCTGTTGAACCTATGTTTGATATTTGTCTTGACATATTTGCAAGCAAATGTAAGAAAGTTTTGGACTTTGGCTGTGGAACGGGCGATATCATTTTCCAATGTTACGAATTTGGTAACACCGGCTACGGTCTTGGCGTTGACGTATCTGAAACCGGAATTAACTATGCAACAAAAATGGCAAAAATTAACAACTATGATAATCTGGAATTTAAAGTTGGAAATATTTCTGCTCTGGATTCTTATGAGGATGGCTCTTTTGATGGCATTATTTTGTCTAACGTTCTTGATGTAATGCCAAAAAATGTAGCTGCAGAAACATTTTCAAAACTTACACGTCTAATTCCTAAAGGTGGACTTATGTTTGTAAAACTAAACCCATATTATGAGGAAGGCTACCTTGAGTCTTTTGGATTTAAGCCTATTGCCAACAATTTGTTTGAAGAAGATGGGGTGCTTAGATACCGCGAAGTTGATACCGCCTCATGGAAGCAGGCATTTGAAAAATATTATGAAATAATACGTTATCTTGAATTTCCTTACCCTTGGCAGGAAGGAATGAACAGACTGTTTCTGTTGCAGAAGAAATAAAATTCATGTATGATATGTCCAAAAAGGGATTCATGCAAACACGTTGATTTTATCGTTTGCAAAGAATCCCTTTTCCTGACATATCTAACAATATAATTAACTTACTACTCTTCAACCGAATCTACATCAATTATAATTTTGTCGCAATTCCTGCATAGATACGCGTCAACGTATGTCTGTGTTAGCATACTTGTAAGTTTTACACTTTTAGCACCCTTCTTTTCAGATTTCCATTTTAAGGCATATCTGTCTTGATTTATTTCACCTTTTTCCATTTCTGAATTGCAATATGGACATTTCATTTCCATCATTTATCACCTCATTTAATTTGCTTATAGTGCAAATTTCCCTTCTAAAATTCCAATCTTGTATCTATTAAGATTTTTATTTTTTATCTGACATTAGTTTCTTAATACCATGTTTTAGTCCATCAACTGTTAACGGATACATATCTACCAGCTCACGTATCTTGCCTTCTGATTCCATCCAGTACATGCTGTCTGCCTGACTATGGAATGACGGATTGAGCCATATTGTATGTGGATATTTTTTTGCAAATATCTGCATCCATTCGTAGCCTGACAAGCCGTTGTTAGGACCGCTGTAGTTACCGTTTTTGTCATAAAACTCTTCCGGTGCCATACCTGCATCGCCTACAATTATGACTTTGTAATCCTTGTCATAATTCTTAAATGCCCAAGATGTGTCTATCCAGTCACCGCTATTACATTCCGGATTCTTGTACAACTTGGCATAAATACAGTTATGAAAATAAAAAGTTTTTACATCCTTAAAATGGTTCGCCTTGTGAACTGCCTGAAATAGTTGATTGCACAACTCGCTGTAAGGATACATTGATCCACCGCTGTCAAACAAAAGCATTAACTTAACTGTATTCTTTCGTGGCTGCTGAAATTCAATTTTCAAATAACCACCCTGATTACATGTTGAGTCGATTGTTCCATCTATATCTAATTCCGTTTTTGGCAAATCAAGCTTTCTTGAATACTGGCGAAGCTCCCTTAAAGCAACCTGAAACTGACGCATTGTAAGCTTTGTATCTCTACGAAAATCCTTGTAACGGCGCTCTCCCATTACTGCAAAAGCTGTCTTCATTCCTGCCTGGTCGCCAATCTTAATACCACCGGCAACTCGTCCGTTTCTACCAAACTCAGAGCCACCACCGCTACCAATCCAGTATTTACCACCGTTGTGCTCACTGTTCTGCTCAGCAAGTCTTTCCCTAAACATACGATGAACCTCGGCAGCTTCACGCTCTGATCTTGTATCAACATACCTGTCAGGATCTGTCATCTCTCCCATCTCACTGTCAGTATGAAGCCATTCATTTATCTGATCCAAATTTAATTTATTCTCTTTAATATTTTTAAAATACTCTAAGAAGCTGGCGTCTAATTTGTCATAGTCACCTTCATTTTTTACAAATATAGTACGACATAAGTAATAAAAATCCGTAAAATTAGAATGAGCCAGGTCTTTATCCAAGGCGTCCATCAAAGTAAGCCATTCTGTTGTGGATATGTTAAGACCATTACTTCTCATAGTATAGAAAAAGGAAGTAAACATATTATTCCTCCATTCTATTACAGATTCATTCTTACTACTGTTTCTAAATCTTCATCCTTCTTAATAAGCACACCAAGATATGGTAATTTCTGCTCAATAGTATCAGGATCAACGCCACCTATCATTAACGCTCTAATCCAATCAATAAATTCTGACGTACTTGGCTTCTTTCTAATATCTCTAATATTTCTGATTTTGTAGAAAGTCTTCATTGCCTGCTCCAAAAGATTCTCTTCCAAATTTTCAAAATGAGCATTTACAATAAGCTTCATTAATCTTTCGTCAGGGAAGGTAATATAATGGAAAATACAGCGTCTAAGGAAAGCGTCCGGCAATTCCTTTTCTGCGTTAGATGTAATAATAACAATTGGCCTAACCTTTGCCTTAACTGTTTCTTTAGTTTCATTAATATAAAATTCCATCTTGTCCAATTCCCAAAGCAAGTCATTAGGAAATTCCAAATCTGCCTTGTCAATTTCATCAATTAACAAAACAACCTGTTTATCTTTCTTGAAAGCCTCGCCAAGCTTTCCAAGTTTAATATATCTTGAAATATCGTCAACACCCTCTACACCAAACTGGCTGTCGTACAAACGCTGAATTGTATCGTATATATACAATCCATCCTGAGCCTTTGTTGTTGACTTAATATTCCAAATAAGCAGTTCCATATCCAATGATTTAGCTACTGCTTCTGCTAACATAGTCTTACCTGTTCCCGGTTCACCTTTAATCAATAAAGGCTTCTGCAATTTAGTAGCCACTTCCACAGATGCCATTAAATCATCTGATGCCACATAAGTATCTGTTCCTGTAAATCTTGTTTCTTTTGACATTTAAAAATTCCTTTCGCCGGTTTTACTTTTTTCGCTATTCGCGTAAATTATAACATATGAAACAAATAAAATCATTTTATTTATTAAACAAATTAATATTTATGAATTATTAAATTTAATATTTGTTAATTATCAACTTTAATCTCTTGATGCACTTGTCAATCCATTAAATTAACAATCTGATAATCTTTAGTAATCTGTAAATGTTTATCTTTTTTCATTCATAGATTTCACGATTTCACCAAATCGCTCCACAACCTTTCCGTAATTCTCCTTAAAATGAGGATACAGACAATCGCTGCAATCCTTAATCCCATTATCCAAATACCTAAAATTGCCACCACACTTATCGCCCAAAGTATAAAGAGGACAATAGCAAAATAAACAATTAAAATTATTTTCATCAGCATTCTTGTGACAAGGGAAAAATTCACATTTCCTATGAGAAAAATAGGAAAATTCTTTTTCCTCCCAATATTTCTTAGACATCTCTTCCTTTTTATCCATATTTTTCAAAAAAACTCCTTATTTTTTTACAATATTCACTTTTATTTCATATCTAATTCACAAAATAACCACACTTTCACTCTATACTATAACCATAGCAAACGAGAAACAGTTTTTAAACAAAACAGCAAAAAATTTTTTCAGAAAAAGATTCATAGTCCGATTAAATTCGGATTGACATATATTAGTTTTTTTATTTTCTACTCCTTCTTATTAGAACATCCTTCCCTCGGATGTTCTAATTTTTTTTACAGCCTTCAAGGTCATACTCCACCTGTGCTTGCACAAAGGTGGAGTAATGACCTTAGAAGGCGCCCCAAAATGAGTAATATCGTGAAACAACAGTTTCACGATATACGAATTTTGGGGGCACAGATTGCTTTGGCAATCTGTGTAAAAAAAATATTTTGAATTAAACTTCCAAAAAATCCAATCCATCCCTGGAATTCAAATACATCATCATGAGATAAGCCCCTCGAAGTGTTACTCTTTCTTCCTTTAATATTCTCTTCACCTGCTCCTTATCTGCCAGCATAACCTGTATGCGCTCGGCACTTTCAAGCTGCTGCTCCACTTCTTCAACGTGAATTGTTCCAAAGACTGTGCCATTTGACTCATCTGTAAAACCAGGTCCCATATAAAAAGGTCTTCTAAATGCTTCATTACCACCTTTATATACTTTCAAATCGAAACCTGTTTCTTCCTTAATTTCTCTAACAGCCGACTGCTCTGCCACTTCTCCCGGATCTATGATTCCTGCTGGAAGTTCATAAATATATTCGTCCAAAGGATATCTATATTCCTTAATTACTAATAATCTTGGTTTTTCCTCATCTGTTACGGCATAAACAACAATGCCCTCAGGAGTATTGTCTTTAGTTTTTAATTTAATATGTTCTTCATCTCTTCTTGATACAAAATAATAGTCAAAGACTTTTCCTTCTCTATCTACCGCATCTAATTTGTATAAATTAAGATATGGATTATCTGATTGTTTCTTCACCTTTTTATAATTAGACATAAAAACCTCTCTACATTATCCTTAAATCTTTACTCTTAAAAAGACCGCTTACCTTCTATGGTAAGTGGTCTCTTTGATATTATGCAACTATAATTGTATATGCCTTTAAAAATTCTTTTCCCGGCTCTACTTTATTTATATTGTTCTTCTGTGAAATTTCCTTATTAAAACCTCTGTCGTCACAACGTCCCATCCATGGCTCTAAGCATACAAATGGAGCATCCTTAACTGACCAAATTCCGAAACTTGGGAACCCTTCACATTTCATTCCAACATAAGGTGTTCCATCCTTGTGACATACCCATGCTTCTTCAATCTGAGTTCCATCCAAAATAAGTGCGTCATTGTCAAAAATTTCTTCATTTAATACATATGTATTATTTTCAAGCTTAAGTGTTCTTTTTTCTTCCGGAATTGCTGTTCCCATTCCGTCTTCTGTTTCTTTATCTACTAAAATATATTCTAACTGATCCTTGCCAGGGAATTTAAGAATATAATCTGACTTAACTTCATCTTTCTTGGCAAATCTAAATGCAGGATGAGCACCTATTGTAAAATACATTGTCTCATTTCCTGTATTTTCAACCTTCCATTCAACTTTAACTTCTTTGCCTTCTAAGTAATAATTAATAAATAGTTTAAAATCAAAAGGGTATTTCTTCTTTGTTTCTTCTGATGAATTTAACAAAAAAGATACCATACTATCTGTGCTTTCCACACATTCAAAAACACTATCCCTTGCAAATCCATGCTGGCTTGTAGTATATTCCTCTCCATTAATCAGCATCTTGTTCTTGTATGTTTTACCTACATTAGGGAAAAGAACCGGTGAATGTCTCTTCCAAAACTCAGGATTACCTTCCCATATAATGTCTGTTCCATCTTCCTTATTGTAAATTTTTGTAATCTCTGCTCCGTCTTCTGATGCTTCTACCAAAAGATACTGATTTTCCAATTTCATTAAAAGTTCCTCCTTTATTTTTCCTTTCAATTTTACTTTGATTTTATATTGATTATTAATTTTAATCGCATAAATTTTTTATTTAAAATTATTATTTAATTCCTGTTATATTTTAACGACTTTCTTTTTTGTCTTTATACATTTTTTCATCTGCATCTCTAAACCACTGATCAACAGATTTTTTATTTCCATTTTCATCAATGTAGAAACTTATACCTCGCGCTATTAACACATTATATGGATTGTTTCTTTCAACATTAAACTTGCGGCAAAAACCATCACTGGCATAAAGTATTCGACTATAATCTGAATTACATACATATATAACCTGCTTTGATGCCATAATTAAATTCTCGTATTTCTTATACAAGTTAAGAGTTCCCGCAACTCTTTTCTGTATTTCAAACATATCAAAAGGATGTGTAAAATAATCCATTGCACCTAATTCGTAGGCTTTCTCAATGCTTTCGTGATTATCTTCCGCTAAAATCACAATTACCGGAATACGTTCAATAACATATTCTTCATTCATCCATTCCAATACCTGATATCCGTTAGTTTCAGGCATATTTAAATCCAATAGAAGTGCTGAAAATGAATCTTCTTCCTTCTTTAGTAACTCGATTGCTTCTGTTCCATCTTTTGCTTCTGTAACAATATATTCATCTCCGAGGATTTCTTTCAGAATTTCTCTATTCATCTTGGAATCATCCGCAATTAGTAATCTATTTTTTTCTCTTGATTCCTTTATCATAAGTATTCACTTCCTCCACTTCATTCTTTCGTTTTCTATCTCTTTCTATATTTTAACATAAATGTCTAATTTTTCGTAGCATTGCTTTGCTTATTTTTTCGCTAAAAATATACAGCTTTTAATACGCTATTTTTGTTTATTTTTTATTGATTTTTTCTTATTATTTTGCTATCATATCAAAGGATTATATAAGTTCATGATATGGATGAACGTTTCTACTAACTGCCGCAAATGGTTATCTATAATCTTTATTATAGGTGAATTTTATTTTGCGGTATTTTTGTGTGCAAAAAAATATTTTTAATTTACTTTAATTATTACATTTAGGAGGATTTTGAATGAGACATTATGATGTTATTGTAATTGGTGCCGGACCGGGTGGTATTTTTGCCACATATGAATTGGCAAAAAAGCAGCCTGAACTTTCTATTGCTGTTTTTGAAGCCGGACATAAGTTATCAGGAAGAAAGTGTCCTATTGATGGTGACAAGATTCCTAACTGCATCAATTGTAAAAGCTGCTCTATTATGAGTGGTTTCGGTGGTGCCGGAGCTTTTTCTGATGGTAAATATAATATTACTAATGATTTTGGTGGCACTCTTTATGAACACATCGGTAAAAAACAGGCCATTGAATTAATGAAATATGTTGACGAAATTAACATGGAACACGGTGGAGAAGGCACAAGACTTTTCTCAACTGCCGGAACTAAGTTTAAGAAGATTTGTATGCAGAACAAGCTTAAACTTCTTGATGCTTCTGTTCGTCACTTGGGAACTGACATTAACTATGTTGTTCTTGAAAATTTATATGACGAATTAAAAGATAAGGCTGATTTTTACTTTGACACACCTGTTTCTTCAATTACTCATTTAGATAACGGCTATAGTATTCATACTGAAGATGAAGATTTTGAATGTAAAGATTGTATTGTTTCTGTAGGTCGAAGCGGAAGCAAGTGGATGGAACAGGTTTGCCACGAAATGGATATACCTACTAAGTCTAACCGTGTTGACATTGGTGTTCGTGTTGAACTTCCTGCTGTTATCTTCTCTCATCTTACAGATGAATTGTATGAAAGCAAGATTGTTTACCGTACACAGCAATTCGAAGACAATGTTCGTACTTTCTGTATGAACCCACACGGTATTGTTGTTAACGAAAATACTAACGGCATTGTTACTGTTAACGGACACAGTTATGAAGGTGAAGAAATGCAGACTGAAAATACTAACTTTGCCCTTTTGGTTGCTAAGCATTTCTCTGAGCCTTTCAAAGACAGTAACGGATATGGTGAAAGTATTGCCCGCCTTTCTAATATGCTTGGTGGTGGCGTAATTGTTCAGCGTTTCGGTGACTTAGTAAGAGGTCGTAGAAGTACTGAAAGCCGAATTGAAGAAGGACTTGTTACTCCTACTCTTTCAGCTACTCCAGGTGATTTAAGCCTTGTTCTTCCAAAGCGTATCTTGGATGGAATCATTGAAATGATTTATGCCTTAGATAAAATTGCTCCAGGTACAGCCAATGATGATACATTGCTATATGGTGTAGAAGTTAAGTTCTACAATATGGAAGTTGAACTTAATGACAATCTTGAATGTAAATATGACGGATTATATATTATCGGCGACGGAAGTGGTGTTACACATTCACTTTCACATGCTTCAGCCAGTGGTGTGTATGTTGCAAGACATATATGTGAAAAGGCTGAATAAGGGGAGAAGATTAATGTTGCAGGGAGGATGTAGCATTATTGGAAAGCCACGACGGATTTTCGTCGTGGCTTTTACTTTTGAGATTAGTTTCTATTTGTGTTTTTTGAAGATTTTCGCTCCATTTTCCGTACAAAGTCGTCCGTGGAGATGTCCACACTCTGGGGGCAGTATAAGTTGTTTTTTCGGTCACGACTACGTGTCATAGAGCGAAAACGTTGTATGACACGTAATTATTGAACTTTAGCTTGTCCTTTCGGCTGAATTTACGTGTCGGTGAGCCGAAACGTTGTACCACACGTAATTACTAGAAATTTCATTAATATTTCGAGAATAATTACGTGTCAGTGAAAGGAAATGTTATATGACACGTAACTGGAATCGGCATTACGCATAGTTTAATCAGTCTCTTTATTTACATAAATCAACTGATTATCTATTTTCTTAATTCTGCCAATTAATCTGCTGTTCCTTTATTAGCGGATATCTGACTACTTCCGCGCCATCTAAGTTTTCTCTGTTCATATCAACTGCTGTTATCTGCTGATTATCATATGTTGTATAATAATAAATTCCCTTTTTAACATTGCAACATGAAGTGTACAATGTAATTTCGTACTTATCTTCCGCTACTTCACAACAGCCTCTCTGCTGATCAACAGAGCCCAAAATATGGAAGAACTGGCTCACACTTTCTGCCTCTGAATTACCTGAAACAGAATTCATCTTTGTGAAGGCAACCTTAGCAAAACGTGAGGCTGATGATAAATCTCCCGGAAGTCCTAACGCTCCCATTCCTCTGCTGTAAGTTGTCAAATCAAGTTCTGATGCGAATTTGTTTTCTGGCTGTCTTGGGGACAGGTTCATGTAATTGTTTAACATAAACATCTGCTGTGGAAATGGTGGATTGTTAGTCAACACTCCTACAGGATTGTCATAAACCTTTAATCCTTCTGCCACAGGTTCTACAGTTATGGATTCTTCACTGTCTGAAATAATCCAATGTAACTGAGCTGATGGCAACTGCTCACTAAAAGGTGTTGAAACAAGATTCATTCTGCCTATAAGTTCTCTCACCTCTTTAACTGACTGGCATCTACCAAGAATCCATGGAATAAATTCAAACTGGGCTATATTGTCCCTGCCCTCTTCAATAGGCTGAAACTTAGCATTGCCCACAAAATTAAGCCCTGCCATTCCAAGTCCCTTCTCATTAATTCCATCATAATACAATGGGTACCCTCCTGCCACATATGCCATACCGATAATTGCATAATGGCTCTCCAATATTCCCATATGTCTAAAATCAAATCTATAATTTCTAGGTGTTATTGTAACCTCATCACCATATGAAAATTCATAATCTAAGGTTCTTCCAAAATAAAAATCCTTTGTTTTATAAGTTGCTGCTGTACACATATATTCACTATCATTTCTGTTTAAATAACGCCAATTAAATATTTCAGCATATTACTTAAACTTTGAAATTGCTCCTTTCCTGTTTTAATCACTATATTGTTTTCCAAGTCTTTCCACCTCTGACTTTACCTTTTCTACAACATCATCCGGTCCCACTATTTTCACTCCGTTTCCTAATGAAAATACCCAGGATATAAACTGATTGCTTACTATTACTTTTACATTTGCAGTAAAATGTTCATCATCTTTTGGTATAAACATAGTGTCTTTTCCGAATCGGTCAATAATAACACCTGCCATTTCGTTTTTGCACTCTAGTTTTACTATTTCCTCTTTGCCGGAAAACATACCAAATACTTTCTTAGCATATAAACCTACATCTGCATTCTGCCCGCTAAACTTTTCTCCTCCAAGTCGTGGTTTGTCCAAAAATTCAATGTTAAGCATCTTATCAACCCTGAAATGTTTAACTTTTTCATCACTTGAATCAATTGCAACCATATAATAGTTCTCATCATCCCAAGTTAAAGCCCAAGGACTTACTATGTAAGGTTCTCCGTCCTTTCTCAAAACCATTTCCTTCTTCACATTCCACTGGAAATACTGAAAACTAATCATAGAATTTCTGTCAATTGCAGTATGTATCTTATCCACATTATAATAAATCTTCTCATTAGTTGTCTTTACGCGCTGAGATACATAAACCTGATGCTGAAGCTGTGATGCCTGATATTTGCTTGCCAAACCCTCAATCTTCTTAATAAGTTGGTTAGTCTTCCTTTCAGTAATAAATTTAGCTGACTGCACCGAATCTACCAATAACTTCAACTCTGCCAATTCAAACTGTCTGCTTACCAAATAATAGTAATAAGTTCTGTCGTGCTGTTCTCCTACAATATCCAATCCATATTGACGCAAATTCTCAATATCATTATAAAGACTTTTACGTTCAGCATTCACCCCATACGCCTTTAACTCACTAATGATTTCATTCATTGTTATGCTATGCTGCTCATCAGTTTTCTCAGTTAATATCTTTATCAGATATACTATCTTTAATTTCTGATTGCTTCCTTTTGCCATACCTACCTCCTTGCCCCTAAGCAGGTCTGTTTCTTTTGTTAAAAAATATACCTCTATTCTACACCAAAACAGTTGTCTATTCTATGTGGCAATTTCAACAATTTTAGTCTGTCATATATATTAATGTTTATTAGAGCTTCGCCACTCCTTTATTGCTTCACTTATAGTATTATAATCCCTTTGAAAAAGTTCTTCACTAATCTGCCTGTGTAACAAATCCCACGGCACCTTCTCCATTATCTTTGTTATAACAAAATCCTTGCTCCTCTGTTTGTACTTAGGCATACCGTTAATCTCCTGTATATGGGAAAGTTCCGGTCGCCACAATATACTTAGCTTACGCTTCATCTTATAAGTTCTTTGGGCACGCTTATTAATTTCCGGCTCTCTTAAAACATTAAATTCCACACTTTCTTCCTTACTAATCGCCTCAATAATTCCCCAGTATTCCGGAACATGTTCTTCAATATGCTTTGAGTGGCTACTTCCCACAACCACATAATTATAATCAAAAAACTTATTATAATCCTTCACCTGTCTTGCAAGCCTTGCATATGTATCCGCATCACTTTTGATTTCCACGCCAATAAGCTTCTCTTCAAGAACAAGCATTACATCAGCTCTTGATTTTGCAATCTGCTTTTCTTCTATTATTCGTACCTTACCGAATTTTTCATCAAAAAAATCAAATAACGGCTCTCTTATATCCTGATCTTTTAACATTTCGTTCCTCTATTACACGTCCTATCCAACACATTCTATATTATATATGTTATTCTCTGTTATATTTGATATTCTGTAATTCTAATCTCTCTATTTCGTGGACTTTGCCTTTGGATAAATTCTCTCCATTCTGCCATCATCAAAATGACTATCCATAACCTTCTGCCATTGGGAAGTTGCACTTATGCCCCTATCTCTCTCATCATATCTGATTAAGGCTAAACTTGATACACCACAATTTATTACCATAAATATTATCAAAATCCATGTGACAATTTTGCCCCATAGCATTGGTAATAATTCTATTGCTCTAGATATGTATGGATAAAGTTTTTTAAACCAGACAACTGCTGCTATACCCCAGAAAAAACAATACAACAGATTAATTCTACCACCCAAGTTAAAAGGAATATCGCTATAGTCCCAAAATACTTTTCCAAAAACTATCTCCGTAAAAACGCTGCACAAATATTCATAAGCGCCACCAAGGAGAGTGCCTACCGCAAATAAGAAGCTGTCGCTTTTGTCTTTATATTTATAAAGCATCTGAGTAACCACAGCTATTGCAAGTCCCCAGACAATACTAAAAGGTCCCCAAACCACACTGCTTCGGCTCATCCACACGCCTTCAGTTATTCTGCAAAAAATAGTTTCCGTTATATCACCAAGAAACGCTCCTATAAAAAACAACAATACTATTTTATAAAAACTACATCCGTAGGCAAAAACCTTAGTTTCACTTTCTTCTTTTGACTGAACTTTTATATTTTCAGTTTTTTGTGCTTTAGGATAAGCTTTGTGAATACGTCCGTCTACAAAATTGTAAATTAAAGTTCCAAGTTTTACCCTAAAGCTGTCTATCTTATCATTGGCACTTTCCCATTTTTTTAAATTTTTGCTTTTTCCTTTTAATAAAAGATAAGATGCCAATATATCTACTATCATTACCCCTACAAGAACTAATAAAATGACGTTCATTAACAGTTCCGGCAAAATTGTAAGAATTTTTAATGTAATCTTATTTCCCCATTTTACAATAACATAACCTAAAAATCCCCAAAACACTGAAACAGGAACGCATACGTATCCGTCAAAATTCCATTTAATATTGGAGTAATCCCACCAACGTTCTTTAAATGCCAATTCAATAAGATGTCCTGCTATCCACTCAACTACAGTGGCATAAATCATTGCAAATAAAAATAGCCAGATTCCTGTTAATTCCTGTAACCCCACCGTAATTATTACTGCTGTTATTCCATAAAGAACACAAAAAGGTCCATTAACCAAACCTCTGTTAGCGAATTTTTTCTGTTTTAATGATGCTGACACTGTTTCAAATAGCCATCCCAGAAATGAATATATAAAAAACAGCCATAATAAATCATAGACAGTAAAATGTATCATTTTCTTTCTCCTCTTGTATAAAACCCGGGTACAAAATACGCACCCGGGTTCTTTATTTAAACATATATTGTTCTATATATTTATATGACACTTATATGTGTCTTTTGACCTTTAAATTAGATCTGTGGTCCTGCTGAAACTAAAGCCTTACCAGCTTCATTTCCTTCATACTTAGCAAAGTTCTTGATGAATCTTTCAGCTAAGTCCTTAGCCTTAGCTTCCCATTCTGAAGCATCAGCGTAAGTATCTCTAGGATCAAGGATTCCTGTATCAACACCTGTAAGTTCTGTTGGAACTTCAAAGTTGAAGTATGGAATCTGCTTTGTTGGTGCATTTAAGATGTCACCGTTTAAGATAGCATCGATGATACCACGTGTATCCTTAATTGAGATACGCTTTCCTGTACCATTCCATCCTGTGTTAACTAAGTAAGCCTTAGCTCCATTCTTTTCCATCTTCTTAACTAATTCTTCAGCGTATTTTGTTGGATGAAGCTCTAAGAAAGCCTGTCCGAAACATGCTGAGAATGTTGGTGTAGGTTCTGTAATTCCACGTTCTGTACCAGCAAGTTTTGCTGTAAATCCTGATAAGAAGTAGTACTGTGTCTGAGCTTCTGTAAGGATTGATACTGGTGGTAATACTCCAAATGCATCTGCTGACAAGAAGATAACGTTCTTAGCTGCTGGTGCAGATGAAATAGGTCTTACAATGTTTTTGATATGATTGATTGGGTAAGATACACGAGTATTTTCTGTTACACTCTTATCTGCAAAATCAATCTTTCCTTCAGCATCAAGTGTTACGTTCTCAAGAAGAGCGTCACGTCTGATTGCATTGTAGATATCTGGTTCTGATTCTTTATCTAAGTTGATAACCTTAGCGTAGCATCCACCTTCAAAGTTGAATACGCCGTTGTCATCCCAACCATGTTCATCATCACCGATAAGTAAACGCTTAGGATCTGTTGAAAGTGTTGTCTTACCTGTTCCTGAAAGACCGAAGAAGATTGCTGTGTTTTCACCGTTTAAATCAGTGTTAGCTGAGCAGTGCATTGAAGCAATTCCCTTAAGTGGAAGGAAGTAGTTCATCATTGAGAACATACCCTTTTTCATTTCTCCGCCGTACCATGTATTAACGATAACCTGTTCACGGCTTGTGATGTTGAACACAACTGCTGTTTCTGAGTTAAGTCCTAATTCTTTATAGTTTTCAACCTTAGCCTTTGAAGCATTGTATACAACAAAGTCTGGTTCGAAGTCTTTAAGTTCTTCTTCTGTTGGCTTAATAAACATATTTGTTACAAAATGAGCCTGCCAAGCAACTTCAACGATGAAACGGATTGCCATACGTGTGTCTTTGTTTGCTCCACAGAAAGCATCTACTACATAAAGTTTCTTATTTGAAAGTTCTTTAATAGCAAGATCCTTTACAGCAGCCCAAGCTTCCTTGCTTGCCTTGTGGTTATCATTCTTGTATTCATCTGTTGTCCACCATACTGTGTCTTTTGAATTTTCGTCTTCAACGATAAATTTATCTTTTGGTGAACGACCTGTATAAATACCAGTCATAACGTTAACAGCACCAAGTTCGCTTTCCTGTCCTTTTTCGTAACCTTCAAGTTCTGGTTTTGTTTCTTCTTCAAATAATGTTTCATATGAAGGATTGTACACGATTTCTGTTGTACCTGTGATACCATACTTGCTTAAATTGATTTCTGCCATCTTATTTAAACCTCTTTTCTTTAAATATAGTAATATAATGAACACCTGCTTGCGCCGGCTCTTATATCAACCTTGTGGAACTAAAAAACAAAGTTCCCTAATATGATATTATACATATTTTCGTTGTAAATTCAACTGAAATCGCCTTGTTTTTCCTTTATTAACAAAGTAAAGTGTTCAATTAATTAATGAAAGTGTTGGTTTTTTAGACTAATTGAAGTCTAACTTTTGTGGTTCACCTCACTCACAGCCTTTTTATTTTGTTCCTGTATATTTAAAGTTTCTATTTTTATCTTCTCATATAACATATACATCCCCTGCACTCCTGCCACAAAGGAAATCACATAGTACGGCATAATATACAGTGCCTTGCCTTCCCACAGGAAATGGAATATGAAGCCTCCAAGTACTGCCACCTGTAGTAACAGGTTCCAGATGGTAAGCTGTTTTCTTTTTGCTATAAGGTATGCAAGGTTTCCAAGCCAGATAAATATAAGATATAGTTTCATTATTACGAATATGATTTTGTTTGCTTTTCCCTTTTCTATACTTTCAGCTACCTTTGACCATTCTGCGTGATTATCCATTGCCTGAAGCATCCAGAAAGTTTGGAATGTTGGTTCGCACCACTGTGTTGTGATTTTATTTTTTGCGAAATCCACAAACTCTAATGGTTTGCTTTTAAACTCACTTAGTCGTTCACTTATGTTTTCTCCCGCTATTTCTGATGCTTTTTCACTGTCACGACCTGCGTTTATAAAAGTTGTCAAATTATAAGCGTTGTACCAGCCATCAACACCGCAACCTAACTCTTTTGTACCCTTCTGCAATCCCATGGCTATAAAGCATTTCGCCGGAACGCCTTTTGAAATAGTTACATTAGCCTTTTTTGCATAATACAGATTTACACATTTAGGCGCCATCAACGCTCCCATTAAGATTATTGAGAAAACTACATATTTTAATTTTTGTTCTTTTATTCCATAAAATAAAGTAACCAAAACTGCTGCAATTACAAAAATCAAACAATTGCTTTTGCTTATTGTTCCCATGCAGAAAGCTAGAAAGCTTATTACAAAATTAAGGATTTTTCCATTTTCTTTTGCAAGGATAAGATTATAGAAGCCTACTAATGAGAAGAATAGTCCAAATATTGTTCCGTACACAAAGAAGCTATAGAAAATCAATGGGAAACATCCAAAGACCATAACCCAATACAGATTGTGGATTCTAATATTATCTGTCATTTTGGTTAGAATCTTATATAGCATATTGAAAATTCCTGCCATTGCAAGAACATTAAAAAGCATTATTGCGGTGTAATTATCTTTTCCGAATATGTAATAAATAATTTGGATAATGCCGATTATTCCAAGCTGTTGCGGATATGCTACCAAATATCCTTTACCTGTAAGCTCGCTGTAATCTCCATCAAGAAAACTTGATGCAATTCTCTGAACAACACTTTGGTCACTTATAGGGTATGCCCTTGCCATAACTATGTATGCGATTCCAATTGCAATAACATATATTGTTGCAATATTGGCAAACTTCTTTGTATCCATTTTTAGTAATTTTGTATATCTGTCAATAATATACAGAATTGCAAAAATAGTTACCACATACAAAATTATCATAAGAATATTGTTAAGGCTATACTCTGCATATTCCTTGTAATCGTTAACTTTTATATCAATTTTTGTTGTTCCCAAAATATTAAAAATTGATAGAATTCCAAACATTGCCACAAGGATTCCCCATATTATTTTTTGAATTACATTTCCTGTTTTGTTAATTATTGCATTCATACTTTTCTCCGTTTCTTCTTTATTATTTAGATTACAGTGTCTAAGGTCTTATCTCACATATGCCGTGCAATTATGTTTTAACATGCTAATCTTATCTAATTATCAGCTGTTCCAAGGATTATACTTATCAATCTCTTGTTTAACATTATTGTTCTGTTCCAAGGATTGATTATTACACCCTCAATTTCATCCACTGTTAATGCTGATTGAAAAAGCTTATCCATATCTGTTAAAAAAGTAGATTTTACACTGTCGCCACCTTTTAACTCTTCATCAAAACCTGTAAAAGCAACCCACCAGTTTTTTCCGTCTGATGTTTTTACTGCCTGAACGTTCATTTCATTGCTTAATGGTGAAGGTTCAACTGCAATAATAAGCTGTCCCTGTTCTTTCATTCTTCTTCTGATAACTGTAAGTGCGTGCGCCAACAGTTCAGGTGTAGACTGACTTTGAAGTGTGGCAATGGCTTCTTCGATTTTTTCATTGCCCTGCAGTCCCTTGTCCACTTTTGAATTATCTTTATTCATATTTACTCCATTCGTAATTTTTATTTTCAAAATGATTCCTGATTATTTTTGAAACCATAGATTCCTAATTAGTTTTTGAATCATTTATTTCTAATTATTAATTAAAGATTTTCCAATTATCTTAGGTAAGATTTTGACCTTAGCATTTCTATTGCTTTGGAGGTCTTCCTGTCTGTAGCTATTATACCCTTTTTCCCCGATTTTTGAAACTTAGTTTTGTCGGCACTGCTTTTAACATTTATGCCAAGCAACTGGTTGTTGAAAGTTGAGCTGTCCTTAAAGTCAAATATGCACAACTGATTTTTTGCTCTTGTAACTGCCACGTAATAAAGTCTTCGCTCTTCCTCGTAAGTTTTTATTTCCTCATCTGTGGCTTTCTTTCTGTTGGCAACCACTTTTTCAGGAAAAACTCCGTCCTTTACATCCATTATGTATACCGTATCGTACTCCAAACCTTTGCTTGAGTGAATTGTAGACAAAGTAAATTTGCAATCATAATTGTTCTTTTTATTCTTTATAATCATTGCCAGTTCATCAAGACGATTTAGAAAATCTTCCGATGTTTTCTCATTTGCTGCCAAAGCCTGGAGAATACTTATCTTGCCATCTTTTATTTTTGCTCTTTCAAGATAAGCAGAATAGCCCATGAAATTAACAATTCTATAAACTGCTTTGTAGGCCGACTCTTCTAAAATGCTTTCTATATGAGTCTTCATTGCCTTTAGACTTTTCTCCGTGCCTTTTGGGATTCTTCCATATCTTAATGCACTGTCAATTACGGGAATGCCTTTTTCTTCACTTATACGACAAGCTTCAATTGCTCCCATTTTGCTTAAATATGTTCCGATTTTAAAATATATCTGCATAAAGATTTCCGTATCCTTTGGATTTTCTGCAAATCTTATTATGTTTTTTATGTCTGTAACTATTTTGTGATTGAAAAACGTCAGGTCAGCGTTTTTGATTTTGTAATCAATGCCACTTCTCTCAAGCATATCCACAACTGGAATTATGCTTTCATTATCTCTGTACAAAACTGCCGTATCCACGTTGCAGTTTTCTGCCACCTTTGTTAAATAGCTATACTGAGACTTTCTTGTTTTTACTTCAATAAGTCGAATATCTTTTGCCATACTCCTTGAAGCTTTCATATTTTTCTTATGTCTTAATTTGTTTTTCTGAATAAATCTGTCTGCTGCAGTTACAATTGCTCCGTCAGACCTAAAGTTTTCTTCCATCAGAAGAATTTTTCCTTCAGGATAAGTTGACTCAAAAGAAAGCAATGCTTCCGGATAAGCCGCCCTAAATCCGTAAATACTCTGATCCTCATCCCCAACCATAAACAGCTTCTTATTTTTCATTGCAAGTATTTCAATAATTTTGTGCTGGATTTTTGATGTATCCTGTGCTTCGTCCACGCAAATATATTGGTACATATTTTGAAAATATTCCAAAACCTGTGGTGTGGTCTTTAGCATTGTGTAGGCATAAACCATTTGGTCGTCATAATCCATTAATGACTGTCTGCGAAGTTCCCCACAATATGCCTTGTAAATTTCAGCAAGTGGCAGGTTTTCCTTCTTGCCAAGGCTTTCAATTTCTTCATTTGAAAGCATCATGTTTTTTATGTATGTAATCAGGGTAATAACTGTCTGCAAGTCATTTTCCGACGGATATTCGTTAAGTTCTTTCTGATAAATCAAAGACAATATTTTAGATTTAAAGCCTTCTTCCGTAATCAGGTCGAAAGCCTTTCTGCCGATGCAATTTCCGTAATAGTTAATTATTTTTGAACAAATTCCGTTAATTGTTCTAAACTCAAGTCTTGCCGCCAGCTGTTCACCAAACATTGTTTCAAATCTCTGTCTCATGTAGTTAGTTGCCGCAACTGTATATGTAACAGTGAGAATTGATTCAGGCTCTATTCCAAGACAATAAATCATATACCCCAGTCTTGTAACAAGAACCGTTGTCTTTCCACTGCCCGGAACTGCTAAAAGCAGTGTAGGATTTTGAACCGACTGCACTGCTTTTAACTGTTGATTATTTAGTTTTATATTAAACTGTTCCTTAAATTGCTCTAGCGTCATCTTTTTCATAATCAATAAACATTAAGAAGAAAGCAAAGAATAAAATTACTGAGCAACAAAGAATTGCTCTTTCGTGGAACATATGTATAAAGAAGTTACCGATTACTGCCCCGGTTACGAAGCATACAATAATTCCATAATATAATACTGCTTTCTTAAAATCTTCCTTATCTTTTTTGCGAATGAAATTACAAAGGTTCTGTGTACCACTTCTCAAATTTCCTATACACATAGTTGTGGCAATTCCGTTACCTCTGATTTTTCTAAAACTTTCAACCTGTATTCCGCAGGCAAAAGATGTAAGTGAGTTGGCTATAAGGTTCATGTCAAGTGGAATAAAAGCTACGCCCACAAGTATAATTCCCTCAAATAAAACAGCCACCTGTCTCCAATGTAAAAGGTCTCTTTCTTTGGCACGAACAAGCTCTGCTATGGCAATTCCTATTGCAAAAGCAAAAACCGGGAAGAAGTAATGAAGCGCTCCCCTGAGATTTCCCTCTGACAAATTTACACCAAACAGCAACATGTTTCCTGTCTGGGCATTTGCAAAAACCTGATCCCTCTGTATGTAAGAGTACGCATCCATAAATCCACCTGAAAATGCAAGAAGTATTCCAAGTTTTATAGTCTCTGACATCTGCCTTGTCTGTTTCATAATAATCAACTCCTATAATCATTTCTAATATTATCGTATAATTATTTATATATTTTTTTCATTTTCAAATTTTTAGGATTCTTTTTTTGCATTAATATAATTCATAATAAACTCTGCCGTCTTTTCAAAACCAATCTTACCTGTATCAAGACAAAGCTGATATTCTTTTGCATCTCCCCACACTGTGTCAGTGCAGTATTTATGGAAAGATGTTCTTTTCTCGTCAACTTCTTTTATATACTTTTCTGCCTCTTTTTCTGAAATTCCGTCTCTTTCCATAAGATGTTTTATTCTAAATTCTTTGTCCGCAAAAAGATATACTGATGTAACATCCTTGCTATCTTTGTATATTATATTAGCACATCTTCCAATAATTATGGCGTCTTTGTTTTCGGTAATAGCCTTAACAAGTTTTAATGACCTATCCATTGGCTTCGTATTTCCAAACCCCATTGCTATTCCATATAAAAGACTATTAATAGGTACTTCATTAAAAAAATTACTGTGTTCTTCAGCCTGTCCTAGCTGCTTTGCTTCTTCAAGCAATTTCTTTTTGTCAAAAAGTTCCATGCCAAGTTTATTAGCCAATATTCTTGCAACTTCATGTCCGCCGCAACCACATTGTCTTGCAATTGTAATTATCATAATATGCCTCCTATCCACACCTCTTCAATCCTCGGTGGGATTTTTGCTTAATAGAATTTCCAAATTAATTTCTTATTAAATAAAAATCTGTCCGCCATTATTATAACTCTTTATATAAAATTTGCAAAAACAGATGCTCCTACCATTGTGCAAATTCCTGCTATTACTATTGAAAGGCTGCTCATTGCCCCTTCAATCTCGCCCATTTCCATTGCTTTTGCAGTACCAATGGCATGGGAAGACGTTCCCAGAGCTATTCCCTTTGCCACAGGATTTGTTATTTTAAATATTTTGCAAACTGCCTCACCACATATGTTACCAAGAACTCCTGTAATGATTATTACCGCAACTGTAATTGTAACATATCCACCAAGTTCTTCTGAAATTCCCATTCCAATTGCTGTTGTAATGGACTTAGGCAACATTGTTACATATTCTTCATGACCGAAATTAAATATTAAAGCAAATACAAATATGCAAACCAAACTTGTAAGTACACCTGAAATTATGCCTGCAAATATTGCTACCATATTCTCTTTAAGTAATTTAATCTGCTGATACAAAGGTATTGCAAGACATACTGTTGCCGGTGTTAAAAGATAACTTAAATACTGTGCGCTTTTGTTGTAATTATTATAATCTACCCTAAACAAAAGCAGACAGCATATTACAAATATTATTGAAATTAAAAGTGGGTTAAAAATAGCTGACTTAAATTTTCTTTTTAATAATAAGCCTAACTCGTATCCCATTACACTTATTACTACACCTATTGTCGTAGAATTAATTATCATCTGATTCATGTTTTTTTCTCCTCTTTATCACATACTGGGTTACTTTTCCTGACACAGCCATTACAAGGACTGTTGACACAAAAGTAATAATTATAAGTGGAACAAGCATGGTTTTAAGCTGTTTCCAATAAACAACTATTCCTACTCCCGATGCAATAAACATTAAAGGCATTATTTCTATTAGAAAAGTTCCTGACTCTTTTACATCGTCTACTTTCACAATGCCTGTCACAAGCAAAACCATCATCAGACACAATCCATAAATACTTGACGGTATTGCCAACGGAATTAAATATTTTAGAATTTCACCTATACAGGTTACTAACATAATAATCCCAAATTGTCTCATATATTTCATAATTTTCACCCTTCTTTCCACAAAACGCGACAGCCTTAACTGTCGCGTCTTTAATAATACATACTTTTTTTAATTATGTACATAGTTTTGTGGTATTAATTTAGGGCTTTTTTTGCACTTTCTAGTATTATTGTTCCCTGACTCTTTCAATTCTAATTACATAAAAAGCCCAAAACAGTGTACTTATTATAGTTAACATCGCTCCTGCAACTATTCCGGGGCTTTTGTATGTAACATTAATAGTGTGTCTTCCCTTTAAGACTTTTGCCCCAATATATCCTATTCCTGAGTTGAAAGTTTCTGTCTTTTTCCCGTCAACATAAATCTTGTAGCCTTTGCTGTACGGAATTGATAGTTGAAGTATTTTGTCCTGACTTACTTTAATGTTGCCACTTATATGATTGTCAGACAGCTTAACATTTTCAAGCGCTTCTTTCTTTAAGTTTGCTGCAGCATTATCATAATTACTTGCGGGTACCATTGCTGCATAAACGTCTTTGAAAGTGTATTTTCTGTTGCTGTTAAATTTAATATCTACGTGGTTCTGGTTTTCCTTAGAATATCCCATATTAAAAACACTGGCTTCTTTGTAATAATATCCGTCAGAGTAATCTCCTATAACTCTAAGATTTCCTGTGTTGCCATCACTTTTGTATTCTGCTGCCGTGTCACCCTGATCTGTATCCTTAACATGAACTCCCTTAAAAACAATATAAGTAAGGCTGTCTTTTAACCCATTAAAATTATATTCCAAAGCTCCACCGTATTTTGTTTTTAAGTAACTTTTTCCTGCATCAATATTTTTCTCATTGTTAATTTTCATTTCAGAAGTGTAGACACCTGTTACGTTTTGGTTATTTTTTATTTCTGTATTGTTGTTATCACTTGTTGCTTTGTTATTTTCGCTTTCTGTTTTTGTTTTGCTATTTTCAAAAATTTTTTCTTCAATCCTATTATCTACAACTGAACTGTTAAGCAGTGCCACTTCTCTTTCTATAGGATTTAATTTGTCATAATCTGTTCTTGTCATATAGCTTGAATATGTTACTCCAAGTGGCAAGTAGTTTTTGTTTTCATAAAGGCAGACTTTCCTGCCATCTATTGTTTCTTCTTTTATTTTTTCAAAACCATAAGGCGCCTTTCCACCGTAGTTCACATAATATTTGGTACTTGCCAGCGCAAGCATTCCGATTCTATTCTCCAACCCTTTTATAACATATGACCTGTAGCAGTCCGAAAGGCAGGTTGACACATACATATCTGTCATTTTCCCCGGAATAATACTGTAATAGAAACCGGTCTGATTGAAACCGCAATAAGCAGACTTGTTACTCCTACTTCTAAGTCGCTCAGTTCTATAAAAACTATCATCTTTAATAGACTTAATCATTTTCACGTCAGCTGTGTTCATTTCTTTTTCAAGGGTGCCTTTATTAACATAATCCTTGCTATTATATGAATAATTTTCACCAAAAATCATATTCATGTTAATAACTATTGTGATTACAGACGCTAATGTTACTAAATATGGAAGAAACTGCTTTACTTTTTGTTGTTTTAATTTAATAAGATTTTTCTTATCTAATATGCTTATGCTTCTTAAATCATCTATGGCAAAAGCAACTGCCATCGAAAGAATCAGTGCCATTCCGTAGCTAAATCGCATTGTTACATATGAAAAGCCGTTCATCATTTTTCCTACCATTGGGAATAATAGCATAATAAACATTATTGCAAATAATGTGAGTATTTTTTTGTCACTGTTTTTTCTGAAAATCAAAAGAACTACTATGGCGATTACTCCAAGAATTCCAATTCCCGGAATTGTAAACATATTCATATCATTGTCTGTTATTATAAAGCTCTTTAGAAATTTCTCATAATAGTCATCTCCAAAAAAAGTATCCGGTATAGCAATCTTTGTGGTTGTTCTTACATTATTAAGGAATGCATAAACTGAGGGAATCAAAAGCATTGCGCCCATACAAGTTCCCCATATATATGAAATCACAATTCTTCCAATGCTTCCTGCAAGTTCTTTTATACCTTTAGCCCTATAGCTTCCAATCTGTCTTACAAAGAAGTAGATTGCCGCCATCACTGTGTTGATGTACATAAAATAGTAATTATTAATGAACGCTATACTTACAACAAATACTAAAAGTCCTATTTTTTTCTTTGCTATTACCCTTTCCACTGCTGCAATAAGAAGTGGCAAATACATTATTCCGTTAAAGAACATTGGATGTCTTATGCATCCCAAAAGTGCATAATTACAAAACGGGTACAAAATGCAGGCAGGAAGTATTGTTGATGTTTTTGTTTTTCCCAATGTTATTAAAAGATATGCCACAAACAAGCCGCTCAAATACATTCTTATAAAAATCAAAACTTCATACATTAATTCCATTTCATTCTCAGGAAAAAGAACTGTAAGCAATGTGACCGGATCACCAAAGCCATAATAATTAAGAGTTCCAATCACATCAAATCCCTGTCCAAGATTAAAATCAATCATTGGAAAACTTCCCTTTGTGAACAGATTAATTATGTACTGTCTTATGTATTTCAGGGCAATCACATGCTGAAAAAGCCCATCAATGCTCCATATAAATGTTTTTCCCTCCGAATCAAAAATTCTGTCCAATACAAAAGCCAGGCACAAAAATATAAAAGTATAGATTGATACAAATCCTAATATATTTCTAACCTGACTTTTTTTGTTATTATTCATTTTCTTCACTCCCCTATAATCGTGATTTTCATCACCTTTTTATTCATAGAATTGTTCCTGATACCGTAATGTTATCTTAAAAGACCTAATATTTATGAATATATTTCTTAAGATTTATTTAAGTTTTCCCCTCAAGTGTTTTCTTTATTATTTTTGGCTTTATGATTTTTTATTTTGTTTTTTGTTTTATGGTTTTTGTTTATGTGAATTTTTTATTTTTATGCTTTTGTCTTCTTTTGTTTATTTGGATTATTTATATGCTTTATCCTTGTTAATGTTGTTTAACACTTCTGTTGTCAAAAGCATTATTGCCGTAAATATTAAAATATATACAGGGAATAATCCTATGTTAATATACTGTGCAATAAGTCCGAATAATGGTGGCATAAATGTTGTTCCCACATAAGCAAATGCCATCTGTATTCCGATAACCGCCTGTGAATTATCCACACCAAAGTTAAATGGTGTTGAATGAATAATTGACGGATATATTGGTGCGCAACCAAGACCTATTGTTATAAGTCCTGCCAAAGCAATGGCTGAACCCGGTATTGGCATAAATAACAGTACAATACCTGCCACAATTATTGTAATTCCAAGTCTTATCATATTCTTGTCGCCTAACTTGTCTGCAATAAATCCGCACAGGAAACGTCCAAATGTAATTCCTATGTAGAAAAATGCTGCAAACTTGGCTGCTATGTTGCTGTCAATGCTTCTATTTAATACAAGATAGCTTGCACACCACAATGTTGTTGTCTGCTCAACTGCACTATAGCAGAAGAATGCAAACAAAATGTATATTACCCCTTTAATATGTAATACTTCTGATAATGATTTAGCTTTTCTCTCCTGTGGCTCTTCCTGAGTTCTTTCGTTATTTTCATTGCTTACATTGTTTTCGCTGTTTTCTACTTTTTTCCATAATGGCAATGTTATAAATAATGCTGCTGTAAGTGTAAACTGAATTACTGAAATAACACTGTAACCACCACGCCAGCCTAAACCGTGAGCCATACATGTTCCTATAATATATGGTCCTATTGACGCGCCAACTCCCCAGAAACAGTGAAGCCAGCTCATATGTTTTGAGGAATAATGTAGTGCAACATAATTATTTAATGCCGCATCTACAGCTCCTGCACCTAATCCATATGGTACTGCGAGCACACATAATATTATGAAACTATGTGATAGTGAAAATCCAAGCAATGCTACTGCTGTCATTAATACACTAATAGCTGTAACTTTTCCCGTTCCAAGCTTAATGTTTAATCTGTCTGAAAACAAACTTGATATAACCGTTCCCATTGATATAATCATTGTTATAATTCCTGCTGAAGACAATGATGCATTAAGTTCGATATGCATCTGTGGCCACGCTGAGCCCAACAGAGTATCAGGCAAACCTAAACTTATAAATGCTAAATAAATAATTACTAATAATGCTGAATACATTTTTTCCTCCTTCTTTTGCATTTTCCTGCAAGTTACTTTTTAGTTTTCAGATTATATTAATTTTCTTAAATTAAAATTTTTATTTCTGAATCTGTGTTTTGGACTCTATATTTCTTTGTAGTATTTCTACTACCTGTTTTATAATTTTTTCATCTGTTTGATATTTTTTATACTCACTAATTCCCGGAAGTCCCATAAAAACGTCTGGATTTCTATATTTCATTGTGCTCTCTATAATTGTTTTTCCCGACATATGAAAGCTTTTGGTTTTTGTTCTCTTAATCAGTTCTGCAATATTATTTTGACTTACACCTGCACCAACTAATATTTCTATTCTTCCTTCCGCCTGTTCAACCAAATTTCTAATGGTTTCAGCACCTACAATGCAGTTCTGTTTTCCTCCTGAAGTTAAAATCGTATCCACACCAAGTTTTATGGCTTCTTCCATTGTTTGAAAATAATCCTTACACATATCGAAAGCTCTATGAAGCGTAATTTTACACTGACCTGCCTCTTTAATAAGTTCTTTCATCTGCTTTTCATTTAATGTTCCGTCAATATTTAAACTCCCAATTACAACTGCATCCGCACCTTCGTTTTTAAAGTTTTCCACCTGTCTGCACATAATTTCGTGTTCATATTCTGTGTAGCAAAAATCACCGTAACGAGGACGTATCATTACGTTAATTGGAATCTGAATATGGTTTCTAATAGTTTTAAACAATTCTAAATCCGGAGTTGTTCCTCCTATAACAAGATTTGAGCATAACTCAATTCTTGTTGCTCCTCCATTATATGCGGAAATTGCTGATTCTACTGAATCAACACAAACTTCTAATATGTATTTTGACATATGATTTCTCCCATAAATTTCAATTTCGATAATTGTATCACACTTATTTATTCCTTGTATATATTTTATCTTCTTTTTTATTGTTTTTTCTTTTTCATCTTAACGACTCATATGGTACAATAAATTCTAAGGTTGGGTTTTGTATATTTTTACAAACGCCTTTAAATTTATTCTACATAATTATAGAAGAATGGAGAGAAAATGAAAAAAAATATTATAGTAATTTTGCCCATAATACTGTCGGTTATAACCGTGGCAATATTTTTTAACCTTTCGGTTAAACCTATGGATACGGCAACTAATGTTTTGGGTCAGAAAGAAACGATGAGTCAGAATAAAAATTCGAAGAAAAACACTATAGGAAACGCAGCTCAAAATAATAGCAATTCAAAATCAATCGGAAGCAACACAGGCAATTCATCCGATGAAAGCAAATCTTCAAGTTCAGGACAAACCACTACTAAAGATTCAAGTACTGTTGCAACAACCGCTCCTGCTAATACTATTAAGTTAAGTTTTGTTGGGGATTGTCTCTGTGCAACAGACGAAAATGCTTCTTATGAGAATTGTTTTAATGACGTTGCAAAGGCTAAGAATCCTTCATATTTTTTAGAGAAAGTTAACTCTTATTTCTTAAATGATGACTTTACAATTGCTGACTGCGAAAATGTTTATTCAGACAGCAAGAAGTTGAAAGTTAGCGACAAGGGACAATATACAGATCCTAACGTCCGTGCTTTTTGGTTTAAGTCACCTGCAAAAAATGCCAAAATCTTATCGGCCGGTGGAATTGATATGGTTTCTATTTCAAATAATCATATTAATGATTACGGCTTGGAGGGACATGAAGACACAAGAAAAGCTTTAGATGCTGCTAACGTTAAATGGGGCGAGGAAGGTAAGATTGTTTATTTTGAAAAGCATAATTTTAAAATTGCTGTAATTTGTGTATCTATGTATGGCGATTATGTTTTACCTACAATTCAGTCTGCCCTGAAAAAAGCGGAGAAGAAAAGTGACTATCAGATTATTTATTTCCACGGTGGAACTGAAGGTCTTCACGAACCTGAAAGCTGGAAGGTTAACGCCTGTCATACTTTAATTGATTCCGGTGCCGACCTGATAATCGGCGACCACCCGCACGTGCTACAGCCATTAGAGAAATACAAAAACAAAACAATTATTTATTCAATGGGCAACTTTATTTTTGGTGGCAACCGCCATCCCGAAAACCGCACAATCATATACCAGCACACAATAACTCTTACTTCAAATAATAAAGTATCAAAGGAAACTGGCGACATAATTCCATGCTACGTCTACACCGGAGATACAAACAACTGGCAACCTGCACCAATAAAAGACAAGGCTACGAAAAAGAAAGTTCTAAACTTTATGAACGGGAAGAGAAAAAGTCCGCTGTAGATTAAATGTTGTAGAAAGTACCCCGATACGGCAAAAATGCTTTTCGGGGTTCTTTTTTAAAAACTGTTCCCCCTGCTTGTAATCTTACGAGGCATTGTTTACTTTTTCAGAGCGTTGCTCACTTTTTCAAAAATAAATAAGGTCCGATATTTCTACCAGACCTTTTTATTTCAAATATTCAATTATACAAATTCAATTTTGAATCAACTACTCTACAATTCAATACTTTCAATCTTCAATATTTGTATTCTATCTACTTATTATAATAAATGTGCTCTTAAATCTTCATCGCTCATTTCTGTTAAGTATGCAGGTGCAATATCTAATACTGTCTTGCATCCTTTCTGGCCTTCATCATAAAGACGTTTTGCAGCTCTTGCATAAGCGATTAATACACTTGTTGTAAATTCAGGGTTTGAATCTAACTTTAAGCTGTATTCGATAATGTGATTATGTTCTTTGTTCATTCCTGTCTTTCCTGAACGAATTACAAAACCACCGTGAGCCATTCCGCTGTGGTTCTTTTCTAATTCTTCTTCAGTAATGAAGTGAACTGTTGTATTGTAGTCTGAGAAATAGTTAGGCATTTCTTTGATTTCTTTCTCTACTGTTGCAGCATCTGCACCTTCTTCTAATACAACAAAACATTCTCTTTCATGTTTTTCTCTTGTTGTAAGTTCAGGATTTTCACCTGATCTAACTCTTTCCAAAGCACTTTCAACAGGGATTGTGTACTGCTTTGCATTCTTAACGCCTTTAATTCTACGAATTGCATCTGAATGTCCCTGGCTTACACCTTTGCCCCAGAATGTATAATCTTTTCCATCCGGAAGAATTGCATTAGCATAAACTCTGTTAAGTGAGAACATTCCCGGATCCCAACCTACTGAAATAACTGCTACTTTTCCAGCTTCCTTAGCCGCCTTATCTACTGCTGCAAAATGTTCAGGAATTCTTGCGTGAGTATCAAAACTGTCAATTACGTTAAACATTGAAGCAAACTGTGGAGTCTGTACAGGAAGATCTGTAGCACTACCACCACATAAAATCATAACATCTATCTTGTCTTTCCAGTCTGCTACTTCATCAATATGACATACCGGAACATTTTCTGTTAAAATAGTTACATTCTTAGGATCTCTTCTTGTAAATACAGCAACTAATTCCATATCATTAGCTTCTTTAACTGCGCATTCAACACCTTTTCCAAGGTTACCATAACCTAAAATACCAATTCTTGTTTTCATTTCAGTCTCTCCTCTAATATTTTTTACTTAATCTTCTCTCTGGTTTTCACCAACTAACATAGTCTTTTAAAATTTTTCACCAAAAAAATTATAGTTTTTTTCACCCTATTTGGCAATACTTTAACTGCATATTTATTCATTTATTATAACAAAAAAATTCCATCCTCTCCAACTATTAAGGCGCTGTATCGATATTGCTTCATCGACACAGCGCCCCGTTTAGGTAAACTTAAATAATTATCTAACTCTACTATTTCTCTAGCTTTACTGATTATCTAACTTAAATAATTCTCTAACTTTACTGTTTCTCTAACTTGCTATTTTTTAACTTTTATAGCCTTCTTTGCACTCCATTTTCCTTTGACTTTCTTTCCGTTACTGTTTACTTTGTATGCACAAACCTGAATGTAGTATTTCTTCTTTGCCAATTTTTTGATTACAAGTTTGTTTTTTGTAATTGTTATTATTTTGGCCTTTTTCATTTTCTTGTTTGTTGCATATCTAAGCTGATAGCCTTTTACGCCATTTACTTTTCTCCATTTTACTGTTAATGATTTCTTCTTATTGTTCTTTGCAGAAACACCTTTAACCTTTGCAGGTTTTGTTACTTTTGCGGATACCTTACCTCCAGCATTAGGATTGTCAGTTTTTGGATTTGATGGCTTATTTGTATTTTCAACAACAATCTGTTTTACAACCTGACCTTCATATAAGTCCTTGAAAGTTACAACTACTTCGTATGTTCCAACTTCCTTTACTTCATTTACTGCCTTGCCTGTTGCTTTGTTTCTGTAAGTTACTGTGTAGTATTCAGATGAAATCACCTTGTCATCTGTATCATTTACAGTTACTGTTGGAGTAATGCTGTTTCCTGTATATTCAAATTTTGTATTTGAAATATCAACACTCTTAATCTGTTTTATAGGCTGTTTTTCTGTCTGACCGCATTTACATCTTTTTTCTATGTAACCGTCTTTTTCAGTTGTTGCCTTTGTTACTGTTGATAATGCAACATAATCATGCTTATGCTCTTCTTCAAGTTCTTCGCCTGTTGAACTTTCTCCCAATTTAACAAGATTACTTACTTGTGCACCTATGTTTTCCTCATCAATTACACCTGTATTATATAACTTGCTAAATATTGAATTGCCTTCATCATATGCGCTGATTCCACCAATATCTTCCAAACCACTTATTTTACCATTGTTAACAAGTCCTGTTCCTTTTACAGAAGAAGTATAACTAAATATTCCGCCTACATAACCATTTGATGAAATATTTCCGTTATTTATACAGTTTGTAACAGTTATACCTTCCGCATAATCAATTATTCCTGCTGCTTCTTCGCCACCAAATACATTACCATTATTAATACAGTTGCTTACTTCAGCCTCACTACTATTTTTATTTTCTATACATTGTGCGATTCCGCCTGCACTATATCGTCCATTAATGGCACCGTTATTTTCGCAGTCTGATAATTTCAAATTTCCAGAACTGTTACCAATTATTCCTGCTACTGTATCTCCTTCAATTTCACCGTTATTAACACAATTATTTATAATTAATTCATCGGCATATGTTGATCCATTAGACCCATTATATATAATACATATTCCTGCTGTATAAGTATGATTACCCTTTGCTATACTTCCCACTTTGCCTTCATTTGTACATCCTGTTATTGATGTTGTACATGGTCTATTATCTGTATTAGTAACTCCTGCAACAATTCCTGCTGTATAACCATAAGTTGTAATGTCACCTCTGTTAATACAGTCTTTTATAATACAATTTTTAGCTTGAGCAATAATACCACCAACTACAAATGCCTTCGTGGCAGCAATATTTCCATTATTTTCACATTTATCAAAAATACAATTCTCTGCCCCGCATACCAATCCTGCCACTATCTGCGTATTATTGTTGTATATAATGTCTGCATTATTTATACAATGTATAAATTCACTCGCATATGCTTCCTTTATCATAGCTGAACAATAACCGTCTATTTCAATCCTATTACCTGTAATACTACAGTTTGTAAATTTTGAATCAATAGTAGAATTTGCAAGGTAGACGCCCAAACCTCTGCCATCTTCTTTTTCTTTACATTCGATTTCAAGATCCTTTATTTCACTTACGTAAATATCATCGAATAACATTGTTTGAGTTCCATTTGAATTAATTCCTGATATTTTATGACCATTGCCATCAAAAGTACTATTTTTCAGTGTTTTTCTTCCAATAACGTCATCTTCATCATCATAATTTTCCGGAAACTCTATATCATTTATAAGTTTTCCGCTGATTCCTGACTCTACATTTTTCAAATATGTAATTAATTGGTCAAATGTAGAAATTTCATAGTAACCGTCTTTCTCGCTTTTTACTACTTTCTCGTCAGCGCCACATTCCATACACTTGCCATCTTTAAATGAGTGCTCTAATTTCTCAATTGTTTTGCCTTCTTTAATAACTTTATGGCATATTGTGCAATATACATCTCCTGTATAGCCTTCTTTTTCACATGTTGCTTCTACACTTTTATAATCATTTATCAAACATGAATCTATTTCTTCCGGATCCATATCATGATATGCCTTTATGACCTTATTTTCCGGCTGGTTTTCATTTTCCAAACCGCAATACTTACATTTACTGTCACCTAAATATCCGTCAGTTGTACATGTTGCCTTTACGCTATTAACTAAGACATACCTATGATCTGCATATCCATCGTCTTCATCTTCTATAACTTTCTCATTTCCACAATTCACACATTTTAAATAACGTTTACCATATTCATTACATGTAGGTTCAATTGACTTATAATTAATGTAATTATGTTCACTGTCAGGTTCTATGTTTTCACCATGTTTTACAACTTTTCCACATAAATCACATATAACATCTCCTGTATAACCACCTTCTGAACATGTTTTAATTGCTTTATTTTCTACATGTGTTCTGTCATGTGGACAATCAATTGTTACAGTAAATTCTCCATAATCATTTTCTTGAGGCACTATAACTAAGTAGTATTTCTTATCTTTTTGAACTTTATACTTAATTGCCGGAGCACCCGTTCCTCCACCATACTCATTTTCTGCCAAATAGTTTTTAAAGCTTATATAATCGCTATCTCCTGAATAATATTTTTCAAGTTCATCCATAAGCATTTCATCGCTATAATTTGTTTCGTCAAACAAGTATCCGATGCTATTCCAATATCTTGTATTGTTACATTCAAAAATAATTTTTTCCGTTTTCGGTGCAGTATATTCTACTACCTGAATTGGTAATTTTTCTGTTATATATGAAGAATATTCTGTGCCTTTTTTAGCATTCTCTATTCTTCCACAATTTTTGCAAATATTATTTTCATATTTATGTTCGAGCTTTGATATTACCTTATTTTCTTTTAATACTTTATCACATACTGAACATTTTTCTTCACCTGTTTTTCCTTCGATATAACAATTTGCTTCTCTAGCATCCACAACCTCAACTGTATGTTCACCCGGTTCCAAAGTCTGTCCCTGTTCCACAACTTTTCCACATGTATCACAAATAACATCACCTGTGTAACCACCCTCTGTACAGTCTGAAAGTGTTCTTCCTTCCCTGTGTGTTTTCTCATGAGTACATGTTATTGTTATACTAAATTCACCTGTATTTGTTGAATGAGGTCCTACAACAAAATAATATATCTTATCTTTCTCTAATTCTGCGGTTATTTCAGGTGCCGAGCCTACGCCATCATCATCGTTAGTATCCCAATAACCTTTTAATCTAGGATCGTCTCCAGCATTATTCTCCATTTTTGCGTTAAACTTTTCTATTCCGTCTATTATAACCTGGTCATTAAAGTTTTCTTCTTTAAATAAATAGCCATATGAATCCCAAACTGTAATATTTTCACAATAAAACTTGTACTTTCCATTTTCAGGTGCCTTAAACTGTATTACCTGGAACGGATATGAATTTGTTGTCTTTGATGTATATGTTGTATCTAACTGGGCATTATTAATTCTTCCACAGTTTTTACATACATTATCTTCATATTCATGTTCTAATTTTGTAATGGCATCCCCGGCTTCTATTGTTTCTCCACAAACTGTACAATATGTTTCACCTGTATAACCATCTAAATAACAGCTTGCTTCCCTAACCTTACGAAGCTCTTCTGACTCTGTATGTCCATTGACCGGAGTTGTTTTCCCATGTTCCAAAACCTTCTTACATGTAGGGCAAATCTTATCGCCTGTATAGCCCTCTTCTGTACATGTTGCCTCTTTTACTGTTTTTTCATCAATAACAGCCTCTGCATGTCCTCCCGGCTCTGTCTCTTTTCCGTCTGCTATCTTTTCATTACAAAAACCACAATAAGTATCTCCTGTATAGCCTCCCTGTTCACAGTCTGCAAAAGTTTTATTCTTTACAACATACTGTGATTCAGGATGAATACATTCATTGTATTCTACGACACCTGTTTTTCCACTTGACACAGTGCAGTCATTCCATTTTTCTGCACCTGAACTTCTTGTGCTATTGTAAATTTCCGCTACTATTTCACTTTCACTGTTAGGTTCACCTTCGTTCCAATTAGTGTAATTTACTTCGCTTCCATCTGCCCACATCCATTCCTGAATATTTTCCTTATTTCTCATAAGTCCAATATAAGATGATGCAGTTGTTTTTCCTGTACTTGAAACCTTTGCAACTATCTCATTCTCTTCTGCTGAAGAAATACAGGCAAGGTAGCCACCGCTTTCCTTAGCTTCTGCATTTACCTGCTCGTATGTTCCCACACTACTTAACTTATAAAAATGTCCTGTTGTGGTATCATATGCCATGTCATCCATATAAACCACACTCTCATTTGTATCCTCTTCTTCCGCTGCACTTACCGGCACTTCACGTACTCCAATAGTTGTTATAACCATTGCCAATGCCAATGTTGTGCTTAGTAATTTTTTCCATTTTCTCCTCATATATTATCCTCCTTTTTTTCGTGCCTTGTCTATTACAACATTATTATAAAAAAATAATATATAAGAAATCTATAAGCTGGCGTCCAACGGTTATTTTGTGGCGTCAAGTGGTTGTAATAAAACTCCTGAAACGATAAATTTGTTTTCGTCTGTTTTTATATTAACGTCTCCGTTGTATTTGTGAACAACATATTTTACCGACTCAATTCCAATACCGTTGCCGTTAGCCTTAGTTGTCAGAAATTGCTGATTTTTCTTTTTAATACTTCCATTAAAACCATTCTCAATATAAAAAACTATTGAGTCTGAATTAGGCTTGTAGATTTTTAAATTAATATATCTTTTATTTTCCTGCACCTCATCACAGGCATCAATTGCATTCTCCAAAAGATTTCCAAACAATACTGTTAAATCTGCCTCCTTAACATTGGTTTCTTCCGGCAACTCAATATTTAACTTTAACTTTATTTTGTGAGCTTCCGCCTGCTGAACATAATATACAATCAGTGCATTTAAAGTAAAATTGGTGCAATAAACCAAAGGCTTCTTTAATGACACGTGTTCCAAATATGTTTCTATGTACTCTGTAATTTTCTTACACTCATTGTTTTCTGCCATTGTGTGAACAGCCTTCATATGATGCTTCAAATCGTGACGCGCCCTCCTTGTAGATTCCATTTGCTTCTTCATATTTTCAAAACAAAGATTTTCAATTTCAAGCTGTTTCTTTTCTTCTTCCAAATTAAGATTATATTGAAATTCAGCCATAGAATTAACAATAACCGTATAAACAACCAAAGCTCCAAGATTAATAAAAAACGTAAAAATCATATTAACCGGGTCCATTGCTAACTCAATTGATGATTTTGTACTAAAATAAAGCCCATGATACCAAAACAGATAAAAAGTTGCCGGAATTGTCCACAAAAATCTCCAAATCTTTTTCCCCGTATCTATATGAGCCATCCCTTTTATATACTTTTTAAAATATAAAAATAAAAGTGGAATAAATATAAGCTGCACTATCATTGTGCATAAAGAAAAAGACCATTTGTTGTTTTCAACTGCAAGCTGTGGAAAAATATGACCTTCCACACACTTTGCACACATTACAACAAAGTTGGCAAAATTAGATACTATTAATAAAACAAATACAAGTTTTCCTACATTCTCTTTTATTGCAAGAAAATAAAATCCACCGTAGCATACTGTGCTTAGCAGTGAAAATAAAGCTTTCTGTTCCTGTGAACACATTGTTGCATATATTCCAAGAGCACTTTGAATTACCGTAAGAATAACAATGCATCCGCTTAACTTAATTTTGGACATTCTAAACTTGTCCTCGAAAGGATACAACGCCAGTCCTAAATATGGCAAAAGACTAACCATCGAATACAATATAATTTCAAACATTCTAAAAGAGGTCATTTACGTTTCCTCCTTTTCCATTAATTTTTTCATAAGAAAATCTGTATATTGCTTCTTCACTTCACCATACTTTCTTCTGCTAATTGGAACAAATTCACCATCCTTCATTCTAAATCTGTCCTCTTCGATTCCGTCAACCTGTTCCAAATTAACCATTACACCTTTAAAACTTGGAATTAATTGTCCGAATGATTCCATCATTTTTTCAAAATCTTTTTGTGTACTTCTTGTTTGTATCTGTTCTCCATCACTCATAAAAATAGTTACATAATGACCTGAAAATGTTGTATACACAATAGAATTAATTATTATTTTCCGACCATCTTTCAGTTCTAAAATTTTTCCGTATTTTTTTTCTGAAAAGATTCTATCCATAACATTCTCAAGACGTGTTTTATCATAAGGCTTAATTAAATAATCTTCTGCTCTTACTTCATAACTTTCACTGGCAAACTCATTGCTCGTTGTAATAAATACAATTTTAACTTTTTTATCTTTCTTTCGTATCTCTCTTGCAGCGTCAACACCCGTTAATTTTTCCATGTATATATCCATAAAAATCAAATCAAAGAACGTTTCCTGTTCATTTTTCAAATATTCAAGTATATCTTCTGCACTGTTAAATATATGTATCTCTGAATTTTCAATATTTCTTTTTAAAAGAATTCTCTCCAAACCTTCTCTTAAAAAAATTCTGTCAGTATGGTTGTCATCAACAATTGCAATTCTCATGACTTCTCCTTATGTGTCCACTATTATGTTTAACATAGAATTCTCTTATCCTATCCCAACACATTGTAACTGTGTTTATTCTACCACATTTTTAAAGTCAAAATCATCATCATTTTTTTTAGTTTTGCTACTTTTGTTTTCTGAACCTGAAGATGACTTACTTCCTGTATTTTTTGAAGAACTATTTCCACTGCTGCTTCCTGTGTTTCCGGTTGAACTGCTTCCATAGCTTCCTCCTGTACTCCATGATGAATTATTATTTACTGCCGGTACAGTTGTAACTGTGTTTTTTCCTGTTTTTTTCTTCTTTTTCTTCTTTGTTGTTTCCGGAACAGTTGTTGGTATAACAGTTGTTGTCTCCGGAACCGCTGTTGTCTCTAACATTGTATTTTCAGGCACTGTTGTATTAAACTGTGTGCTATTCTCCATTGCCATATTAAATATCCTGTCAGTTAATCCATATGCAACTAATAAAATAATCAATATATTAGCTAATATTATAATCACAATTATAGGAATTCTATATTTTTTGTCAGTCTTATTTTCTTCTTGTTTTACGGGATTTTCTGATTCATTGTTTATTGTTTTAGTACCTGATGCCTCCCCTACATAAGAATTAACAATGCCTACAGACCCTTCCTGTTCTTCCTTAACTTCCTTAACCATATGATTTGCAGCATTATGGTTCTCTTTTATTATACTGTCATCTTCCAGTGTGATTCCATATTGTTGAAAGCTTATGCTGTCATCATTTCTACCATATAGGTTTTCAACTAACTCAGCCTCTTTTTCACTAATAACTTCATCCTTAAAATTTATTGAATCAAATCCTATTTTTCTACTTAGTTCCTCTTTGCTTAATTTGTTTTTTGCTTCAAGTAAATCATTTAGGAAATCATCTGCTCTTTTATATCTCTCTTCAGGTGAAGATATTGCTTTTCTTATTATTGCTGCAATCTCCTTAGGTGCACAAACCGGATTACTTAATTTTTCATACTTCATTCTCTTATAAAAAGCTTTATCTTCATCCTCTGTAGTATATTCACTTGGAAAGTCAGGATAATATGGAAATCTTTTTTTGTTAAATAAATAATACAAAAGTATTCCAAGAGAATAATTATCTACAGAACTGTTGTACTGTCCCTGTCCTATATAAACCTCCGGTGCTATATAGTTGGGAGTTCCTTTTATTGTCTTTGCTCCGGTTGTATCATTTATATTCTTGGAAACTCCAAAATCACCTAATTTAAATACGCCATCCTTTGTCACAAATATATTGCTTAGCTTTATATCTCTATGGATAATATTGTTCTTGTGACATACGCTTAAACCGCTTGATATGTCTATTCCTATCTTTAAAACATCCTCTACCGTTATATTAGTATTTTGTACCCATTTGCTTAGTGGCATAAGCATTTCCATTAATATGTATATATTGTATCTGAACTCTCCTACCGGTTCCACATCACTTTCATAATAAGAAACAATGTTATGATTATCTTTTTCTGAAATCAACGAAAAAACTCTAATTTCATTAATGACACGGTTTAATTCTTTTCTAAAATAAGAATTAGTTTTTTCCCTGTTACCACCCATAGAGTTTAAAACTTCAATATATTCGTTTTTTGATGGTATTGTAATTACTTTTAATGCTCTTGTTGTATTTCCTACAATATTGCTTCGTTCTACTCTATAAACATCTCCGAAACCACCAGAGCCTATTTTTTCTACAACCCTGTAACCTAATATTGTTCTGCCTAAAATAGATTCCATAATTGTCTCCCATTTTCATCTATTTTTTTGATTTTTTAAGTTCTCATATTAATGGTTTTTGACCATTTGCTATAATAAACTTTCCCGTCTATTACAATAAATGTTCGTGCCCTAAACTTATAATTTAATCTTTTCTTCAAAGATTTCTTTGAACTTGTTATTCCTACTGTTCCTTTTTTAATCTTGCTTTTTTTGATATTTAATGAAGTATTTATATTTCGGAATTTTTTATATTTTCCCTTACCGTTTTTCATATATACTTCTATTCCGTTACTTTCATCTGATATTATTCCCCAATATATCTGCCATGTTTTTGATGACTTCTTTATTTTAATCTTAGGCTTTAACAGCTTGGGGCGCTTAACTGTTACTGATGCTATGGGTGTTGACAGTGTCTCACCATCAACATAGCGTGCTTCAACATAATAGTAATACTTCTTCCCTATCTTTACCTCTTCATCCTCTACTTGTGTTTTTGTGCAAGTTCCCAGATTAATATACATTCCATCATACTTTGTTGAACGATATACATTATACTTTACAGCACCAATCATCTCTTCCCAATTAAGTGACACCTTCTGTTTTCCAATAACCTGTTTTGGCAAAATATTCGTATTATTCTTTTTAAGTGGCTTATAAAATGTAAAGTAGTGTTTCACGTAGTACTTATTATCTATGTACAATGCAATCTCATATCTGTGATTCATTTTCTTAAAAAATTCAGGTGAAAGATCAACCATTTGATTCATATACGTATCGTACCAATACTTACTACACTTATCACTTATAACTGTAGTTCCATCAATACGTATGGAAAATGTGCTGTTATAAATAGAATTTCCTATAAAACCTAACCTGAATTGTACTCCGGCCTTAGCCCATTTACCCTTAATATCCTCTTCAAAAGTAATACTTGGATAGTTTTCCATCAAATGCATACCCGCATTAATATCTGCAAATTCTACTTCCTGTTTATATTTTACATCTGTGTATACAGTCTCTGCATTAGCATTTATTGGAACAAGTATTCCTAAAAAAATTGCTGCAAGGAAAATAAGAATACTTACTTTGATTTTTTTACTATGGCCTTCAATTTTTTTCATATTTTTTCTGTTCTCCTTCTAATTTTTTTAGAAATAACTGTATTATTATGTTTTTAACATTCTGATCCTCTATTTGATTTCTTATACTTGTACCAATATTAACATATACACCGTTATACTTTTCCGAACGATATATGTTATACCTTTCAGCTCCAATGATTTCTCCCCACTTAAGTGACACTTTCTGTTTTCCATTAATCTGCTTTGGAGTAACAGTTGTATTCTGTTTAACAAGGGGTTTATAAAAAGTAAAAAAATGCTTTATATGACATATATTATTTATATATATTGCAATTTCATATCTATGATTCATTTTCATAAACATTCATCCTATTTTTCTATATTATTTTCCACAAACAACTGCAGCATTCCATAGTCTTCATCTTCCAAATCTAACGACTGCAATGTGTCTCTAATATAATACTGTACCTCTTCCTGTATTTCCTCAGAAGTTTTTAGTCCTGTTAGCTCAACAAGAAGATTTTTACACTGTTCTTCTATATGTGGATTGTCGGAATAAGCACTTACAAGCGCCATATGATTAGTCTGATATGTGGGATTTGCCACATCAATATTAGACAACACATAAAGAATTATACATTCTATCTTGTCCTTTGGACAAAGCTTCTCCATATTGGCATACCATAGCAACTGGTTTATTTCAAGACAAGACATATTAAGCTTAATACCTAAAGCCATAAGGCGCTGTCTGTTGGGAACTTCGCCCCAGTTTTTAAGATTTGAAATCATCTTTTCAAATCCTTTATCAAGCTTTTCATTTTCAATCAGACTGTGATAAGAACCTCCTAAATTTTCCGCTTTAACATAGGCTTCAATATAATCAATCAGCTTATAATAACTGTTTAAATATTCTACTTCATTCTTTCTTACAAAATCCACCAGTTCCTTTTCATTAGAAAAACCAATAATTTTCTTTTCTATATCCATTGTACTATTAGGTGAATCTGAAAGAAACTTTCTTTTATTTTTTGTTTTCAAAATATTAAGGAAATTGGCTTTAATTTTCTCATATTCGTCATATGGATTTATGCTTTCGTCCTTTGGATAATGGGAAATTATATAAATACAAATGGCATCTTCCAATGACTTAGAATAAAGTCTTGGATACTTGCCGTATCTTTGAAGTACAAAATTAATCTCCTGTAGATTATATCTTAGACCCATACCAAACTTTATATAATTCTCTCTTGATTTAGGCATACAGTTGTTTTTTACCCAACCTTTAATTGTATTCTTGCTAAAACCACATTTCTTGCCTAGTTTTTCATATGACAGTCCATTGGTTAACATAACATTATTAACGTAATCCCTCCAATTAGAATAGTATGGACTGTATTTGTTCAAAATCTGTTTCAGTTCATCTACTTCTTCACAGTTAATTACCTGAAAATACATATCTGTAGTGTTTACATGTTTCATCCTGTCTCCGTCCTGTATATTAGTTTTCTTTCTGCTCCGTATATCTGTTCTGTATATTAGTTTTCTTTTTGTTCCATTGCTTGGATTCTTCTATATATCCTTGTCGCTGTAGGATTTCCTTTATCCATAGCTTTCCTATACCAGTATTCTGCGTCTTCCATATTGGCTGTTCCAAGTTTTCCTGTCTGGTATAAAATCCCAAGATTTAAACATGCCACATCATCCCCCTGCTTTGCCGATTTAAGCAATAATTGTTCAGCTTTATGTATATCTTTGTTTACACCTTTTCCTTTTTGATAAAGATAGGCAAGATTATTAAGTGCCTTAGTATAACTACCTTCTGCTGATTTTTTGTACCATTCTGCTGCTTTAATGTAATCTTTTGGAACTCCTTTTCCTTTGTAATACATATAGCCTACCACATATTGGGCTTTTTCGTCTCCCTTTTTTGCATTTTCAATATTACTTTGAAAAATTAATTTGTATTGCTGATTCTTCTTCCTGCTATGCTCAATCTGTTCAAGGCACTCCCTGTTAAGCTGCTCAATAGTCTGTTCCTTAACATCAATATTAATCCCTGTACCCAGTCCATTGGCAACCTGCTTTACAAGCCTTGAAATCTCATAAGCTTCATTGTTAATCATTACCTGATTCTTAATCAAATCAAAAAGCAACAACTTGCCCTTTCCACTTCCATCAACGCACAACTCTTCATTGTTAACAAAAATATTTAACTTGGAAAGCCTGCTTTTCAAATACTTTGCGCTCATTCCAACATCATACATAATCTCATAAAGGTAAATCTTCTTTTCTTCCTCAGTCTTGTTCTTTAGCTCATCTCCACCATCCAAAACCAAATCAACTAACTGATTCACCCTTTCCGTCACTATGTAAATAATAATTCCGTCCTCAACACTTTCCTCATACATACTTGTGCATTGAATAAGATTAGAGCTGTTGCTGCTTTCTCCATAAAGCTGCTTTACCATATCCTTTAAATGAAGTTCATCCTTCTCTAAATAAATAACAACCAATGATTTCGGCAAACCGTCCCCATCTTCAATCTTAAAAACAACAACACCATTGTTCCATGAAGACTGTTCAATCATAGTTAAATTGTTATGCTTTAGGTATGTATCAATGCTTTTTGTTAATGCGAATTGATTCATGGGGACTCCTTTCTTTGTGTATTTTTATGGTAGTTCTATTGTACCATATGTGGAAGATAAAGTATTGTTGGAAAAAGGATTTCCCAGAATGCAGGAAATCCTTTTCTCTTTGAATATCTGGATATGATTTTTTACTTTCTTTTCATCCGTTCTATCCCATCACTTCAACTTTATCCCCCTGGCTTCTCAACCACATATCGATTCCCTTGCCAAATACTTCTGCTTTCACAATGTAGTAGCCTTTTCCTTCTTCTAATATCTGCGCTGTTGGAAGTCGGTCAAGTATTGCATCAATATCGTCGCCTGTATACTTGAATTTTACGTTTCTAAGTTTGCCACCATACATAAACTGAACACGTTTTCTGAATTCGCCTTCTTCGAATCTGCTTCGATATGGTATAAAGAATTTCTCATCTAATATTTTAAGCTCTCTTATTCGGTCAATTCTGTATATTGTTGGGAACGAATCATTTAAAACTTCAAAATCTTTTTTGATTTCTTCATCACTGATGAATGCCGTTACATAAAAATAGTATTCCGAAAACATTATTGCCACCGGCTTTAATTTCCTTTCTACTATTTCTTTTGTTCCTGCTTTTTCATATTTAATATGGATGTATTGTGATTTTCTGATTGCCTGTCCAATATCCCACATCGTGTCCAAAAAGCTAACCTTATGCCTTGGTTCAATATAATGAAATCTTTCATTTTTTATTAAATCAAGAATTTCTTTCTGATTATTTTTAGTAACACAATTTTCAATCAGCTTATTCAGAATTTCTATCATATCTGTTTTTAGAAGTGCTCTGCTATCAAGTAATATCTTGCAGATTGCCAACATTTGACCATTAGTCAATTCCGTCGGATTCTGTTGTTCCAGACGAAATCCTTTCTTCGCTCTATCATAAATAACATTATTTATAATTCCTGTTCGCCCTACTTCTGATTCCATAAAACTTCTTATATCATCAATGTCTCTCTGAATACTTCTCTCATTTACTCCATAATTATTAGCTTCCTCGACCTTGTTTACAATTTCACCACTGACTAATTTTTTGTATATACCAAGAACTCGTTGTATCTTATCAGTGCTTTCAAGTTGCATATTCATTCCTCCATTTTTTTGTTTATAAAAATTATACAAATTTGCATAGACACATATTGTCACTCTAGGCATATACAACAAATTTTATTCATAAATCTCATTGATTTTTTTCAAATATTAACCTAATTCTTAAATATGTGTTTTATTTTTGAGCTCTGATATAATTTTACCACTATGGAATGGTCGTTTTTTTCACAAACTGACCCCTTGTTTTTCCACAAAAAACAGCCGCACCACTGAAGAATTGCTTCACTGAATCGGCTGTCTTTTATTTTAGTATTTTATTTTTCTATCTTTCTTTATTCATCCAAAATTTCAGATATCTTATCTATGTTATACAGAGGAATGTTTGTCATCCAATCCTGCTACCTGAAATCTGACATGGATGTTCTCACCGCATATTTTGGCTTATACTTATCACAGAAAGCCTTTAGGCTCTTAGCTTTCAAATTTTCCCATATCTTCGATTTGTCCCATATTTTCGGTAACGTACCCCAAATTTTGCCATTTCTTGTTTTTTTGTGGTACGTTTTCAACTTATGTAAACTTGTTATGTCACATATTCTTGCTTTAAGCTTGCTATTATCACATATTGACTTATTCTCATATTGTTATGTAAACTAATATGTTACTTATACTAGCCGTGTTGCAAAAAATGTACCCCAAAAATTCAATATTTCTGAATTTTTGGGGTATTTCTCAATATACCAAATATTTTCTTGATTTTATGTAAACCAGTTTTTCTTTAAATTCCAAGTTTATGGCATTATGTAAACTGGTAACACTTCTAATTCCAGGTTTATGGCATTATGTAAACTGGTAACTTTTGTCTCAACAAGGAGTTGTATTGAGATTTTTTATCAACCAATACCACCAAGTACTGCTCCTGCTACCAAAGCAATAAAAGCAAGTGGTACTAAAACATACTTTCCAAGTGGCACAAACCATGGACCGATATTCTTATCTCTTCCCTGATTAACCGCATTAACCGCAAAGTCTTTTCCTGCAACCCAGAAGAACATTATTGCTGCAAGCATTGCTCCCAGTGGACAAATATAAATTGAAACTGCATCCATCCAGCCTGAAACAATTCCCTGGATAACTAATGCTACAATGCAACCTACAACGGCAATACTTCCAACTGCCACAGGTCGTTTAAATCCAAATCTTTCCTCCAATGTTGCAACAGGTGCTTCGTAAAGATTGACTAAGGAACTCATTCCTGCAAATAGTACACATATGTAGAAAATAATTCCAACAATCTTTCCTCCCGGCATGCCGTTAAATACGTTAACAAGGTAGATAAACATTAATCCCGGTCCGCCTGATGAAAGCTCTGCTCCTCCAACTGCCATTCCTGGAATAATTACAAATGCTGCAAGAAGTGCCGCTATCGTATCAAATATAGCCACATTTCTTGCTGAACTTACCACATCTTCTGTTTCACTTAAATATGAACCGTAAATAACTGTTCCATTGCCTGCAATTGATAATGAGAAAAATGCCTGTCCAAAAGCATAAATCCAAAGTCTTGGATTCAGCAATCCCTTAGGATTAATTGTAAAAATATACTTGTATCCTTCGCTTGCTCCCGGAAGTGTAAAAATATAAATTCCAAGTCCAAGAAACAATGCAAACAATAAAGGCATCATAAACTTATTGGCTCTTTCAATACCTCCGGCAATACCAAATGCCATAATCACTGCTGTAACAATCACTGCAATTACAAGCCAAGTATTGTTTCCGAAAGCTGAAGCCGTAGTTCCAAACATACCGCCTATGACATCCATATTCTTTCCCATTCCTGAAAGCTGACCTGATATTGCAAGGAATGCATATTTAAAAATCCATCCTACAACAACTGTGTAGCCAATAGCCAATGCAAGAGAACCAATTACAGGCAGTAAGCCCACAATCTCTCCTGACTTCTTCTTGCCTGTGTGCACCTCAGTACACTTTCCAAAAGCCTTAATAGGACCGCCCTTAGCCGCACGTCCCAAAGCCATCTCTTCAATAAGTCCAGTTGAACCTATCAAAATTACAAACAAAACATAGGGAATCAAAAAAGTCATTCCTCCCCAGTCTGATACCATATATGGGAATCTCCAAATATTCCCCATACCTACGGCAGAACCAATACAGGCGATAACAAACCCAGTTCCGCTCTTAAAACCGTCCCTCGTTTTTTCCATTAAATAAATATCCTTTCTACTCGCTATATGAAACCTATTGTATCATATTTACAATGTAAAGTCTTACATTATTTTAGAAATGTATTTCGAAATATTCTTTTAAATTTTTAAATATACTTATAAAATTATTTTTATATACTTGTGATTTATGTTATTATTAAGTTGTATGGATAAGGGTCTTTTTTCAGGAGCTACAGTTAAAGTCTGCAACAATTTCTACACAATTTTTGATGGTTCACATGCAGGACAGTATGCCGGTGTTGGAATGCAGATTAAAAAAACAGGAACAACAAAAGTTTCTTTTAAGGTAAGATGCGAAAAGAAGATATACAACTGCAAAACAACAGTTAAAGTTGTAAAATATGCTAACCCATTTAAGAAAATCTTATTAGACAATACAGACATCACAAAATACTATAACCATAAGTTTTCAAGTCAGGAAAGTAACCTTGGAAAAACTATATCTTTAAAACCTAACAAGAATTGGAAAATCAAATCTTGCTACCTATACAAAAACGGCAAGAAATTAAAGAAACTTAAAGGTTCTTCTTATAGACTTCCTGAAGATACATCAATGACACTTACAATGACAAACAAGAAAACAAAAGTTGTAGAAACATTAAAATTCGACTATGCCGACTTTGGTGATTACAACCTAGATATCTATTAAAATTTATTATTACATATTACAGAAAGGGTGCCTAATATTTGCAAGGTACCCTTTCTTTGAATATCTATTAATCAAATGTCTGCTTCTATAAACTTACGTGATAAATAATTGTCGGGCGCCACATTTTTCAGCTTCCCTTTAGAAAAATTATTTATTTAACACTAGCTAATCCAATTGCTCCCCTTTGCTTTCAATAACCTTCTTATACCAATAGAATGACTTCTTTTTGCTTCGCTTGAGGGTTCCTTTGCCCTCATTGTCCTTGTCAACATAGATGAAGCCATATCTTTTTTTCATTTCCCCTGTTGTAAATGATACGCAGTCGATACAGCCCCATGGTGTGTAGCCCATTAGGTCCACGCCGTCATCAATTACAGCCTTCTTTAATTGCTCTATGTGGGCACGAAGGTATTCAATTCTATAATCGTCATCAATTGTGCCATCTTCGTTAACAGTATCAATAGCTCCAAATCCGTTTTCTACTATAAATAGTGGAATTTGGTATCTTTCATAAAGAAGATTCAATGCATATCTAAGTCCTACAGGGTCTATCTGCCAACCCCAATCACTTGACTTAACATATGGATTAGGAACACTTCCCGGAAATCCGTCAATCCCATTACCATCTGCCACATGGTCTGCTTTAACCGCATTAGTCATATAGTAACTTAAACCTACATAATCCACAGTGCCTTCTTTAAGTATCTGTGCATCTCCTTCTTCCATATTAACGTGAATGTTTTTTCTCTTCCATTCCGGCCAGATATATGATGGATACTCACCTCTTACGTGAACGTCGCCAAACAAATATCTGTCATGCATTGCCTCAACTGAGTACATCATATCGTCAGGATTACAGGAATATGGATATAATGGAACACAAGCCATCATACAACCAATCTTAAAATCAGGATTAATCTTATGTCCTTCCTTAACTACCATTGCACTGGCAACCAACTCATGATGTACGACCTGATACATACATTCTTCCGGATGTTCTTCTTTTGTGAAAATCACTCCCGAACAAGTATATCCAAATAATGGATACTCATAGTTTTTCTGATTATTAATTTCATTAAAAGTCATCCAATACTTAACTTTATCCTTGTATCTTTCCATTACTGTAAGTGAATAATGAACAAAGAAATCAATAACCTTTCTGTTTTTCCAACCACCATATTCTTTTACAAGATAATATGGCATTTCAAAATGTGATAATGTTACAACAGGTTCAATTCCATATTTAAGTAATTCATCAAACAAATCATCATAGAATTTAAGACCTTCTTCATTAGGTTCTTTTTCGTCTCCATTTGGAAAGATTCTTGTCCATGCTATGGATGTTCTAAAACATTTAAATCCCATTTCAGCAAACATCTTTACGTCTTCCCTATAATGACCGTAAAAATCAATTGCCTCATGGTTAGGATAATTGTATCCTTCAAGCACTCCGTCTGTAATCTGTCTGTCAACACCGTGTGCTCCTGCTGTTAAAACATCAACAACGCTTGGTCCCTTTCCACCAACGTTCCATGCTCCTTCAACCTGATGAGCCGCTACAGCTCCTCCCCACAAAAAATCTTTAGATAACATTTAATCCTCCTAAACTGTTAAGAATGCAATATCCTTTACAGCTTCCTTCTTTCCTTCTAAAACTTCAATATTTTTTGATGTGTCAGTAATAATGTACATTACAGTATTGTCATAACCTTCTTTTTTGAGGAGTTCGTTGTCAAAATCTATAAGCAAATCTCCCTGTTTAACCACATCTCCCTGTTTAACCTTAATGCTAAATCCCTTTCCATTAAGGTTAACTGTATCTACACCAATGTGAATTAAAATTTCTGCACCTTTTCCGTCTGACATACCAACTAAATGACCTGATGGATACAATGCAACAATCTTTCCATCAAATGGTGCATGGACTTCTCCATTTGCAGGGATAATTCCAACACCTTTCCCCATTGCTTCTGATGCAAAAGCCTGGTCTTTAACTTTACTTATTGGGAAAACTTCTCCGGCTACAGGTACTGCGAATTCTATTGTAGGTTCATTATTTTCTTCAATAGCTGTGTTTCCTTCTAAGTTTTCAAAGTCATCTGTAGGTTCATCTTCAAAACCAACAATCATAGTAAGAACCGCACCAAGTACAAATGAAACTAAGATTGAAATTAAAAGTCCAATAAACTGTGTTGTATGACCTGCTTTAAAGTATGCAGGTAATGTTGCAATACCCGGCATATTGTAACTCCATGAAACTGTATGGAAAGCGCCACCGATTGCACCACCAATTGCACCTGCAATACATCCGCAAATCATAGGTTTCTTTAGACGTAAGTTTACACCGTAAATAGCAGGTTCTGTAATACCGAACAATCCTGTAATAGCTGCTGATGCTGAAACACCTTTCATTTCTTTATTCTTAGTTTTTAAGAATACACCAAGTGTTGCACCTGCCTGTGAAAATACTGCTGCTGACTGTAAACCTGTAAATGTGTCATAACCTAAGTTAGCATAGTTGCCAACTGTTACCGGTGTTATCCCCCAGTGAACACCGAAAATTACAAGAATTTCCCATATACCACCAACTACAAATCCTGCAACTATAGGACTTAAGTTGTACAATGTATTATAAATACCACCAATTGCTCCACCAATTGTATTTCCAATAGGTCCGAAAGCAAGCAATGTAAGTGGAACCATAATTGCAATAGTAAACATTGGTGTAAATAAGTTTCTGATTACGATTGGCAAATACTTTTCAAAAAATCTCTGAACATAAGATGCAATCCATATTGCCAAAATAATAGGGATTACTGATGATGTATAACTTAAAAGCTGAACTTTAATTCCCAAAAACTTAACTGTTTCTCCTGCGTTAACCATTGCTATGTAATCAGGACAAACAAGTGCACATGCAATTACAAGCGAAATAAAAGTATCTACCTTAAACTTCTTTGCCGCTGTTACTGCAATTAAAACAGGTAAGAATGTAAATGCTGTCCATGAAATAAAGTTTAAAATTCTGTAAGTTCCACCTGTTGTATCTATAGCATTAAGCGCAACCAAAACTCCAAGAATACCCTGAAGAATACCACAAGCTGCAAGTGTGTATAGGAACGGTGCAAATATTGCTGAAATAACGTCAATGATTCTGCTAACCACTCCTGCTTTCTTGTTTCCTGTGCCCTCTGATGTACTGTCATCCACTGTAACTAATTCCATAACATATTTGTACGCATCTGTTACATGATTTCCGATTACTACCTGAAACTGACCTCCTGCCTGAACAGTAGTAATTACACCTTTGATTTTTGCAACCTTTTCTTTGTCTACAATTGACTCATCTTTTAAAATAAATCTAAGTCTTGTAGCACAATGAGTTACATTTGAAATGTTTCCGTCGCCACCAAGTTCTTTTACAAGATCTTTGGCAGTCTTCTGATAATCAATTGCCATTTTAAATTCTCCTTTTTCTTTGTTTTTCCGTCATGTCTTCATCGGCTAAAAGTATTTTATCATAACCATATTTTATTTCTACAAATCTGCGTTTTATGTAACATATAATAAAAAAAGAAATATGTTACATAGGCGTAACACCCTGTAACATATTTCTTAACCCTTAAAATTTATTTTAATTTCCTGTTATATACTCTTTCAACCGCTATTTAACAGTTTTTTCAATAATAAAATTGCTATATTTTATAGCCTTCTTCCTATTGCCTCAATTAAATAAATAACCGGTATCTGCGTTGTTGTATTAATGTGATTTCCCATATCATGGTCAGTAACATAATAAGATAAACTGTAGTCTGATAATTTGGAAAGTGTAGAAACACTCTTATTCGTAATACTTATGATTTTACATTTGTTCTTTTTAAAATCACTTGCCATTTGTACAACCTGTTCCGTTTCACCTGAAACAGATAATGCTATAACAACTGCATCACTCATTCCCTCCATTATTGGAAAATAAGGATCTTCTATGTACTGACTAAATTTCTTTAAGTTAGAAAAATATCTTGCACCGTATTTTCCAAGAATGCCTGAAGTTCCAAGTCCAATAAAAATAACCTGCTTTGCATCTCTTACAACATCTGCAATTTCATCAAGTTCCTTCTGGTGAATTTCTGAACTTATCTTCTGAAAATATTCCTGAATCTCCTGAATATCCTCATTAACCTGATGTTTCTTATTCTTCTCTTCGTTTAAGAACATCTTAAACTTTACTTTAAATTCAGAATATCCGTCAAAACCGGCTTTTCTACAAAACCGCATAACTGTTGCAGTTGATACATGAACTTCGTCTGCCAATTCTCTTACAGTCATGTAAGTTACTTTCTCTTTGTTCTTCATTAAATAATCATACACCAGCATTTCCATATCGTTTAATGACTTCAGAATCTCATAATTAAACATATTATACCTCTTTGAAGCTTAATTAATTGTTTCAACTCTGATATTATACCATAAACGTGGATTTTATTGTTTACTTTTTGGTTTTCACTGCCTTAACTTTTGTCCATACTGAATAAACTTTCTTATTCTTACCATTTATTTTTTTCGTCTGATAAGCTCTTATGCGTACATAGTATTTTTTGTTTCCTCTAAGTTTTTTAATTATTACTTTGGTTTTCTTTGCACTTACTTTTAAAGTCTTTGTAGCTTTTTTAAAATTTTTCTTTGTAGAATATTGTATTTCATAAAATACTTTACCACTATTCTTCATCTTGTTAAAAGTTACTGTTAATCTTTTGGGACCCTTTGTTATTTTCTTAACTGATGGTTTTCTAAGTGTTTCCTTTTCTGAAGCTTTTGTACTGCCGATAATTATTGTTCCGGAAGCTGTTGGTTTAGCATTTGTGGTTGTTGTTTCTCTGTCAGGGTTAGTTGCCCCATGAGTTGTAGTTTCCCCATCGGACTTAGTTGTCATCGGAGTTGTAGTTTCTCCACCGGCAGGATTTGTAGTTGGTTGAACACTTCCGTTACCTGTTTTTGAAGCCTGAAATGTATTTCCAAAAACTCCCAAATTTATTCTATTTCCATTAGGTTCATTTGCATAATCACTTGCAGGATTTCCTGCGTTGATACACGGACTTGCATCTGTATCTGTTACCCATTTTGAACCGTCCCATCTGCCACCTGTTGACTTAAGATGAAAGTCGCCATTGTTCAAATCTGCAAATATAGGATCTTTGAATATACATCCTTCTCCATATCCATAAGTATTTCCATCCCAACCATCGTTATAAATACATGTATAAGTAATATTAAATATATTTATACCTTCACTTACATCAAAACCTCTTGTATTTTTTGCTATAATACTATCTTGGATAATAGGGAATTTTATCATTGATTTGCTTGCTTTAATTCCATAATAATTATTTGCCAGGGTAATATTTTTAAGTATTATGCTATCTGTGAGATTATCATCAATACTAAGGTCTAATCCAATTCCGTAACGTTGCTGTTGAAAATTGTAAATCACGCAATTAGATGCTTCAAAAATATTCTCCGATGGAATTTTATTACCATATGCAGTAATACTCATTCCTGAATATGTGTCATTTCCTGTTCCTTTTATAAATACGTTTTCTATTAAAATCTTGCCACAAATATAATCATAATAACTGTTATATTTAACGCTTATTCCTGATGATTCATTTATGAAATCACTATTCTTTATAGTCAGTACTTGTGGTATTTTTTCTTCTGACTCTGTTGATTTACTTACTACCGTACTACTTAACTTAACATTATCAAATACGCAATTTTCAAACACTGCCTTTCCCTCTAAATAATCAGAAGAAGAATTTTGTTCTAAACTAATTCCATTAGAAGATGTTGTAAGTCCCCTGTCAGATGCAGCAACAAATCTCACAGGATTTACTTTTTCTCCAATTGCCTCTAATTCCCCATTATATAAAACATTTAATGACTCTATTACATTTGTACTGCCTGCATTAACTTTAACTTTTGATTTGTTTCCATTCTTATATCCAATATTACAATTTTTAAAATAGTACTCCAACCCGGACACATTTCCAAGGTTACATTCCTGAGTTATCATACTTCCATTTAATTCTACATAATTTCCATATTCTGATGAATAATCGCACCTGTTTTCCTTATAATGTCTTGTTTTATCAGCGTTAATATTAGCTCCAAACTGTACTTTAATGGGTGCACATTTATTCATCTTTTTAGATTCCGTGGATTGGCTTCCATAAAATATGTTCCCTTCTATTATATAATTACATTGACCATCTAAATCTAATGCATTCTTGGTTAATGCTCCTCCTTCTTTAGTATAAAATATATTATCCTTTATTTCTGCATTTCCTCCCCAAACAACTGATGGGCTATAAGACTGTGACACATTATTTTCAAATATGTTATTTTCTATAACACAATTAGATTTTTCATTATACAAATAACTATCATACTCATCAGAAGTTACCCCCTCAATTCCCATTGAAAGAGATTTAAAAGTCGAATTTGATATTTTTATATTTGCTTCAACTTTATTTCCATCGTAGTCTCCATAATAGACGCCGGCTCCTATTTCACTTGTCTGCAAATCAACATTCTTAACTAATTCCGTACTATCAAAATTGCAATGATCTACTACTAAATTAAACTTAGTCTCTTCTGTTCCATAAGATACATCAATAAGCCCTTCCGTAAAATCTCTATATTGAGCTCCACCATTTATAAAATTACAGTACTCAAAGGTATCTGTAACCTCCCCATTATCCGGAAGAAATATCTCTATACCATTCCATCCCACATGAGTGTCTATGTTTTTAAATGTTATTGGTTTCTCCTTTGTGCCTTTTGCCTCAATGCTTCCATCCTCTTCAACTATAAAAATTGGATAAGGTCTATATACTACCTCTGAATTTTCTATTCCATCTATATTACCTGTTCCTGTTCCAAACAAAATTGTTGTTCCCGGCTCAATTATTAATTTACACTTTACAGTTGGACGATTAACCATATTTTTTGAACATATTACATATGTTTTATCCTTTGTCCATCTTACAACATTGCTTCCATCTTCGGACACGATGTCATCGCTTACTATTATCAAATTATCATAATTGACACTGTTGTCTTCTGCTGTAATGTTCTGTGGCATTATTAACATTATCAACGCCAGGCTTAAAATTATAACTACCCATTTTTTATTCATCATATATGCCTCCAAATTTTTATTATATTTCCCGTTATTTTCACATTCCCATTTATGTGCTGATTTGCAAAAATAATGTACACTTAATTTTATTCTTTAACAGAATTTATGTTAAAGAATAAAAAACCGATAAGGTATGTTTAGTATTACACATTTCCTTACCGGTTAACAAGTTGACATATGTCTCATATTTAATTTTAGGCTGTTTTTACTGCTATAATTACTCCCAACTATACTATATCTAATATTTCTTTAAAATTGTTTACCTTGTATGTAGTTTTGCTATACTTTGATGCTTCGCCTAACCCAGCTGAATCAAAGCCACCGGCTTCTGCTGCCTCTATCCCTGCTTCCAAATAATAGATTTGGCTTACCCCTCCATCTTTTCTTTTATGCCTTCCTTTGTCTGCTCAAACTGTCTCTCCCATGTATCTATTAAATCATTGCACTCACTTATTTTTCCGTTTAGCACTTCCTTTAACTGTTTGTCCAGAGCCGCAAGCATTTCTGTATAATTGATTACATCGCTTTTCATAGTTTCAATACGTTCTTCCAGCCGGGCAATCTCCATCTTTTTTCTACTGTTTTCTTCCATAAGACTGCTGTTAGTTTCCTTTAAACTATCCATCATTTTTTGAACGACTGACTTTTCCGCTTCATCCCTGTTTTCCAGTTTATTTTGTAATTCTTCAATTTTTGAATTCATCTTTTGAATTTGAGCTAAAAGCTGCTGGTTCTTATCATGCTCAGCATTTGTTTTCTTTCTCTCTTCCTCGATTTGCTTCGCCTGATTTTCCCCAATATTTTGCAGGTATTCGTTTACTTCACCTTTGTTGTAACCTCGCCATGCACTCGAAAATCTATTTTCATTTTCAATCTTTCTTCGCAAATTTTCAATTGTTGCCTTATCATCCTTTCCCATTATAATACCTCCAATAAATCATTTTCTTTCAAACCTAACTGAGATGCGGTTCCACTTGGCAGTTCCAATACACTCCTACTTTCTTTTACCTTTTTGCAACATATACCTGTGGGAACACTGCAGTCTATTTTGATAACTACATTATCCTTACTAAGATACACGGCATCTATGGGCGTTTTCATAAAAAACATATGAATCTGGGAACATGGTTTTATTAGCAAACCTCCCATATCTTCAATCTGCTTTGGAGTCTTTCCCATCAATCCTATAAATCTGGAGAAAAAGCCGTCTGCCACCATAATGTCTGAAATTTTATTTCCTTTTAAATAAAGTTCTGTCTTTTTCATTTTCCGCCTTTTTCTATAAAATTATTTTATTCAAATATAATATCTGCTTCTTAATTCATAAATATAATCATTGTAATATATAGCATTTACTAGCCAAATATATCCATAATATTTATTACTGCCGGGCCTAACAAAACTATAAATATAACAGGGAATATGAATAATACCATAGGTACTAACATAGTAACCGGAGCCTTCAAAGCTTTTTCTTCTGCTCGCATTTTCCTGTCTTTTCTCAGGTTTTCTGCCTGAACTTTTAATACTGATTTTATGGAAATTCCCAACTGGTCCGCCTGTATTAATGCCGTTAGAAATGTTGTCAATTCCTTTACATCACATCTTTTAGCAAGGCCCTCATAAGCTTCCTTTTTGCTCATTCCATGCTGTATATCTCTTGTTGCCTGCATCAATTCCGTCATTAACTCTGATTTGTCTTTTTCATAAAGTCGGATCAGTGCCGCATCAAATCCGAGACCTGCCTCCACACTTACAACCAGCAAATCCATTATGTCCGGCAATTGCTGTCTTAATTTTTCCTTACGTTTTTTTGCTTTACTTTTCAGCCAGCTGTTTGGAAGAATTATGGCAATTAACCCCACAGCTGCCATCACTGCTACTAAATATAACATTCCAAGATTAAAAATTTTACACACAATCAGTGCAATAGCCATAAACAATGCTGAGAGTACAATTTTAATCATCGAAAACTGTTCTGCCGTTAAATCCGTTCCGGTTATTTCTAACATTCCCTCAATTACCTGGGTTTTTTTATTTGTTTTTTCCTTTTTCTTTCCGGCTTTTTTTCTTTTATTGTTTTTTAAGTACTGACTATATCTTTCCTTAAGGCTTTTCTTGTCTTTTACCATTTCCTTCTTTACGGGTTGGTTTCCAACATTTTTGACTTCCTCGATACGCCTCTTTTTTACATCAATTATTGCTCCCACACTATTGAACACAATAACAATAATCGAAAATATCATTACCGAACATATCACTGACAATAGTAAAACCATGCTGCTTCTCCTTTAATATTTGATGGTAACTATTCTTTTAATTATTACAAATCCTATACACTCCCATACCAAACCGAACCCCAGCATAATACGTCCAACATCAGTATCAAACAATCCTGACGCATATTCCGGATTCAGTATGCTCATAGCTCCCAGCAATAGAAACGGAAGTGCTCCTACTATATATCCTGACATTCTGCCGCTGGCTGTTCTTGTTTTTATTTCTTTTCGCAATGTAATACGGCTTTGAATGGTTTCTGATATTTTTTCCAACACATCTGCCAAATTTCCTCCAACTTTTCGTTGAATAATAATAGCAGTACACAACATGTCAAGATCATCACTATCTGTTCTTTCAACCATTCTACCCATGCTGTCTTCTAAAGTCATTCCACTCTGTGTTTCCTTAAAACACCTTCCGAACTCCTCAGCAATAGGTGCTTCCATATCAGTTGCAATACTGTTCATTGCCGTCTGAAAAGAGTGTCCTGCTTTCAGTGCATTTTCCATTACTCCAGCAGCCTCCAATAACTGCCCTTCCAGTTTTGCCTTTCTCTTTTTCTTTTTACTTCGTACATAAAGCATTGGAAATAAAGCAAATATAACTGCACATCCGATACATATTCCCTTTTGAACTCCGATTAATACCATTACAAAAGGAATGCTGATGGATGCTGCCAGCCAGATTATCAAAAATTCCTGTACCGGAATATTTATTCCCACATTGTATAATTCATTTTCTATTTGTGCCAATTCTTTTCTTGTTTTAAGTCCTGTGTTTTTTTTGACTTTAAGTCTCTTTCTTCTTTGGACATTTTTTTGTTTTTTACCCTTATCTTCTGTTTCAAACTCTTTTATTCGTTCCTCAACCTTAAGTCTGTCTTTTGAAATACCGTATAAAATAATTGTAAAAATACAAAAGAAAAATACCATGGCACATACTATAATTATTGCAATTATCATATTTTTCCTTTCATTTATTCCCTGAAGAACCAGGAATTATTGATTTCCACACCATTGGATTTTACCTTGTCACAACACTGTGGAACAACTCCTGTACTTTCAAAGTGACCAGTAAATTTATTATTGCTGTCAAGTCCATCTACAACATATCTGAAAATCTCCTGAGTGGTAATTATATCACCCTCCATTCCGGTAATTTCACATATACTTGTAATTTTTCTGCTTCCATCACGGAGTCTTGCCTGTTGGACAATTAAATCCAATGCCCCTGCGCACTGTTGCCTGATAGCTGTAACAGGAAGTTCCATTCCAGACATCATTACCATTGTTTCAATACGTGCCAACGCATCTCTGGCTGAGTTTGCATGAGCTGTAGTAAGTGAACCGTCATGACCTGTATTCATAGCCTGAAGCATATCCAGCGTTTCACCTCCACGGACTTCACCTACCACTATTCTATCCGGTCTCATACGTAAGGCATTTTTAACTAAGTCCCTTATTGTAATTGCTCCTGTTCCCTCCAGATTTGCCGGTCTGCTTTCCAAAGATACAACATGATCCTGCATCAGTTTCAATTCTGCTGCATCTTCTATAGTAACAATACGTTCGTCATGAGGAATAAATGCTGACAGAACATTTAACAACGTTGTTTTACCTGAACCGGTACCTCCTGATACCAATATATTTAATTTTCCTCTGACACCTGCCTCCAAAAAGCCTGCCATTTCCGGAGACAACGATCCAAATCCCATCAGATTCTCGATGGTAAGAGGAGTATCTGAAAATTTTCGAATCGTTATAGTCGAGCCACAGAGTGCCAGAGGAGGAATTATTGCATTTACACGGGATCCGTCTTTTAATCTTGCATCCACCATAGGATTAGAATCATCGATTCTTCTTCCAAGGGGTGTTACAATTCTATCAATAATTCTTCTTACATGTTCTTCATCCTGAAATTTCACATCTGAGAGAACAAGTTTTCCTTTTCGTTCAACATAGACCTGATTAGGACCATTTACCATAATTTCACTTACAGTGCTGTCACTTATTAACTCCTCCAAAGGTCCAAGTCCCGTTATCTCATTTTGAACTGACTTTACTATATATGCCTTATCCATCCTGCCAATTTCAGGATGATTTTCTGAAATATAATCATTTATCAGAGTCTCTACATCACTTGAAGAAACATTGTCTATTTTTGCCAGCATGGCAGCCACTTCTTTATGAGTTTCGTCAATTATTTCTGCATATTCATTTTTTCCACTTTTTAAATTTTGCTGTTCGCTTCTAAAAATAACATTATCATTTTTACTTTCTTCGGACTGTTTAAATTTATTATCCGGAGTTTTTTCAAGAGGTTTTTCGCTTGTCTTTTTTTCCATTCTCTCCATTAAGTTCATATAACAACCTCCTAGATTTCATCTCCATTTACATACTTTACTATTTCCTTTGACACCTTTGATTTTGGATATGAGATAACTATTGGCACGCCTCTATTTATACTTGCGATAGTATTTTTCGGCTCACTTGGTATTACAAAGGCAATTTCATTATCTAAGGTTGATTCAACGTCTTTTTTCTTTACATAAGAATCTCCGTCCTTATTTAAAATAAACTTAACTTTTCCTGCCAGTTCAAGAGTTGTCATTACCTTCATACAGGCTTTTGTATTTTTCAAAGTTGATATTTCCGGAGTAACTATAAAGTATACCGTGTCTGACATTTCCAATGCCTGTAATGCACATTCATCCAAAGTCGGACCTAAATCAAAAATTATATAATCGTAAAACTCTTTTACAGCCGTTACAATTTCATTTATATGAGATGATTTTACCAATTCTGCAAACTCAGGTGACTGAGGAGCCAGTAAAAGACGAACTCCTGATGAATGTTTATATATATAGTTTTTTATAGTTGCCAGACTAAAATCATTTTCTGCTATTAAATCAGAGATGGTATCATGTACAGGTACATCCATAAATACCCCTACATCACCAAACTGCAAATCCAAATCAATTAGTAATACTTTTTTTCCTTTTTTTTGCAAAGCAACTGCCATATTTACCGCTACAGTTGTCTTTCCTGTTCCGCCCTTTGTGCCAAAAACAGATAATATCTTTGAGTCGTATCCTTTCTCTTCACTTTCACTGCCACGACTTTGGTTCTTTACGATTTCAGCCACTATGTTTTCCTGAATTTCCTTTTTATCCATATCAGTTGTAAGAACCTTCCCTATGCCGCAATCCATAGCTTCAGTAAGCATTTGTAAATCACACACATTGGTTATCAAAATCATAACAATATTCTTTTTTGCCATATAAATCTGTTCAAGTAAGGCGCAGTGATCTCCCGTCAGATTATCCGTCATAACTACAAGAGCATCAATAGCAGTATTTATGATTTTTTTCACTCCGTTCTCGTCAGGAGATACTGTTGCAATATAATTAAATTGGGGATTGTTTAAAACATATTGTACTCTTTGTTCATTCTCCATTGCTGTCATTGCAATTATTTTATAATGTTTCATATTCTACCTTCTTTTTGTTGTTTTACCTATGCTGTTGCTGATTGGTTTGATCCGACTTACTCCATAACGCAACGCTAAATCCACTTTCTGCTAAAGATGATACCGTCATGCATTGTTTTTTCGTAAGCTTCAGGGTAATGTTTGTATTAACCTTTCCACTACCTCTATTAGTAACCTCACCTAACCGTAAAACCTCTACTCCCGAACATACTACATATTTCTTTGTTTTTCCACCGGATATTAAATCTACCAAGTCGCCTTCCTTCATATAGCCTGCAATGTTCTGTGGTAAATCAACCACTATAGTCATTGCTCTCATTCCTTTTGGTAACTGATATGAAAGACTTGTTCCTGATGAGCCTTTTTCATAAATTTTGTCCTTGAGAATCTGTTCACCTGATTCTATTTCTCTTTCAGTAATTCTTCCTTCTACATCTTCAATTTTTCTTGCGGCATTTCCATGAGCGGAGCCTTCCGGTACAGATACCAGTTGCAACATATCTCTTTTTATTTCCGTATATGCTTTTATATTTTTTCCGGCCACAACCACCGTTTCCGTCTTCTGTTGATTTTCTACCTTGGTTTTGGTTTCTCCCACTTTTTTCTCGTATCCACTAAAAAAGCTATATAGTAAAATTCCGCATATGGCTGCTGAAATTATAGCAATAATGTATATTTTCTTCATAGTCGCTCCTTGCTTTAAATAGATGTAACACTAGCTGATTTTGCCTTATAATATTTTCCAAAAAATGTCTGTGCCACATATGTCAGATTTTTAACAGGATATACAACCGTTACATCAATTTTGTCGGAAGTTATGTTTACGGTAACATTTGCTCCCTCTCCATTATTCCATAGGTTTTCTTTTACCCTGTTGTCTATTTTATCTATTAATTCATTCATATTTGAAGAATTATAATCCGAAACATATAACGAGGCATACCTGGCTCCTGCATAAGAGGCATTTTCTACCTTATACTGATTTGAATATATCCATCCAAAGTCAATTATTCCGCATAAAAGTGTCAGCAGTATTGGTACAACCAGTGCAAACTCTACTATTGACTGTCCTTTTTCATTTTTTAAGATTCTTCTTAACATTGCGGTACATCTCCTTTCGATTTTTTCAGAAAGAAACAGACAGGGCAAATCTTTCGACCTGTCCTGTCTGTTTTAATGCATTAAATTAAAATTTATATTTATGGTGTTGTATTTTTTGTTGCTTTTTCTAATTCTTTTGATGAATTTTCAAATACACCCTTAATATTTCCACTTAATGCTGAAAGAGCTACGATAACAACGATTGCGATTAACGCAATAATTAATGCATATTCTACCATGCCCTGTCCACTTTCATCCTTAAAAAATCTCTTTAACATATCTGTATTCTCCTTTATATTTTATATTCCAACAACAGCACTCTCTGTTGTTTAGAACCCTTTAACAAAAGTTCATAACGATTACCATCGCCACTGCAATGAATGGCCCCATTGGAATCATCTCGTGCATTACCGTCAGGTATGCCATCCTTGATTTAATTGTTGCATATGCCAAAACACATATTCCCATAAGTACTATGGCATATAACAGATTCATAATTCCCAGACAAAAGCCTGCACAGGCTGCCAACTTTATATCTCCGGCTCCAACGTTTTTAGCAAAAGCTGCAGGAAGTACAAAGATTACAAATCCGGCAATCAATCCTATCATTGAATATAGAATTGAAAATTCAGGAAATCCCTTTACTCCTAAAATTGTTGGAACACTGAATGCTATCTTCACAATTAAAATGGATAACAATAAATCATTTGGAATGATTCTATGATGCAGGTCTATCACAGCAATCATCTCGCAAATCATTAAAATTAGAAAACAATATATTTCTATAAAAGCGAAACTTTGTTTCCACATTATAACAGCCCCCGCCGCTGCCATAATCAGATGAAGAATTATCCGTTCTCTTTTCATCTGGTTAAACACGATGTTCCTTTTAGATAAAAGCTTTTCTTCAATAAAATCACATGGGATTTTAAGAATTGCTCCAATCAATGCACCGGCAATTATTTTTATTGCCAGCATTTCTTACCTCCTTTTTTTCGTTTCGTACTCTTGTTATTATTCTGTTATATCACGCCCTTTTTTCAATTTCCATCAGTTTGTTCTAAACGTTACCTTTTTGTTCTAAACGTATATTTTGGAACGTTTTTATCCTCTGGCAAATTTTATTAGCTGTTTTTTACGTGTGAATTTTCCCCAATTAATTACTTTGATTTTCTTATTTATACTAGCCAAAACAATGTTTTTGTTGACAATGTTCTCTTAAAAATGCATAATGAAATCAATAAGAAGTTTCGTAATTTTGTTATACTAGGATGTGATTTTTTATCTATATGATTTGAAAGGAATATTAATATAATGAAATGGACGAAGCATATAAAAGATGAAGATGGAGCATCCGCAATTATTGTTGCGTTGATGCTCGTTGTTTTATTAGGCGCTGCAGCTCTTGCTGTGGACCTGGGGGCCTCCTATTCAAAGAGTGCCAAAATTCAAAATACCTGCGATGCAGCTGCTTTAGCCTCAGCAGCAAAATTACCTGACAACGAAGCCTGTATCTCAACAGCTAAAGACTATGTCAAAGACAACGGCGTTGATCCGAAATATGCCACAATTACCATTAACGACTCTTCTTCCCGGGTTGAGGTCAGCATTTCCGAAAAAGTAAGTACAGGTTTTGCCAGAGTATTAGGCATTGAGCAGGTCAAAGTCAGCAAAAGAGCAATTGCCAGCAAAGAAAGTATTTCAAAAATAGATACTAATAGAAGACTAAGCGCTATTTTTAATTATCTGCTGTTTCAGGGCAGTACTGATGATATGGTATTTAAATCCGGTGGCATAGGTATATATGGTAAGATTCATGGTAACGGAAATATCAAAATCAATGCTGCATTGTGTGCATTAGGCGGAATTTCCGGATCCGGAAATGAATTAAATGCTACCAGCAATTTCCCAATTGTTAAGAAAAATGAATCTACAGGCAACTTTGAGGAAGTTGGTACAGCATATATTCAATGGGACCCATATCGTATACAGGTTCAAATGGAAGACGGAACCGTAATTGAAGACATCACCAACTCTGAATATTACATAAAAGAAGAGAGTACTCTACCTATGCCGGACTTTATTACTGATAATGTAAATAAACTTGTTCCATCCCAAAGACCTACCATTACCTATTTTACAGAATGGCAGACAATTTCTGATGACATAAACGCTGCTTCAGACCGCAATGTTCACTATACCGGAAAGTCCGGACAACTTACCAAGAGTTTTTCTCATGATATATATACTGACGGAAATTTAGAAATCAACTCACGTACTAATAATATTACAATTAATGGTGACATATATTGTGACGGAGACTTGACCCTTTCCGCTTATGGATGCAAACTTACTGTCAATGGTAATATTTATACTAAAGGGGACTTAACATTTGCTACCAATGGAGACACCACTGTAAACGGTTCTATTTATTGCTGTAAAGACATTAAATCAAATGGTGGTTCTATTGGAAAAATTAATTGCAGTTATGTTTACTGCAATAATTTTATTCCGGGAGGTCATGCCGATATCTCCGGTGTTCTGGTTGCAGAAAACAAAATCACTTTTACGTCATCATCAAATACAGTAGAGGGTTCCTTAGCAGTTGTAAGCAAAAACGGAGATATTGATTTAACAGCCGGTTCACAGGAATTTAATGGTATTGTATATGCTCCTAATGGCACGATTACACTTGGCGGTATAACCACGGTTCATGGCAATCTCATTGCCAACAAGTTAAACCTTACTTCTGCCATTAATATTTATCCACTTAAGGATTCTACCATTGATGATTTATATGATACAGTTCTAAAAGATGAATCCACTCAGGAAACCATCGTTTCGGATTCCGTAAAACTTGTAGAATAAACACAATAATTTATAGCACAAAAATAAAACAGCCATGGTAATAATTGCATCTGTTATATATCAGATAAAATTATTACCATAACTGTTTTATTTTTTAATACCAATCATAATAAGTTAACCAAATAACCATTTAAGAAAACTCCAAAATGAGCGACTACTGTAAAGTATCATAACTAACATCTCCTTTCTTTATTCGACTTTCACTAATTCCATAATCTACTCTTTTACCGGAAAATACAAGCGTTCGTTTTTTATACAAATGTCAAATGTCTGTTTTATACATTTTTTTATAATTCAATGCTAGTGATAAACATGTCATTTTCCCATTTTGTTTCCATGCTACCATGATATTTTTCCACTACCTGATGCACATTTTTCATACCATATCCGTGATTTTCCTTATCAGACTTTGTAGATCTTCCTTCCTGATAATTTCTTTTTGGCGAACTGTTTTTTACAGTAATGTATATTCTTTCACGATAGTTACGTATTTCCACCTGAAGAATTCTCTTTCCCTGATATTTTAATATTGCATCTTTTACATTATCAAATATATTTGCTAATATTACGCAGATGTCCGTATTATTGATAGATATGTCTCTTTTAAATTTACCGATTATCTGTACGTCTAAAGGACCTTTATCCATTATTTCACTAATATTGGCATTTATAATATAATCTGCAATGGAATTACCGGTATTATATATTATTTCTGTTTTTAAAATATCCCTGATATCATTTAGGTAATCTTCCATTTCGGAATATTTTTTCTGCTCCAGCAATATTACCAAAGCTGTCATATGCTTCTTAATATCGTGCTTAAAGGCTCTTAATTTCTCATCCTTTTTCATTACATCTATATAGTAATTTTTTTGGAACTCAATATATCTTTCATTTAATGCGTTTATCTCCATCAACTGTTTTCTTGAGCTTTCAACATTAATATAAAGTATGCACAGCGTCACCACAAAAAATGCCATAATAATAGACGCTATCATTACAAGTCTTCTTGTGCCATAAGTTATTTCTCCAAGAACCAAGCCCTGCATGCATGCAGATACTACACACATTGCAATTATTACCAATATTAATAACAGATATTTTACTATATGTATATCTCTTAATTTTTCACGGAGAACTATATTTTTCTTTTTCATTATGTAGCCAATTAGTATCAGGGGAACAATTCCAATTACATTTGATATAATTTCTATAATGTCCATATAGTTTTGGTGATTTTTTCCCAAAGGCAATATTGCTGCACATATAAGCCACATCATTAAATCCATAAATGACACCGTAAACCATGACATTATAATGCTAAGTACAGATAGTCTTTTTCCCCCATCAAAGCAGAGAAATATCAATGCTGCTGCTAAGACCAGACTTCCCAAAAATTCAAAGCTTGCTTCAAAATAGGTTCCCACTCCCATAACTACAAGAATCGGAATTATTAATGCCCGCCTTTTGCTTTCTGTTCTTTTTAATCCAATAATATAACGAGCAACCACAATCAGTTCTAGAAACTCAAATACATAGGTAAGCAGTGCAATAAACTCCTTCATCAACAATACCTCGCATTTTCCCGGCAATATCTACTATACTCTTTCCTTAATCTGCTTTTTAATCGGGCACTTACCGGTATCTCTCTTTTATTTACAAGAACTGTTTTATCTTTGATATGATCAACATAGGCCATATTTATTATGTACGTACGGTGCACACGTATAAATCCTACGACTTCCAGCATTTTCTCCAGATCAGCACTTGAGCATCTTACAGACACCTCTGTTTCATTCTCCAAATGAAGAATATTGTAAATATGCTCCGCCTGAATGTAACATACTTTCCTACTGTCAACCCCCTCTATGCTTACAGTATTCATTACTCTTTTCATTGCGCCGTCTAACATAACCTGCAACTGATTGTCTAAATAACTTTTTGCAACAAATCCCATTACATTTACACCAAATGCCTGACTCATCATCTCATTGTGACTTGTAACAAAAATAATTATTGTATCTTTTTTTCTTTTTTGAAAATAGTTCTTTACTACAATGCCGTCCACATCTTCCATTTCAATATCCAATATTAATATGTCAAAATCTTTCTCCAGCACTTCTCTTCCATCTGAATATTTTTGTATTACAACATCTTCACAATATTTTTTTGTTTCATTAATGCAGATTTTTTCGATTTTGTCTCTTATGACATTTTCATCATCACATATTCCAATAACCATGTTATACCTCTTCAAATTGCTTTATACATAGTTACTCATACATTTTTTAGTTTTAATTCCCTCTAAATCTCTGCTTATATTTTATACATAAAATCTGTTTTTTTCAACAAAAAAAATGTTTTTATTAAATTATACATAAAATCTGTTTTTTTCAACAAAAAAATGTTTTTATTAAAAGCCCTTATTTTCCAAATATTAACTGTGCTCCATAAACCGCTGCTACAGCACCTATTACACTAAGCCCAACGTAAAGCGCTACACTCCAACCTGCACCCTGGTCCATAAGCTGATTTGTTTCCAATGCAAATGAAGAAAACGTAGTTCGTCAACCTTCAATTCGATTATGTTTTCATCTCCAAACACATTTTTTCATCCAATGCAATGTTATATTAAATGAAAAAATCATTTGATATCATAACAAAAGTTATATTATTCTCTTCTTATATGTGCATATAATCCCAACTATAGAAATTAAAAAAATAACCGGTGCAATTCTTACAAACAAAAATTCAAAGCCATGCAGAATCGTTCCTGCAACAGCAATTTCCGGATTATTGAAATTCCAGTCAAGATAACTACTATGCATAACTGTCAATACAATAAATGTGATAACAATTAATATGCATAGAGTAATAAGTCCGCCTCGAAGCATTCTTAGTTTCATAATACTTTTCTTTGCCAATTTGCTGTTTATCATCTCCAGTTTTTCTGAAATCAATTTTAAATCATCTGCACGTGATTCCGATACATTTTCTCCAAGCAATATGCTGACCCTTGTATCCAATTCATCTGCCAACGAAATTAGCATACTTGAATCTGGGACAGAACATCCATTCTCCCATTTTGATACAGTCTGTCTCACCACATTTAGCTTGATGGCAAGTTCCTCCTGTGAAAGTCCTTTTGATTTTCGAATTCTTTTAATATTTTCATTCAACATAATCCATGCCTCCTTGTTGTTGATAGTTCAATTTTATATTGAAAAGAACCATTGCCACAAGCAACGCATATTAACATACTATCTAACAGCCTTATTCCACTCCACCCCAGACTCATCCGTCCATGTATCAGCTCCGTCAAAAATGTACACAGCATTTGTCCTATCCATATATCGACCATCCGCAAGTAAATATACGGTCGTCTCATCTCCTCTTAAATTTACAAGTTCTACAACATCCTCCCAAGAAGGATCTACGCTTGAGCCTGTCTCATTTGCCTCATCCGGAAGTTGCACCACTTCTACGATTGCCTCTATCGTTTCTACAGGAGAATCGCTCCATGGATATGCTGCATCATCACAACCGGCACTTTCAAGTAACTGCTTCGCATCACTTCCAAGCAGCCTGTTATATGCTTCGTAAACAGATGCCAGCTTGTTTGAAAACTCCACCTGTTCAGAATTTCCTTTATCAGATAGCCAGTTTACAGTCTCCTCCTTTATCCCATCTGTTGTCATGCTGGTTCCTACACCCCAATTTAATAAGTGTGCCGCGACTTTTATTGAAGTTGAGCCACTTCCGGCTGTTCCCTGCTTTATTTCTGTGTTGATTTCATCTAATACCTTGTCAAGCTCCAAATAGGATGACTTTTTTGTCTGTGTCTGCTGAGATTCAGAAATTTCTGATGTAGTTTTCTCAGTATCCTGTTTTAACGAATTTTCTTCTGTATCAGCCTGTTCAGTGCCAGTATTCTGTTTCACAGTCTGCTGCTCACCTGTCTCCGTAATGCTCATAGAGCCTGTTGCTTCTGTTCCACACGCACACAATGCGAACGCCATTGTTGCTGCAATTAGTATTACATGTAATTTCTTCATGTCATTTTTCTCCATTTCCCTGTTATAACAATTGTTCCATCACAATATATTCATTTTCGCTTATCACATAAAATCCATTCTTTTTCCAGAATGAATAGCTCTGAGGATTTCCTTTATCAACACCCAAACGCACTTTCTTGAATTTACTCATTTTTAAGTATCTAAGAACATCATGAATAATATCAGAACCAATCCCTTTATTCTGAAACTTATTATCCATCATAAATAATCCGATAAATCCACAATCTGTCTCCGGACAATCCGAAATCAAATCCATAACTGCAATCAAGACTTACCTGCTTTGTAAGTTTTAGGTAATTATGATTAAATTCCGAAAGATTTCTGCTATATGGAATATCACAGGAGCTGACCTTTCCGTTTCTATTCTTCACAATAGTATTTACAGCCAGGAGTCGATTTGTCAAGGGGATATTTCGCATTGCAATACGGCTTTGTAAAAACAGAGGGGTGTCACCCCCTCTTGGCTGCATAGTGCTACCTGCCGAAGAAGGCAACCGTCCCCCCCTCGGAGAGCGCACGACTGCCGCAGGCAGTAGCACCGCCCACTTTTGAGTGGTGAGTAAGTGCGCCCTTAGACGGATTAAATTGACTATCCTTTTGAATATTGATATAATGTGAGCGTAAGCTAAATCAAAAATTTCTTAACAGACAAATTTAAGAAGGAGTGATTCAGATGAAAAAGAAAACTAAGACTGTAATTGGTGTTATCCTTGCAGTAGCTCTGGTAGCTGTCTTGGTAGTTGTAGGATTTATGACTTACCTGGGAATTACCTGGACAAACAATCATGAATTCGGAGAATATGTCAGCAAGGAAGGTCCTTGGGGAATGACTGCTACATGGGTATCTGAGGATAGCAGCAGTTATCTCGTTTGCAAAAAGGAGAATGATGAACCATTTGCCAAGGTTACAGCCTATTTTCAGGGGGTGGATGGTTGGCAAGCCTATGAACTGCATGGCAGAGACCGGATTGCTTATCTGAATACTGTGGAAAACGATACAACCATTGATAGCACCAGCGGAAATATGAAATTTGATGGAACTACATTTACCATTACAGATTTAGATAAAGAAATCTTCGGCACAAATGAATTTAATTATGTTATCACTGATAAGGAGTTCAGCCCCGATTAAAGTGCCAGAACTATTCCGATACGGTGGAAACATAACCGATGGAAAAGCGGAAACAGTGTATGCTATTACGTTGAGAACACCCGAAAGCCGAGAAACCAAATAATCGTTACTCTACCAATGGTTTATGTCCATATCGAAAAGGTTGATGTGAGAATAGAATAATTCTGTTCGACTTATTCCGATTATTCTAACAGATTTGCTCAGCACAAGGAACCCTGCGTGGGGGCAGATATATTTGCAAAGGATTTTACATAAAAAGCTGCTGAACAATCCAGAAAAGGAGAGTTTCAGCAGCTTTTTCATACTCTGTACTGTGTGCCCATCAAGAAAATACTGGATTCTATTGATTGACCACCGCCTTTCGGCTGCATACATTCACCACAAATGAGCCGCCAGCCGTTATGTATTCAGGTGGCAGAAACCACCCTTTACAGAGTACATCACAGTCTCTCATACTTATACAGTTTTCCATCAACCGGAAGCATATAAAATTCTTTTACTTCACCAGCAGCCCTGCCAATGCACCAACATAACAGCATATTAAACTTCCATTTATATTTTCTGCTAATATGTACCAGATTTGTCACATCAATTTTCTTGAAAAAAGTTACCATTGGATTTGGTGCATTCATCCATAATTCAAATGCCTCTGCTCTTGTTGTTTCTTAAGGATTTATTTCCTGTGGTTTCATGCTTATTACCTCCATCTAAGTAATTTTATATGCCTTGATAATACAATAATAAATATGCCAATACTGTACATAAAAAAGGAAATACCGTGCCTGGGAACCCCTTAAATCCATCTCTTTTTGCAAGTACTTTTACGGTGATTGACTGTATGATTGTTCCAACACATACCATAAACGCTACAAATACATAAGACATTCCAGACGAACTTAATGCATGCGTTCCTGAAATCCACATAGCATAGTACAAATAATCTCCAAACCCACAAGTCGGTATAAGCACATCATTCTTTTCCAATCCATATACAAACAACTTTGCTGCTACAGTTTTATTTGACATAGCTTTTGCATTAACAGTTCTTTTCCCAATTTTTGTAAAACTAATAATATCCATCGTAGTCACAACAGCTCCGATAGATATCGTACTCTCAAGATCAAGCTGTTTTCCAAGCCATATTCCAGTAAACATAACAGCCAAGGCTCCAAAAATCCCATTGACAAACAGCTTTTCTCTCTTATATGGGATGAAAAACAGATTGAATATTATGTAAATTATTCCGCTAACTCCTACAGTAATCAATAATAAATTTGGCAAATATAGATTTGCGATTACTGTACATGCAGAATACAAGAATATGTATAACAATGACCAAAATATTGTTTTGTTAATGCCATCCCTGTTCATCACTAATTTTCTCCAATTCAATTATGTTGCCAGATTATCGTTCATTTTCTTTTCCTCTGTAAACAAATCTGGGACCTTCTTCTCCAATTACTCCATTCTTCACAAAACCGGCTCTCCTTAAAACATTCTGCGATGCCACATTTTTTAAATCTGTCTCTGCTTCTACAGCACAGACTCCTTCCATCGATAAAGCCCATTCCGTAATTACTTTTACAGTTTCTACCATATACCCCTGATGTCTAAATTCTTCCCTTAATCCATATCCTATTTCCACTACGCCATCTTTTCCAAGACCCTTGAAGCAGAAATCGCCGACAATCGTTCCCGGAACATTTTTTAATTCCATATTCCAGACTGCATACCATATTCTGCTATCCGGTTCTAAAAGACAGCCTTCTAACATTTCTGTATATGCCTGCTTCATTTCTGCGTCCGCTTGCTTTTCAATCAGACTGCGCATCTCATCGTTACTAATTGGATATAAATAAAGCCTTTCCGTTTCCACTCTCATATTAGTTCGCTTCTGACAATAATTCTTGCTATTTCCATTACCAGAATCTTCATTGTAATTCCGCCGGACATTACATAAAACCAAATCTGTCTCATATGCTGCGACTTTGCTATCGGTGTTGCAATAGCTGCAATGATTATAATTGCAGCTCCAACGCAGCCAATCAGATTCGGGATGCTGATAAGTGGGAATACTCCAGGTGCACAGCTTCCGTCAATCGTGTTCTGAATCGTCTTGTCTAGTCCGTCCCTTGCAGCTGCAAAGCAGCATATAACCAGTCCATATACCAGAAGGAACAGACTTCTGCGTCCCCAGTAGTTAATGTTAGTCCGGTTTGCTATAGATTCTCCAATAAATCCAAGCAATACAAGAATCATAATTGTTGTAACTGTCGTTACTGTATTTCCAAAATATAATTTCATAGATATTTACCTCATTTCTACTCAGTGATTTCTATCAGATTTCCTTCAATTCCTCTAATGCAGCTTTCATAGTATCCGTCTCCGGTAGTTCTCGGACCACTGACAACCTGATATCCATCACCTTTTAACCTCTCCGTCAATGTATCCACAAAAGCTTTACTTCCTACACTAAATGCAATATGAACATAACCGGTTCCTGACAATACTTTTTCATTGTCAACCAAATCTGACTGGTTCATAATTTCCAGTCTGGCGCCATCTTCAAAAGTCAAAAAATAAGAACGAAAGCCGGTTGTTTTATTAAGATATCCAGCATCTGCTGTTGCATTAAAATACTTTGTGAAGAAATCTTTTGCTCTTTCCAAATCATTCACATACATAGCAATATGTTCTATTTTCATATTTACTTTTCACCTCGTTCTGCTGTGTCATACCAGTCAATTATGTGTTTCAGATTCTCGGCTTTCACACGCTCTGAACCATTCAGCATCATATCCAGCATATCATCCTCCTCCGGTGTCCTGTCGGCTTTATCCGCCAATGCTTTTCCTGCGGTCTTTACCACATATTCCTTTGCATCTATCAGACTTTCTTTTTTACATTTCGGGCAGAATAGTGGAAAATGCGTAAGAACTGTATCTTCCCGAAGTCTCAGCCTGGTTTTATTTCCACAGACCGGGCAGTACACCCATTCCTGCTTCCCATTTTGATTCTCATTTTGCATCTGCTATCCCTTCTTTCGTATCCATAAACTGCTCGGAAAAACGCTCTACATGCTTTTCAACCAGCTCAATAATTCTTTCCTTATCCTCAGCTCCATCATAAATGCTGTAAAGCAAAAAAATCGGTCCGTAAAATTCCAATGCAATTTGTCCCGCTTCCTCCTTATGCTCTATCAGTCCCTGAAACACATTTTCTATATATGCAAGCGGACCACCTGACAGATAGTTTTGATACAGCTTTGCCATTTCCGGATCTCTGTACTGCTCCAATGTCAGCATTTTACGAAAACAGCATGGAAATTCTTCTTTTGTCCAATGCAAAAACTGTACCTTCGTAAATTCTTTAATCTTATCAAGTGCTGTAGACCGGTAGCCCTCCACCACTTCTTTCATATTTCCTTCCGGCATATCATATTCCTTCACTCTTTCCTTATCCATCCGGTTCATTTTCTCCACAATGCTGTCTAAGATTTCCTGCTTGCTCTTATAGTGCTTATATAGAGCTGCTTTCGTCACTCCCATCCTGTCGGCAATATCATTCATGGAAGTTCCCATATAACCACTCTGGGCAAACAGCTTTAATGCTTCGTCTAAAATTCTTTCCTTTGTATTCTTTTCTCTGATACTCATCACTTACCTCACTCCAAATTTATTTTTCAAAATTGGCACATACAGCCTCGAAATAATTACTTTCTCATCATTTTCCAACACTGCCTCAAATCTGCCACCAAGTGCCGGCGAAATATGCAGGATCTTTCCGATATTTACAATCATGGACTTTGAAATCCTCATGAATGGAAGTTCTTCTATCACCTCTTCTAGCTGATATAGTCTTTCCTTAACCTCATAAACGCTTTGCTTGCAATATGCGAATACTTTGTTATCGACTGCCTCAAAATAATAGATATCTGATGCTGCAATGGTACAGATTCCATGCTCATCATATCCAGCAAACTTTATCTCACCATATCGTAATCTATGTATTAATCTGTCCATGTCATCTGATAAGGTATGACACCTGAATATTATTTCATCCTCCTCATCCGAAGAAGGACGAATGACTGATACTTTCATCTGCTTTCTCCATATAAATATGTTTTTTGTAGCAGTTTCCTAATAAATATAAGGAAACTGCTTATATGTATGCTCCTAATACCCAATTACCAGCATACGACATTCCTCACAGCACTCAGCCGCTATACTTGTCCGATGCCCCGGCTTTAAAGAAGTAATCTCTATAAATCCATCCGCTTTGTCTGCCTTCTCAAATACACCCGGCACCTCATTAGCAAAACTGAATGCTCCATCTTTGCTTGCAAATAAATATCCTTTTCTCATTTCTTTACCACATTTTGTACAAACCATTCTTGATTCCTCCATCAATTTGTAACTGTTCAGAGCCAAGCAGATTTCCAGAAAAATTGTGAGTCATGCTTGCATGAACGAACAATTATTTCTGAAAATCTATTTGTCGGATACGCCACACCGACGAAATGCGCAGCATTTTGGATGTTGGCTCTGAATAGTCTCTCTCATTTTACTTAAAAAAAGCAGCACTTAAAATCCACATCAGGAAAATAAGCACTGCGTCTTTGCGTCTGTCTTATAACATTATAAGTTACCTTTCGGTTACTTTATATTATAGTAACCGTTTGGTAACTTGTCAAGTGTTTCTTTTATTTTTAATATTGATATCCACTCCATTGCGGTAAACAGATAAATTCCGCTTCGTAATAATCTGCTTCCTTTTCCCTGTATCCCTGCGCAAACCATCATGGCACAGATTAAAGTGCAGATATTATACAGGCTGCTAAGCTGATTCCATAATCCAAGAGACGGAGCATTCGATGCACTCAGGTCACTGACCGCCTGTGCCATCCAGTTATATCCCGGATAGTCAAGTGGAGAAAACACAACCGCCACTGTGTAAGAAAGTAATGCCACAATTCCAAGCAGTCCATGAACTGTCATTGCAAAGCTGACCGCACTCATATCTGCATTATCAAAGTGAAGCAGCTTATGTATCTCCATTGCATAAAATAGCTGTTTTGTTGCAATGATCATTCTCTCAGTTTCTTCCGCAACGATTCTGGCTGCCATCGGCTGAATGCTACGCTCAGAATATATAACCTTATAAAATGTAAGCAGTTTTTCCTGATGATTCATATTGACATAACCTTGCACCAGCTATCATAATTCTGTATGCCTCCTTCTTCCATGAGATTACAGCAAACGTAGTAGTAATGTCTATCAAAAGGCTTTTACATATTAGATAAAAGCATGTAAAATTTCTTTTACATAGCTTAATTGCGGTCTATTTAGCTTGTTTCTTGACTACTCAGGAAAAATATTTCTACCCTCGCCCCACCTGTATTTTCAGAATTTG